>Ga0302267_10004943_pt1 | contig 14335 bp, 10 predicted proteins | sample III_Bog_E1_3_FD_194555 | JGI IMG/M metagenome (GOLD analysis project Ga0302267, IMG submission 194555) | Peat permafrost microbial communities from Stordalen Mire near Abisko, Sweden - III_Bog_E1_3 | ecosystem: Environmental > Terrestrial > Soil > Wetlands > Peat | place: Sweden: Abisko... | reverse complement strand
GCTCACCACAAGACGACATACCATTAAACCATGGCTATCCCTAGCGTTGGTCCCAAACAGATGGGCCCAGAAAACACCATCTTCTGGATTGACCATCTGAATATCATAGGCTTGCGAATGGCTTGTCTCAAAGAGTTGCATGGAATGCAGGCTGTAGACATCAAGATGTATTTTGAGTACATAGTGCGAGAAAGACTGCCCAACCAACTCACTTCGGGGAATGCCCAGCATCCTGGCCAGGGTCAGATTCGCTTCGAGGAACAAACCCTGGTCGCTCAGGGAACAGAAGCCCACGGGGCTCAGGTCATAGAAATTGGAATAACGCTCCCGCCCAGCATCCACTTCTTTGAGGGCTCTCTGCAATTCTTCGTTCTGCATCTCAAGTTCAATTTGATGGACTGATAATTCATGAAAAGAACACAATAGATCATCTGCCTGCCAGGAGACTGCGGCGCTGGGAGACTGGGCGATCTTTTCCTTCAGAAGACCCTCTGCCCGTCGGCGCAATTCAGAGAATGGCTCGGGTCCCTCAGCCTCACTTCTCACGGTCCCCCTCGGCTTGATATGCTTTCAAGGTTCATGCCCGAACCAGAACCAGTCAATGAGAATATCAACATCTTCCTTTTTGACGATGATGTTGCCGGAAGCTGAACGATCCGCGATGGGCCGGCGTTGGGCCATCGGTGGCCTTTTCAGCGATAACCAGGACTTGGGGCATCCAGAATCAGGCCAGCGGCGCGAGCGTCATCCTGGGGTTCAAATACTCACCCTGGTTCGCCTTTTCGACCCGATCGGAAATGGATTGCAGCAGATCCCAGACCTGCTCCATCCAATAGTTATGAATAATCTTATTGCTAGCGCTGGCTTGTTTTCTCGACCCGGTCGGAAATGGCCTGGAGCAGGTCCCAGATCTGATGGCATTCCTCGCAGGTGGAAACCGGATCGCCACAGGCGAACCCTTCCGGTCCCATGCCTTCGCAGCGGGGGTTGCGCACGTAATAGAGGAGATCATCCAGCACTTCCGTGATCCGGCCGCGCAGCTTGCTTTCGGGCAGATCCCGGATGCCCTGGATCAGACGCCATTCGGAGGGGCTAAGGACCGCGGTGATGGTTGGCTCGGGCATGGACGAAGCTCCTTAGACTGCCCCCAGTATAAGCCCCGGCCGCCGCGCCGGTGTGGGATTCCCCAAGGCCCTCACCGGGATGGGAGTTGGATCCGGATGGTCGTGCCCTGGCCTTCCTGGCTTTCGATGGCCAAGGTGCCCGAATGGGAGCGGATGATGCTGTTGACAATGGACAGTCCCAGCCCCGTGCCCTGGCCCGGGGCCTTGGTGGTGAAGAACGGTTCCATGACCTGGACCAAAAGCTCCGGCGGGATGCCGTGGCCGGTATCCGCCACCGCCAGTTCCACCCAGCGTGCCGATCCCGGGCGGGTTCCGAGCCTCAGGACACCCCGGCGGGACATGGCGTCGATGGCGTTCCGGCACAGGTTCAACAACACCCGGCTCAGGGCGACCGGGTCGCCCTGGACCTTGGGCAACCCTTCGGCCAGATCAAGTTCCCACTGGATGGACGGCCCCGTGTCCTCCCCGAGCAGTTCCACGGTCTCGAGCACCAGCGCATTGAGATCCACATCCCCCGGCTCCTGGATGCCCTTGCGGGAGAACTCGGTCAGCCCCTTGACCAGAGCCCTTCCCTGTTCCGCCGCCAACAGGATGGTGCCCAGGGTCTTCTTGAGATCCGGATTCTCCCCGTAGCGCGACCGCAGGATGCCCGCCAGGCCGAGAATGGGCGCCAGCAGGTTGTTCAGGTCGTGGGCCACGCTGCTCGCCATCCGGCCCATGCTGTCCAGGTTCTTGATGTGCTGGATCTCCTCTTCCAGGCGACGGTGCTCGCTCTCCTGGCGCTTCCTTTCGGTGATGTCCTGGATCACGGCCAGGAAGGAAAGCTCGCTACCGTCCAGGATGGGTTCGAGGTGCACCTCCACGGGATAGGAAGATCCGTCCCTGGCCAGCAGCCGGGTCTCGAACACCGCCTTGTCCTGGACCCCGCCCCGCAGCGGCTGGAGCAGGGCGCTGAACCCCTCGGGGTCGAACCCCGACCACAGCTCCAACGGGGTGAGCGCCCGCAGGTCCGTTTCGTCGTAGCCCAGATGCTCCAGGGCCCCCTGGGTGATATAGGTGAACCGCAGATTGTTCCCATCAAAAATGACAATTTCATTCAAGCTGGCGGCCAGGATTTTCCCAAACCGGGCGTTGCTCGCTTCCAGGTGCAGGTTGTCGGCCTGCTTTTCGCCCAGTTTCCGGAACAGGGCCCGGTTGTGCTGGTGGAAGAAGTGGGATTCCTCGATCTCCCCCGGCACCGGCGGGAGGTTCGGCTTCCGCCCCAGCAAGGCCTGGACTTCCCGAACGATCCCTTCGGGCGGCAGGGGCTTGATGAGGAACCGGTCCGCCCCGAGGCTCAGGGCGAACTCCTCGTCGTTCCGTTCGGTGTAGGTGGCGGTGTAGAAGATGAAGGGGATGAGAGTCAAACGCGGATCCTGCTTCCAGGCTCGGCAAAGGGCGAAACCATCCATGACCGGCATGAGGATATCCGAAAGGATCAGATCGAAATCCTGGGCCATGGCCAGTTCCAGGGCCTCGGCGCCGTTGGCGGCCGAGGCGGTGGCATAGCCGTGGCCATGGAGGATCGCCTCCAGCAGATACCGGTTCATCGCATAATCGTCCACGATGAGGATCTTGGGCATTCAGGCCTTCCTTTTACGGCGCGGGAGTCGTTGAGTCGAGGATTGGGAAGGGGGAAGTCACTTTCCGGCGGGCACCATCATAATGGCGCGGAAGCGGCTCAAGCCATCGGCCTTGCCCCGGCCCCGGGGCAGGTGCAGCACGGCGATGATCTGGCCGTTGCTGCCGACGGCCCAGGCGGAGGTGGCACCGGGGTCCGAAGGCACCTTGGCGGTGCCGGTCTTGATCCACCAGACGTTCTCCTTGAAGTTGTAGCTCTTGAAGCTGAGCAGCAGTCGCTTGCACATGCGCAGGGTCTCGTCCTGGGCCGGATCCATCATCCAGCTCAGCATGGCTTCGGGGCTGGTGCGCAGCAGATCGCCATCCCCGACCCAGGGCGGATCGATGGGCGGCAGGTCCTCCCCATCCGGCATCCGGTTGCCCAGGAACGGGCTGAAGGCGTCCTCCAGCCGGGCCCGGGCCCCCCCGGCACCGTAATCCCGCAGCCACCACCGGACCGAGGCCCGGCCCCAGGCCAGGAACGCCAGGTTGCAGCTTTCCTGCAGGGCACCGGCCAGGTCGACCTTTCCGTGGCCCTTGGGCAGCCAGCAGTGGTAGCCCTCCCAACTGCCCGTGCAGTTGAACTGAACATTCATGGCGCCCCACTCCGAGCCCTCCAGCTTGATCCATACCAGCTTGGCCAGACTGCCCATGGGCGATTCCCTGGACACGTCCTCGCCGAACAGGTGGACCACCCCGTCGGGTCCGGCCAGGGCCAGGGACTCCCCGGGCAGCAGCGGCGCCACCAGGGCCTTGGGAACGGGGATCGGGGTCACGGGAACCGCTGCCCCCAGGGCGCAGCCTGACACCAGCAATAACGATTTAAGGATCGACATCAAAGGTCCCCAGAAGGGTTGGAGGGCTTCCGGGCAGTATAAGCCGATTCAGCCGCCACCGGTGCTCCCGATCCGTGCCCGGGTCCAGCACCACCTGCACCGTGACCGCGGCCGGTTCCTGCCAGGGATAGGTTTTCCACCGCACGGCATAGGTTCCCGCCGGGGGCGCCGGGTGGCTGTAGGCCATCCACTGGATCTTGCCGCCGGAGGGCGTGGCCTTCAGGTAGTCGCCCAGGGTGCCGTCAGGCTCCACCACCTGCAGTTCTCCGGTCGGGTAGAAATTCCCCGGGAAGTCACGCAGGACCGTGACCTGCAGCCGGCTCTGGCTGACGGACACCCACCAGCTGCAGGTGACCCGGGCCCCTGACTCCGGTTCGAGCAGCTCCAGGCGGTTCTCCCCGTCCTGGGATTCCACCCGGAAGCTCCGGGCGGCATTCACCTCGGCATATTCGGCCATGGGCTCGCCGTTGAACCAGATCTGGATGGTCCGCTGCCGCCATTGATTGGCCAGGCGCAGAGCCTCCTCCTGCTGTCGCTTCCGCCTGAGCTGCTCCGGAGTCTTTTCCTCGGCTGCCGGCGGCCGGTAGGCTTCGGCATCCGCATAGGGATCGTAGCGGCCCGCGGGCTCCCTGGGCGGCCTCGGGTCTCCGGGATCCACCAGTTTGAAGGTGATCTGCTGCCTGCGCTCGGACAACCAGCCACCCGGGGCCGAGGTCAGTTCCAGACGCCAGTGTTTGAGGTCCGGCACATAAGGCGTCCGGGCCGCCAGCCCTCCGGCCAGGAGCAGAAGCCAAACCGGGCCGGGGTTCATGGCTTGGCCCCCCTTTCCTTGACCGTGAGCTCCAACCCCGGGCACGTGGTCCACTGGCTTTCGTTGGACATGAGGTAGAGCTTGGCCGGGCGCAGGCGGTAGCTGCCGGCCATGCCGGCCCGCAGCAGGATCCGCACGGAGGGGTTCATCCAGGGACTCAGCCGCTGGAAGATGAAGCTCACCTTGTCCGGCCGGACCTCGATCCTCGGCTGGTCCGAGGCGGAGACCGCATCCCCCTGCGCCAAAAGCTTGCCCTCCAGCACCATCCCCTCCAGCTGCACGACCGGATCGAGCCCGGCCGGGATGGGCACCTCCAGGACCGCGTAGTCGGCGCTCTGGGCGCAGCGCAGGTCCAGCTCCATCCAGGCTTCCCCGCCCTGGACCAGGGTGCCGGTCCAGGCCTGGCGCACCCAGCCCCGCTTCGGGTCACCCGTCTGCTGGGGCGTCCGCAGGGCCCAGAGCCGGCGGGCGAGGCCCAGGCGCACGGCGCCGGAGCTTTCGCCGGCCATGGCCTTGGCGGCACTGCCGGACACCTGGTAGGCATAGGTCCACACCAGGATCCCCTGGCCCGAGGCCGAGAACGTCACCGGCCGGGGATCCGGCAGCGGCAAGAGGCCAGGGCGGGGATCCCGGGCGCCCCACTTGCGGTAGGCCAGCCGGTCCACCGAGGCGAAGTCCCAGCTCGGCCCCCCCTGGACCTGGGCCTGGAGGTTCAGGCTGGCCCAGCGCAGCGGCCGGACCGCCGACAGGTACGGCAGCAGGCTCAGCGCCTGGGCGGTAGCCCAGGTGGAATACCAGCCGTAGCCCCGGTATTCCGTGGCCAGGAAGGCGGTGCCGGCGGGGATGAGGGGCGAGCCCGGCTTGGCCAGGCAGAGGGCCTTGAGCGCCATCACCGTGGGCACCACCTCCCCTCCGGCAAAGCCCCCAGGGTCCCCGGGGCCCTCCCAGTAGGCCAGACCGCCCCTCAGCACCGCCCGCGCCTCCAGCAGCGCCACCAGGGCGCCGGTCCTGGGGTGGCCCGCCTGGGCCGCGGCCAGGGCCGTCATCGCCGCCACATGGGCCCCGGCCCACTTGCCCTGGAGCACCTTGTCCGCGCTGCTGTCCAGCATCCCCGCCGCGGGCTCCCCGGCCAGCACCAGGGACAGCAGCAGGAAGGCCGCGTCGCCGGCGGGATCCTCGGACTGATGGGGAAATGCCTTGGGGTCAAAAGGCCGGTTGTTCCTGGCATCGGCCTGCTGAGCGGCGACCCGGAAGGCGTAAAGGGCGGCCTCGATCCCCCGCCGGAAGACCTTTTCATCCACCGGGTAGCCCAGGCGCTTCATGGTGGCGAAGCTCTGCAGGGCATAGCCGGTGGTGTGGGGATTGGCTTCCATGCCGAAGTCCTTGGGCGACCACCAGCCCCAACCCCCACTGGGCAGTTGGCAGGCATAGACCTGGAACACCCCATCGCGGATGTTGCGGTCCAGGTTGCTCAGCTGGGGCCAGTCCAGGGCCGGCATGAGCTTGCGTCGCACCAGGTCGGCCATGATGACATTGGGCATGAAGCTGGACAGGACCTGCTCCACGCAGCCGTAGGGGTAGCCGATGAGGTACGGCAGGGAGGGCGCCAGCAGGTGCTCCAGGCTGCCGATGGGGGTGAGCACCAGGGAGGCTTCCCCGATGGCGCCGGCCGGAGCCGGGACCGTCACGGTCCGGGCCGGTCCGTCCAGCACCAGGGCGCCCGAAACGCTGGCCGGGACCGCCGGGTCCTGCACCTGCACCTGCCTCCGTTCCGCATCCTGCAGCCCGCCCGCCGCCGCCCGGGCGGTCACCTCCAGCGGGCCGGTGCGGTCGGTACTCAGGGGCAGGCTCAGCCGGAATTCCCCCTGGTCGGCCAGGTCGAACCTGACCGGCGCACCCTCCAGCTTGCCGTTGGCCGCCTCCAGCGCCACCTGGCCCGCCAGCCGCCGACCGGAAAGGTTGCGCACCAGCGCAACCGCCCGGGCCTCGTCTCCCAGGGAAAGGATCCGGGGCAGGACCAGGCTCACCTGCAGCGGCTTGGACGCAGGCCGCGCGGCCCGCCCGACGCCGATCCTTGTCTCTGCGTCCAGGGCCGTGGCCGTGGCCCGCCAGGCGGTGAGATTGTCCGGCAGGGTGAATTCGGCGTGGCCGAGGCCATCGCCGCCCACCGCGATCATGGGCGTCCAGTAGGCGGTGTCCTTGAAGTTCTGCCGCAGCTTGGCGGCATCGTCCTCCTTGAATTCGCCCCGGCGGGTCTGGCGCAGGCTGGACACCGGCCGCTGGGTCCGGAGCACATCGTAGAAGCTCCAGTCGCTGCTGCCGGCCCTCAGCACCCCGTGCCGGCGGGCGGGGTTGAAGAACCGGACCGGATCCGGGTTCAGTTCCGGCGAAAGGGCGTAGATCGCCTCGTCCACCACCCCCAGGGCCAGATCGGCCGCCGCCGGCCGGCCGTCGAAGGTCTTCACCTGGACCTCCACCTTCATGGTCTGGCCCGGCTGGTAGCGGACCCGGTCTGGCCGGACCTCCACCTGCAGCCGCCGGTCCGGGCGCGGCACCCGCAACGGCACCTCCGCCAGCTGCCGGCGGCCCTCCGCCACGATCTCGAACACCACCCAGGCGTTGGGCTGCAGCGCCCGGGTCACCGGGATCTCCACCATGGCGGTGGTGCCCGGGACCTGACGGGATTCGGTGGTCCCCAGCGCCTCATGTTCCACCGCCCAGCGCAGGGTGAGCCTTGGCCGCGGCAGCTGGACCAGGATCCGGGCGGTTTCCCCCGGATGGTATTCCCGCTGGTCGCTGCTGGCCCTGAGTTCGGCCACCACCGGCAGCGGGGTGCCCTCGTCCGCCACCGTGATCAGCCGCTGGGTCGAAACCGCGCGCCCTGAGCGGTCCTTGGCCTCGGCCAGGAGCAGGTAGACGCCCCCCTCGGGGATGGTCATGGCGGCCGAAGGTCCGGACGCCTGGGCCACCACCGCCCCGGGCTGGACCAGGGTGGGGTCGTTCCAGGCCTCGCCCTTGCGGGTCACCGCCCGGGTGGCCTTGAGCCGGATGGCCACGCCGGCCACCGGGTTGCCCTCCTGGTCCACGGCGCTGGCGGTCACCTTGAACGGCCGGCCGGGGGAAGCCACCTGGCGGTCGCTGGCCAGCCGCAGGACCAGATCGCCCATGGCCGCCCGCGCCTGGGCCTGGCCGGACTGGAGCTGGCCAGAGCGATCGGTAACCCGCACCACCAGCCGCCAGAGTCCGTCCGAATCCGCTTTGAGGCCGGCCAGATCGGCACGGCCAAGGTCATCCAGGGTGAGTTCCCCGCTCTCCCTGAGTTCCGGCGCCGGGCCGGGATCATCCTCACCGAAATACCAGGCGTCGGCCCGGGGCACGACCTTGTAAAGGAACCAGTCGGCCCGGGCCGCGGCCACCGCCGCGCCATAAAAATAGCCCGCCTCGATGTGGAATGGCAGCGCATCGCCCAGACCGACCTTGGCCTTGGGGGTGGTGACCGCCACGCTGAAGGTCGGCTTCTGGAACTGCTCCACCTTGAACTCGGCCTGGCCCGGCCCCTGGGGCCCCTGGAACACCACCCGGTGCAGCCCCAGCCGGCCCGTCCCGGGCAGCCGGATGGTGGCGCCGAAGGTCCCGGTTCCGGGGTTCAACAGCTTGGCCTCGCCCTTGGCCAGCTCGGTGTCCTCGGGATCCAGCACCCGGAACGGGAGGCTGGCCAGCCCGGTCACCACCTTGTTCTCCAGGTTCTCCACCCGGCGCAGGATGGCTTTGATGAAGACCTCCTGTCCCGGCTGGTAAAGCGGCCGTTCGGTGAAGGCGTAGAGCCGCTGCTTCACCTGGGCGAAGCTCTGGCCCTGGATGGCCAGCAGGGCGAAATCCGCCCCGGCCCGGGCCACCACGATCCGCTTCAGACCAGGCTGGGCGGGGGTTTCCAGCTCGGCCCCGGTGCCCAGGACCTGGGCCTTCCCGGCCGCGAACACCCGCATCGAGGCCTCGGGCCAGGGCGCCCCGTCCAGGGCGCGCACCGCCTGGACCCTCAGCCTCGAGCCGTCCTGTTGCCCCAGCAGGGCCAGGTCCGTAACCAGCCAGGGCACATAGGCCGCCTTGGCCCCGCTGAGCAGTTCCACCACGTAGAGCCCGGAAGGTTGGGCCGGAAGCTCGATCCGGCTCAACCGGCCGATGTCCTGGCGCAGCGAATCCGGATCCGGGGGCGGGGTTTCCCGGGCCTGATCCGGGGTCAACTCCGCCACTTCCTCGGAGATGCTGGGAATCCATTCCTGGATCAGCTCCAGATCCTCCCGGCCCTCCAGGGGCAGGGCGGCCCCCTCCCGCGGCGATCCGGACGGAGTGGCGGCCCGGTGCAGGCGGTCGCTGGAACGGGCCAGATCGCGCAGGGCCCGGGTGGCGGTACGGTGCACGGTCACGAAGGCCCGGCGCCCGCCCCACAGGATGGCTTCGCGCAGGGTGTCCAGGGGATCGGCCCCGGCCCGGCCGCCCTCAAGAAGGGGCTCGCCCCCCGGATTCTTCAGCAGCTTGTCGATGAAGGCCTCCGGATCCTTGACCCGGTGCAGCCGCAGGCGCAGATCCGCCGGCACCGGGCCGCCGCTTTCCAGGAAGGCCGCCCGCCCAGGCAGGGTGGGCCTGGGCAGGGCGAAGGTCCAGGCCCAGCCCCCATCGCGCCAGGGCGCTTCGGGCTCCAGGCTGCGGGCGGGGCCGGCCATGGTCAGCAGCAGCGCCGCCGGCGCCAGCCACAGGACGAGGGTTCGCAGCCAGCGCATCTCAGAACCTTTGAGCCAGAATCTTCCAGCGGTACAACCCGAGGAAGGCGGGGTTTTCCATGAGCGGCCGGAACTCGGCATCGGGGTGGTGCAGCAGCTCGTCCAGCCGGACCCGGCGGAGCTCGCCTTCGTTCACCGTGCCGCCGGTGCGTTCGGGCCCGGTGTGGTAGAGCAGCATGGGCTGGCCGTCCAGGTCCGGGCGGACGAAGGCCATGGCGTGGTCCGGCTGGGCCCGGGCTCCGCCCCTTGCGAAAAACAGCAGATCCCCGGGCTGGGCCAGGGCCAGGTCCCGGCCCAGGGGTACGCAGGCCAGGGTCCGCAGGTAGGTTCCCCGGGCGAACGGGCGCCACCCGTCCGGGGTAGGAAAGGCGTAGCGCCAGGGCCCCGCCGCCCCCGGGGCAGGATCCCCGGCCACCGCCGGTCCGGAAAAACCGACCCGGTCCCGCCAAGCCTCGGTGTGCGGGCCCCAGGCCTCCCGGAAGGCGAATCGCAGCAGGCCGGCGCAGTCCCGCTGGGCAGGCTCCCAGGCGGGGCTGGGGTCATCGTTCAGCTGCTGTTCCAGGATCGCCACGAACCAGCGCCGGAAGGCGACCCGATCCCCCTCTTCCGCCAGCGTCCCGGGCGGATCCCCGGCCATGGGCGCGACCACGAGCCGGGCGTTCCAGCCGGGCCAGGCCGAGACCGTGACTTCCGAGGGCCCGGCCGGGGCCAGGAAGAACCCCTCCTTGGCGTTGCCCCAGGTCGAGCCCGGCCCGGCCAGGCCCGCCCCCCAGGCGGGTCGGCGCAGCCCCAGCAGGGAGCGGCTCTCCAGGATGATGTGCTGGACCGGGTTGCCCTGGCTGGCTTCCAGGATGACCCGGTGCCGGACCGGGATCACCGCCGCGGCCAGCACCACCGCCACCGGAACCAGCACCAGGTATTGGCCCAAGCCGGCGCTCATCGGGGCGTCGCCTCGAGGCCCCAGGGGCCCCAGTCCAGTTCCAGCGTGCACCGTCCCAGGGATCGCAGCGCGCCCAGGAAAGGGCCGAAGGTCGAGGCCACCTCTGCACTGGCGTCGTCCCCCCCCGGCGCGCCTTCCAGCCACCACCAGGGGGAGCCGTTGCCGATGGCGCGGGTGTAGGCCAGCAGCAACGCCTCCAGGTGCCGGGCCAGCTTGGGGCCGTCCAGCTGGCAGCGGCCGAAGGCCGGGCTGCGGCTGTCGGCCAGGGTCGGCACCTGGCCCATGAGTCCCGCCGCCACCGCCTGCACCGCGGCATCGTCGGTACCCAGCACCAGCATGCCGTTCACCAGGGTGTAGGCAGGCATGAAGGACTGCCCGGTGGCCACCCGGTGCAGTTCGACCGGGCCCAGGGCGCGCTTCTGGGGCTGGCCCTTGAACAGCTGGGAGAAGATCCGGCCCAGGCCAGCCCGCACCGCGCCCTCCTGGCCAGGGACCACCGCCACCGCCAGGGCCAGACTGGGGGCCAGTCCCGGTTCCCCATAGCCGCCGTACCAGCCCACCTGGCCGCGGCGTTGCAGGGACGTGGCCCGGTGCGGATCCTCCCCGCGCATTTTCTGGAAGTCCGCCAGCCCTGCCTTCTCGGCCGGGGACAGCGGCGGCGGCGGCACCCAGCCGTTCCAGAACAGCGCCGCGCCCCGGAGATCCAGGCCCCCGGCCAGGGCGTCCACCCGGGCGCGCAGGGCCCCGGCCTGCTCGCGCCGGATCCAGTTGCGCCTCAGTTGGGCCTGGTAGTCCCTGGCCTGGGCCTCGGTCAGCCCCTGCTGCCCCGCCACGAACGCCGGCAGCGGCGGATCCTCCACCGGGTTGTCCACATCCGCCCTCAGGATGGCTCCCAGCAGCCGCTCGGTGGGCCCCGTGCCCAGAGCCACGGCCGCTGCTCCAGTGCAGGGCGCGGCCTTGGCCATGGCTGGATTGGCCTGGGCGTCCTGGGTGCCGCCGGTCTCCCGGCGCAGGCTGGCAGCAAGCTCATAGCCCGGCCCCGCACCAGCCCTGGGCGTCACCCACAGCGAGACCCGGGTGCCCCGGCCCATGCCGGCCAGGGCCGTACGGCACCACTCCGGCCGTTCCCCCAGCGTGGCCATGGGTCCCGGGAACAGCACCGCCCGCAGCGGCCCTTCCCCGTCGCAGATGAAGGTCCCACCCGGGACCGAAGCGAGGTTCAGCACCCCGCCGGTGCCCCGGATCTGGGCGATCGGCACCGACCGCCCGCCCGGGCCGGTCCAAGTGCTGGAACGGATCCTTGCCCCAGCCGACAGGGGATTGAGCCGCATAAGGTCAAGGGCCAGCTTCGCACCCAGGGGCAGGTCCCCAGGCAGGAAGAACAGCGTGCCCCGGTCCGGCCCGCCCTCCCGGGGCACCCCGTAGTGGAGGATCCAGGCCGGACGCTGGGCCAGCGGCCCCAGCACCGGCGAGCCGTGGTCCAGCCAGTATTCCAGGTGCTGCAACAGGAACCCGAACCGGGTGCCCTGGGCCAAAGCCGCCACCATGCCCCCATCACCGCCGGCCAGGGCGCGCAGCCGGTCCAAGCCGGACTTCAGCTGCTCCAGGTGGACCAGAATGGCCGGTTGGGCGGCCGCCTCCAGCGGGGCCGGGAGGCCGGTGGGCCCCCCTTGCCCGGCCATCAAGATCGGACTGGGAATCCACTGGAACCTCCAGGCGTCGGCCCCGTCCACATGCAGACCGAGGCCATGGGTCCAGGGCCGGTCCAGACGGGCGTACGGGGCCAGGAAGGACCAGGGATCCCCACCCTCAGACTGGTAGCCCTTGCGATAGAGCAGTTGGACCAGTTCGTCCCGGTAGCGGCCGTTCAGCTCCAGGGCGCCCGCGGCCCAGTCGGCCAAGGGCCGCTGGTCCAGCAGGATCAGCGCGGCCCGGCGGTCCTCCGCCCGGGTCCGGACGTCGGCCCAACGGTCCACCTCCTTGAACAGATCCAGCAGCATGTGGGTCTGTTGCGGGTAGGAAAGCTTGGCGTAGGCGTCCCAGCGGACCTCGCTGGAGCCACCGGGGCTCCAATAAGCGAACCCCTTCCAGGCATCCCTGGCCCGGGCCCCGGCCCAGGCTCTGGCCACTTCGCCCTCCACCGCCGCCGGCCCCGGCGCCGCCAGGGCCGGAACCAGCAGGGCGGCACTCAAGAACAGGCCCCCCAGGGCCTGACCGGCCAGAACCCTGGAGGCTTCAATGAATGAGCAATACATAGCCTTAAAGGTGGGCAAATGGCATACTGGCGCCATGGGAAATCGCCGAGTCCTCACCAACCTCCGGGGGGCCGTGAGTCCCGATCCCAGGGTGCCCTGGGCGGTCGACTTCATCCAGGATGCCGCCATCGCCCTGGAGGATGCACGGATCCAGTGGCTGGGCAGGAGAGCCGACCTGCCCCCGGCCTGGCGGGAGGCGGAACAGCTGGACGGTGGCGGCCGCTGGGCCAGCCCCGGGTTCGTGGATCCCCATACCCACCTGCTGTTCGGCGGCGACCGCAGCCAGGAGTTCAACCGCCGGCTGCACGGCGTGAGTTATGCCCAGATCGCGGCCGAAGGCGGCGGGATCCGGGAGACCATGCGGGCCACGCGGGCCGCCACCGTGCCGGAACTGGTGGCCTTGGGCGAGCAGCGGCTGCGGATCTACCAGCGCAAGGGCGTGGTGCACCTGGAGGCCAAGACCGGCTATGGGCTTGAACTGGAAGCGGAAAGCCGGCTGCTGGAAGCCTATGGCCAACTCCGGCAAAGGGGCTGGAGCCTGGACGTGACTTTGATGCCGGCCCACGACCTCCCGCCGGAGTTCAGCGGGGATCCGGACCGCTACATCCGCACCGTGGCCCGGGAGTGGCAACCCGAACTGGTGCGGCGGGCGCCGGGGGTGGCGCGTTTCTGCGACGTGTTCGTGGAGCGGGGGGTGTTCACCCCGGAGCACGGCCGGGAGGTTCTGGCCTCCGGCCGGGCCCTGGGCCTGGAGCCGAGGCTCCACGCCGACGAGTTCTGCTCCACCGGCGGGGCCGAACTGGCCGCCGAGCTGGGCGCGGCCAGCGCCGACCACCTGATGTTCGCTTCGGACCTGGGCATCGCCGCCATGGCCAGGGCCTCGGTCTATCCAACCCTGCTTCCCGCCACCACCCTGTTCCTGGGCATGGGCGACTACGCCCCCGCCCGACGGATGATCCAGGCCGGCTGCCGGGTGGCCCTGGCTTCGGACTTCAACCCCGGCTCCTGCGCCTGCATCGATCCCCTGCTGGTGCTCCGCCTGGGCTGCCTGCAACTGCGGATGACCTTCGAGGAGGCCCTCACCGCCATGACCCTGCATGCGGCCCGCAGCCTGGGCCGGACGGATCTGGGCCATCTGCACCCCGGTGGTTCCGGCCGCATCCTGCTCTGGGACGTGCGCCATCCCCTGGATCTGGTCTACTGGATGGGGGAAGCCTTCCTGCCCACCCAGCTGGGCGATCTGCCCCGGTCCTGAATGAATAATGCATCTCATTTTCAATGACAGCAATATTTAATTTATTTCTACCAGCCAAGCCATATCCATCCCGCCGGAGCCATGGCGGAGCCCTTCCAGCCCAGAAAAAGACCCCGGATCGCTCCGGGGTCTTTCTTCATTCGGAATCAGCCTTGCGCTTTATCGGGATCCCTTCACTGACCCCGACCCTTGAACTCCTGAACGATGTTGTAGATGCGCTCCTTGGCTCTTAATTTAGCCTTCTTGAGCTCAACTTCTTCCACCGTTTCCTGGGCGGAGAGCCGAATCTTATTGCGGAGATACACAAGTCTCTCATCCGCAGCTCGGTGCTCTTCCATCAACTTCCGAAATTCAAAATGCTCTCGCATGAGCTTATCCTGAACGTCCGGCTGGAGAAAATCCATGAACCCTCCATAAAAGGCCTGTTTACAGGCAGTTTACTTGTGTGAAAGATCTTTTCTTGCCCTAGGGTACTCCCCGTTGGGGCTCCGTCAAGGGAATAGAATGGCCAAAGAAGTCTCGCTCCTTGGCCGGTTCCCCGGCGGTTTCGAGCATTCCCGCTTCAGCCAACGCTAACTCGATTTTGGAGCCCACTTATGGATTGGTTCGAGCGGGACTTCGATCACCCGGCCTACTTTGACATCTACCAGGACAAGGAGGAGGACGCCGCCGGGGAG
>Ga0302267_10004934_pt1 | contig 14355 bp, 14 predicted proteins | sample III_Bog_E1_3_FD_194555 | JGI IMG/M metagenome (GOLD analysis project Ga0302267, IMG submission 194555) | Peat permafrost microbial communities from Stordalen Mire near Abisko, Sweden - III_Bog_E1_3 | ecosystem: Environmental > Terrestrial > Soil > Wetlands > Peat | place: Sweden: Abisko... | reverse complement strand
GATCCCCGGCAGCACCGGCTTGGTGACACCCCGCTCGGCCAGGTCGGCCACCAGCGAGGTGTACTCGGACGCCTCGAAGAAGAACTGGGTCACGGCGAAGTCGGCCACGGCCAGCTTGGCCGCCAGGTGGTCCCGGTCGCCGGCCAGGTCGGCCGACAGCGGGTGCCCGGACGGCTGTGCGGCCACCCCGATGGAGAATCCGCCGATGGCCCGGGCCAGCTCCACCAGCTCGGACGCGTGGACCAGCTCCCCCCCCGGCGCGTCGGGATCGGTCGGCGGGTCGCCCCCGAGGGCCATCAGGTTCTCGATCCCGGCCCGGCGCAGCTCGATGAGGATCTCGGCCAGCTCGAGGCGGGTGTGGGCCACGCAGATCAGATGGGCCATCGGGACCAGGTTCGTGGTCCGGAGCATCCCGGTGACCAGGTCGACCGTCCGCCTGCGCGACTCGGCCCCGCCCCGGTAGGTGACGGACACGAATGACGGTCCGAGCGGCTCGAGCTCGCGCAGCGTCGTCACCAGCGTGGCCTGCTCGGCGTCGGTCTTCGGCGGGAAGAACTCGAACGAGTAGGTCTTGCCCTTCTCCAGGAGGTCGGCGATGCGGGTCATGGTCCGAACAGACTACTGCCGCTCACCCGCGTTCCACGAGGGGTGGAGCCCGTTCAACCCATGTCCGAGGGCGGGGCCACGTGGGCCTGGAGCCGGGCCAGGGCGCCCTGCAGCTCGGCATCCCGGTCCCTGCGGGCCTGGTCGGCCTGGGCCAGCTGGGTCCCGGTGGGCGCCGCGGCGCCGTTGCGCAGCAGCCGATCGGCCTCGATGGCGAACGCCAGTCCCCGCAGGGCGCCCGCCGCCGTGGTGGCCGAGCCACCGGCCGCCGGGTCCGTGGCGGTCGACCCGGCCTGGTCGAGAGCTGTCGAGGCCCGTTCGACCTGGACGGCGACGGCGGCCCGCAGCTCCGAGTCGTCGGACACCGCAGAAGGCGACAGCAGTGCCTCGCGGGCCAGCCGGGCGTCGCTCACCGCCGGCAGCGCCCGACGCCGCCAGGCGTCCACGGCGGACTTCTTGGTCCGCGACACGTACAGCAGGATCACTCCGACGATGGCCAGGACCAGGACGACCACGAGGGCGATCAGGCCCCACGGCGTCTTGGACGAGGTCGTGGTGGCCGGCACCGTCGTGGTGGTGGAGGCGGGAACCGTGGTGGTGGTGGTCGACGGGCGGGTCGTGGTGGTGGTCGGTCGGGTGGTGGTCGTGGGCGGGATCGTCGTCGTGGTCGCCGGCACCGTGGTGGTGGTCACCGGCACGGTCGTCGTCGTGGCGTCCGGCAGCGTGGTGGTGGTGTCGACCAGGACCGCGGTGCGGGAGTCGGCGCCGGCGGCGGCCACCGGGGTCACGACGGCCAGGGCCAGCAGGCAGGCGGCACCCAGGGCGGCGGCCCGGGCGGCCCGGTGTCCACGCCCCGGCTCGGGGACGGTCGGACTCACGAGCCGGTCCGCCCGTAGTCGTCCTCGAGCCGGACGATGTCGTCCTCGCCGAAGTACTCGCCGTGCTGGACCTCCACGAAGGTGACCTCCTGGTCGGAAGTGTTCTCGATCCGGTGGGCGGTGCCGACCGGGATGTCGACCGCCTCACCCGCCGACACCTCGCGGCGCTCACCGTCGAGGGTGACCACGGCAGCCCCGTGCACGATGAACCAGTGCTCCGACCGGCGGGCATGACGCTGGTAGCTGAGCCGCTTGCCCGGCAGCACCTCGATCCGCTTGACCTTGAAGCCGGGCCCGTCCTCGAGCACGGTGTAGCCCCCCCACGGGCGCTGGTCGGTCTCCTGGCCCGCGGCGTTGCGGGTCACTTCTGTCATGAGGCGCGCTCGGCGGCCCGCACGGCGTTGCGCAGCAGCATCGCCCGGGTCATCGGTCCCACCCCACCGATCCGCGGGGTGATCCACCCGGCGACCTCGGCCACATCCTCGTCGACGTCGGACAACAGCTTCTTCCCTTCCCACGAGGTGCCGGCGCCGACCACGGCGGCTCCCGGCTTGATCATGTCGGCCGTCACCAGCCCGGCCCGGCCGGCCGCAGCCACCACCACGTCGCCCTGGCGGACCAGCCCGGCCAGGTCGTCGACCCCGGTGTGGACCACCGTCACCGCGGCGTTGCACCCCGGACGCTTCATGGCCAGGAGGAGGGCCAGCGGCCGGCCGATGGTCAGACCGCGCCCGATGACCACCACGTGCTTCCCCTCCACCGGGACGTCGTTGGCGTGCAGCAGCTCCACGATGCCGGCCGGCGTGCACGGCAGCGGGCCGTTGGCCCCCATCACCAGGCGCCCGAGGTTGACCGGGTGGAGGCCGTCGACGTCCTTGTCCGGGTCGACGGCCAGGAGGGTCCGCTCCTCGTCGAGGCCGGCCGGCAGCGGCAGCTGGACCAGATAGGCGTGGATGGTCGGATCGGCGTTGAACCGGGCGATGGTGGCGTCGAGCTCGTCCTGGGACACGTCGGCCGGAAGGTGGGCGTGGGCGGAGGTGATGCCCACTTCCTCGCAGTCGGCGTGCTTCATGGCCACGTAGCGGGCGCTCGGGCCGTCGTCGCCCACCAGGATGGTCCCGAGACCGACGGTGACCCCGGCACCCCGCAGCCGGGCCGCCCGGTCGGTCACCTCGGCGCGCACCCGGGCGGCGAGCAGTTCGCCGTCCAGCAGGATCGCCGTCATCGTCCCTCCCTCTCCATCGATCCCCTCATCCGTACGTACTGCCGGCTGCCTGCGCACCGCCGGCGGCCCCTGCGCCGAGGGTACGCCTCAGTGCCGGAAATGGCGTTCGCCCCCTGCCATGACCATAGCGATGCCGGCCTGGTCGGCTGCGGCAATGACCTCCTCGTCGCGGATCGAGCCGCCCGGCTGCACCACGGCGGCCACACCGGCGTCGGCCAGGACCAGCAGCCCGTCCGGGAACGGGAAGAAGGCGTCGGAGGCGGCGGCCCCGCCCCGGGCCCGTTCGGCGGCCTTGCCCACGGCGATCTCGGCGGCCACGACCCGGGACTGCTGGCCGGCACCGACACCCACGGCCTGGCCGGCGGTGACGATGGCGATGGCGTTGGAGGTGGTGCGGGCGCAGACCTTCCAGGCGACCGCCAGGTCCCGCCACTCGGCCTCGGTGGGCCGGCGCCGGGTGGCCACCTCCCAGGTGGACGGGTCGACCAGGAAGCGGTCGGCGTCCTGGACCAGGACGCTGGCTCCCAGGAACCGGTACTGGCGCACCAGTGGCTCGGGCACCGGTGCCGACAGCAGCCGGGTGGCCTTGCGCTTCGAGGACAGCTGGGCCAGCGCCTCGTCGTCGTAGGCGGGGGCGATGATCACGTCGGCCTGGGGGCCCGCGGCGATGGCCTCGGCCACCGCGGTGGTGACCCGGCCGCCGATGGCCACGATGCCACCGAATGCCGACTGCGGGTCACACTCCAGGGCCCGCACGTAGGCGGTCACCAGGCTGGAGTCGAGGGCGGCGCCGCACGGGTTGGCGTGCTTGATGATGGCCACCGCCTGGTCGGCCGGGCCGGAGGGGAGCTCGTGCACCAGACGCCACGCCGCGTCGGCGTCGAACACGTTGAGGTAGGAGAGCTCCTTGCCCCCGTACTGGACGACCTGGTCCCACCAGGAGCTCTGGCCGGCCACCCGGTAGCGGGCTCCGTGCTGGTGGGGGTTCTCGCCGTACCGGAGGGACCCGGCCCGCTCGAGCGTCAGGTGGATCGACTCGGGCAGCAGGGTGGCCACCTCCAGGGTGTCGTCGACCGTCCCCTCGGCCCGGGCGGCCTGCTCCCGCTCGTCGAGCCACTCCACGATGGCGGCGTCGTAGCCGGCGGTGTGGGCGAAGGCCTGGCGGGCCAGTCGGCGGCGGGTGGCCAGCGAGATCGACCCCCCGGTGCGGAGCTCCTCGAGTACCGGTCCGTAGTCGGCGGGATCGACCACCACGGCCACGTGGTCGTGGTTCTTGGCCGCGGCCCGCACCATGGTGGGTCCCCCGACGTCGATCAGCTCGATCGACGGGTCGGACGAGAACGGGTAGAGGTTGCAGACCACCAGGTCGATCAGGCCGATGCCCAGCTTGTCGAGGGCGTCGAGGTGGTCGGGCTTGGACCGGTCGGCCAGGATCCCACCGTGGATGACCGGGTGGAGGGTCTTGACCCGTCCGCCCAGCATCTCGGGGGCGCCGGTCAGTTCGGCCACCTCGACGTGGTCGATGCCCGCCGCCGTCAACGCCGCCGAGGTGCCCCCGCTGGAGATGAGCTCCCACCCGAGGGCGGACAGCCCACGGGCCAGCTCCTCGATCCCGGTCTTGTCGTAGACGGACAGCAGTGCCTTCATTCGGTGGTCTCCTCGGGTGCGTAGGGATCAGGTCGGCGTCCCCCGCCCACGGACTGGGACGCCAGGCCGTCGACGAAGGTGCGGATGGTGGCCGGGTAGAGCGTGCGCTCGACGGCCTTGATGCGCTCGTGCAGGGTGGCCTCGGTGTCGCCGGGCAGGATGGCCACCCGGGCCTGGGCCAGGATCGGCCCGGTGTCCATCTCCAGGTGGGCGATGTGGACGGTCGTGCCGGTCTCGGCCACCCCGGCGGCCAGGGCGTCACGGACGGCGTGCCACCCCGGGAAGGCCGGGAGCAGGGCGGGGTGCGTGTTCAGGATGCGCCCGGGGAAGGCGTCGTGGACCGGCTGGGCCAGGACGGTGCCGAAGCCGGCCATGACCACGACGTCGACGTCGGCGGCCACCAGGGCATCGGCCACGGCCCGGGTGTAGCCCTCCCGGTCGAACCCGGGCCCGAACCCCCCGAATCCGGCCCGGTCGACCAGTGCGGTCGGGATCCCGGCCGCGGCGGCCACCTCGAGCGCCCGGCACCGCCGGTCGGCGGCCACGATCCGGACGGGCAGGTCGCTGGCCAGGACCGCCTCCAGGATGGTGCCACCGCCCGAGGCCAGCACACCGATCCGGACGGGCGCCGCCTCGGTGCGGGGTGTCGGTCCGGGGGCCACGGGCGCACGCTACCAGCGCCCTCGGGGGTGGGTTCCAGGCCGCAGCGGGGTGGACACCTCCCGCACCACCGCCCGGTGCCGGGCACCGGACGGCGGGGAGCGGGCTCCCGTCCCTGGGGGGCGGGACGAGGTGCCCGGGTGATGTCGCCCATTCGGCCTGCCCGCCGAATCGGGCTCGACATCACCCGGTCCCCCCTGCCCTGGGGAATGCCCCTCGTGATGGATGCATCGGCGCGCCCACCCCCTAACCGAAGGGGCACGGGAAACCTGAACCGAAGTTGCAACCAAAGTCCCTGTCCGGTGGGACCTCGATCGCACGGCGGCCCCGGTCCCACGGCGGCCCCGGTGGCACGATGGCCCGGGTCAGGGCGCCGGGTGGCCGAGCGAGGTGAGCGCCGCCTCGTCGAAGGCCTCCAGCGAAGGGAGCACCAGGTCGCAGAAGCCCCACCGGGGCGAGGCCAACGCCGCGGGCTCGGGCACGGCCACCACCCGCATACGCGCCGCCTTGGCCGAGATGGCCCCGTTGAACGAGTCCTCGAAGGCCAGGCAGGCGGTGGGGTCGACGCCGAGCTTGTCCGCCGTCGACAGGTAGGCACCGGGGTGGGGCTTGCCCAGCGGCTCCCACTCCGCCGAGTGCCAGGCCGCCATGGACGAGGTCAGGCCGAGCTTGTCCAGGGCCGCCTCGATGACCACCGCGTAGGACCCTGAGCACACGGCCATCGGGATGGCCCGCTGGCGACACAGGTCGACGAGATCCCGGGCGCCGGGCATCGGACGGCCCTCGGCCTCGATCAGCTCGGCCACGCGGGCGGTGACGGCCCGCTCGACCTCGGCCGGCGACCGTCCCTCCCAGGGGCGGCGCTCGAACCAGTGATGCACGGCGTCGTCGATGCGTAGACCCATGGTCTGGCGCGTCTCGGCCTCCGTCACGTGGACGCCGACGGTGGCGAAGACCTCGATCTCGGCCCGGCGCCAGAACGGCTCCGAGTCGATCAGCAGCCCGTCGAGGTCGAACACCACGGCCCCGACCGGCCGGCCGGCATGGGCGTCGGCGGACGCGACGGCCGACCCGGCGGACGCATCTTCCGGGAGCGGGCCCGAGGGCGTGTGCGTCAGGCCAGCTTCCTGACGACGTCGACCATGGCCTCGCCGGCCTCGGTCGGGTTGAGGGCCACCGTGACCCCGGCCTCGGACAACGCGTCCATCTTGGCCTGGGCCGTGCCCTTGGAGCCCGAGATGATGGCGCCGGCGTGGCCCATCTTGCGCCCCGGAGGCGCGGTCACCCCGGCCACGTAGGAGACGACCGGCTTGGTGACCGACGACGCGATGAACTCGGCGGCCTCCTCCTCGGCGGAGCCGCCGATCTCGCCGATCATCATGATGGCCCGGGTGTCGGGGTCGGCCTCGAAGGCGGCCAGGCAGTCGATGAAGCTGGTGCCCGGCACCGGGTCACCGCCGATCCCCACGCAGGTGGTCTGGCCGACGCCCTGCTGGCTCAGCTCGTGCAGCGCCTGGTAGGTGAGGGTGCCCGAGCGGCTGACGATGCCGACCGGTCCCCCGGGCATGGCGATGTCGCCCGAGGTGATGCCGATGTTGCACTTGCCGGGCGAAATGATGCCCGGGCAGTTCGGTCCGAGCAGCCGGGTGCCCGGGAAGTCCCGGACGAGGCGGTTGTAGGCCAGCGCCTCGTCCTGGGCCGGGATGCCCTCGGTGATGCACACCACGAAGGGCACGCCGGCGGCGGCGGCCTCCACGATGGCGTCGGCGGCGAACTTCGGCGGCACCGAGATGAACGAGGCGTTGGCCCCGGTCGCCTCGACGGCCTCGGCCACGGTGGCGAACACCGGGATGCCCTCGATGTCCTCGCCGCCACGGTTCGGGTTGGTCCCGGCGACCACCTGGATGCCGTAGGCCCGGTTCCGGAGCCCGTGGTACAGACCCTGGCTGGTGGGGCTGATGCCCTGCACCACGACCTTGGTGTTCTCGTCTACGAAGATGCTCACGACTGGCCTCCAGCAAGGGCGACCGCCCGGCGGGCGGCATCGAGCATGGTCGGCTCGGCGACCAGGCGATCGGACAGGTGCGGGGCCAGGATCTCCCGGCCCGCTACGGCGTTGGTGCCGTCGAGCCGCAGCACGATCGGCGAGCTGATCTCCACCCGTTCGAGGGCCTCGAGCACGCCCTTGGCCACCTCGTCGACCCGGGTGATCCCGCCGAAGATGTTGACGAAGATCGACCGCACGGCCGGGTCGGAGTTGATGACCTCGAGGGCGGCCGCCATCACGTCGGCGTTGGCCCCGCCGCCGATGTCGAGGAAGTTGGCCGCCGAGCCGCCGCACTGGGTGACCACGTCGAGCGTGCTCATGGCCAGGCCGGCGCCGTTGGCGATGATGCCCACCGAGCCCTGGAGCCCGATGTAGTTGAGGCCGCGCTCCTTGGCCCGGGTCTCCCGCTCGTCCTCGACGTCGCTGCCGGCGAACTCCTCCCATTCGGGGTGGCGGTAGGCGGCGTTGTCGTCGAGGGTCACCTTGGCGTCGAGCGCGTGCACCCGGCCCTCGGGGGTGAGGATGAGCGGGTTGATCTCGGCGAGGTCGCAGTCGCCCTCGGTGTAACAGGTGTAGAGCTTGACCAGCAGCTCGGCGGCCTGCTCACGGGCCTCCTCGTCCAGGTCGGCCCGGGCCACCCACTCGGTGGCGGCCCCGAGGCTCAGTCCGTCCACCGGGTCGATGTGGATGATGGCGATGGCGTCGGGGTTGGTGACGGCCACCTCCTCGATCTCCACGCCGCCCTCGGCCGACAGCATCCCGAGGTGCTTCTTGGCGCTGCGGTCCAGGGTGAAGCTGGCGTAGTACTCCTTGGCGATGTCCGAGGCGTGCTCGACCCACAGCCGCTTGACCACGTGGCCCTTGATGTCGAGCCCGAGGATGTTGCCGGCGTGCAACCGGACCTCGTCGACGTCGTTGGCCAGCTTGACGCCGCCGGCCTTGCCGCGGCCGCCCACCTTGACCTGGGCCTTGACCACGACCGGGTAGCCCGACGCCTCGGCCTGGGCCACGGCCTGGTCGACGGTGTCGGCCACCCCACCCTTGGAGATGGGGATGCCGTACCGGGCGAAGTACTGCTTACCCTGGTATTCGAAGAGATCCACCGGATCCGTTCCTCTCTGCCTGCGTGGCTGGTTCTGGTTGGGACTGCGTGCGGTTGGGACTGCGTGTACTGCGGTGACTGCTGTCGGCGCCCGGACCGGCCGGGCGCGGTGTGCGCCCGGTCACGGCGGTGCGGGGGTGGGTGCCCTGCGGGACGGTGCGGTCCGCAGGGGCGGGGTCAGGCGGCTCCGTCCTCCCGCTCGTCGAGCGCCTCGCCCAGCCACGCGCCGATGGCGGGGAGGGGGGCGCCGGGAGTGAAGACCTCGGCCACGCCCATCTGCTTGAGCACGGGGATGTCGGCCTCGGGGATGATCCCGCCCACCAGGACGAGCACGTCGTCCCGGCCCTGGGTGCGCAGGCCCTCGATCACCCGGGGGACCAGCGTCAGGTGCGCCCCCGAGAGCAGAGACAGGCCCACGGCGTCGGCGTCCTCCTGGATGACGGCCTGGACGACCTGGTCGGCCGTCTGGTGGAGGCCGGTGTAGATGACCTCGAACCCGGCGTCGCGCAGGGCCCGGGCGATCACCTTGGCACCGCGATCGTGCCCGTCCAGGCCCGGTTTGGCGACTACCACTCGATAGGGGCGCTTCACGGGCGGAGATACTAGGCGCTGACGCGCCGTCAGGCCCATCCGGGACCCGGGTCGGCGGCCCGCGGGTGCCGATCGTCCACCTACGGGGCACCCAGGCCCTACCCTGTGGATGCCCTTCCTCCCTCGCCGGAGGCCCGTCCACGACCAGCCGCGGGAGCGACCCGACCACCCATGAGCACGCAGTGACGACACCGGCCGAGGCCACGGGACGGCCAGACGACCGACCCGACGACCGACCCTCGAACTCCGACCGGCCGCCGGAGTCGTTGGCCCGCGGCCTCGTGCGCCTGTCCCGGCCGCGCCAGTGGATCAAGAACCTCCTGGTCTTCGTGGCCCCCGCGGCGGCCGGAGTGCTGTTCCACCGCGGCGTCCTGTGGCACGCCGCCGCCGCCTTCGGCATCTTCTGCCTCGCCGCCACCGGTACCTACTTCCTCAACGATTCGATCGACGCGGCCGCCGACCGGGAGCACCCCACCAAGCGCACCCGTCCGGTCGCCTCCGGCACCGTCCCCGCCTCCCTGGCCATCACCGTCGGCATCGTGTTCCTGGCGGCCTCCGTCGGCCTGGGCGTACTGCTGGCCGGGTGGCACCTGGGCGTGGTCATGGGGGCCTACGCCGCCGTCCAGCTGGCCTACTCGTTCGGGCTCAAGAACGAGCCGATCCTCGACCTGGCCTGCGTGAGCGCCGGCTTCATCCTGCGCGCCGTGGCCGGCGGGGTGGCGACCTCGGTCACCCTGTCCAATTGGTTCCTCATCGTGGTCTCCTTCGGGTCGCTGCTGGTGGTCACCGGGAAACGCTCCGGCGAGAAGCGGCTCCTGGCCGAGGGCAACGCCGACGACACCGCCATCCGCCAGACCCTCGGGCTCTACTCGGCGTCGTTCCTGACCACCGTGCGGACCCTGTCGGCCGCCGTCACCGTGAGCGCCTACTGCCTGTGGGCCTTCGAGCGGGCCGCCGAGGTCCACCCGGGACACGACCCGATCTGGTTCCAGCTCACCATCGTCCCGTTCGTCATCGCCCTGCTCCACGTGCTCCGGCTCCTGGACTCGGGGGAGGGCGCCGCTCCCGAGGAGCTGGCCCTGAAGGACCACCGCCTCCAGATCTACGGGGTGGTCTGGATCGCCCTGTTCGCCATTGGGGTCTACGCCGGATGACCGCGCCCCGCACCCGGCGCGAGCTGCTCACCGGATGGGGCCGCACGGCGGCCACCGCGGCCGATGTCGTCCACGCCGTGCACCCCTCGCTGGTCGACGGGGCCATGGAGGCCGCCGTCGGCTCCACCCGGGACCACGCCGGGCGCGGGCTGGTGGCGCGGGGCATGGGACGTAGCTACGGCGACGCGGCCCAGAACGCCGGGGGCACCGTGGTCGACGCCACCTGGCTCGACGACGTCCGCTCGGTCGATCTGGAGTCCGGTCGGATCACCGTGGGTGCCGGCATCAGCCTCCAGACCCTCATGGAGCGGTTCGTGCCGCTGGGTTGGTTCGTGCCCGTGACCCCCGGCACCCGGCTGGTGTCGGTGGGCGGGGCGATCGCCGCGGACATCCACGGCAAGAACCACCACGTCGACGGCAGCTTCTGCTCCCACGTCGTGTCGATGACGCTGGTCACCCCGACCGGCACCCACACGGTGTCGGCCGGCGAGGACCCCGACCTGTTCTGGGCCACCGCCGGCGGAATGGGGCTCACCGGGGTCGTCACCGAGGCCACCCTCCAGATGATCCCGGTCGAGACGAGCTACATGCTGGTCGACACCGAGCGGGCGGTCGACCTCGACGACGTCATGGACAAGATGCTGACCGGCGACGACGCCTACCGCTACTCGGTGGCCTGGATCGACTGCCAGTCGACCGGCCGCCGGCTCGGCCGCTCGGTCCTCACCCGGGGCGACCACGCCCGCCTGGCCGACCTGCCCCCCCGCCTGGCCTCCAACCCCGACCGGGCCCGGGCCTTCGTCCCCCGGCAGCTGGCCCGGGTGCCCCTGACCCCGCCGAGCGGACTGCTGAACCCCCTCACTGTCGGTGCCTTCAACGAGTTCTGGTTCCGCAAGGCGCCCAAGCGACAGCTGGCCAGACCGCACCACATGACCGGCTTCTTCCACCCGCTGGACGGCGTGGGCGAGTGGAACCGGCTGTACGGCGGGCGTGGGTTCCTCCAGTACCAGTTCGTCGTCCCCGACGCCGCCGGCGAGACGGTGCGCCGGGTCATCGAGCGGCTCACCGAGGTGCGCCTGGCCTCGTTCCTGGCCGTCCTCAAACGGTTCGGGCCCGGCGACCCGGGACCCCTGTCGTTCCCCATGCCGGGCTGGACGCTGGCCCTGGACCTGCCGGTCGGGCACGACGCCCTCGACCGCCTCCTCGACGACCTCGACCAGGAGGTCCTGGCGGCCGGCGGTCGCATCTACCTGGCCAAGGACTCCCGGCTGGCCCCGGACACGTTCCGGGCCATGTACCCGTCGGTCGACCGGTTCCTCGAGGTGCGCGCCCGGGTGGACCCGGACCACGTCCTCCGGTCCGACCTCGGCCGGCGCCTCGGGCTCTGCTCGGACGTCGCCACCCCCGCTGCAGCACCCACGACGCGCAAAGGACGGAAGACACGATGATCGACGCCACCGGACGGCCCCAGTCCGTACTCGTGCTGGGAGGCGCCTCCGAGATCGCCCAGGCCATCGTGGCCGCACTGGTCCCCGGCCGATGCCGGACGGTGATCCTGGCCGGACGCCCGAGCGACCGCCTCGACGCCGCGGCCGACGCCGCCCGGGCCGCCGGCGCCGACGTGGTCGAGACGGTCGCCTTCGACACCACCGATCTGTCCGGCAACCCCGCCGTGGTCGAGGACGTCTTCGCCCGCTTCGGCGACGTCGACCTGGTACTGGCCGCGGCCGGGGCCCTGGGTGACCAGGACGAGCTCGAGGCGGACCCGCTGGCCGCGGCCGACCTCATCACCACCAACTTCACCGGCCTGGCCGCAGCCCTGCTGGCCGCGGCACGGTGCATGCGGGTCCAGGGGTACGGGCGGATCGTGGTGATCTCGTCGGTCGCCGGTGAACGCGCCCGCAAGGCCAACTTCATCTACGGGTCGACCAAGTCCGGCCTGGACGCCTTCGCCCAGGGTCTGGGCGACTCGCTGGTGGGCAGCGGCGTCGGGGTCACCGTGGTGCGCCCCGGCTTCGTGGTGGGCCGGATGACCGAGGGCATGGACCCCGCCCCGTTCTCGACGACCCCCGAGGCCGTGGCCGAGGCCGTGGTCAAGGGGATCTCCTCGGGGGCGGACCTCGTCTACGCGCCGCCCATCCTGCGCTGGGTGTTCCTGGTGATGAAGCAGCTGCCCCGGGCGGTCTGGCGCCGCATGCCCGGCTGAGCCCCGCCGGCCCCGCCGCCCCCGCCGGAGTGATCGGCCGAGGTCAGAACATCCCGTTGTCGTTGGCGGAGGTCCCGGGGACGACCTGGAGCACGTCCCAGTGCTCCACGATCCGGCCGTCCTGGTCCAGGCGGAAGATGTCGATGCCGGCGTAGTCGTGGTCGCCGGGCCAGGTCTGGCGGCAGTGCAGGACCACGTGGTCCCCCTCGGCGAACGCCCGGACGATCTCGACGTGCTTGCCGGGGTACCCGGCCGCCATGCGCTCGAAGTACCCGATGAACGCCTGCTTCCCGTCGCCCACCTCCGGATTGTGCTGGATGTAGACGTCGCCTGCGTAGCGCTCGATGGCTTCGGCCGGCCGGCACCCGTTGAACATGAGCTCGTAGAAGGCGATGACGTTCGCCTTGTTCCGTTCCGTCGCCCCGTCGTCGGACATGCTGCCCCACTCCTGTCTCGCAGACCCCGGGGGTCTTGGCCCGTCGTGGTCCCGGTGGTGACGCTACCGGTCCCCACCCTTGGCCGCTCCGCCGTCGAGCGTGCCCGCGTAGTCCGGGACGTAGGTGTAGAGGTCGCGGGGAGGCCGGCGGTAGTCGTCGTCGGTGACCCGCTTCGGAAGCTTCAGCCGGCCCTCGTCGACCTGCGAGAAGGGGACCTGGCGGAGCAGGTGGGCGATGCAGTTGAGGCGGGCGGCGCGCTTGTCCTCGGCGTCCACCACGTACCACGGTGACTCCGGGGTGTCGGTGTGCAGGAACATGGCGTCCTTGGCCCGGGAGTAGTCGGACCACCGCTGACGGGCCTCGATGTCCATCTCGCTCAGCTTCCAGCGGCGCAGCGGGTCGTGCACCCGGGCCTGGAACCGGCGCTCCTGCTCGGCGTCGCTCACCGAGAACCAGTACTTCACCAGGATGATCCCGTCCTCGAGGAGCAGGTGCTCGAACACCGGGCACTGGGCCAGGAACCGGTGGTACTCGGTCGAGCTGCAGAATCCCATGACGTGTTCGACCCCGGCCCGGTTGTACCAGGACCGGTCGAAGAGGACGAGCTCGCCCGCCGACGGGAGGTGGGCGACGTAGCGTTCGAAGTACCACTGGGTGCGCTCCCGCTCGGTCGGCGCGGGGAGCGCCACGATCCGGCAGATCCGGGGGCTGAGGTACTGGGAGACCCGCTTGATCACGCCGCCCTTGCCGGCTGCGTCCCGGCCCTCGAAGACCACCACCACCCGGGCCCCGGACTCCCGGATCCACTCGGTCATCGTCGTCAGCTCGGCCTGCAGACGGAGCAGCTCGGCGTCGTAGACCGCCTTCGGCATCATCCGTGACATGGGCACCCCCTCGCCGTGCGTGGTCCCCGCGTCACCAGGGTCGCGACCCGACTGTAGGCGGGTGTTCGACCTACTTCTTGCCGAAGTGGGAGGGGGCCGCCGCCGCCGACACCGGCCGCACCGACATGGTGAAGAAGTCGCGGGACAGCGGGGAGAAGTAGCGCCCCGGCGACGTGTTCTGGTCGTAGGTGAGCAAGGTGCCGTCGGTGGCCGTGGCCGGGGCCCCGTAGGGGAGGTCCCAGTGGCTGAAGTTGACCCACGCCGTGTTGATGTCGAGCTCCATGGCCCGCACCGCACCGGCCCGTTGCAGCAGGTTGGCCAGATCGACGATGGAAAGGCCCGAGCCGGCCACGTAGACGAGGGCCCCGTCCGCCGTGACGCCCACCCCGGAACGCCACACCTGGACCCTTCCGCCGAGGGTCGCCCCCCATTTGATGTTGTCGTTGGCGTTGAGTCCGGGGGCCAGCTGCCCGTTGTCGATCAGCAGGTCGAGGTTCTGGCGGACCGCCACCGTGGACGGGGTCATCGCCACCTCGGTCCCCCACGAGCCGATGGTCACGTTGCCGGAGGAGTCGATGGCCAGCGACGCCTTGCCAGCGACCAGCGGATAGCCGGTGGCCTGGACACCGTCGAGGTAGAAGCCCCCCTGGGCGTCCTGCATCCGGAAGCCCGAGTTGAACGCGGCGTCCAGCGAGTTCAGGGCGGCGCCGGTGATCGGGGCCATGGCGCTGAACGTCTGGCCCGTCCCCGGGATGGCGGTGCCGGCGTAGAGCGACGCGCTGAGCAGTTTGGTGTCCATCCACGCCACGCCGGACACCAGGCTGGTGTTGACCGCGTTGGGACGGAGGAACGCGGCGTACATGGTCGGTACGCCGTCGACGGTGCGCCCGACCGGGTGCCACTGGCCCTCGCCCGCCGTCG
>Ga0302267_10004931_pt1 | contig 14364 bp, 13 predicted proteins | sample III_Bog_E1_3_FD_194555 | JGI IMG/M metagenome (GOLD analysis project Ga0302267, IMG submission 194555) | Peat permafrost microbial communities from Stordalen Mire near Abisko, Sweden - III_Bog_E1_3 | ecosystem: Environmental > Terrestrial > Soil > Wetlands > Peat | place: Sweden: Abisko... | reverse complement strand
AATCATGAGTTGCACGGGCCGCTGTGGATTGGACAGCAGGCGCAGCAGACGCTCTGGGTCGTGCAACAGCAGGTTCGGTCTTTTGTAAGTCGCGAAGCGGCGCGCAAAGCCGAGAGTCAAGATTTTCGGATCAAAGAGATGCTTCGCCTCCTCAATGGTTTCGGCCGAAGCCCCGGCGGCGGCATAGTGCCGGGCCAGCCGTTCGCGGGCATAATCAACGAGGCACTCGGTGGAAGCGGTGCGCAACTGCCAGAGGTTTTCGTCTGGGACGGTGCGAATCCCTTGCTGCTCCAGATTTTCCTTCATCCCCAGCCAGCGGCCTTTGCCGCAGGCCCTTGTCCAAAGCTCGTCGGCGGCCGCCGAATCCCACGTCGGATGATGAACACCATTTGTCACATAGCCAATCGGAACTTCGTCCACCGGCCAATGCGGAAAGAGCGGTGAAAATAATTGCCGGCTGACCTGACCATGCAATCGACTCACGCCATTCACCGAACCGCTGCCGCGAATGGCGAGATAAGCCATGTTGAAACTCTCCGATGGGTCGTTCGGATTTTGGCGGCCCAAAGCCATTAAATCATGGACAGAGATGCCGAGCTTTTCCGTGGCGTAATGTCCAAGGTATTGTTCGATGAGCGCAGGAGTAAAACGGTCAAACCCAGCCGCCACGGCTGTGTGGGTGGTGAAAAGATTTCCCGCGCGCGTGGCGGCCAACGCCACTTCAAATGGCTGCGCGTTCGCTTCCATAAAACTGCGGGCGCGCTCCAACACGGCAAAGGCCGCGTGACCTTCATTCAGGTGACAGACATCCGGCTGAATCCCGAGTGCGGTGAGCAATCGCCAGCCGCCAATGCCCAGCAGCATTTCCTGCTTCAGACGCAACTCTGGTCCGCCGCCGTATAATTCGCTGGTGATTCCGCGATGCGCGGGAAAGTTCGCGGCATCATTGCTGTCCAGCAGGTAGAGTTTCGCCCGGCCAACCTGAACTTCCCACGCACGCAGCCAGACTGAATAGCCTGGTAAAATGATTTCCAAACGCAGCCATTCGCCATTCGGCTGGCGCAAAGGTGTGATTGGTAATTGTCCCGGGTCATTATATGGGTAAAGCGCTTGTTGTGCTCCGTCCTTGTCAATCAACTGACGAAAATAACCTTGTTGATAGAGCAGTCCTACGCCAACCACCGGCACGCCGAGATCGCTGGCAGCTTTGAGTTGATCCCCGGCCACGTTGCCCAATCCTCCGGAATATATCGGCAGGGCTTCGCTCAACATATATTCCATGCAGAAATACGCGACGCACTTCAAGGGCGACTGCGGATGCTTTTTCTGAAACCACGCGGGCGCGTTCGCCGCCAGGCGCCTGGCCTGTAACAGCCCGTCGATATTCTTGCGGAAGGCCGGATTAGCCAGCACGCTTTTGAGTTTGTCCTTGGAGACCGTCTGCAAAACCACCCAGGGATTTTGCGTGAACTCCCACAACTCAGGATCAAGCTGCCGCCACACCTCGTCGGTGGCATGGTTCCATGACCAGTGCAAATCCAAAGCCAGTTCCGCAAGTGAATCGAAACCTTCGACATCCTTATGCGGAGAGTTATAGGACGGTTTGCTGACGGATGATTGTTCGTTCATAGAATTTCCATTTTAAAAGTTCGGATAGATTTTGGATCAATAGCTGATCAGTCGGTGAAAGGACGAAGTTTCGCCTCGCTCAGATTTTAATGTCAGCTCGTCGGTTTTGAATGACTCGATGGTGCTGGAAGTAATCCGATTCTCCAATTGTTCATGTTTCTCACCGGTGATTTTCAAAGTGATAACGGCACCAGTGATGTTCCAAGTTCCGCTGACTTTGCCCGGCACACTTTGCGAAAGGGTATTCGCCAGGAAACCCATCCGCTGAATCTGACAGACAAACGTGCCATCGCCATCAATGTTCATGGTCTCTTTTGAAGAACCAACCGTGCCCTGCCAGTGTCCGACAATACTTGTCGAGTATTCTGCCAGCGAAACTCGGGTTGCCTTCTTGGCGCAGGACACAAAATAAAATCCCAGGACGGCGAACAGGATGGTTGTTACCCAAATGGGGCAATTCGGTTTCAGGGAGGCAGATTCCTTCATCATTTATCCTTGAAATCAGTTGTGGAATTGGCTTCTGGAGCGATTATTTTATTCACGATTATTTGTGCTTCCTCCTGAATCCGGCGCAGATGATCCGCACTTTGAAAACTCTCGGCATAAATCTTGTAAATGTTTTCGGTGCCGGACGGACGTGCCGCGAACCAGCCGCTTTTGGCAACAACTTTCAATCCACCAATGGGCGCGTCATTACCCGGTGCTCGTGAAAGCATGGTCAGGATTTTTTCACCCGCCAACTCGGTATTTGTGACCTGACCAGGCAAGAGATTTGCCAGACATATTTTTTGTTCCGGCGTGGCTGGGGAATCAACGCGTTCATAAAACGACTCGCCAAACTCACCTTTGAAGGTGCGATAGATGTTGGCGGGATCGCAACCCGTCCGCGCGGTCATTTCGGCGGCCAATAAACACGGGACAATACCATCTTTGTCCGTCGTCCAGACGGTCCCGTCCAGACGCAGGAAAACCGAACCTGCACTTTCCTCGCCCACAAATCCCAGCGAACCGTCGAGCAAACCTTCGACAAACCACTTGAAACCCACCGGCACCTCAAACAGTTTGCGGTCAACCTTGGCCGTGATGCGGTCAATCATCTGGCTGCTCACGATGGTTTTTCCGACCGCTGCAGATTTGGACCACTTCGGCCGATTTGGAAATAGATAGGAAATCGCTACGCACAAATCGTGATTAGGCGGCAACAAGCCCTCGCTCTTGGTGACAATCCCGTGCCGGTCATGGTCGGTATCGCAGGCGAATGAGAGATCAAATTGATCCTTCATGCCAATCAGCCGTTGCATCGCATAAGGCGAAGAAGGGTCCATGCGAATCTGGCCATCCCAATCTACCGTCATAAAACTGAAGGTTGGATCAACCACCTCGCTCACCACCGTCAGTCCCAACTCATGATACTCTGCGATTCGCTCCCAATAATGGACGCCGGCCCCGCCGAGGGGATCAACGCCCAGATGCAGTTTAGCGCCACGAATGATGTCCATATCAATCACGTTGCCAAGGTCATTTACATAGGCAGTGACGTAGTCATGCCGATGCGTCGTCGTAGCGCGCAGCGCCTGCGCGTAAGGAATTCGCTTTACGCCGGAAAGCCGCGCTTCTAACAATTCATTTGCTTTCGCCTCAATCCAACCGGTCACGAACGTGCCCGCCGGCCCGCCGTTTGGCGGATTGTATTTGAAACCGCCATCATGCGGTGGATTATGCGAAGGCGTGATGACAATCCCGTCGGCCAGTCCGGTTGTGCGACCGTGATTGTAGGTCAGGATTGCATGCGATATCACCGGGGTTGGAGTGTATTCGTCTCCCTCGGCGAGCATCACTACGACTCCGTTTGCCGCCAAAACCTCCAGAGCCGTCGCACATGCTGGAACCGAAAGCGCATGCGTATCAATGCCGAGATACAGCGGGCCGACTATGTTCTTCGATTTGCGATACAGGCATATCGCCTGCGTGATCGCGAGAATGTGCCATTCATTGAAAGCCAGATTGAACGACGAGCCGCGATGACCGGAAGTGCCAAAGGCCACCCTTTGCGCTGGCACTTTGGGATCCGGCACGCCGGTGTAATACGCCGTTACTAGCCTCGGCACATTGACGAGTATTCCGGCGGGTGCCGGTTTTCCGGCGAGCGGGCTTATCTTCATGGGGTTTTAATTGGGGTAGGACTTTCGAGAACCGCCACTTTTGCCAGCCGGCGACGAAATCGTTCCGCCCCCTTGAATCGCGCGGCGAGAAATGTCTGCGTCAATTCCCAGGCGAGGGCGTGGCCGACCACGAGGCCGCCAAAACAGATCATGTTTAAATCGTCGTCCTCAACACCTTGATGCGCGGAAAAGTTTTCGTCAATCAACCCAGCCCGAACGCCCGCCACTTTGTTTGCGGCGATGGACGCGCCAACGCCACTGCCGCAGATACCCACGCCGCGATCAACCGTTCTGGCGGCAACGGCGCGCGCCAGCGGAATTATGAAGTCAGGATAATCATCATCCGACTTAAGTTTAGCGTCGCCATAATCTGTGACTGCAAATCCAGCGGCGCGCAATTTTCCCGCCAGAAATTCCTTCAATTCGAAACCACCGTGATCGGCGGCGATGCCGACACGTTGGGGCTTTTCAGGCAATTCTGACAGAAGTTCATCACTGGCACGTTCATTGGTGGTGCGCTCAAGTCTCTGGTTTGGTGCGGTTGAGGATTTCTTTATCATATTGACAAGGTTTTGGTCAGGGTTGGGTTGGTTCAACCAATCTGCCGAGGAAAAGGATGCTGCCGGAATGGTTGTCGCGGATCAGGAAGATAAAGGGGTGGTCAGCACGAAAAATGGGCGTAGGTCGGGGCATCATGACGGCCATGCTCCTCATTACCACGGCGGTTGCCGCTGCGGCCTCGGTGCCCTCTTCGTTGACATCAACAAATGCCTTGTGAACCACCGCCGATATGAAAAGATTACGCTCGCCGTCCATTCCAGAAAAATTCGCACCGGGCGAAAAGGCATCGGTCATTCCCATTTCTGTCAGGGGCTTTGCCAGACTGAATTGCGCGGCCAGCTTGAATTTCGGCAAGGAGACCGCGACTTTCTGTTCGCGGGCCTGCGCCAGCCAACGATCGAGGGTTTGTTGATTAAGCCGATCTTCGACGCTTTTCAAACCGTCAACGTCGCGCGGGAGAAGAACGACCATGCTAATGTCGTCAACGACATAAGGAAGCTCCAAAAACTGCAAACCATCAACCTCGGCATACTTGAAGTTGGCGGTCAGGCTCATCAACGGCACCTGAAGTTGTCGAGTGGGAGTAACCGAGAAAGGCGCATTGGTCGTGTCATGCTTGTCAAACTTCCTGGCCCACTGCCCTGTGAAATAAATGGCATTCACCAAGACCAACTTCGTCTCCGGATTGAGCACCCCTGCTTGGATGAGGTCGGTGATTTTACCCTTGGTCTTGTGAGCCACCCAATCATTGATTTCCGTCCGGGCGGTATCCGCGCCGGTGCGAAAATCAACCTGCTTCAAATTGGCGCCATAGCTCTGTTTCGCCACGTCCAAAAAAGCGGGGAGAAAAGGTTTTTTCTTTTGCGCCCACAATCCGTTGGCGATATCCAATTCAATCCCAATTTTCTTCTGCTTGGTGTTCAATTGTGTTTCTAATTTGCCGAAGGAAGCCGCGAGTTGTTTCTGGTTTGTGTCGAAATGAAGCGTCTGGGCCATCTGCGCGGCAGTTTCTCCTCGCGCGCCGGCATAAGTCATGGCCAGGCAGGTAGAGATGCTGTAAGGAGAGAAGAACAGATTACCGTCAACGGTTTTAAGCCGGGTATAAAGATCCAAAGCGAAGGCCGTGTTGCCTCCGCCAAGTTTTTCAATCTCGTTGGCGCCCATTGTTTCTGCTGGGTGAATGATCAGTGCGGTCATAATTAATGTGACAAATACAAACTGTGAAGGAAGGCCCATCATCATGAGTAGTCCCGCACTTGCATCTGGCAGAATGTTCGATCGGTTCTTGCCATGTGCGCCCGGGTCAGGGTTTGCAGTATTCCTCAGTGCGCTATGAATGGGAAACGTGGCAGATTTCATAAAATGTTTTATCCGCGAGTTGGATTCAGTCATTGATCCCGTAGTGACTCCAACCTGGATCTGGCAACTTTCCCAGAATTGCGGTCAACCCGGTTGTGCGAACCAAGAGAAGTCCCGACTTTTTCTCCGACAGGCCGGATTCGACCTTGGCCGATGATCTGTCGGTCAGCAGCAGTTGCGATGAGAACACGAAAGCCACTGGCAACACTTCCAAGACTGGGCCGAGAGCATGCAGACTGATGGGAGTCATAAACCATTATGGAAGCAAGCTATGTTCCCACCGACCGACATTGGTGCTGGCGTTTCCAGGTGGATGTTCGGCCAAAGACTCCGGGTTGGTGCGATTGATGATCTCCCTGGCTTGATCTGTTTCCTCGGCAGAGCTATGAATAATCACGATAAACTTGCCGCTCTTAAGTGCCGTCTCGTATTGTGCAATACTATCTTTGTGGATACCCAGACTGTAGAGTCCGGCACCCAGCACACTCAAACTGCCCACCACCACGCCACCTTCCAATGCCCCGACTATCATGCCGACTAGCGGCCCGCCCACAAATAAAGGCCCGAAACCGGGAATCATAAAGATCCCGGTGCCGATGATCATTCCCCAGATGCCGCCCCAGAGAGATCCCATTTTCCCCCAGAATTTCATCCGATCATCGGTATTGTAATAGCCGACCACGTGTTCCTCCTTGAGATAGTCGCTTCCGACAATCGAGAGTTTGTTCATGTCAAATCCCGATTGTTGGAGCGTCGTGAGCGCCGCGGCAGCGTCGTCGTGGGATTTATATGTCGCCACGACGACGCTGTTGGTTTTCATAATGACCCGGTTTTTAGTTGTGTCGGAGTTTGTTCAACGGCTAATCAACCTTGACGGTATCCAACACGAAACTGGCACCGCCCTTGTGTGCATCTTTTTCAGCTTCACCCCAACCGACCCAGGTGCCGATGCTTCCGGTCAAGGTGGCCACGCCACCATTGACGGTTACTTTGATGTCATCGCTGTCAACAAATGGACTCCAGAAAAATCGATCCTCAATGCTCTTTTTGATCTTGGCATCGCTCTTGAATGGCTGCGGCCCAGAAATGTCGGCAACGTAATATGGTGACTCGTTGTAATACGGCCAGCCATAGTAACCATAGTCATAGTCGGAATAGTAATCGTAATCAGAATAGTAGTCCGAGTATGAATAATATGGTTGAATCTTTATTTGGTTGCGAATCTCCAGCACGCCGGCGGTCCGCGAAGCCACATCCTGCGCCTCGGCCTTTTGAAAACTTGAATCCACGCCACCGGACAGGTAGGCGATGTGATTGATGACAGCCACATCAATGGTCGAGCTGTCGAGCCACGGATCCCAAGCCAGAGCGGCTTTTAATTGTTTCGCCGTATCCAAGGCCGCCGTGGTTTCCACTCCATAGGCTGCAACGCTCATGGCGCGCACTTTCAAATGAGTCGCAACTTCGCGGACACCCACGATGTTTTTGGCGTCTTGTTCGGCCGAGGTTTCCGCCTTCAAGTTTCCCACAGTGCCACGCAGCGTAACCACTCCGTCGACGACGGAGACGTCCGGTTTGAAAGCCGATACGCGCGGATCTGCCCACAATGCTACCTGAACGGCTAGTTTGATGTCACTGTCTGAGAGATTGGCACTCTTGACATTACGGGTTGTGCCATTGTGCGTCCATGGTTCGATCTTCAAACCACTGTCGTCAACGGAAGTCACGCCGTTCACCCAGGCATCATCAAACACACGTGATTTGCTGATCGCGCTGCCAATGGTTCCTGTGAGCGTCACCTTGCCGTCTTTCACCATCGGGGTGATCAGGCCACCGTTGACCCAAACGTCCCATTGAAGACGGGCTTTCACGTCGGCGGCAATGACCGCGTCGGTGCGTTGGCCCATGTAATCGATTGAAATTTGATTGTGAACCGCCTTCACTCCTTTCACGCCGCTGGCAATCCGGGTGGCAAGCTGTTGCTCTGCATAAGAGCCGACGCTGCCGGTCAATGTGGCAACCGCGTCGTGAACCGCCGCAGTCGTCTGAAAGGCTTCCGTCGCTGGATCCTGGTGCAGCGCCGCCTGGACATCGGCGCGAATTTCGTCATCCGGGCGGGCCAGCGCATACACCGTCAATTGGTCAATGACTTCGCTCACTCCGCGAACACTTTTGGCAGTCAGGATCGCCCGATCTTTGGCGGGCAGATTCTCCACTGATCCAGTCAGCGTGACGATTCCATGACTGGTGCTGACATCCACATTGTTTGGCAACAAACCCTTGGCGCGGGCCAAACCGTCCTCGACAGTCGTGGTGATACCACTGTCGGTTATTTCTGGTTTGGAGCTGGCCGCGTGTAACGAGGGCAGGAGCAGAGTTTGCATGCCCGCCGCAACCAGCAGGCTGGCCGACCATCGGCCAAGCGACGCAATCCGAAATTTATTTTGTATTTTTGGTTTTTTCATAATTATTTAACGGTTGTTTTTTTGATTTATTATTCGCACATGTGGTTTCGTTGTTGGTAGCGCCTGTGGTTGCAGGCACTTTCATGGTGCAAACATTAAAGCGAGGAAATGTCAGCCGCCATGGGGTGAAACCCCACCTTCATTACGTTTGGCCTGCGGCCACGAAAGCATTCGTAGCCGCAGACGGCTTGATCAATGTTCGACCAATTCGGGTTGCGGTGGTTTGGCCTTCACCGGCTGCACGGCAACTGCGGCGTGAGGTGTTTTTTTATTTTTGTCCTCGGAGCACGTGCCCCCGTCCTTACAAGCAGCCAATGCTTCCTTATTGCAACAAGAACTGGCCAGTTCGATGAACGCGTCATTCTCGGCTTTTTCCTCCTTGAGAACTTCTTCCAGCACATTGGCCGCTCCGGGGTTTCCCAACAGCGACGCCCACGCGTGCAGGCACCCATACGAGGCGATGGCGTGGTGTTCGATTTTTTGCGCGGCTGAAATCAGGGCCGCATTGATGGCGGGCGATCCTTTGAAATCGGCGGCGAGATGCTCACCCTCTTTCACCAACCCAACCGTGGTTTCGCATTTCTTCGCGGTGACTTTGGCATCGAATGCCTTGAAAACTGTCTCCAGTTTTTTCACATGTCCTTCCGTTTTCTTGAGGTGACACTGAAAATGATCCTGCAACGCCTTGCAAGTCGCCAGCTTGATCAGCTTGGGAATTGCTTGGACAAGTTGTTTTTCAGAATCATAACGGTCGGCCAGTTCGGCCAGGAATAATTTATTTAATGCACTCATTTTTTATTTGTTTTTGTTTGATGGTTACTTGGTTGGGCAACTCAATCTTTTTACAAAGAGGTTTCCATTACCCGCTGCCACATTGCCTCCGCTAACGATGTGATGCTATGGGGTGTTGTCCCCATCCCTAAATGTGCTTCGGGTCAGGATCGGGGCGGATCAACCATGCTGCCGAGGAAGGAAATACTGCCGTAGCCCTTGTCGTGGATCAGGAAATTAAAGAGATAATCCGCGTGAAAACCTGGTTTGCGTCAAGCCCGCATAATGGCCATGCTCCTTTTAACAAAAACCGGTTGCCGCTGCAACTTCGGTGCCGGCTTCGTCTATTCTCAAACGCCGTGGCTTGAGAACAGATGGCAATGGCCACCATGCCGTGATGTTTGAGGTGAATGTTGTTCATCATTTTCTTTTGTTGCGGTTTTTCACTGTCATTTGTAACCGGCCCAGACATCGAGTCCCTTTCCGGATTCGAGAAACGTTTTCAGGCCGGAGATGACGCGCGGCCTGCCTGGGGTGAACACCCCATCGCAAAATTCTGGCAACGGCCTAGAATCTCATCTGCGTTAACAACCAAAAACAATATTGAAGGAACAAAAAAGTATGACTAAAAACAATTCCGTCGTGGCGATTTTCAAAAGCCACACCGAAGCAGAAACCGCCGTCAAGGAACTCCAGCAGGCGGGTTTTGACATGAAGAAACTTTCCATCGTCGGTCGTGACTATCATACGGACGAAGATGTGGTCGGCTATTACAATACCGGTGACCGCATGAAATACTGGGGCAAGTTGGGCGCGTTCTGGGGTGGCTTCTGGGGCTTGCTGTTCGGGTCTGCCTTCTTTTTTATTCCCGGAGTCGGCCCGCTCCTCTTCGCGGGACCCATTGTCAGTTACATCGTCGGCGCTTTGGAAGGAGCGGTGATTGTGGGTGGTTTGAGCGCGCTCGGTGCGGGGCTATACAGCATGGGCATTCCCAAGGACAGCATCCTTCAATACGAGACGGCGGTGAAAAGCGGCAAATATGTTTTGATCGCGAACGGCTCCGATGTGGAAACCGTTCATGCGCGTGAAATCATTAAGCGCACCAACCCGGAAGCGATGCAGGAACATCAGGCTTGTTCCGCCAAAGAAGCGTGCGCGGTAGGGGCGTAAAATCTGGGAGCAGTTTAGGAATTCACTGGCGCGCGGCTGTCTTCCAGGCAGCCTCGTCCCTGATTAAACGGTGTTATCCAATATGAAAACCCCGCCCAAATGTTTCGCCACCGACATGAATCATAAGCCAACCCTGCAACTTGGGATGATTGGCTTGGGTCGAATGGGTGCCAACATGGCGCGACGACTGATTAAAGACGGGCATCGATGCGTCGTCTTTGACCGCTCACCAGAAGTGGTCAAGAATTTTACCAAGGGCTACGCTGCTGGGGCTGTCTCGCTTGCCGACTTGGTCAAACAACTCGATAAACCTCGCGCCCTTTGGTTGATGGTGCCCGCCACCGTGGTAGATCAAAGCATTGGGGACCTCGTGCCTTTCCTGGAAGCGGGCGACACGATTATTGACGGCGGTAATTCTTATTACATTGACGACATCCGCCGCGCGAAAGAACTCGCGCCAAAAGGAATTCATTATGTAGATGTGGGCACCAGCGGCGGCGTGTGGGGTTTGGAACGCGGCTATTGCATGATGATTGGCGGCGATACCAAAGTCGTTCAGCAGCTTGATGCCATCTTCGCCACGTTGGCACCGGGCATCGGCAACGTCACACGCACGCCGGGACGCGAAAAACTCGGCGGAACTTGCGAGCGCGGCTACCTGTATTGCGGCGCAAGCGGTGCCGGGCATTTTGTGAAGATGGTTCACAACGGCATCGAATACGGGCTGATGGCCGCGTATGCCGAGGGCCTTGGCATCTTGCGCGGCGCGAATATCGGCAAGCAGCAGGGCGAGAGCAATGCCGAGACCACGCCATTGCGAGAGCCAGAACACTATCAATACGAACTCAACCTTGCCGACATTACGGAAGTCTGGCGACGCGGCAGCGTGATCTCATCGTGGTTGCTGGACTTGACCGCAGATGCGCTCGCCAAAGATTCTGCCCTCTTCGGATTTGCCGGACGTGTCTCTGATTCAGGTGAAGGTCGCTGGACCATCAAGGCTGCCATTGACGAAGGCGTGCCCGCACCAGTGCTGACCACGGCGCTCTACGCACGTTTCAGTTCGCGCGGTGACTCCGATTTTCAGGACAAGCTGCTTTCTGCGATGCGCTACGGGTTCGGAGGCCATTTGGAAAAGCCGGTGAAGTGAATCATTGGTAAATTCAATTTGCGGGAGCTCATCATTCAAGTCGCCAAACGCGGATACAATCGCGCTCCAACCAAAACCAGCACTGTCGTGGTCGCCAGAATCACCGCATAATCGAGACTCAAGCCGAAGGTGCTGGTGCTGCTGGCCAACATGCAGGTGCGTAGTGCATCCACGACGTAGGTTAACGGGTTCAAATGCGAGACCATCTTCAACCAGCCAGGCATGATATCGGTCGGATAAATGGCGTTGCTGGCGAAGAACAGCGGCATGGTCAGCACCTGGCCGACACCCATGAAACGCTCGCGCGTCTTGACGATGCAGGCAATGACCAGCGAGAACGTCGAGAACAGCGTCGCCGCCAAGATGACGATAACCAACACGTTCAGGAGCGCGAGCGGACTCCAATTCAGCTTCACACCGAGCAGCAGCGAAAGACTGTAAACAATGACACCTTGCGAGAGCGTGCGGATTCCAGCGGAAAATCCCTTGCCGAGCACCAGTGCCGCGCGCGGTGTCGGGCTGGCCAGAAACTTTTGCACGATGCCGAGGTCGCGCTCCCAGATGACATTGATGCCGTAAAATATGGCCACGAACAAAACGCTCTGCGCCAGGATGCCGGGTGCGATGAAATCGAGATAAGGAATATTGCCGGTGTGCATCGCCCCGCTGCGCGCGAATACCTGTCCGAAGATGAGCAGCCATAGCGCGGGTTGCAGGGCGCGCGTGATGAGTTCCGTAAAATCGTGACGCAGTTTACGCAACTCAAATTCGGTGATGACAAACGTTTTCTCGACGAAGGATGTCAGTGGGTAAATAAAAGTTGCGGTCATAAATCAACCCACCCGTTCAGCCGTGGCGCGCTCGGCTGAAACGGCGCGGAAGTTATTGCCGGAATCCAGTGCGCTACCGGCATAATGAACAAAGACATCGTTCAACGTGTGCCCCGGACCCAGCGAGGCTTCAAGTTCCTTGCAGGTGCCAAGCGCATCCAACTTGCCTTGATGCATAATCGCAATGCGGTCGCAATGGGCTTCCGCCTCCTCCAGATAATGCGTGGTGAAAAACAACGTCGTGCCGTAGTTGGCGCGCATATCAATCAGATGTTTCCAGACCGCATCGCGCGCAATCGGGTCCAGCCCGACCGTCGGCTCATCGAGAAACAGCACCTTGGGCCGGTGCAGCGTGGACTGCGCGATTTCCAGGCGACGGACCATGCCGCCGGAATATTCAGCAACCAACCGTTTCGCGTCGGCCGTGAGGTTCATGAATTCCAACGCCTCAGCGATGCGTGCCTGCTGTTCGCGGTGCGGTAGATCATAGAGTTTGGCGAAGATGAGTAGGTTCTCGTAGCCGGTGAGCGAACCATCCACGGAAACCGCCTGTGGCACATATCCGATGGCACGACGCACGCCAACCGCCTGCGTGGTGATGGAGAAACCGGCCACGCGCGCCCCGCCCGACGTGGGTGGCAACAGCGTGGTGAGCATCTTGATCGTGGTGGTCTTGCCCGCCCCGTTGGAACCAAGCAGGCCGAAAACCTCGCCGGCATTGACCGAAAGTGTCAGGGAATCCACTGCTGTGAACGCTCCGAATCGGCGGGTCAGGTTTTTGATTTCAAGAACAACTTCGGCCACAGCCAAAGTTGTCGCTTTTTTCCGGCGCGAACAATGGGGTGAACACCCCACACAAAATCAAGACCAATAGAAATCTGTCATCCCGGCGGATGACCACGAGATTTACTTTCCACCGAGTGAAGTTTTTGGCGAAGGCAGATGGATGGTCCGACCCGCCACCATGAATTCGCCTTCGCCCCGATGATGAATTGTCCGGGGCTTTTTCCGCGTTGGGTCAACCCACGCCTTAACGACTTCGAGGACAAAGAAATTGTATTTCGTCACCAGGTTCATATCCACAACCTTGCATTCCAAGCTGGCGTAACATTCGGTAATGAGCGGAGCCTTAACCAATTTAGCAACCACTGGTGTAAGTCCAAATGTTTTAAATTTGGCCACATCGCTACCAGAAGTATTTCCGCAAGCCACGACTATTTTCACCAGCTCCACCGTCGGAATGTTAATCACACATTCTTTAGTCGTCTTCAAAGTGGCAAACGAGTAGTCACTGTTGCTGACCACGCAGCCCACGAGCGGCGGTGTGAATTCCATCATGAGGTGCCAGGACATCGGCATGACGTTCGCCCGCCTGGCGCGGGCGGTAGTGAGCAGCACGACCGGGCCCGGCTCCAACAACCGATAGACTTCGCACAAGGGAAAGGTCTTTTTCATGGTGGATGAAATTTCAGATTTTAGCCGGCGGCACCGACGTTTGCCGGCTTACTTTTGAAAATCGCCGCGCCCAAAAAGCCGATATGGGATGTCTGAAAAGCACGCCCAGCGCAATGAGGGTTATTGCCGCGAGAATCAGGTAAAGGGGCACCGGCCCGAGCCAGGCTACAAGCCGTTTCCACTGCTTCCCGAAAAAATATCCGAGCAGGATGTAGGTGGTGGAATAGGCCGCCGACCCAGTAAGATTGTAAAACAGAAAAGTGCGCAACGGCATCTTCGACATTCCAGCCAGAAGATTGGGCACAACGGGCGGAAACAAGAAGATGAAGCGCGCAATAAAAATTGTCTTGGCACCGTGACGTCTGAAAAATTGTTCGGGCCATTGCAGGTGTTCGGTCGTGAGGTGGAGCCAGCGGATTTTTTCCAGTCCGGCCAGCCCGAGCCGTCGCCCCAACCAGAAGGCACAAATGCCGCCCAAAAAACAGGCCATCGTTCCAGCCACAATCGGCGGCCACAACGAATGGCCAGTTCTCCCCAAAACAAATCCTGCTCCCAGAAGAATTGTTTCGCCCGGCAGCGGCATGCCGAGGTTATTCAAAAACGCGACGATGAAGACTAGCACATATCCGTAATGTGGAATGTGCGGTAGTAAAGAATGCAACCAGTGGAGCATATTCAACGATCTGCGGCCGGCTCCCGAAACTCGACGAAAAGAACGGACACATTTTATCCACGGCGGCTTAATCGAGTTTCACCACCATCTTGCCGATGTTGTTTCCGGTGAAGAGGCCGATGAATGCACCCTCGGCCTG
>Ga0302267_10004930_pt1 | contig 14365 bp, 16 predicted proteins | sample III_Bog_E1_3_FD_194555 | JGI IMG/M metagenome (GOLD analysis project Ga0302267, IMG submission 194555) | Peat permafrost microbial communities from Stordalen Mire near Abisko, Sweden - III_Bog_E1_3 | ecosystem: Environmental > Terrestrial > Soil > Wetlands > Peat | place: Sweden: Abisko... | reverse complement strand
AGCAGCCGCCTTTCCGGAGCTACGGGAATGGACGCGCTCGATTGTGATCGCTGGGCAGCGCGGGTCGTCGTCGCCCTCCCACCGCGCGCCCTTGCTCGCCGCCCACTGCCGGATCTGCCGGACGACGTCCGCGGGGTCCTGGCCGAGCTCGTCGCAGAGGTCGCCGAGATCGTAGAGACCGGGCACGCCCGCCTTGGTGGCGCCCGGCGCGGGGATCTCCGCGCGCCCACGGACGGCGCGCTCGAGGTCAAGGGTCCACCCGGTGGCCTCGAGCCAGCCGCGCGCCACCCCCGTGCGCGCCCAGGCTGCCAGCGTGAACGTGACGAGCGGGGGCTGCGGCTTGACCACCTGAAGCGCCTTCGTGCGCGGGAGGGCTCCACCTGTCGACTCTGTCTTGCGATATCTCATGCTGCACCTCGACAGATTCGGGTCTCGATGACAGTCCGCGGGTGGAGTCCGTCGCGGAGAGCCCCTGCGAGCTCATCGACGGCAGCGAAGAGCCCCGCGTTGCCCCACGCCAGTTCGATCACCGTGAACAACCCCAGGACGAACGGGTCCGCGCCCGTCGCGCACCGGTCGGCCCCCGCGTCATGGCCGTGGTGCCGGAGCCCTGCGCACCCGAGGTGTGCGGACCTCGGGCGCCGTGGAGCGGTCGGCGTACGCGGCCCGCCGGAGGCGCGCGGCCGGCGCAAGAAAGGGGCGGCCATCAGCGCTCCTCCAGCTTGCGCTTCGCGCGGTCCAAGACGAAGACGCCCAGCAACACGGCGCGACACGCAGGTGACCCCGCGGCGTAGGCCAGCAACGCCTCCGCGGTGAGCCCCTGGGCCGTCCGCGTGATTTCGGCGGTGACTTGGTTCGCCTCCTCCTGCGAGCCGACCTTGTTCCAACGGTCGGCGTACCACTCGATCGCCGCATCGAGCGCGAGATGCGGACTGGGCAACGCGGCCGGCTCAGCAACCTCCGCGTGGGTCAGCCCAGCGGACTCGGGGCTTGGCTCGATCCCCCGCCTCACGCGGCACCCCGGGCGAAGCTCACGACGACGGACGTCAGGTTGTCGGGTGCGCGGGCCGCCAACGTGAGCCTCGTCAGCTCCCGAACGGCCCGCCTGGGAATCATGCGGAGGCACCAGCAGAGCACTTCGTGGTCCAGCGGCGCGAGCCCGTCCGAGCAGAGCAGGAAGACGTCTCCGGGGCGGACCACCGAGATCGCAACGTCCGGCTCGACTGTGGCGGACATCCCAAGGGCGCGGGTGATGACGTTGCGCTGGGGGTGCGACGCGACCTCCTCCGTCCGGATGAGCCCCTGCGCCAGGAAGTCGTTCACGAGCGAATGGTCGTGCGTCATCTGCTTCAGCACGCAGCCGCGCAGCCGATAGACGCGGCTGTCGCCCACGTGCGCGATGACCACCGACTCGCCAACCACGAGAAGCGCGGCGACCGTCGTACCCGGACGGCGGGTGCCGTTACCCAGGCCCTGGACGCGCTCGTTGGCGATGTGGATGGCCTGGGAGAGCAGCGCACGCGCGGTCTCCGCTCGGGTCGCCCGCGGCGCCGCTGCGACGACCGAGCGAATCGCCTCGCATGCCGCCAGGGACGCGGCAGCGCCACGCGGATGGGCACCCATCCCGTCGCAGACCGCGAAGAGTCCCCGCTCGGGCGCGACGGCGAAGGCGTCTTGGTTCTCGTGACGCGCGAGACCGATGTCGGTCAGCGCGTCCCAGGTGAAGGCACCCTGGGCAGGAAGGCGAGACGCGCCGCTCACGACGAACCTCGGGTCCGGCCGCCGACGCTCACCGTGGTCTGCGGGGCTCGTTCCAAGTGGGCGCTGAGCCTCCGCCCCGCGACGGGTTCATCGTCACCCCCCAGGTTGCGGCGCTCGGGCGTGAGGCTGCCGGGACCGATCTGCGTCGACGAGCTTCCGAGGAGTCGCCCGATGGCATCGTGCGTCACCCGAGCGGCCTCGATGTCGCCGGCTGCGATGGCAGCCCCGAGGGCTTCGGCGAGGTGGACCAAGAGCGCCCGACGGTGGGTGCCAGGGGCGGGGGTGGGGCTGTCGGCGGTCGCCGTGAGGGGACCCCTGCTCCCGATCGAATCGTCGGCTACGGGCCCCGACTCGTCGGCGCCCCCTTCGCTCGGCGTGCCGCGCGGCGCCGGGGCGACAAGCTCCTCGCGGTGGCTGCGGCGAGTGTCGATGACCTCGTCCCCTGCCCCGCTTGCCGACGGGCCCCCCTTGCCCTGGGCTGCAAGCCGTTGCGGCTCGTGCCCCACAAGGTGCCCCTTTTCGGCCGTAAACTCTGGAGATCGTTCAGGTTCGTTACGCGCTTTTAACCCGTTGGTCCGGGGTTCGAGTCCCCGTCGACCCACCAAGCAATTCCGCGAGGTTACCTCGCACTTCTCCAAGGATTTCGAGGCCGCGTGGGGCACGGTCGGTGCCCCACGGTGGTTCACCTCGAGGGTCGCCCCCTCTACTGGGCCACGTAGATCCCCATCGTATGCGCAGGGAGCGACAACGCGAGCGCGCCTCCCGAGACGGTCGCGGCCGTTGGTCCCCCTTCGCCGAGCACGTCAGCGAACACGGTCCCCTCGGGCATCGACTCCTTGTCGCTCGCGTCGAGCTCGTGGCTCAGGGCGATCGGCAGCGCTACGTTCGCCGCGCCGCCGACGTTGATGGCGGCGATGACACGGTCGCGGCTGTCGCCACGATAGAACGCGAGCACGTTGGCGGGCCCGCCGTTCTCCCTCCACAGCTCCGCGTACGACCCTCGCTGAAGCGCGACGTGCGCCTTGCGGATCGCGATCAGGCGCTGCATGTGCGCATACGCGGCCTGCCCGTCGCCCGACGCCATGCCGGCGTGCGCCCCGGCACGCGTCGCCGCTGACCACGCCCACGATGGCATGTCGCGCCGATTGTCCGGGTCCGCCGCGCCGAGCATCCCGATCTCGTCGCCCCAGGTGAGCTGCGGGATCCCCGGCAGCGTGAAGATCGCCCCCATCGCCAGCGCGAGCTTGGCAGCGACGACCGCGTCGGCCGTGCCCGCGGGGAACAGGCTGCCGAGGCGCGGGTTGTCGTGGTTGTTCACGAAGCTGGTCAGCTGGCGGGCTCGCGCGATTCCATACGTCGTGATCGCGGCCTTCACCGCGTTCGCGAGCGCGTCGAGAGAGCCGCCCCTGGCGAACGTCGACACGATCGCCGGGTAGCGGGGGTAATCGAACAGCGAATCGAACCCGTCGTCGAGGAAGGCGCGGAGCCCGTTGGGTCCCGAGGTGTCGAAGTCCTCGCCGATCACGAACAGGCCTGGGCTCGCCCCGCGCACGCCGGGAAACCACGACGATGCCCAGTACGCGGGCAGCACGTGCTTCACCGTGTCCATGCGGATGCCATCGAGCCCGTAGCGCGTCGTCCATCCCACGCTCATCGCCGTAAGGTACCGGGCGACGGCAGGGGTCTCCTGGGCGAAGTCAGGGAGCGCTTCGCCGCCAATGGGGCAATGGACAGCGGGATCGCCAAGCAGCTTGCAGCTCTTCGGATCGTGGAACCAGTCCGGGTGCTCCGTGACGATGCGCGCGCCGATCCCCGTGTGGTTGACCACCATGTCGAGCACAAGGCGCATCCCGACCGCGTGCAGATCGTTCGCGAGACCCGCGAGATCCGCGGGCGTCCCCAGCTTGGGCTCGACGGCGCCATCGTCGGGGTCGGTGAGGTCGGACCAGTACCCGTGGTAGCCGCAGCGATCGGCCGACGCGCGGTTCGGCGGCGTGATCCACACTGCGGTGACGCCGAGGTCTCGCAGGTACGGGATGCGCTGGCGAAGACCGGCGAGGTCGCCGCCGTGCCACTTTCGGGGGTCCAAGGGGTCGAAGCAGCGGGGGACGCCAAGGTCGTCATTGGTCGGGTCGCCGTTCTGGAAGCGATCCGGCATCACGAGGTACACGACCTGCGCGCCCCAGGTGCTTGCGTCGGTCGGAAGCGGCTCCGGAGTCTTGTCGCCCGCCACGTGCGAGGACGGCGTTGCCGGTGAAACTGCAGCGTCCACCGCCCCGCGCGCAGTGGCGCACGAGGTCGCGCCAGCCGCCGCAAACGGCACGCACGCGAGCGCGAGGAGGGACAGCAGGCGCACCGGTGACAGGGAACGGCAAATGCCTTTCCGAAATCAAGCGGCATCGCTGGGGGAAAGGGTGGCCTCCCCGGAGGTGTGAACAGGCGTTGACGTGAACCAGCGGCCCAGGGGGGTGAGGCCTGCTCTCTCTCGGGGATCGTCGGCGATCGCGACCCGCTCACCCTGGCCCGAAGCGTGCACCTTGGCCGAGGGTGAAGCTCCTGCTCCTCCCGCTCGTGGCCTTCGGGCTCGCGTCAACGGCGTGCGCGTCGACACGCTTCGTTCCCGCCCGGTCGAGCCTCGGGCTCCCTGCCGAGGCGCCACCGACGCTTGCTCCTACGTGCACCTACGGCGACGCCGCGGCGTGTCGCCAAGCATGCGCGGGCGGGGACGCGCCGAGCTGCAACAACCTCGGCGCGATGGACGAAGCTGGGCTCCTCCGTGAAGCCGGCGACGAGCGCGCCGCGGAGCTCTACGCCCGGGCCTGCCGGGGCGGAGCGACCGCCGGATGCTCCAACGCACAGCGCCTCGCGTCGCTGCCTCCGGCCCCGGTTTCCCCGCCGGTCGAGCCACCTGCGCCCGGGCCTCCCGCGCCTCCGGCGCCCACGCTGGAAGAGCTCCGCGCGCGCTGCGCGGCGGGCGAGCGCAAGGCGTGCGACGCACTCCCTGGCGTGCACATCACGGGCAATGTCCACATCACGGGCAACGTCACGATGACGGGCAACGTCTTCATTCATGGTGCGAACGAGCGGTGACACCCGGGGCAGGGCGCGGCCTTGCACGACTCTTGCTTTGCAATCTCGGCATGCGCCAACCCGTCGGTCTCGCCGTCGCCGCGTCTCTCTTGTTCGGGTGCAACACGCCGGAGCCGCGGGCTCCCGAGCCCGAGCCGCCCTGGGTCCACACGCCCTCCGCGCCGGCGCCGCCTCCGGTCGCGAGGACGATCCAGCCCCACCCGTGGGGGTCGCAGAGCGACAACACCGCGGAGCTGTACAGTTGCCTGGGCCCGGACGCGTGTCCCGGCACGCTCGAGGACAGGGCGCGGAGCCGTGCGGCGGCTGCTTTCGCGTGCGCGCCCGAGGAGGTCACCATGGCGGCCCGGCCGACGCGCGGCCTCGGCGTGCACGCGCCGCAGATGGTGTTCGGCAAGGAGGGGCAGGTCCAGGTGCAGGTGCAGACCCGAGCCGGAGAGGCCTTCACCGTGGCCGGCTGCGGGCAGCAGGGGATCCTCGCCTGCGTGTGGGCCAACCGCTCGGTCCACACCTCCACCACCACGTACGAGAACACCGAGGACCGCCTCTGCCTCTGGGCGGATTGAGCCCTTCGGCGGGCAGCCCCTCAAGGGCACCGCCCAGGCTCTTCAAAAGACGAAGCCCGCCGCACCATTGCCGGTGGGCACACCGGGCCCACGCACTGACGTACCTCTGAGCGGCGCCTTCCCGCTTGCGCGAGGCGACGCGCCAACGCGCCTCGCGAGGTCGCCACAGGGGGCGAGGAGCGCGCCGAAGGCTTGACACGGGCAAGAATTCTCGCATTAGCTGAGCCCTGCATGCCGGAAACCACGAGCGCAGGGGTGAGGCGAAGCCTCGAGGGGGCATGTGCCGGCGCCGCGCTGCTGCTCGCAGCGTGCGGTGGCGATCTCTCAGCCTCCCGCGGTGCGCCCGCCGTGGTCACCATCGGGCCGGCGGCAGCACCTGCGGACCATGACCCCCCGCGTGAGCCGGTGAAGCTTCCTGGCATGGTGTACGTTCCGTCGGGCACCTTCCTTCGCGGCTGCGCTCCGGCGGATGGAGCGTGCTATTCCATCGAGTCGCCTGCGACCCGCATCGATCTCGACGCGTTCTATCTGGATCGCACGCCGGTGACCGTGGCGACCTACCGCGCGTGCGTCGCGGCCGGCGCGTGCAACGAGGAGGGGCTGAGCACCCACGCTGCGGAGGAGACGACCCAGCTCGCGGCGGGGAGCGGCGTGAACACCAGCAAGGTCCTCCGACCCATCGAGTCGGACACCTGCAACTGGACCTGGAAGGACGCAGAGCGGAGCGCGCATCCCATCAACTGCGTGAGCTGGGACCAGGCGCGGGCCTACTGCGCGTGGGCTGCCAAACGCCTGCCCACCGAGGCCGAGTGGGAGAAGGCCGCGCGGGGAACCGACGAGCGCATCTACCCCTGGGGCAACGCCCCGCCGACGTGCTCGCTCGTCGTGATGAGCGAGAGAGCGCCCGGCTGCGGCTCTGGCCACACCGCGCCTGTCGGCTCGCGCCCGGCGGGGCGGAGCCCCTACGGCGCCGTGGACATGAGCGGCAACGTCTCCGAGTGGGTCGCCGACTGGTACGCGGAGGACTACTATGCTCGCTCGCCCGACAAGAACCCACACGGGCCTCCGTCGGGGCACTACCGCGTGATCCGCGGGGGTAGCTGGAAAGCTGCGCCACGCGCCGGCATCGACCCATTTCGCGTCTCGAACCGGTACAGCTTCACGCCGGGGACCCGCCTCGACTACATCGGCTTTCGCTGCGCGCACGACGCACGCTGAGCACGCGGAGAGGCTACACGGTCCCGCACCACGGGCACCCTCACTCTCACGATCGACCAGAGCGCCGGGCTCTCCCCCGCGAGGAGCGCGCTCGAGACCGCGACCACCAACCGCGCTGCGGTCGCTTCGCCAGTCAGTCCAGACGCTCGATGTCGAGGTCCGGCGAGAGCGCCCAGGGGTGGCGGCGGACCTCGTAGATCGACACCTTCGGCGCCGTGAAGCCCGGATCCGCGAACGCACCGACGGCGACCGCGACGAAGCCAGGCAGACCGTCGAGCTCCCAGTACACGGTCGAGCCGCACGTCGGACAAAAGCGGAAGGTCGCACGGCCGCCGCTGTCTCCGGTGCGCAGGAACTCGGTCGCCGCGCCGAAGAACGTCACCTGCTCGCGAGCGAAGCGCGCCTGGACGCCGAAAGCGCTCCCGGTTCGCTGCTGGCAGGCGAGGCAGTGACAGACCGAGACGCGCACGGGCTCGCCCTCGCACGTGACACCGAGCTGGCCGCAGGCACAGGAGGCGCGACGCGTGGTCATGGCCGAGCCGTGTAGCCGTGCGCCATCCCTCCTTCAAGAACGCCGTGAGAGGAGGCCTCCTCGGTGGGAGACGTCGACGACCGCGCCGCGGCGTCCCCCGGCTGTCGAAAGCGCGGCGCTGGACGCGGGGCCCGAGCTTCCGCACCATGGCGGGCATGCCCGTCTTCAGCCGCCCCGCGGGTCTTCCCCCTGGCCCTCCCCTCCCCGCCCTGGCGCAGACCCTCGCCTACCTGGCTCGCCCCGCCGAGTTCATGGACGCCTGCTACCGCCGCTACGGCGACTGCTTCACCATGGACACGCTCCTCTTCGGCGTCCAGGTCTCCATCGTCCAGCCCGACGACATCCGCCGCTTCTTCACCAGCAGCCCCGACGTCCTCCGCGCCGGCGAGGCCAACGCCGCCCTCGGCCCGATCGTCGGCCCCCGGTCCATCCTCCTCCTCGACGGCGCCGAGCACCTCCGCCACCGTCGCCTCCTCATGCCCCCCTTCCACGGCGAGCGGATGCTCTCCTATGCCGCCACCATGCGCGCCGTCACCGAGGAGGCCGTCGCCCGCTTCCCCTCCGGCGGGAAGCCGTTCGCCCTCTACCCTTTCATGCAGGGGATCACCCTCGACATCATCCTGCGCACCGTCTTCGGCATGGACGAGGGCGAGCGCGCCACCGCCCTGCGCCGGGCCCTCCTCACCGTCCTCGACCGCCTCGGCCACCCGTCCGCGGCCCTCGCCATCGCCCCCGCCCTCCAGCGCCCCTTCTTCGGCCTCTCCCCCTTCGCCGCCTTCCAGCGCGACATGCGCCGCGCCGACGAATTGATCTACGCCCAGATCACCCGCCGCCGCGCCGAAGGATCCAGCGCCGGCGCCCGCACCGACATCCTCGCCATGCTCCTCGACGCCCGCGACGAGAGCGGCGCCCCCCTCACCGACGCCGAGCTCCGCGACGAGCTGATGACGCTCCTCGTCGCCGGGCACGAGACCACGGCGACCATGCTCTGCTGGGCCTTCGACCTGATCCTCACCGACCCGCGCGTGCAGCGGATCCTCGACGGCGAGCTCGCCGGAGCGGCCGATCCGACGCCGAACGACTACCTCGATGCGACCATCAAGGAGGTGCTGCGCCTCCGGCCGGTGATCCCGATGGTGGCGCGGAAGCTGACGCAGCCGCTGGAGATCGCCGGCCACACGCTGCCCGCCGGCATGCTGGTGATGGCAAATGCCTACCTGACGCACCGGCTGCCGGACATCTACCCGGAGCCGACCGCCTTCAAGCCGGAGCGGTTCCTCGACAAGAAACCCGATCCTTATGCGTGGCTGCCCTTCGGCGGCGGCGTGCGCCGCTGCCTGGGGATGGCCTTCGCCCTCCTCGAGCTGAAGGTGGTCCTGGCGACGGTGCTCGGGCAGGTGAAGCTGCGCAAGGCGCGGCCGCGTCCTTCGAGGGTGGCGCTGCGGGCGTTCACGATGGTGCCAGCGGATGGTGCGGAGGTGGTGATGGAGGGGTCGCGTGCGAGGGGGGCCACTTCCGGCGCGGAGGCGAGCCGGTCGAGCGAGCTCTCGCTGTGACACGCGTACGCGTGCCCGGCGACAGCAGCGTGCGGTTCGGTTAGCATCCACCGGTGTCGACAGGGGATCCCTCCATGCTCGTCGCGGCCTGCGCCGGTGCGCCTTGAGGGGTCACTCGTTCCATCGTCGGGTGCTGGGCGTGCTCGCGCTCGGGCTCGCGGCCTGCTCCGACGCCCAATGCCGGTCGGCCGAGCAGAGCGTCCGCGACTTCTTTCTGCTGGTCCTCGCGCTCATCATCCTCGGGATCGTGCTCGAGATCGGGTTCCTGGTCGTGCTCGTGGTCGGGATCGTCAAGCTCGTGAGGAAGGCGCCGAGCCTCGGCTGGGGCGTCGCGGCGATCGTCGGGGGCGCGATGATCGACCTGCCCGTCCTCGTCACGCTCGTCCAGCGCCCGCGCCTCCTGCACATGAGCGGCCTCTACGGGCTGGCGCTGCTCTACGTCGGGGTCCGCAACGTCCAGGGTGCCAGGCCGCTCCCGGCGCTGGAGCGGCCCCGCTGAAGGCCCCTGCTACCCCTCGTGCCGTGACGCCGTGGGTCTGGGGTGAGGTCACTCTGACCTGATCGGGTCAGTGCGCCGCGAAGAAGCTCCAGATTCGCGTGTGCGCGTCCGCCCACACCTCGTGATCCATCCCGGGGATCGCGCAGAACGTCACGTCGTGCCCGGCCGCGCAGCCCGGCGCCAGGTAGCACGGGTCCACCGTCAGCGTGGGGTCGTTGCTGAACGGCGCGGCGCAGGTCGGATCCGGGCTCGTGGTCACCGCCACCGCGGGCGTCGTGCTGCACGCCGCCGCGAAGCCCCAGTGCTCTGCCACCCGTCGGCCCTCCGGATACTCCACGCCGCTCTCGGTGTCGCACTCGCCGTGGATCACCAGGGTCGGTGGCGGCAGGATCGGGCGCGCAGCCGGCGGCGGGGTTCCGTCGCTCGGGCAGGCGAAGTCGTAGTTGCCCATCTCCGTGTAGGGACCGCCCTGCGCGCTGGGAGGCCCGTAGATGTAGGCATTGCCGTTGCCGGGATCGATGGTGCTGGAGTGGGGGGCGATGGCCGCGAACTCCGCGATGCCGTAACGACACGCCAGCTGGTTCGTGAAGAAACCGCCGCGGCTCATCCCGGTGATGAAGGTCCGCCTGGTGTCGACGCAGTACTGGGCGCGCAGCGAGTCGCGCAGCGACATCACCCAGTCCATGTCGGCGTTGGTGCCGGTCGTGTCCGAGTCCCACGTCTGCTGGGCGCCGTCGGGGTAAGCGAAGATCGCCTTGCCGGCGGCGTCGGGCTCGAGGTCGAGGCTGGTGCGGATCCCGGCGCCGGTGCCGCCGTCGCCGTGGAAGACGAAGACCACGGGGTACGCTTTCTCGTCGTCGTAGCCGGCCGGCACGAAGACGGTGCCGGTATGCGTGGCGCCGTCGACGGTCATGCTCACCGTGCGGACGCCGGTGACGGCTCCGGCCATGGCGCAGCCGGTCGAGCCCTGGGTCGTGAACGAGCCCAGGGTGCTCGGCGCGTGCGACGGATCGAAGGTGCCGCCGCTCGACGTCGCGCTGGTGCCCGTGATCGTCGACGCGCCTCCCGAGCCACCGGCTCCGTTGCCACCGGACGCGCTGCTCGTCCCCGACGCGCTGCTCGATCCGGACGCGCCAGCACCACTGCTGCTGCCAGAGGCCGACGAGGTGGCGTGCCCGCCACCGCTTCCGGTGCTGGCCCCGGTGGCGTGAGAGCTGGCGCACGCGCAGAGCGCCGTCAGAAGCCAGAACGTGCTTCGCATGGACCGGATCCTACCATCGGTGCTCCGGCGGAAGTCTCCGCGCTCGAGCGGGAGGAGCCCGGAGAAGGCACATCGTGGGTCGCCACGTTGAGTGCCCGCGGCGCTTCTGCTACCACCGGAGGCATGCGCTTGAATCGAACCCTCTCGCTTGCTTTCGCCACCTCCGCTCTCTGCGCCTCGTTCCCGGCGGCCGCCGATCCCGGACCTTTGCCGCCCACGGCAGTGGTCGTGGTGACGGCACCCGCCGCAGCCCCGCCCGCTGCCTACCCCCAGGGCGCGTACCCAGCAGCGCCACCTCCGCCTGGCTACGGGCCCCCGCCTGGCTACGGGCCGCCCCCGGGCGCGTACTACCCGCCCCCCGGGGCCTACTATCCGCCGCCCGGCGCCTACTACGGCGGGCAGTATCTGCAAGAGATGCCGACCGCGCGGCGGAGTGTCGGCGCGATGGCGGGCGGGATCGTCCTTGTCACCGTCGGCGGGATCCTGGCGGTCGCCGGGTCGGTGGCGTCGATCCCCAGCTGCAGCACCTTCGTCGACAACAACGGGGGCACCTCCTCCTGCTCGACCAACACGGGCCTGATGGTCGGGCTCCTCATCGGCTCGGCCGTCGCCCTCGGGGCCGGCATCCCGCTGACCATTTACGGCGCGAAGAAGGTGCCGGTCGGCGCCCCCGTCGCGGGCGCGGCCCCGCCCTTCCCCGCGTGGGCAGGCGCTCCCGCGGGGCGCGGCTGGCAGTGGCAATTCTGACGATCCGGCGATCATCGTCGCCAACGAGCGCGCGCCCTCGCCCTGGCTCGCGCCGGTAGACTGCGAACCCGATGCCCGAACCCGGTAAGCCCGAGACCTTGCGCCTGCACCAGGCGAACGAGCGGACGATGCTCGCGTGGGTGCGCACCGGGATCTCGCTCATGGCGTTCGGCTTCGCCATCGCGCGCTTCGGTCTGTTTCTGCGACAGATCGCCGCCGTCGGGAGGGCGGTCGCGCCGGCCACCAGCGCGATGGGCTCCGGCTACGTCGGAGTGCTCCTGGTCGTCTTCGGGGTGGGGACGAGCCTGGTGGCGACCCTGCGCTATGCGACCGTGCGGCGCGCGATCGAGCGCGGAGACCTCGGGCCGCCGAGCGCGACGCTGGTGTACGTGCTCGGGGGGATGGCCGCCACCATGGGGCTGGTGATGGCGGTCCTGCTGGTGCGCAGCCTCGCCGAGTAGCGGCGGGCCTCGGGCGAGGGGCTACCTCGGCGCCATCTCCGCGGTCGATCGCGCCTCTGGGCGCCTGCTGCCGCGCCGGTCAAAACACCACGATGCCCTGCGCGCGCGCCTCCGGCGGGACGGGGAGGGGGACCTCCGGCAGGGTCTCGGCGAGCGTGCCGTCCGCGCGCACGCTGAGCGCGTGAACGGCGTTGCCGCCCTGGAACTGCGGATCGACCGTCAGGCGCTGGTTGACCACGTACAGAACCCGTCCCTCGGGGTCGAGCGAGAGCTGAGTCGGCCCGCTCGAGACCGATGCCATCTTCCCCTCGCCGAAGATCGGGCCGGTGTCGCGGAGCGCGATCTTCTGGATCTCCCGCGGAGCGCGGGGCTCCGTGGTGTCGTAAGTGGAGATCGTGCCGTCGGGCGTGTTCGTGCTGTAGAGGATCGTCCCCGCGTGGTTGATGGTGAGCCAACAGGGCGCCTTGCCCGAGCTCGCGGCGACGGCCAGTGACCGTAGCTCGGCGTCGCGGTCGTAGCCGTACACGCCGACCTGGTTGCGCCCCGGGAAGCCGACGTAGAGGAGCGGCAGCGTCGGGTGCGCGGCGAGCCCGAGGGCGAGTGGAGGACCGGCCGGATCCGGAGGGAGGGCCAGGGGCGTGCCGCGGCCGGGGATCAGGCGGCCTTGATCGAGCCGGAACGAGCGCAGCGCGCCCTTCGGCTCGGGGGTGAGCGGCGCGAGGAGATCGGTGCCGAACACCAGATTCCCATCGGGGGAGATCAGGGCCTCCGTAGGCGAAGCCCCGGGCGTCGTCTCGACGGTCGATCCGGGCACGGGCCGGAGCGCGCCGTCGGGCAGGATGGAGAAGACGGCGTAGTTGGGCGGGCGCGTCGGCGCGGGATGCGCTGGATCCTGGGCCTTGTTCACCACGACGAGGTAGCTCCCCGCGACACCCACGCTCACCGGGTTCTCCCCCCCGGAGTCGAAAGGGGATCCAGGGACAGCGCAGAGCGACCCGTTGGCCGCGATGCGGAAGACCGCGACGGTGTTGCTGCCGGAGTTGACCGCGAACAGAGTGCGGCGATCGGAGCTCGCCGCGATCTCCTGGTCCGAGTCGTCCGGACCGAATTCTTGCTTCGGGTTCCCGACGCCTGTCCCCTGGGTGAGGAAGGGGCTCCCCGGTAGCGGCGTGAGCGATCCATCCTCCGCCCGCGCGAAGGCCAGGATCGCGTTCTTCCCCGCGCCGGGGTCGTTGCTCTCGACGTACGCGATCCGGCTCGGCGTCGCGCAGGGTGAAGCGGACGACGCGAAGGTGGCGCAGTCCGTCCCTGGAGCCGTACAGCTCGAAATGAGCGTCACGAGCGAAGAGAGCGTGGCGAGGTGGAGGATGCGTCGGTTCGTGATCATGTCGTGTTGCATGGATGGGTCGCGCCCTCGACGAGCAGGAGAAGGCGCCGGGGACCGAGCGCGTCACGTACACCCGGCGCGGCGTCACCCGCCGGCAGTTGCAGTCACCGTGCCGACCGGCGCCGCCGCGGCCTGCGGGGGCGTTTGGTGCTATGGGGCTGGCGGCCCGCGGGCCCGTGGGAAGCTCACGCGCGGCTACCTCGTGACCAGGATGATCACCGACTGGCTCCAGGCGCCCAGCCCGACGCTGTCCTTGACCGCGACCTGGACGGCCACGTAGGTGAGCGGAGGGATCCCCGTGACGAGCGTGCGGGCGACCGGCGTCGCCTCATCGTTGATCCACGCCGCGGGGACGGGGGCGACGGCGCCGGCGACCGGCGTGCTGACGATGCCGTGCCGCCAGTGGTAGTCGCGGTTCCCCGCCTTGCGCTGCGCCGGACCGGTGAGCTTCGAGGCGTTCGCCTGGCAGCGGATTTCCCCAGCGTTGGTGGTCAGGACGAGCTCGAGGGTCTCCTTCTGCCGCGTGCCCACCCCGCTCTCCTTGAAGCCCGACGAAGCGATGAGCGAGGAGGCCTGCTCGGGGTTGACGTAGCAGAGCTGGAGCGTGAAGGCGCAGAGGCTCTTGCACGTCGCCCAGACGACGTCGGCCGACGCCTCGCGCGCGGGGACGGCCGCCTTGTTGGTCTTGGTGGCCAGGTTCTTCGCTTTGAGATCGGTGATCTGCGTCTCGAACGCGGCCGGTGCCACGGGAGGGTTGAGCAGGGTGGCGCCGTTGGCCGCGAACTTCCCCTGGATCACCTCGCTCCCGGCCACGAGCTTCGGAATGTTGTCCCGCTTGAAGGGGATCGCGGGCCTCGGCATGTAGACAGTTCCCATACGCGCCTCCGTGGTTCGTCGGCGCGGAGGCGGCGGCCGAAGCATTCGGTCCGTCGGGCCTCCGTGCCTTCCTGATCCCCTAGTGGACAGGCGGAGGGCGTTTTTTGACGGGCCGCAAAAAAATCGACATGGGGCTCCAGGCTCGCGCCGAGACCGAGCTCCGGGTCGACCTGCCCCAAGGCGCGATGGACCTGCCCCAAGGCGCGATGGACCTGCCCCAACGCGCGATGGACCTGCCCCAACGCGCGATGGACCTGCCCCAAGGCGCGGTCGACCTGCCCGACCGTGCGATGGACCTGCCCCAACGCGCGGTGGATCTGCCCCAACGCGCGATGGACCTGCCCGACCGCGCGATGGACCTGCCCGACCGCGCGATGGACCTGCCCGACCGAGCGGTGGACCTGCCCCAACGCG
>Ga0302267_10004903_pt1 | contig 14429 bp, 14 predicted proteins | sample III_Bog_E1_3_FD_194555 | JGI IMG/M metagenome (GOLD analysis project Ga0302267, IMG submission 194555) | Peat permafrost microbial communities from Stordalen Mire near Abisko, Sweden - III_Bog_E1_3 | ecosystem: Environmental > Terrestrial > Soil > Wetlands > Peat | place: Sweden: Abisko... | reverse complement strand
GCTCGGTGCTTACTGGCGGGAAAGCGGAGTGCTCGCAGACGGTTGCCGGCGTGGATGTAACGTTGAGTGAGAATTCGGATGCGATCGATACCATCGTTGTGCTGACGCTGGACTCACCGGCGGCAGCGATCAGCCCGATCATCACTCCGGTCAAACCTATCGAGCCAGCGCCGGTTGTCGCAGCGGGTAAGTGACAACCAACTTATTTTGAAAGCCGGCCGATCAAATTGAGATCGATTGCAACGTCGTTGTCGGCTTTCCAGATGAGGAAGCTCGGGTTCTTCAGTCCCCATTGGACGTACGGCACAACAAAGCGCGCCTTGGCCGTAGCTGTTGCGCCTTCCAGATGGACAAGGATGGGGATGGTGATCGGGTGTGGTGTGCCGAGGAGGGTGAAGACGCCCGACACCTGTATGGTCGAGTCGCCTGACGGAGCGATGGCGCCGGTGTAGGACTTCGGCTCAAATGAGACGGTTGCGTGCTGCTCGACCTGCAGGATGTCGCGGTTCATCTTTTTGTCGCGGCTGTCGTTGCTGGTCCTGCCGCTGGCGGCGAGGACGATTATCGAGCCTGACATCTTCGTATCGCCGCGGTCGAACTCAATAGAGCCTGATTGGATGTGAAAGGTGCCGGTGACGACCTCGTGAGTTGTGTTGAGCGTCATTCGGACCTCGCTGGCATCGGGATTGACGACGAAGGTCTGGTGCTGAGCGAGTGCGACAGGAGCGAGGAGGACAGCGAGGGCGAGAAGTGCGAAGGGTTTCATAGCAACTTTCCTGGCTGGTGCTAAGTAGTGAGTGCTTGGGGAGCAATTGCGGAGTGCTGGGCGACGCGGGTCAGTCTCGCGGTCACACGCATCACGCCGGGCCAGACTCTGAGGCAGAACGGCAGGACAGCGCGAGCTAGTGAGTTGTTCAGGCCATCGGCGGCGAACTCGGCGAGGCGCATCTGGTTCAGCAGCGCAGAGCGCAGCTTCGACTGAAAGAGCGGCGCCGGCTCTGCTGCCATATAGGCGGTGACCGCACAACGCGCCGTGTGCAGCGCGATGGAGATGCCATCGCCAGTGAACGACGGGATGACGGCCGCCTGATCGCCGATGCAGTAGAGGCCGTCTTCCGTGGTGCGGCGGAGGTAACCGTAGGGTATGTGGGTAATGGCGATGGGCCGGTCGAGCATCGGCTCTGCGTCGGCAAGCCGCATGGCGAGGTGAGGGCAGTCCTGCTGCATTTTGGCGAGGAAGTTCTGCCAGGGGTGGCCCCCGCGCGGCAAGAACCGCTGCTGTACCACGCAGCACAGGTTGGCGATGCCGTCTTCCACCGGCTGGATGCCGCCGTAGCCTCCGGGATAGAGCATCAGCTCCGAAGCGCGGGCAAGCTCGGCGGCCTGCGCCGGCGCGAGGCGAAAGTACATCTTGAAGGCGACCCATCGGTGGGGGTCGTCCGGACGCTTGTGGCCGCGGAGGTCGTGCTTGCCGGTGGCGAGAAAGACGGTTGGTGCTTCACGGGTGGTGCCGTCATCGAGCGTCGCCTGCCAGAGGTTACCCGTCGTGCGAACGAGCTTCTGCACGCTGCGGCCACGCTGGATGCGGACTCCCGCGGCGGTGGCCTCGGCGATGAGCGCGGTATCCAGCGCCTTGCGGGTGAGCGAGGCTGCGGGAAAGGGCAACGGGGCCTCCGCGGCGCGGCGGGCGGCGGCGAGGCGAACGTTGTCAATGGGCACGGCGCCGAGCGAGGCCACATTGATGCCCAGCGCGTGCAGGTCCTCCAGGGCTTCACCGCTCAGGAACTCCCCGCAGACCTTGTGGCGCGGTGTGGGCTCGCGTTCGATGAGCGTGACGCTTTGTCCCTTGCGGGCGAGCGCGATGGCAGCGGCGCAGCCGGCCACTCCGGCACCGAGGATGAGGACTTCGGGTTGCAAATCAGGGCCGACTGGAGTGAACGATTCCATAAGATTAGCTTCTCATAGCCGATGGCAATCAGGCGCGGCGGGTGGTGAGCTCGTGCCAGTTCAGACCGAGGTCTACGAGCAGCAGCGAGGCGAGAGTGAAGGCGATGACGCCGACGGCGGCGAAGGAGTCGCCAAGGTGCGCCCAGTAGCGGGGCCAGAGGTTAAGCACTCGGCTGGAGACGAAGGTAAAGGTGACGGCGTAGGAGCGGGCCATCCACTGGCGGTGCTGGATAATCTGATGATTGCGCGCGGTGATGACCGCGGCGGCGGTGCAGACGATCCACGCGGCGGCCTGCATGGAGGTTCCGGGCAGGCCCGGGCGTCCGGAGGCGAGAGCGATCCCCGTGAAGGCGCCGATCAGGACGCTGACGGCATAGATGCGGCCGAGGACGCGATGCAGCTTGAGATGACGCTGGCGTATCCGCGAGGAGAAGTTGATGGGGCCGATGACGAGAGCGAGGATTCCGGCGAGGGTATGCGGGATGAGGAGATGGCGGTCGGCGATCACCTGCAGACGGTAGGCGTGGTACATCGGGTAGTCGGTGAGGAGGAGGGCTTCCGAGGTGATGAAGACGAAGAGCACGGTGAGGCCGAGCGAGATCCAGAGCACGGTCTTGAATCTCGAACGGACGGAGTTGGGCGCGGGCAGCGTCGAGGTTGCCATGATCTTCTTATTAGACGCCGCTGGAGGGATATGGTGTACAGGCGGGGTTCAACGCGTTTGGTACGGGTGAAAGATGTAGTCCTTGTCCTTCACGGCCGTATGGCATGCGTTTCCACAGTCTGACAAGCTCTTGGGGTCGGCCGCGAACTGTCCCGATGCAGCGTCGTAGTTGAAGACTGCGTATCCCCAGCCGCCGCCGTTCTTCGGAAACCGCTTGGTGTCCTTTTCCATGACGAAGACCTGAGCAAGAACGTCCGGCACATCGACGTCGAAAGGCGCCTCCGTGCTCTTCTTCGTCTTCCATTGGATCTTCACGATCTTGGAGCCCTCCGGGAAAGACTGACCGCCGCCGGGGACGCCCGCCTTGTAGGCCTTGATCATGATCGGATTGGCGACGATGGCCTTGAGTACGTTCGTCTTGGCGGTGGAGACGACGGCCCAGTCCTCGTATCCCCGGAAGTCGGAGTACGGGATTCCGCTCGGCGATTTCAGCGAGTACTTGTCCTGCGTGTCAACGGCACTGGCGATAGGGATGGCGATCACTGCCACGGCTGTCGCAGCCATGGCCAAGCCGGCGATACGCTTCACGAAAGTGCGGTCTGTTGCTGGTTTCTGTTCCTGCTGTTGCGCTACAGACTTCGTCAAATTTCCGGACATGGTGAGGTCTCCTTGATAAGGAAAGTTACCTGGGCCCGATCAACGTGCGTCACGAACTATAGCCATTAAGTCTCCACCTTGGCCGCCCGAGCGTCAACCGTAGGTCAGATCGGTGCTCTGTCCGACCTCGATAATATAGCCGTCAGGATCGCGGATGTAACAGCGAATCTCACCGTACTTGGGAATCGGCGGCGTAATGAACTCAGCTCCTCGACTTTTCCATAGTTCATAGCAAGCGTGAATATCCGCAACGCGGATATTCAAGAAGCTGCTGACCTTATCCGGGTCGGCGGGGGCGCTGAGCGTTATCGACGGCTTGTCCGGGGTGGGCCCGCCCCCCACGTTCACAATCAGCCAGGTATTCGCGATCTGAATGTGCCCGGACGCACCCTTGCTGTCGCCCAGGCTTAGAATGCGGCCGCCGAAGACCTTCTCGTAGAAGCGAGCCGATCGCTCGATGTCGGCGACGGTAATAAAAAGTGAGACGGTGAACCCTTCGCGCGGCGCCAACTCATAGCTCTCTTGTTCGATTGGTAGCTTGGTCATTGACAGCTCCCATTCTGAGAAACAGTGCTGATTTGCTGAATTTGGTTCCTTCGTATTCGTTCCTGCCGGTCATCCAACTTCACCCTTGGGGAGGCGTCATAAAGCCTTTCACAAAATCAGCAATCTCATCGGCAGCCGTGTCCAGCGCGAAGTGGCCACCGTCAACAATATGGACTTCGGCGTTCGCCACGTCCTTGCGGTAGCTCTCCGGCTCGCTCGGGTCAAACGATGATTCGTACTTGCCCCAGATCACGAGTAGTCGCGGTTGCTTTTCGCGCATCCAGGCCTGCCACTTCGGGTAGGAGTCCACGTTGGTTCGGTAGTCGTAGAAAAGATCGCTCTGGATCTCGGCCTGGCCGGGCTGATTCAGAAAATAAAACTCGTCGGTCCAGAGGTCGGGATCGTGGCGCTCCACATCGGGATCGTCTCCGACGTGTCGCGCGCGCGCGGCCTCGAGCGACAAGAGATTGGAGCGCAACGCGCTCTCATTGGCAGCGCGATCAGCCCAGAATGCGCGGCGTGTATTCCACTTTACTCCCAGGCCTTCGCTGTGCGCGACGGCGTCCTGCACGATCAGAGCTTCGACTCGCTCCGGATGTGCCAGTATCATGCGAAAGCCGACCGGGCCTCCGTAGTCCTGCATATATAAGGTGTAGCGCAAGATTTTCAGCGTCTCGGTAAAGTGATCCATGATCCTGGCAAAGTGATCGAACGTATAGGCGAACTTCTTTGGGTCCGGCCAGTCACTGTGTCCGAAGCCGGGATAATCCGGGGCGATCAGATGGTAGCGGTCCGATAGCCGCGCGAAAAGCGGTTCGAACATGCGCGACGACGATGGAAGTCCGTGGAGCAGGAGAAGAGTCTCGGCATTCTTCGGACCAGCCTCCCGGTAGAAAATGGATAGGCCGTCGATCTGGATGGTGCGATATGCCACGAGATTCATCGGCAATTCCTTCCGTTGCCCTTCGACCGGCGCCAAACGTGGCAACAAGATCGTGTAAACAATGGGCGTCCGCGATGCTTATGCCGCTGAAACCGGGTTCTCCTTCGTGTCGAGCGCCGATAGAAGAAGCTTCAGAACCGCTTCGTCGGAGAACGGGTTCTGACCTGAGATCAGCTCGCGATCTTGAAGCGCATAGCTCTTCCATGGAGCGAGCACACTTACGTCGCCGCCCGCATTGCGCAAGGCGAAGTCCGGGTAGAAGAGAACCTTACCACCAATCTCCTGCGGCTCCCGCTGCTGCTCTTCCGCTGTCGAAAAGATCGTCATCTTATATCCGGCATAGATCCAGCCTTGAGCCTTTGCGTGCGCTCCCGCGACATCACCCGCACTCAGCGCGGCGACGAACTCGATCGAATTCGGAAGAGCCGAGAGTAGTGAAATCGGGCCATGGCAGAGCACAGCTGTAGGCTTGGATGTTTCATGAAAGTGTCTCATCACTATGCCGGCATTGGGATCATCGAGAAGATCGATCATCGGACCATGGCCGCCGGGGACGAAGACAGCGTCGTATTGATCCAGGCCCGATGCGATGACATCCGCGATACGGATTGGATCTCTGAGCCCGGTCAGTCCGTCGCGGAATAGCATATAGTCCTGAAGCTTCGCCGCGTCCCCGCCGAAGAAATCGGCGACCTCTGAATGGACATCCACTTGCGGCGTGTTGCCTGTGGGGTTGGCGAAGGTGATTTCGTAGCCCTCCTTCATCAGGGCTCGAACCGGAACCGTCAGTTCGTTGAGGTAGTAGCCGGCGCTCTTATAAAGGCCGCCACCCTTCAAGGGCAAACCGCGACCGCTCGAGACCAGTACAAGGACTTTTCCTTTGATTGTCATTTTGCTCTCCTCTTTGAGATCGAATTCCGTTCTCCTGAATATGAGCTACCCCTCTCTCCAAGCTTGCGAGGGCGGCGACCGCGGTTGATTTAATTTATCGCTGCGGGATTCCGAACATCGACCACGACGGATTCGCTATCAATGCGGGTACGGCTCCGACATCCGCATCTCATCCGGGCCGAGCGTCAGCCGTAGGTGAGGTCGGTGCTCTGGCCGACTTCTATAATGTAGCCGTCAGGATCGCGGATGTAGCAGCGTATCTCGCCGTACTTTGGAATCGGCGGCGTGAGGAACTCAGCGCCCCGACTCTTCCAGAGCTCGTAGCACGCTTGAATATCCGCGACACGGAAGTTCATAAAGCTGGTGATGTGATTCGGGTCGGGAACGCTGAGCGTGACCGTCGGCTTGTCCGGAGTCGGCCCACCACCAACGTTCAGAATCATCCAGATATTCGCGAGCTGAAGATACGGAGGCGCATTGCCGTCACCCATGGTGAGAATCCGAGCGCCGAAGACCTTTTCATAGTAGCGAGCCGAGCGTTCGACGTCGGCAACGGTGAGAAAGTGCGCGATGCTGAACCCCTCCAGCGGGGGCATCTCATAGCTCTTCTGCTCGATTTGTACGCTGCTCATGGACAACTCCTCTCCGATACAGAGCTTTGCGATATTAAATACCTCAAAATCCGTCGTAAGGCACTCGAATTCTGCACGTTGCGACGACGTGAAGCTGCGAACGTCAGCTATCTAATTGAAAGCGAAGGAGGAGTGCTCAGATCTAAAAGTTCTCTACAGTTGACGAGGCGCAAAGACAGATGCGCTACCCGAAGGCAGCGCATGGCATTGAATCCTCAAGAGTTGAAATGGTCGGGGCGAGAGGATTCGAACCTCCGACCCCCTGCTCCCGAAGCAGGTGCGCTACCAGACTGCGCTACGCCCCGAACCTTGTAAACCCAACACTTAGAAGAGGTGAGTGCCGGTCTGGAATCCATGGCTGCGGGAGATTGCATGAGCCCAATGTTCACTGACCAACGTGCCCAGTTTATCAGATGTTTGCCAGGCAAAAGTTTGCGGGCATGTTACGAGCCAACTTCTGGCTCGTAACAGGCCCGCATTGGATGCGGCAGCCTTCGGGTTCGTTCCCCCGAAGGCTGCGGTTTACTGGACCGCCTTCTTGTGCGAGATGCCGTACGCCTGACCGTGGCGTACAACCTTCTTCGCGTTGAAGTCGGTGGTGCCTGTTGTGTCGAAGGTTGCGCCTGCGGGAACCAGAGTATTGGTCACCGTCTTGTCACCAGCGCTGCCGGTGAGGACCGTGATCCTGGAGGCGTCAATACCCTTCTCCTGCGTCAGGTACTGGCTGGCGTTCAGAGCGCGCTCTTCGGCTGCCGTGACCTTCTCCCCAGGTGCGGAGTTGCCCACGATGTACAGCTTGGCATCGCTCTGCTGGTTGAGCGTCAGGGCGATGTCGTCGAGGCAGCCCTTGGCTTCATTGTCCACACGCATCGGACGCTTCTTGTCGCGGACGAAGTTCAGCGTGCAGAGTTGCTGAATCGGGTTGACAGGAACCGGCGGCGTTGTGACGGCAATCACGACAGCGCACTTGGCGGTTTGGGCCAGGTCATCCACGGCGCTACAGTTGACCGTGACGGTACCCGGGCTGAGGCCTGCGGTGGAGAGTACTCCCGAGGACCCATTCATGGTCAACTGACCACCGGTGGTGGTGCCGCTATAGGACAGCGGACGATTCTGCGGGCTCTTGCCCTTGCAGTTGATCTCGACCGGCGTTCCGGGCTCGACCGTGGAGGGCGAGGCGGCGCAGGCGATGGTGGGAGGCTCAAAGGGCTGAACGGTGAAGGGCGTGGTGCAGAAGGCCTGCCGCTGTACGCCGCGGCCGTCAACAATATGTCCAATGACCGTATATTCACCCGGCGCAAGGTCGCCAGTGGCGATGGTTGCCGTGGCGCCGTTGGAGGTGAGGGTACCCCCGTTGGTCGACCAGGTGTAGACAGGCTTGCTCTTGGGACTCAGATTGAGCGAGCTGCCGGTCACGACGACCGGGTCGCCGGGGTAGATCACGGCGGGCGATGCGCTGCAGCCGAACTTCATCGGAATCGGCGCGGCTTCCTGCCCAAACCGAACGACGAGACCGGCCGAGAGCTTGATGGCGTTGACCGTCGTCTTTCCACCGGTCGAGTTGAGTGGATCTGCCGGAGTGGCCTGGCCGAGGGCGCCATAGTCGACCGTATCCGACTGATAGTCTGCCTGGATTGCGCGCACGGCAAAGCGGCTGTTCCAGTAGGGGACGACCAAGTCAACACCGCCGCCGGCCGTGATGCCCCATCCCCATGTCAGGGGCTGGAAGGCTGGGCCGTTCAACCGGGCACCGCCGCCCAGAACATGGAGGAACGGTACAAAGTTGCCAATCTGGTATCGGGCGATGGGACCGGCCTGGCCAGTGTAGATGCTCTGGCTGCAATTGGTCCTGTAGCAGGGACCAAAGCCCGCATGCTCGTTGTTGCCGGAGAAGTAGTTGCCCTCAATCTGGGCTCCGATGTACTTGCCAAAGTAGACGGCAACACTCGAAGTGACATTGGGGTTCTTGATGTCCTGATAGTCAAATCCGCCAATCGAACCGGAGTTCGGATGGAAGAACCCATAGCCGGCGTAGAAGTCGACCTTTGAGGTGGGATTTTCGGAGCCGCTCCCTAGAGCCTGTGCAACGCTGCGAAGCGTTGGCACCGAAGCGAAGGCCAGACAGACGAGAGAGAAGCGGATTAACCTACGGGTAAAACGCATGAAGGTGTTCCTCCGAAGCGGGTACTTAATTTAAGCGCACTGGTTCAAAATGCTTTACCCGAAGTCTACTGGATTTTCCTCGAAGTGCGATGTTTTTTTTGCGTTAGGCAAGTGCAGACTTGGCGGATGCCCTGGTGGGGTCGGCCCTTGCTCGATGCTGGTTGAAGGGCATAAAATGGAGATTATGAGTGCTTTCGGGCGTATTTACACGTTGTGTACCTGGCTAGTGACCTGTTGTTGACCGATCGCTGTCAACGGCTCCGTCTTCGGTAGCACTTGTAACCCCTTCTCCCCGATCTTCTCGGTCCGGATGGCCCTTAAACAGGGGCAGCCGGATACGATTCAGCCTGACGCCCACCCCCAGCAGGAGGCCTTTTGCTCACACAGCATTCCCCGGGCGACTCCGTCACCCAGTTGCACAAAGACCGGCTGAACCACCTCCAGGCCCTGGAGGCCGAGAGTGTGTACATCCTCCGCGAGGCGGTGGCCGAGTTTGCGCGCCCGGTGATGCTGTACTCCATTGGGAAAGACTCCAGCGTGATGCTCCGGCTGGCGCAGAAGGCCTTCTACCCTGGCAAGATTCCCTTTCCCCTGCTGCACATTGACACCAGCTACAAGTTCCCGGAGATGATCGCCTTTCGGGACAGCTATACCAAGCAGATCGGCGCCGATCTGATCGTCCATCGGAATGAGGACGCTATCGCCGACGGCGCCAGCCCCTGGAAGCTGGGCACGCAGAACTGTTGCGGGGCGCTCAAGACCCGATCGCTGTTGGATGCGCTCGAAGAGGGCGGTTACGATGCGGCCTTCGGCGGCGCCCGCCGCGACGAGGAGAAGTCGCGCGCCAAGGAGAGGGTCTACAGCTTCCGCGACCCTGCCGGGCAGTGGGATCCTAAGAACCAGCGCCCTGAGCTGTGGAGCCTCTACAACTCGCGCCTGCGGAAGGGCGAGAGCATCCGCGTCTTCCCGCTTTCGAACTGGACGGAGCTCGACATCTGGCTCTACCTCTACGCAGAGCAGATTCCCATCGTCCCGATGTACTTTGCCGAGGAACGCGATGTCGTCATTCGGGGCACTACGCTCACGCTGGTGGATGAGACCACGCGCCTGTTGCCCAACGAGAAGGTCGTCCGGCGCAGGGTCCGCATGCGGAGCCTCGGCTGTGCGCCCTGCACCGGCGCCATCGAGAGCGACGCCGACACCCTGCCGGCCATCATTGAAGAGCTCATCGGCTTCCGGCGCAGCGAGCGCGAGCTTCGCGCCATCGACCACGATGAAGAGGGCAGCATGGAGATGAAGAAACGCGAGGGCTACTTCTGATGAGCGCCTCCGGCTTCACTCCCGATACCGCGCGCGAGACCACCTTCCGCGCCTTCCTCGACGCCCATCTCGATCAGGAGATGCTGCGCTTCACCACCGCCGGCTCCGTCGACGACGGCAAGAGCACGCTCATCGGCCGCCTGCTGCATGACACCAAGAGCGTCTACGAGGACCAGCTCGCCAGCATACGCGCCAGCCGCGTCAACCGCAGCGGCCAGGCCGTGGACCTCAGCCTGCTCACCGACGGCCTGAAGGCCGAGCGCGAGCAGGGCATCACCATTGACGTAGCCTACCGTTACTTCTCCACCAGCAAGCGCAAGTTCATCATCGCGGACACCCCCGGCCACGAGCAGTACACGCGCAACATGGCCACCGGAGCGTCTACAGCCGATGTCGCTATCGTCCTCATCGACGCCAACGCCTTCGTGAAGGCCGGCAGCCTGCTTCCGCAGTCGCGCCGCCACACCTATATCGCCAGCCTGTTGCGCATCCCGCACGTCGTCGCAGCGGTGAACAAGATGGATCTTGTGGGTTACAGCGAGAAGGTCTTTCAGCAGATTCGCACAGACTTTCTTGCTCTCGCCGCGCAGCTCAAGCTCTCCAGCGTGGAGGTCATCCCCGTCAGCGCGCTGGCCGGGGACAACGTCGTGGAGCCCAGCACCGCCATGCCCTGGTACACCGGGCCCACGCTGCTTGACTACCTGGAGACTGTGCCGCTCACCATCGCAGAGATCGCCGGCCAGCCGATGCGCTTTCCGGTGCAACTCGTTGTGCGTCCCAACGCAGAGTTCCGCGGCTTCGCAGGTCGCGTGGAGCGCGGCGAGGTCCGCCCCGGACAGCGCGTCCGCGCCCTGCCCAGCGGCCAGCTCACGACCGTCAAGACCATCGTCACCTATGATGGCGAACTGAAGTCCGCGAGCTTCCCGCGCGGCGTCACCCTGGAGCTCGAAGACGAGATCGACCTCAGCCGTGGCGAGATGCTGGTCGCCGAAGGCGAGGCCGCTCCGCAGGCCAGCTCGTCCTTCCGTGCGATGGTCGTCTGGATGAACGAGCAGCCGCTGGTCGCGGGGCGCGCCTACCTCATCAAACACACCACCCGCGTGGTGCGCGCGACGGTGCGCGCCATCCGCTATCGCGTGGATGTGAACTCGACCGAACATCGCAATGCAGCGCGGCTGAATATCAACGATATCGGCGAGGTCGAGTTCGACGCCGCCCTGCCGCTGTTCTTTGACGCCTACTCCGAGAATCGCGAGATGGGCGCGATGATCCTCATCGACCCGATCAGCAACGCCACGGTCGGCGCTGCGATGTTGCTGGCGCCGATCGCCGCGCGCGATCCTGATGCGGTCACGGTCAAGCCGGCAGCCCTGGTATGGTTGCGCGGTCTCACCGCCGAAGCGGTCACGCTGCGCGACGCTCTGCTCCAGCAGGGCCACGCCGCCGTCATCGTCGACGACGAGCTGATTCCGGAGGCCTCGCTACCCGCCGTGGTGCGCGCTCTGCAACTGGCCCAGGTCACCGCTATCTCCGCGCGCACTGTGCTGAGCCGCGAGCCGCTCGCCGCGCTGCGCGAGATCGCCGGGGACGCTTACTTTGAGGCCGCCGCAGAGGCGCTCGCGTGGCTGTGCGAAGATACGGGCAGCGAGGAACAGCCATGAGCCACAAGGACAAGCCATGAGCACCGCCCCGAACGCAACTCTGATGGACGCCGAAGCCCTCTCCGCCGAGGACCTCGTCGCCGAGATCGTCGATGCCTCGCGCGGCACCGGTGTCTGCCTCACCAGCAGCTTCCAGACTGAGGACATGGTGGTGCTGCACATGGTCCTGCAACACCTGCCGCAGGTGCCTGTGATCTTCCTGGAGACCGGCTACCACTTCGCCGCGCTGCTGGAATACCGCGACCGCATGGTCAGCGAGTGGAACCTGAACCTGATCAATGCCCTGCCTGTGACCACGCTCGAAGAGCATGAGGCCCAGTTCGGCCTGCTGCACGTGATTGAGCCGACGAAGTGCTGCGCCATTCGCAAGGTCGAGCCGCTGAAGCGCTCGCTTGAGCCCTACTCCTGGTGGTTCACGGGTCTGCGCCGCGAGCAGTCGCCTACGCGCGCGGGATTGAAGAAGGTGGAAGACCACATCCTGCCTACTGGCAAGCGGATGAAGAAGATTAGCGCGCTGGCCGATTGGGACTGGGATCGCGTGCAGGCCTATGCCACAGAGCACCGCATTCCGCGGCTCTCGCTCTATGAGCTGGGCTATACCAGCATCGGCTGCGAGCCCTGCACCGCCATCCCCGCCGCCGGAGCTGACCCGCGCAGCGGCCGCTGGGGCGGCAATAAGCTGGAGTGCGGTATTCATACCTTCACAGCAAAGGCGTAGCCTCGCGGCCACGCCTTTGCTGATTCCGGTCTCGCAACGCCCTTACCGCGCGAACACCTCGGCCATCTCCGGGATGACTTCCACGTCAGGAAACACGGTGGAGCGAGTCGTCTGCCGCCACTTGGCTGCCTCCGCTGCGCGGGCCGCCTCCGCCTGTTCCACGTGCTTTTCCGCGTCGACACCCAGAATCAGCCGCAGTGGCACATCGTTGCTGTGCGCCAGAGTCACCACCACGTCCGCTATCCGCCTTGGATCGCCCTCCGCCTGGCCCTCAATACTCCGCACCAGCTTCACCACCGGCCCGACCGAAGCCTCGTACTCCGGCAGCAGCTTCACCGGATTCTCGCCCGCGCGTTTGGCCCAGTTCGTGCGAATGCCGCCCGGCTCCAGCGTGCAGACCTTCACGCCGAAGGATGCGACCTCCGCCGCCAGCGAGTCGCTGAAGCCGCCCACGGCCCACTTCGCCGCGTGATACGGCGTGTTGCCCTGGATGGCCAGGCGTCCGCCGATCGAAGACACCTGGAAGATGTGCCCGCTCCTCTGCTTGCGCATCACCGGGACCGCAGCGCGCGTGGTATACACCACGCCGTAGAAGCAGGTGTCGATGATGGCCTGAAAGTCTTCGCCGCTCATCTGCTCAAAGGGCGCGAGCTGCCCATACCCGGCGTTGTTCACTAGCACGTCCAGGCGGCCAAAGGTGTCCACGGCGGCCTGTACGGCGGCCTGCGCGGCCCCTTCATCGCGGACATCCAGCTTCACCGGCTTTACGCGGGCGCCGTACTGCCGCACCAGGGTGTCCAGCTCTTCCGGCCTCCGAGCCGCCGCCACCACGTTGTCTCCGGCGGCCAGCGCCGCCTCGGCGAAGTCCCGCCCCAATCCGTTGCCGGAACCTGTAATCAACCATGTCTTGGCCATGAGAAAAAATCCTCCTGGCCATAAGATACAGAAATGAGTGAGTGGTTGCTCATTTATTTCATGGGCAATTTCCTACCGTTGGCCGTCTGCCCGCCGCAAGCCCTCCAGAACGCTGCGAACCCTCCCTCAACTATCTGATTCTTCTGGCGCGGCTTCTTGGCAGCGTATTCCATTGTGGCTTCCTGCATGGCCAGCATCAGGGCGGAGACAAACCCTGTCGGCAGGCCGCGCAAGGGGCCGCTCCCGCCCAGTTCGCTCAGCAACTGCTCCACCCCTTCCCACCCCTCAGCCGCCCTGGTGCGGGTTGCTTTCGTCACGATCTCGGAGACGCTCAGTTGCGCCACGGCCTTCCTCTTGGCCGGAGCGTTTGCCACCCAGGAGATATAGCCAAACCAGATATGCCGAGCCCGCTGTTCCACACTGCCGTGGATCGGAAATCCCCGGTATACGCGGGCGTAGGCTTCCGTCTTGAACTCCAGGTAGACCGCGTTGAGCAGGTCGTCCTTGCTGGCAAAGTAGGTAAAGAGGGTTCCTTCGGCAATGCCTGCGCGGCGGGCGATCTTCGCCGTGGCCACGCCCAGGCCGGACGCCGCAATCTCTTCGGCCGCGGCCGACAGAATGGCCTCTCGCTTCTCAGGGCTCTTCCAACGCGCCATGCAGCCTAGGCTATATCAACGGGCGTCGTGGACGCCCACTGCGTGAGCACAAAGCTTTACACTTTCTGTATGCGTGAACGGCGGCAGATCGTCGAACTGTGGCAGCGCGGCGATGCCGTAGCGCTGGCCACGCTCGTCTGCGTGGAAGGCTCCAGCTACCGCCGCACCGGCGCGCGGCTGCTCATCTCGGCCAGCGGCGACTACGCCGGCTCCATCTCCGGCGGCTGCCTGGAGGCGGAGGTCATCCGCAAGGCCGCATGGCTCATTCGTGACGGTGCGGTCGTAGAGCGGTACTCCACCCTCTTCGACGACACCGCCGAGATTCCCTATGGCCTGGGCTGCGGCGGTATGGTCGATGTGCTGCTGGAGCCAGCCGGAACGCCAGAGTTTGCAGCGTTGATGCAGGCGATGGAGGCGTCCCTTCATGGCCAGAGCTTCACCGTCGAAACCGTGCTGCCCACCGCCGGCCAGCCGCTGCGCCGCACGATCCAAACCGCCGACTGGCAACGGACGACTGGCGACTCATCGCTGGAAATCGTTCGCCCGCAGGCCGCCGGCACGTTCCTTGAGAGCATCGCTCCGCCGCAGCGGCTGCTGATCTTCGGCGCCGGCGACGACGCGCGCCCCATGGTGCAGATGGCCGCGTTGATGGGCTGGAACGTCACTGTCATCGACAGCCGCCCGCAGTGGGCGAAGCCGGAGCGGTTCCCTGAGGC
>Ga0302267_10004893_pt1 | contig 14446 bp, 11 predicted proteins | sample III_Bog_E1_3_FD_194555 | JGI IMG/M metagenome (GOLD analysis project Ga0302267, IMG submission 194555) | Peat permafrost microbial communities from Stordalen Mire near Abisko, Sweden - III_Bog_E1_3 | ecosystem: Environmental > Terrestrial > Soil > Wetlands > Peat | place: Sweden: Abisko... | reverse complement strand
TGCTCTAACACCGCCATATTCAAGGAGCCTGCAAGCAGCAGACTCCGCAAGTCTTATTGGTAGATCTTATTGGTCGATCAGGCTGGACGGACGACTGTCACCCCTGCCGCGAAGCGGCTTCGTCCAATACTGGAGCTTCAGCACCCTGCTCAAGCCCCTGGTGGACGGCAACTTTGTCCAGGCCCTGAACCGGTCCGACTTCGACAAGCTCGGCTACATGCCCGGCGCGCTCGAGGGCAACACTTACAACGGCAAGCTCTATGGCATCCCGGTTTCCGCCGACTTCTGGGTCGTCTACTACAACAAGGAGGTCTTCAAGGACGCCGGCGTGGACAAACTGCCGGCCACCCTGGAGGAACTCACCGCCCTGATCCCCACGTTCAAGGCCAAGGGCATCATCCCCATGACCACCGACGGCAAGGACGCCTGGCCGCTGGCCATCACCTTCGACCAGCTGGCCTGGAGGATCTCCGGGGATGCTACCCTGCCCAAGAAGGCCCTGGACCGGAAGATCAAGTTCACCGATCCGGTCTTCGTCCAGGCCGCGGCCAAGCTGCAGGAACTGGTCAAGGACGGGCTGTTCCAGGACGACCTGGGGGTCTCGGACTACGGCGCGGCCCGCAACCTGTTCGGCCAGGGCAAGGCGGCCATGTTCCTCATGGGCAGCTGGGAACTGGGCCTGGCCACCGACTCCAACTTCTCCGAGGAGTTCCGGGCCAACGTCGACGCCTTCAAGTTCCCGGTCCTCAAGAGCGGCAAGGGCAAGGCCGGCGACCTGTTCGCCTGGTACGGCGGCAACTACGTGGTCAGCGCCTCCAGCAAGAACCGGGACCTGGGTGTGAAGTACCTGCAGTACTTCGCCAAGCGTTTCCCGGTGCTGGCCTGGGACAAGCAGGCCACCTTCCCGGCGCAGAAGGTCGCGCCCAGGCCCAACGACACCACCCTGGCCAAGACCCTGCTGAAGATCGCCGGCGAAGCCAAGGCGACCTCGGGCACGGCCAGCCTCGACCTGTCCACCCCGGCGTTCAAGAATGACATCCAGAACCTGCTCAGCGAGCTCTGCTCGAACCTGCTCACCCCCGAGGAATTCACCAGGAAGCTCGACGCCTCGGCCGAGAAGGCCGCCAAGATGTAGGCGCCGCAAGGGTTGCTCCGGCCGGGCGGCCAGCCCGTCCGGCCGGAGGCCTTTGCCATCGATCAAGGAGAGCCGTGTGAGAGGTCCTTTCCAGAACAGAAGCGTGGTCGGCTCCCTGGTGTTGCCCGGGATCGCGGTCATGGTCTTCTCGATGCTGGTGCCGCTGGGCTTCAGTGTCTATTTCAGCTTCACCGACTGGGCCGGGTTCGGCGCCATGCACCATGTGGGCTTCGACAACTACCGCGCCATCCTCACCGACGATCCGATCTTCCGGCGCGCGCTGTGGAACACGTTCCTGCTCATGGTGGCGACCATCTTCATCCAGAATCCCATCGCCTTCGCCCTGGCCGCCCTGCTGGCCCACGTGAGCGCGAGGTTCTCGCGCATCCTCCGCACCATCTACTTCATTCCGGCCGTGCTATCGGTGGTGATCGTCGCCAAGATGTGGGTCAGCATCTTCAACCCCACCTACGGCATCCTGAACAAGCTGCTGATGGCGGCGGGACTCAAGGCGTTCGCGCTGTCCTGGCTTTCCAATCCCAACACCGCCCTGGCGGCGGTGATCTGGATCATCGTCTGGCAAGGGTTCGGCTGGGCGCTCCTGTTCTACTACGCTGGCCTCATGACCGTGCCAAGGGAGATGGAGGAGGCGGCCCGGGTGGACGGGGCGAGCTGGTTCCAGACCTACGCTCTGATCGTGATCCCCTACCTGTTTCCGGTGATCTCGGCGGTCATCACCATCGACGTGATCTCCTCCATGAAGCAGATGGAACTGATCTTCCTGTCCACCGCCGGGGGGCCGGGCCACCTGACCCAGTTCCTCAGCGTCTACCTGTACCAGAAGGCCTTCGTGGCGGGGGAGTACGGCTACGGCAACGCCCTCTCGGTGCTGTTCGTGGCCATCTCGGTGGGCCTGACCCTGGTCGTCCAGCGGCTCATGCGCGTAGCACCAGACGAGCAATAGGGGGGATGGATCATGTCCAGCAACCGCAGTCATTCCTCCAGGCGCGCGCTCAGGACCCTGCTCTACGCCGGGCTGGTGCTGATCGCCCTGCTCCAGCTGTTCCCGCTGCTCTGGGTCTCCTGCTACTCGCTGCTGAAGTCGGGCGACCTGTTCGGCAAGGAATTCCTGAAATTCCCCACCCACCCCGTGTGGCACAACTACGTGCGCGCCTGGGTGGACGGCAAGGTGCCGCTCTACTTCTTCAACAGCCTGGTGGTGGTCACCATCTCCACCGCGTTCTCCACCTTCTTCTCGTTCTGCATGGCCTACGCCATCACCCGGATGCAGTGGCGGCTCAAGGCGGTGGCCCTGGGGGCGGTGACCATGGGCATGGTGGTGCCGATCCACACCACCCTGCTGCCCAACTTCATCTGGTTCGGCTACTTCCACCTCATCGACACCCGGCTCGGGCTGATCATCCCCTACGTGGCCTTCACCCTTTCTTTCAACACCCTGATCTACATGGGTCAGTTCAAGCGGCTGCCCAAATCCCTGGAGGAGGCGGCGCTCATGGACGGGGCCTCCTGGCCGCGGATCCTGTGGAGCATCGTCGCCCCCCTGGCCCTGCCGGCGACCATGACGGTGGGGGTGATGACCTTCCTCACCAACTGGAACGAATTCATCATGGCCAATACCTACCTGGCCACGGACGATCTGAGGACCCTGCCCTTCTCGATCATCCGGTTCCAGGGCCAGTATTCTTCCGACTACGCGGTCCAGTTCGCCTGCATGGTGCTGGTGGCGGTGCCGGCGCTGCTGCTCTACTTCATCTTCAGCAAACGGATCATGGAAGGCGCCACCGCCGGGGCCATCAAGGGCTAGACGGGCGCACCCAAGGAGACTCTTTTGGCTAACGACAGCATGCTCGAATTCGGCGACGGCTTCGTCTGGGGCTCGGCCACGGCCAGCTATCAGGTGGAGGGCGCCTGGAACGAGGCGGGCAAGGGTGAATCGATCTGGGACCGGTTCGCCGCGGATCCCGCCCACATCGAGGACCGGAGGGACGGCCGGGTCGCCTGCGACCACTACCACCGCTACGGCACCGACCTGGCGCTCATGGCCTCTCTGGGCCTGCGCAACTACCGGTTCTCCATCGCCTGGCCGAGGATCGTGCCCGGGGGCGACGGCGAAGTGAACGAGGCCGGCCTGGATTTCTACGACCGGCTGATCGATGCCATGCTTGAGCGCGGCATCCGACCCTTCGCCACCCTCTTCCATTGGGACCTGCCCCAGGCGCTCCAGGAGCGGGGCGGCTGGGCCAACCGGACCACCGTCGACGCCTACGTGCGCTATGCGGACGTGGTGGTGCGCCGTCTGGGCGACCGGGTCAAGGACTGGATGACCCACAATGAGCCGTGGGTGTATTCCTTCTGCGGTCACCTGTACGGCGTCCACGCCCCCGGACTGAAGGATCTCCCCACCGCCCTGGCGGTGGCGCACAACCTGCTGCTTTCTCACGGCAGGGCGGTCCCGGTCATCCGCGCCGGCAGTCCGGGCGCCCGGGTCGGCCTGGTGAACAACCTCGAGTGGATCGAGCCCGCCTCGGACCGGGCCGAGGACGTGGCCGCCGCCCGGCGCTGGGATGGCGCCTTCAACCGCTGGTTCCACGACCCCATCTTCGGCAAGGGCTACCCGGAGGATCTCCTGGCCTGGTACGGCGCGGCTGCGCCGAAGGTCGAAACCGGGGACCTGGAGGCCATGGCGGCGCCCACGGACTTCCTCGGCGTGAACTACTACACCCGCCGCCTGATCGCCCACGATCCGGCCGAAGTTGCCGGATCAGGGCGGAACTTCCTGGCGGCCAAGCAGATCTACTGGCCCTTCGTGCCCCGGGCCGAGTTCGACGAGTGGGAGATCGCGCCCGAGGGGCTCTACCGGACCCTGCTCCGGCTCCAGCGTGACTACCACCCGGCCAGTCTGTTGGTAACCGAGAACGGCACCACCTGGCCCGACCAGCCCGGGCCGGACTTGGCCATCCACGATCTGCTGCGGGTCCGCTACCTCGCCCGCCATGCCGCCGCGGTGCACCAGGCGATCGCCGACGGGGCCGACGTGCGCGGCTACTTCGCCTGGTCCTTCCTGGACAATTTCGAGTGGGGCTTCGGCTTCAGCAAGCGCTTCGGCCTGGTCCACGTGGATTATGCGACCCAGCTCCGCACCGTGAAGGACTCCGGCCTCTGGTACGGCAGGCTGGCCCGGGAGCACGCCTTCCCGCTGGCGGACGCCAACGCGATCCTCTGAGCTTGGTGCAGGATTCCCCCTTTGAAACTGAGCGACAGGAGACCCAGGATGGCGAGCGTCAAACTCGAAAACATATGCAAATCATTCGGAAAAGTCGAGGTCATCAAGGGCCTTTCCCTGGCTATCGCCGACCGGGAATTCGTGGTGTTCGTCGGTCCTTCGGGCTGCGGCAAGTCCACCCTGCTGCGGCTGATGGCCGGCCTGGAGGAAGTCACCTCGGGCGAACTCAGCATCGACGGCGTCCGGATGAACGACGTGCCGGTCGCCCAGCGGGGGTTGGCCATGGTGTTCCAGAGTTACGCCCTCTACCCGCACATGACCGTCGCCGACAACATGGGCTTCGCCCTGCGGCTGGCCAAGGTGCCCAGGGAAGAGCGGGAGCGCAAGGTGCGGGAGACGGCCCGGATCCTTCAGTTGGAGCCCCTGCTGGCACGCCGGCCCAAGGAGCTGTCGGGCGGCCAGCGCCAGCGGGTGGCCATCGGCCGGGCCATCGTCCGCAATCCCAAGGTCTTCCTGTTCGACGAGCCGCTCTCCAACCTGGACGCGTCGCTGCGGGTGCAGATGCGGATCGAGTTGACCCGCCTGCACGATGAGCTCAAGGCGACCATGGTCTACGTGACCCATGACCAGGTGGAGGCCATGACCCTGGCCGACAAGATCGTGGTATTGCGGGACGGCGTCATCGAGCAGGTGGGTTCGCCGATGGAGCTGTTCCATCATCCCGCCAACCTGTTCGTGGCCGGGTTCATCGGTTCGCCGAAGATGAACTTCCTGACCACCACCGTGACCGGCCTTGGGCCGGAGGGAGTGGCTGTGGGCCTGCCCGGCGGGGGCAAGCTGACGATCCCGGTGCAGGCGCTCCAGGCCCCCCTCGGCGGCACGGTGACCCTGGGGGTCCGTCCGGAACACCTGATGCTCGCCCAGGATGGCGCGCTCACGGGCGAGGTTCTGGTGGTGGAGCGGCTGGGCGGGACGACCTTCCTCCATGTGAAGATCGAAGGCGGCGACCTGTTCACGGTCCAGACCGGCGGCGAGAATCCGGTGCGCATGCACGAGCGGGTCAGCCTGGCCTTGGCCGCCGGGCACTGCCACCTGTTCGGGGAAGATGGGCTGGCCGTTCCACGGCTGGCCCGCCACCCGCTGGCCGACCGCCCGGCGCGGGCCGTTTAGACGAAAGGGGTATCTCTCCTCGGGTTGCCAATGTCCTGGCAACACGGAATCTGGCCACGAGGCAAGAGCGCCCGGTGTCCCCACGGTCCTGGGAATGGTGGGGTCTGTTCTGAACCCGGGCGGCGCATGGCCGGTACGGGAAAGATGATATATTCATGGAATCACCCGGGACCCTATTCCTTCCGGTAAAGGAGGGTCTGGATCCGGGTGGCGAGCGTATGCATGCGGACAGGTTTGGTCAGGTGGTCGGTCGCACCGGCCCCGTAGGCCCGGGCGGTGGATTCCGGATCGTCCATGCCGGTCATGACCAGAACCGGCACCTCGGCTCCCAGCGGCAACGCCCGGATCGCCTGGCAGGTCTGAAACCCGTCCATGCCCGGCATCAACAGATCGAGCAGGATGATGTCCGGGGCGAAGGCGCCAAACACGGCAAGGGCTTCGGCGCCGCTGTCGGCCTCCTGGACGTCATAGCCCTCGGACCGGAGCGATTCGCAGGCCAGCATCCGGACCAGGACATCGTCGTCCACCACCAGCACCCTGCCGGGGCAGCCCGGGAGGGAGTCGCTCGAGGCCCGGTCGCCGGGCCCCGCGGCGGGAGGCGGCAAAGGGGCCCGGTCCGGTTCGGATCCGGCGGGTTCCAGCCCGGGACCGGCGCCGATCCAGCAGCCCATGACCTGGTGCAACTGTTCCAGGGTAAACGGCTTTGGCAGATAGTCATCCATCCCCGCCGCCAGGCACTTCTCCCGGTCCCCCATGAGGGCATTGGCGGTGAGCGCGATGATGCAGGTCCTGGGGCGTCCCGGACCGGCTGCGGCCGCATCGCGTTCCTTCCTGCGAATGATCCGGGTGGCTTCATAGCCATCGATCTCCGGCATCTGGCAATCCATCAGCACCAGGTCGAAGGGCTCCCGATCCAGCCAGGCGATGGCCTGGGTCCCGGTGTCGGCGAGCACCGCCTGGCAGCCCAGGCTTTCCAGCATGGCCAGGCCGATCTCCTGGTTGATGGCATTGTCCTCCGCCAGCAGGACCTTGATCCTCTGCCTGGTCAGCATCGGGAACGGCGGAACCTGCTTGGTCCCGGGAACTTCAGCCACGGGGCCTGGATGGACGCTGAACCGGCAGGTGAACCGGCAGGTGAACCAGAAGGTGGACCCGCAACCAGATTGGCTGTCCACGCCAATGGCGCCGCCCATCATTTCCACCAGGTGCTTGGCGATGGCCAGTCCCAGACCGGTCCCGCCATACCTGCGGGTGGTGGTGGAATCCGCCTGGGCGAACCGGTTGAAGATCTCACCCTGAACCTCGGCCGGGATCCCGATCCCGGTATCGGTCACCTGGCAACGCAGGGTCACGGTCTGGTCCTGCTGGCCGGATACCGACACCCGCACCGAGATCCGGCCCTGGTCGGTGAACTTGATGGCGTTGCCCAGGAGGTTGTTCAGGATCTGGGCCAGGCGCGAGGAATCCCCCACCAGGGCCGCGGGGACCGCTTCTGCCACATTGCATTCATAGGCAAGGCCCTTCCGCTCCATTTCCTCGGAGAACAGCAGCTCGGACAGCTTGAGGGTGTCCCGGATGCTGAAGGGGGTGTTGTCGAGGATCGTTCGGCCGGCTTCGATCTTGGACAGGTCGAGCACGTTGTTGATGAGGGCAAGCAGGGTGTCTCCGGAGCGGTGGAGGGCGTCCACATACTTCAGCTGGAGGGCCGAGAGCGGAGTCCTTTGCAGCAGCTCGGACATCCCGATGATGCCATTCATGGGGGTGCGGATTTCGTGGCTCATGTTGGCGAGGAATCGGGATTTGGCATAGTTGGCGGCCTTGGCCTCATCCAGCCGGGTATGGAGGACCAGGTTCCGGGTGGTGGCCCGGAAGATGAAAATCAGGCTGGCGGCGACGAAGATCGACAGGGCGGCCAAGGCGATGGGCATGTGCCACGGGGATCCGGAACCAAACACTTCCGCCCCCGGATAGACGGCGATCATCGCGAACGGCGAGGAGGCGATGGGAAGCCGCAGGGCGACCCTTTCGGCTCCGCCTTCCCCGGCCACCTGGAACGGATGCATTTCACCATCATTCAGCCCGGGGCCGTCGGTCAGGGCCTGCACGGCTCTATTCAAGGGGCCGTTGCCGACCGGTCCGATCAGCAGCCTGCCCGAATGGAGAAAATAGATCCGGTCAGCCCGACCGGTTGGCTGCTTGAAGAAATACTCATAAAACGTTTGGGTTGAGAGGTAGGCGATCAGGTGGCCGGAATAGACGTTTTTAAAATAGATTTTCAAATGGATGGCAATCTCTTCGTTTTTCCGTTGGTCATCCACCGTCAAATAGATTTTTTCCGGGTAGCGATCATTATCCGGTTTGGCCGCCGCTGGGCCGATTGCCTTCCGGCTTTCGGCCAGGATCGAGCCCTTGGCATCCAGCATCACGATCCGGGTATAGATCGGATTGCCACTCGCTTTCCGGTCATTGACGAAATTCAATGTCCCTCTCTACGTTTTTCGAGGGCTTGATCGGTTTCACCGCCGAATCGGCCCGGGCGATCAGTCAGATCTGACTCGGGAAAGTAGGCTCGGAATAGTCGAGAACTTCCATCCGCCAGGGAAGCATGGTGAAGCCGTTGGCGATGAGATCGCCCCTGACCGCCACCTCCTCACCCAGGACGGCGTGACCATTGGTGGGGATCACCTTCTGGCCCACCAGGTCCTCCACCACGGAACCCCAATCGGTCTTGATATATTCATATTTTACGCCGAGATACTTGGCGAACCCCTTTATAAGTTCAACGTCCATTCCATCATCGCTGCCGGTGACGAAATTAGCGTAAGGCACACCCAGATGGCGGAGCACGCCGTCCGCCTTGATGTTGGGCAGATCGCTCCCAGGGGGGCGGCGGCGCCAGCGGCCATGGCAGCCAGAGCCCACCCGAAGGATAGAAGCGATAAAATGAATTTCATCGCATGCCTCGGTCATAGCATAATTACTTAATTGTGATGGTTCAAGGAATGGGGCTTGGCTGAAAGATAAACAGTTCAATCTTTATTGTCAAGTATTCATCGTTTGTTTTTTTAAACCGTCGCCCCCGGGTCCTTCCCGCCACCTTTGGGTCGGGTCGGGCCGGGCAGGGCCAGGGCCTGGCGCACCACGTCCGCCTGCTCCTGCAGGTGGGCCTTGTGGGATCCGGTGGCGGTGGCGGCGGCCGCGGCCCTGCCGGCATAGGCTGGCGCCCGTCCGGCGGAACCCGGCACCTTCCCGTCCAGGAAGCAGCCGCGCACGAACTCCCAGGCCCCCTGGTTCCGGGGTTCCTCCTGGGCCCAGACCCGTTCGGCGCTGGCGGGGAACCGTTGCAACGCCCGCGCCAGTTCGGCCCCGGGGAAGGGGTGCAACTGCTCCAGCCGGAGGATGGCCACTTCCGCTCCCTCCCGGGCGTCCAGGAGGTCGTAGGCGAGCTTGCCGGCCACCAGGGCCGCCCGTTCCGGCGGCCGGATGACACCCTCCCGGACCAGGGTTTCGCCATAGCTCTCCGCCACCGGCCGGTGGGCGTGGATCTTGGCGTACATCAGGGGTTGGGTATAGCTGGGCTCGTCCCCCTCGTTGTGGCCCCAGCGGCGGTAGCACACCAGGTCGATGACGACGTCCCGCCGGAACCGCTGGCGGTATTCGAAGGCCAAGGCCGCCACGTGCACCACCGCCTCCGGGTCGTCCCCGTTCACATGGAGCACCGGGGCCTGGACCATGCGGGCCACATCGGTGCAGTAGGTGGAGGATCGGGCGTCCTGGGGCAGGGTGGTGAAGCCGATCTGGTTGTTGACCACCACGTGGATCGTCCCGCCGGTGGTATAGCCTTCCAGCCCGGCGAGGTTGAGGGTTTCCGCCACCACCCCCTCCCCGGCGAAGGCGGCGTCCCCGTGCAGCAGGATCGGCAGGGTGCGGGCCCGTTCCAGATCCCCCCGGAGGTCCTGGCGGGCCCGGACCAGCCCCTCCACCACCGGGTTGACCGCTTCCAGGTGGCTGGGATTGGGGGCCAGGGTGACCGTGATGGTTTCCCCGCCAGGGGCGCGGTGGGTGCCGGCGGCGCCCAGGTGGTACTTCACGTCCCCGGAGCCCTGGGTGGTTTCCGGGTCGAGGTTTCCTTCGAATTCGGCGAAGATCCGGCTCAACGGCTTGCCTACGGTATTGGCCAGGACGTTCAGCCGGCCCCGGTGGGGCATGCCCAGGACCGCCTCCTCCAGGCCGGACTGGGCGGCCTCGGAAAGCATGCGGTCCAGGAGGGGAATGAGGGCTTCGGCCCCTTCCAGGGAAAAGCGCTTGTGGCCGATATACCGGGCGTGGAGGTAGCGTTCGAACCCTTCCGCGTCCACCAGCTTGGCCAGGATCCGAAGCCGGTCCTCCCGGTCCAGGGCGGCCCGGTTGCGGCTGGCCTCCATCCGGGCCTGGAGCCACTCCCGGCGCTCGAACTCCTGGATGAACATGTACTCCGCGCCCACGGTCCGGCAGTAGGTTTGCCGCAGCACCTCCAGGATCTGCCCCAGGGTTCCCCGATCCTTGCCGGCGAGGCCGTTGGTGAAGAACTCGCGGTCATGGTCCTGAGGGGTGAGGCCGTAGCTGGCCGGTTCCAGTTCCTCGGGCGCCGGACCGGGCGCACCCAGCGGATCCAGATCGGCCACCAGGTGGCCCCGGACCCGATAGGCCCGGATCAGTTGCAGCAGGCGGGCCTGTTGCTCCAGTTCCGCCCGGCCGCCTTGGCTGCCGGGCAGGGACAGGTCCAGGCCCTGGAAGTACCTGAGCCAACTCTCGGGGACCGAGCGGGGATCCCGACGGTACTGGTCGAGCAGGTCCATGGCCAGCCAGGCGTTGCCGCCGAATTGCCGGACCAGGGCCTGGGTCGGGCTGGATGGCGAAAAATTCGTTGTGGCAGGGGCATCGTTCATGGATAAAACCGTCCAAGGGTGCCCAGTCTATCCCGGAATCCCACGGGGGGCCAACGCCTTCCAGCCTGGAAACCGATCGAAAAATCAGGACTGGGCCTGCTTGAGCGCCGCAAGAATCCGCTCGGGAACCATGGGGAGTTCCAGCATGCGCACCCCCACGGCGATTCCGGATCCGTTATTCCTGGCCGGCTTCAAAGGAAGCCTATTTCTGGCAGTGGGTGCACCAGACCGTGGCCCGGTTGCCCATGCGGCTTCCGCTCAGAATGCGGCCACAGGTCAGGCATGGTTCATCCTCCCGGCCATAGACGAACAGCTCCTGCTCAAAATACCCCGGCCGGCCATCCGGGCGGATGAAATCGCGCAGGGTGGTGCCGCCGCAGCGGATGGCGTGGGCGAGGATGTCCTTCACCGCCTCGGCCAGTCGGCGATAGCGCGGCCGGGAGACCTCGCCGGCCGCCCGGCCCGGGGCGATGCCGGCCTGGAACAGGGTCTCGGCGGCGTAGATGTTGCCGACCCCCACCACCACGCTCTGGTCCATGAGGAACGCCTTGACGCTGGTCTTCCGGCCCCGGCTGCGCTCGAACAGGAAATCGCCGTCGAAGGCGGGGGACAGGGGTTCCGGGCCCAGATCCCGGAGCAGGGGGTGGGTTTCCCCCAGGGGTTGCCAGAGCAGGCAGCCGAACCGGCGGGGATCGTTGAAGCGCATCACCCGCCCGGAATCCAAGGCGATATCCACGTGGTCGTGACTGCCCACCGGGCTGTCCTGGGCCAGGATCCTCAGGCTGCCGGACATGCCCAGATGCAGCAGGGCGCTGCCCGGCGCCAGATCGATCAGCAGATACTTGGCTCGGCGGCGAATGGCAAGGATCCGCTGGCCCGGAAGCAGGTCGCCGATCTCCCGGGGAATCGGCCAGCGCAGATCCGGACGGCGCAGGATGACCGAGGTGATGCTCCGCCCCTCCAGTTCGGGCGCCAGGCCAAGGCGGGTGATCTCGACTTCCGGGAGTTCGGGCATGGATCAAGGATAAGCCGGGACCGGGATCATTGGGTCGAGAGCCTTCAGAGGGGAGGGCGGGCTCCCCAGGTCCGGGGCAGGGGGCCGTCCCCGTCCATGGCCGCGTAGGCTTCCCGCTCCAGGGGATTGGCGTGGTACAGCTCCCTCATGCCCGGCCAACGCCGCTGGGACAATAGAATGCCTAAGGGCCTCAAGAGATAGCTCCAGATTTGGGCCAGGTAGGTGCCCAGGGGGCTCAACCGGCGCATCTGGCGCACATGGGTCAGTTCGTGGCGGAGGATGGCCAAGGAAAAGGTTTCGCCCCGGACCAGGATCAGCCCGGGCAGCGCCACCCCCAGAATCCCTTCGGGCAGGAAACGGAACCTCAGCACCAGCGTTGGCGCCAACCAGACCCACAGCCAGAGGACGAGGTCGATCTCCAGCAGCGGGAGGAGTTCGGATCGGAGGAACGCTTGCAAGGGTTCTCCTGGCAGGAACGGAAGCGGAATGGAATTCCCGGCCGTGGTTCCATTCTCGCCCAACTGCGCCCTAAACGCTTCGTCCCGGGTCCGAGAGCCTATACTTGGGGTGGATCGACCCGCCTCCGAGGTCCCGATGTACAAACTCACCACCAACCCCGTCTTGATCCGATTCACGGTCTGGCTGACGGCGGCGGTGGTGGTTTTGCTGGCTCTGTTGTTGATTGGCGGGTTCGATCAGCTGCTTGAATACGTTAATGACCTTTTTTGACCCGGTTCAACCGGCGTGGCTCACTTCGCACTTGAGCGCGCCCTGGACGGTGGAAGCGAGGACCTTGTCCACTTCCAGGTCCGCTGCGATCGCGGCTCCCTTTAATTGGGGCGTCTTCAGCGCGTTCACGGCCTGGACGATCAGGCTGGAGGCCAGGTCAGGAGCGATCTTGCCGGTATCGATGACCAGGTCGAAGGATTTGGAGGTATCCCAGGGAATCCCGTAGACGGATTCCACAAAGCTCTTCTGGAGCTGGTCGTAATCCTTGACGATCACGCCAGCGGCCTCCTCGGGGTTGGGGGCCACCAGGGTCGGGACTTCCTCGGTGCGCTCGATGCGCAGGCCCAGAGGCGCCTGGATCCTCACGTTCAGGACATCCGCCAGTCCGGCCAGGACCGCGAAGCCTCCGCGGCTGACGATCACCACATTGCCATGCCGCGCCAGGGCCAGCAGGGACTTGTTGAGCATCGACAGGAAGGTGTCCCTCCGCTCCTGCTTGTCGGCGTCGAGGCGGTCCCAGAAGCCCGGGATGGATCGGTATTCCTCATGGAACTCGACCAGGCCGTAATCCTTGAGCATGGTCTCGACGGTGGTCTGATTGGCCAGGTGGTAGCCCAAGGTCCGGGCGACCGTTTCTCCGATCAGGCTTCCCTGGCTGCCCCGTTCGTTGGAAATGGTGATGACCGACATGTCTTCCTCCTGAAAGCGTAAGCCTTCGCCTCTATTATGTTGTAAAAAGCTGAAAATACCAAATGCCAATATTTATTTTACCTATTCCGGCCAAGCCCGGAATGGCATCCAAGGCCATCCGGGGGGGGGCTTCTTGGGGGCGGATCGCTCCCCTCGGCCGCGGCTGCCTGGCTTTTCCTGCGCCTGCACCGGAAACGACCCTGATACACTCGAATTCATGACTGTTTAAGATCCGCTGGCTCTCACCGGGCTGGACAGGAAAGGAATGAAAATAATGGCCGAGTTCGAAAAGCGAGTCCTGATGCTGGGCTGTGGTGCCGTGGGGCAATGCGCTCTGCCGCTGCTGCTCAAACATATCCGGGTCTCCCCCAGGAACGTTACGGTTATGGATTTCGAGGATAAGCGTGTGGCCACCCGGGAATGGACCGCCCAGGGCGTCTATTTCGTGCAGGATCGCGTCACCCGGGAGAATCTGGCCGTACTGCTCGGCCAATACCTGGGCGCAGGGGACCTGCTGGTGGACCTGGCCTGGAACATCGATTGCTGCGAACTGCTGCAATGGTGCCATGACCACGGCGTGCTCTACGTGAACACCTCGGTGGAGCTCTGGGATCCCTACGAAAGCGCTGGCAAACATCCTACCGAAATGACGCTTTATTGGCGGCACATGAATATTCGCCGGATGGTGGCCGGCTGGAAGACCAAGGGGCCCACCGCGGTGCTGGAGCATGGCGCCAATCCCGGCCTGATCTCCCATTGGACCAAGCAGGGCCTGTTGGACCTCGCCCGGAAGACCCTGGCCGACCGGCGGATCCAGGGGGCGGAGGCGGAGGAACTGCAGGCGCTGGTCCAGGGCCAGGTCTTCAACCGGCTGGCCCAGAAGCTGGGCGTGAAGGTGATCCACTGCAGCGAGCGGGACACCCAGATCAGCTCGCAACCCAAGCAGGTGGATGAGTTCGTCAACACCTGGAGCATCGAGGGCTTCCGGGAAGAGGGCACCACCACCGCCGAAATGGGCTGGGGCACCCATGAACGGACCCTGCCTCAGTTGTCCTTCCAGCACGATGAAGGCCCCCGGAATCAGATCTGCCTGGCGCGGATGGGGATGAACGTGCGGGTGCGGTCCTGGGTTCCGGGCTATGCGATCCAGGGGATGGTGGTCCGCCACGGCGAGGCCTTCACCATCTCCGACCACCTGACCGTCTGGGAGGACGGCCAGGCCGTCTACCGGCCCACGGTCCACTATGCCTACTGCCCCTGCGACGGCGCCATCAGCTCGCTGAACGAACTGCGCGGCTATGACTATGCCTTGCAGCCGAACCTCAGGATCATGACCGACGAGATCACCAGCGGCTCAGACATTCTCGGGGCGCTGCTGCTGGGACACTCCTACAATGCCTGGTGGACCGGGAGTTCCCTGAGCATCGAGCGGAGCCGGGAGCTGTTGCCCCACCAGAATGCCACGACCCTCCAGGTGGCCATTTCCGTGGTCGCCGCCGCCTCCTGGATCCTGGCCAATCCGGCCCAGGGGGTGC
>Ga0302267_10004891_pt1 | contig 14451 bp, 11 predicted proteins | sample III_Bog_E1_3_FD_194555 | JGI IMG/M metagenome (GOLD analysis project Ga0302267, IMG submission 194555) | Peat permafrost microbial communities from Stordalen Mire near Abisko, Sweden - III_Bog_E1_3 | ecosystem: Environmental > Terrestrial > Soil > Wetlands > Peat | place: Sweden: Abisko... | reverse complement strand
AAGGAAGACACCACACACTACCCATCATCAGGACCTGCCCGAGCGGGTCACTATTACTCGCAGCCACCACCCATTCGAAACCAAAACGCTTGAGGTTCTCGCAACAATCCATCGCAAGGGCCAACTGCTCCTTGTCCTGATCCTGCCCGATGGAAGCAAGTCCATGATCCCCGCGGAATGGACTGATTTTGCCTCGCCAGCTCAGCCGCGTCACCTCGTCTCTTTGCAGACTTCTGAAATGCTGGGTTCCATCGAAGACTTGCTTCATGCACGCGCAATCACAGACGCTCTTCTCAACCGTTTTGCAGCCTCAACAAGCGAGGCGGTTGAGAAGGAGAGTCACTGTGCGGGAGAACTATCCGAGTCTCTTCGATCTGCTACTCGACGAGAGCTTTCCTTGGGAAGCGATCGAGGTCGAGCAGAAGTCTCAGGCCATCGACATGTTGGCGCGGCTGATGGCCAACGCAGCCCAGCTCCAAGACGAGGAGAAGAACGATGAATGACTCCGGCAAAGTAAAGCCCAATCACACGCGGCGGGTCGCATTCGTCTACATTCGCCAGTCCAGCCCGCAGCAGGTAGAGAACAATCGCGAGTCAACCGCGCGGCAGTATGCTTTGGTGGAGAGAGCCTGTGAATTGGGATGGCCCAGAGAACAAGTACTCGTCGTCGATGAAGATCTGGGCCTGTCTGGTTCCGGCTCGGTGGTGCGCTCCGGGTTTGCTCGTATGACGGCGGAAGTAGCTCTGGGACACGTCGGCATCGTACTGGGGCTTGAAGTCTCGCGCTTGGCGCGAAACAACGCCGATTGGTATCATCTCCTCGATCTGTGCGGCATGACCGATACACTCATCGGAGACAGCGATGGGATCTATCATCCGGCCGTTTTTAATGATCGCTTGATCCTTGGATTGAAAGGCACAATGTCGGAAGCGGAACTTCATATCCTGCGAGCGCGGTTGGATGGCGGCATTCGTAACAAGGCTGCGCGTGGTGAACTGCGCCGTGGTCTGCCGGTAGGTTTTGTATGGGGTGAGGAAGATGGCGAAGTATGCTTCGATCCTAACGAAGCTGTGGTCAGCGCCATCCGCACGGTGTTTGCGAAGTTTACCGAGTTAGGTTCCGTCCGCAAGGTCTGGTTATGGCTTCGCAGCGAAAGCCTCAACTTTCCATTACGCGCCCACATGAAGAGCGAGATCCGCTGGGTTGCACCAACTTATACCGCTCTCCACCACGTGCTCACCAATCCGGTGTATGCTGGCGCATATGCGTATGGCAAGTGCCGTCACGAACGCTATGTCGATGAGCAAGGCACGCTGCGCAAACGAACCCGTCATCTGCCGCAATCCGAATGGGCGGTGCTTCTTCCCGATCACCACCAAGGCTACATCGACTGGCAAACGTATCAGGCCAATCAATCCCGCATCGATGCCAACGTTCATCCTCAACCTCACCAGGCAGGTGGCGCGGTGAGAGAAGGCTCCGCATTGCTGCAAGGCCTGGCTGTCTGCGGCAAGTGTGGCCGCCATCTGCATACGCACTATAGCGGACGAAACGCATCCCCTGGTTATCACTGCTCAGGCAAAGACATTGTTCAAGGCCGAGGCGTTTACTGCCTCACCGTCGGCGGCATTCAAATCGATCATGCCGTCACCGACGCGTTTCTGAAAGCAGTGACTCCGGCTTCGGTGGAAATTACGGAACTGGCGATACGGCGTCTGGAAACGGATCATGACGCCGCGCTGGAGCAGTGGCGACTGGCCGTAGAGAGGGCCCGCTACGAGGCGGACCGCGCCGAACGCCAATACCGCGCGGTAGAACCTGAAAATAGAATGGTGGCGCGTGGCCTGGAATCCCAATGGGAGAAGCGGCTGCGTGACCTGGCTGCCGCAGAGGCAGAGCTCGAGCGCCGGCAGCAACTACGCCCACGCACACTGAGCCAAGAAGAGAAAAATCGTATGCGCGTCATTGGTTCCGATCTACGCAATGTCTGGGCGGCGCCAACAACTACGGATCGCGATCGCAAGGAACTTTTGCGCTCCCTGCTGGAAGAAGTAATCGTGTCGGTTGATCGCCCCGCGCATCAGGCCCATCTGACAATCCGCTGGCGTGGTGGCAAGCTCACAGAGATCGATCTTCCTCTGCCGCGCTCCCAGCCACGCGGTCAACGCACGGACGAAGATACGATCTCGTTATTACCTCGTCTTGCCGCACTCTATCCCGACGACGTTATCGCGGGCATCCTGAATCGTCAGGGGCGCAAGACCGCGACTGGAGAACGCTTCACGGCCAATCAGGTCGGAAGTTTGCGTCGATATCGTGGCATACCGCGCTTCCAGCCCTCGGCGCAACCTACACACGGCGAGGTCGTAACGATCCGCAAAGCCGCCCAGATCCTGGGCATGAACACTTCCACCATCCACCGTTGGCTGGCCGAAGGCTTCATCGCTGGTGAACAGGTTACTCCCGGCGCGCCGTGGCAGATCCGCATCACTGATGAATTGCGAGCGCGCATCGTGGAGCAAGCCCCACCGGAGTATCTGCCCATGCTGGAAACAACCATGAAACTCGGTGTATCGCGGCAGACGGTGTTGCAGCGTGTAAAGCGCGGCGAACTCCAAGCCAAGCTTGTCACCTGTGGTCGGCGCAAAGGATTAAGAATCAGAGTCGTAGACGATCAACCCCACCTGTTTGCAACTACTTCATGAATAAGGGGGCAGTATGAAGCACGATCCAAATAGGCGGATAAATCGAAATCAATGATGCGCGTCTTCTCTTCGACGATCGCTCTGGCAACACGGGCCACGGCTTCATGCGCCGTCCGCTTCGGTCGATATCCAAACGACCCTGCTTGGAAGTCAGCTTCGAAGATCGGCTCCAGGATGAGCTTTAACGCTCCCTGGACCACGCGGTCACGGATTGCTGGAATCGACAGGGTGCGGACTTTCGTCCCCCCATCTTTTGGAATCTCCTTCTTCCGTGCCTGCATGGGCCGATACGTGTTGGTGACCAATTCATCCCGAATCTGCACGAGAAAACCCTCTGTTCCGTCTTCTTCGATGGCTTGGAACGTGACCCCGTCAATTCCCGGCGCCCCGTTATTACTCCTCGCCATCTGGTAGGCTTCCCGCAAAGTCTCCATCTTGCAGACGTGGACGTATAGTCCCCAGAAACGCCAAGACGGTTCTGCCTTCGCCTTGACATATAGACTCCTTCTCAGGTCCTGCAAACTGATGGGCGTGTTTGTCATTTCACCCTTGCCTCCCGTTTTGTTAGAGTCGTTACAAACAGCAGGGCCTCTTCGCTCTGCGGGCATTACTCCGCTTCTTCGCTACTACTGACCCGGCCGAATCCCTCTCGCCTTCCACCGACTTCCCGGTGTCACCGGTTAGCGGATGATGCATTGCATGATCGCGGTCCAGGTGGCTTTCTGCTTCGTGGTGCTGCTGATGGCGGGGCTGTTTGTGAAGACGTTTCAGCGCCTGTCGCATATCCCGCTCGGGTATTCACCGCAGGGCCTTCTGTTGCTGGAGTCGGTGGCGCCGCATGGAAAACCTCCGCAGGCATGGGAGCAGGTGGCAGATGTGTTGCGTGCCAAGCCCGGGGTAGAACGCGTATCCGAGTCGGGATGGCCGCTGATGGCGTCGTCGTCGAACAATGCGGTGGCAGTAAGCAACGGCCCGCCGAGTGTGGACCTGGTGTATTTCCTGCCCGTGTCGCCGGGTTGGTTTGAGACCATGCGGATGCGAGTTACGGCAGGCAGGGAGTTCCTGTCGAGCGAAACGAATCCCGGCGCAGCCGTAGTCAACCAAACCTTTGTAAAACGGTTCTTCAACGGAGAGAATCCGGTGGGGAAATACTTCGAAGAGGTGGGCGACGATGGTTTGCGGCAGCACTTCCTTGTGGCTGGCGTGGTGGCGGATGCGCCTTATCGCAATGTAAGGGAGGTGCAACTGCCGGTGGCTTTTGTGCCGCTGCGCGAGGTGGATGCCAAGGGCGTCGTGCAGCCGGAGCAGAGCACGACATTTCTGGTGAGGCTGGCGGGGAACGATCAAAGGGCTCTCATGCCGCGGGCTGGAGAGTTCCGCAAGGCGGTTGCGGCGGCGGGCGCGGGCATACGGGTGAGCAATGCGCGAACCCAACAGGAGCTGATCGATGGGCAAACAGTGCGTGAGCGGCTTCTGGCCATGCTGGGTATGTTCTTTGCTTCTGTGGCGCTCCTGCTTGCGGGCATCGGACTCTATGGCGTGTTGAATTACTCGGTGCTGCAGCGGCGACGCGAGATCGGGATCCGGGTTGCCGTCGGCGCGCGTAGGGGAGCCATTGTCCAGTTGGTCACGCGAAGCGTGTTCACCATAGTCGTCGCGGGCCTGGCTGCCGGAGTGGTGCTCGGGTTAGCCTCGGCGCGCTACATGGAGTCGCTGTTTTTTCAGGTCAAGGCCTCGGATGGGAACATGCTGGTTCTTCCCTGTGCCGTGATTCTGGCGGTGGCGGCAGTGGCAACGGTGCCCGCGGTTTTGCGCGCGCTACGGATCGATCCGGCAGAGATTCTGCGCGCAGAATAGTCCTCTTCACAGTTCCAGATTGCGACGCTATCCAATGGGCAGTTGCAACTTGCCACCTGCAACTGCTCGAAAGACCTTGCAAGCGGACGATGATAGGAGAGGTGTCCCGCGCTGAAATCGAGAACCTTTACCTCAACGGGTGCACCGGATGCCGAGCCAGCGGAGAGCAGTTCGCAACCCTCAACGGCCAGATCATCGACCCCGACGGCGCGCGTCGTGGCCAACACAGCAGGTCGTCAACATCGATACTAACGTGGTTTGCCCAACGAAGATCGACAAGGTTGGTCTCTACACGTCTCCCGGTCTGCCTTCGAGCCGCTACCGAATTCAAGTCTGCTGTAACGTATTCAAGGAGGCGGTTCTAGTGTGGCGATTCTGAAGTTCGTTGAAGAACAAGCGCAGATCCTTCAGTTCTGTTTGCCGCAAAGAGAGCGGCAAACTGTGTTCAGCGACTAGTAAGAGCCGATCGATCGGTCCATCCTTTTCTTTCACCGGCACAGTCTTTCCTGAGAAACAGCGTGGGAGAGCCTTCCGCTGAACGCACTTGTGGAGGAGGGACTCGGCCTGTTGGCGTCAACAGAGATTCGAACTCGATGAAAATCAATTGCCGCGGGGCACTTGAGGATCCGATTCAACGAAACAGGTTTATTCGGCGCGCAAGGCGTCAACTGGATTAACCGACGCAGCACGGCGGGCGGGGAAGTAGCTGGCCAGCAATGCCGTAAAGGCGAGCACGGCAGCGACAGCGGACAGCGTTGACGCGTCCCAGGGTTGGATATCAAAAAGCAGGTTACGCATCAAGATAGCTCCTGCTACTGAACCGCCGAGGCCAGCAGCTACTCCAATAAGAACCAACAATCCTGCCTCCCTGAGAATTAACGCACAGACCGTGCTCCTCTGCGCGCCGAGTGCGATGCGCACGCCTATCTCCCGGGTCCGCTGGCTCACCGAGTAAGCCACAACCCCATACAATCCAACTACGCCCAGCACCAGCGCAATGGCCGCAAACCCACCCACCAGCCACGCCGAAGCACTATGCAAATAGGCAGACTGGGAAAGATTGATTCGGTCCACCATCGTCTCCGCACCAGAAGTTAAAATCTGCGGGTCGATTCGACGAATGGTTCCTTCCATTGTCTTCAGCAGCGTTTGCGGCGTCGGCGCCGTTCGCGCGATCACAACAAATCTGGGATCGGGCCCCTGGGCAAATGGGGTGTAGAGCGCAGGAGGCAGGTCCGAATCCAGCGGCCCCTCTTTCATGTTGTCCACCACCCCGACAATCTCGATGGGTGGCTGCGATGCATCGAATCGAATCTGTTTGCCGAGCGGATCTTCACCCGCAAAATATTTACGCGCGAAGGACTGATTGATCACGGTCACAAGAGGTTTCGAAGCGCCCTCATCCGCAGTGAAAAACCTGCCGCGAAGTAATCGCGCCTTCAGCGTACTGAAGTAATCTGCGCTCACCTGCCGGGTGTTGGCTTCACGGCCACCGCTTGGTCCGGGCCTGCCCACGATCTCAAAGCCCGAATTGCCGCCATTAACATCGGCCACGGGAAGCGAACGCGCAATCGCCACAGACTGTACCCCAGGCAGACTCTTCACTTCGCGCACAACTTGCGCTGCCAAAGCCACCGCCTGCTCGTCTTTCGCGTAAGCCTTGCCCGAGGCACTCAATCGCAATATTGCCAGGTGATCAGGCTGGAATCCGACATCGGTGTGGAGGAGGCGATAGAAACTCTGGCCCAGTAAGCCTGCCCCTACCAGCAACACCGTGGCCGTGCATAACTCCAGTACGACAAGACTGGAGCCGAGTCGGCGCCACACGGATCCGGAAGTGGTGCGTCCTCCTTCCGGAAATCCATTTCGCAGATTGGCCATCGACAAGCGCGCTATGGGAGTTATTGAGAACAGCAACCATGACGCGCAGCCAAGCACGCCTGCGAAGATCGCCACATGGATATCCAATCCGAGATCGCGCAAGTAGGGCATATAGGCCAGCTTTTCCGCCGGAATTAGCCGCGTCAGCAGCCTCATCGCTCCGTATGCCGCGCTAACGCCAAGGATGCTTCCGGTACCCGCCAGCGTCAGTGCTTCCGTCGCAAACTGGCGAATCAACCGCGCATATGAGGCGCCCAACGCACCACGAACGGCAAGCTCGCGTTGGCGGGATTCTGTACGCACCAGCAGCAAACTTGACACATTGACGCACGCAATCAACAGCAACAGCGCCGCTCCGCTCAGCAACAGCAGAAGAATCGGGCGCAGATTCCCGACAATGACCTGCGTCAGTGGAAGCACCGTTGCGCCCCTGCCTCCATCGGCATCGGGATACTGCTTCGCCAACTGTTGTGCGACTGAGTTGATGTCCGCTGCTGCTGTTCCCAGTGAGACGCCGTCTTTAAGTTGAGCAATGGCGAACAGCCCATGCTCTCCGCGTCCATTCGGATCGGTGGATTCCCTCAGCGCCGTCCAGAAATCTGCCGGCCCCACGGGCGCGAAATGAAACCACTGCGGCAACACCCCGACAATGACGTTCGAGGTGCCGTTCAATGTAACCGTCTTCCCCACCACATCTTGTCGGCCGCCATATCTGCTCTGCCACGCAGCATAACTCAATAACACAACACCCGCCGCGCCGGAAGAGTCTTCACCAGCACGAAAGTCGCGTCCAAGGATCGGAGTCACACCAAGCGTGCGAAAGAATCCACTGCTCACGGTGACGCCGTCCGCGTGCACGAGTCCTGTCGCCGAATTGAGCGTAAATGAATCGTAATCGTAGGCCTCCACCGAACTGAATACCGTGTTCATCCTCTTCCAATCGAGGTAGTCGAGATAGGAGAGATGAAACCTGGACCCGAGTGGCGTGCTCTCAAAGAGCCCTACCAACTGCTTCGGATTCTTATAGGGCAACGGTTTGATCAATGCAGCATCGACAAACGCGAAAATGGAAACACTGGCGCAGATGCCAAGGGCGAGCACCGCAATGACAGCGCTGGAGAAGCCCGGATTCTGTGTCAACTGATGGAGGGCATATCGTATGTCCGACCAAATGCTGTCGAGTAGGAGCGCTGCATCCACACCGGTTACACGTTCTTTCACCGCCACAGGATTACCGAAGCGCAGGCGCGCATCCCGGCGCGCATCCTCCAGCCGCATTCCCTCAGCAAGGTTGTCCTCAATTCGCATTTCGATATGTGATTTGAGTTCAGCGTCGATTTCCCGCTCAATTCTTGAACGAGAAAAAAGGTTCATCATGCGGCGAATGAGCAGCATCAGATCACCTCACGCGTACCGAAGTATGGCGCGTATGCCTTTAACCAACTGTTCGAAACTCTTCTCCGCTTCTTCCAGTTGCTTCAACCCCACAGCCGTGAGCTTGTAGAACTTCGCCTTGCGTCCCGTCTCCGTCAGCGTCCACTCGGAGCGAATCCACTTGTGCAACTCCATACGATGAAGCGCCGGATACAACGACCCCTCTTCTACGTTCAGCAATTCATCCGAGGCTCGTTGAATGTGGACCACAATTCCATAGCCGTGAAGCGGACCAACCTGTGAAAGGGTTTTCAGCACCAGCAGGTCCAAACTTCCCTGAAGATCATTCCTTGCCATGCGATGCACCCCTATACATCTTTGTATGGAGAGAATAAGCCTAGAAGTGTAGGTATGTCAACCCGGAAAATGCTGCCATTTTCACTTCTTTATGGATGTCCTGCCTGTTCTTTCTTGAATGGGTAAGGCCTCAGAAAGCGGCTGAGACCGTTCCCTGGCTTCAGCGATCTTCGTTGTTGCCAAATCTCTAAATCTCTTGCAGGCGTCCTCGCCCGCCCGCGCCTCAACTCCGATCCCCAAATTACGAACTCAAAGCACTAGCCTGTGCCTTCCAACGCATGAAGCAGGCCCTCGGCGCTGGTTACGGGTGGCAGGCAAGTGCGACCGCGGCAAACAATGGCCCAGGCCTCGACTCCCTCGGGCTGCGGAACCTGAAGCAGGATTTCAGCCAGTGCTTCGGGGATTCCCTCCTTCGTGAGCCGGTGCGGAGCGATGCGCATCACCGTCTTGTTGACCCCGAATCGAGCCACTGTCACGGCTTCAAGGCGCGCGGCTTGGGGTCCCGAACCAACCACCACCACCTGCACAGGATCCAGGAGCAGCCTTTCCAGCGCCAGTCCGTAGCTCCCTGCGTAAAGACCAAAATGCTCCACGATTCCGGCAAAGGAGCTCAGGGTGTCTTCGGCGATCTCACGATAATCGCCGCGTCCGCTCAGGGTCTCAAGCCGCAGCAACGCCGAAACGGCGGTGGGATTGCCGGCCGGAGTGGGCGAGTCCTGCAGCGGCTTGCGCCGTGCGGTCAGTGCTCCCAAAGGGATGACTCCATCGGTCGGCGCGGCAGCGTCGTAGAAAGCCCCCGCGATGCGGTCGTAGAACCGGCCGATCATGGCGTCGGCCAGCTTGACGGCCGCCGAGTAGTAATTCATCCTGCCGGTCGCAAACCATGCGTCGATGCAGGCGTGGATAGTAAACGCATAGTCGTCCAGCGTTCCAGGGGGCTTCTGCCGCAGTGGCTCCCCTTCGGCCGCACGGACGCCGTAGGCGATCACGTGGCTCAGCAGCCGTTCTCCGTCCCAGGCCTCATTAAGCAGCCGGTCGAGTGTGCGCAGCGCAAAATCCCGCGCCGTATCCATGCGCAGAATCCGCGCCGCCTCAAAGTAGGCGGTCACCGCCATGGCGTTCCAGCCGGTATAGAGCGTGCGGTCAATGAAAGGCGTGGGCCGTTCCGCGCGAGCGGCAAGCAGTGCGCGGCGAGCCAGGTCCAGGAGGCGCCGCAACAGGTCCTCACTGCGCCCGGTTTCGGCCGCAAGTTCGGCGATGGTCTTCTTTACGTGGAGCACGTTCTTGGCCGGATTGTGGTGCATGTCGCCCAGTTCGCCAATGTCCCAGTAGCGAAGGATCAGCTCCAGGTCAGCCGGGGCGAGATGCTCCGGTTCCAAAGCAGTACGAGCCTCGGCCAACGTCCAGGTAAAGTAGTCGCCGTCGTCTTCGAGGTCAATGTCTGCATCCTGCGAAGCGTAGAAGCCGCCGTGGGCGCGGTCAGTCATCGTCGAATCCAGCCAGTCGATGACTTCCAGCGCGGTCTGAAGAAAATCCTCGCGGGCATAACTCTGGAAGCCGTGCAGATAGTTGCTCAGCAGCTCCGTGTTGTCGTAGAGCATCTTTTCAAAGTGTGGAACGCCCCAGTGCTCGTCCACGCTGTAGCGATGAAATCCGCCAGCCAAATGGTCGTAGACTCCACCGCGCGCCATTTTTTCGAGAGTGGTGACGAAAGCCTCGCCCGCCTGCTCGAAGTCGCGGTCCATGGCCACTTCCAGCAGGAGGTCCAGGGCGGCTGGGTGGGGAAACTTCGGCTGCGAACCGAATCCGCCGTTGCGGGGGTCGAACTGCTTCAGGATGGAACCGGCAATTCGATCCACCAAAGCGAGAGAAAAATCGCCGCCGCGGCCTGAGAAACTCTCGTTGTGCTCAATAGCGGCCATCACGCTGCTGGCAGACTCAAGCGCTTCCTCCCTCCGCTCCTGCCACACCTGAGCCATGGTCACGAGCACCCGCCCAAAGCCCGGCCTGCCGAAGCGGTCGTCGCGCGGGAAATAGGTGCCGCCAAAGTAGGGACGGCCGTCGGGAGTAAGAAACGCGGTGAGCGGCCAGCCACCCTGCCCGCTGATGGCCGAAACCGCAGCCTGATAGCGCGCGTCTACATCGGGCCGTTCGTCGCGATCCACCTTGACCGCGACAAAATGTTGGTTGATGAGCGCGGCCACACCCGGGTCTTCATACGACTCGCGGTCCATCACGTGGCACCAATGGCACCAGACCGCTCCGATGTCCAGCAGGATGGGCTTGTTTTCAGCCTGGGCGCGGGAAAAGGCAGCCTCTCCCCACGGGTGCCACAGCACGGGCTGATGCCGCGCCGAGCGCAGATAGGACGAGGCTGCATGATCCAACAGGTTGGTTTCGGCGGACGTAGGAGAGACCTCCTCGTGCATGGGCTGAGAATACATCGGTTGCGGCCTGCGGATCGCGGATGATTAGTTCTTCGCCAGTTCGGCCTCGATGGCCTCGACCAGGGCCGGTGCGTCCGGCGCGGTATCTGGTGCGAACCGTTTGACCACTTCGCCCGAGCGGCTCACAAGGAACTTCTCAAAGTTCCAAAGCAATTCAGGCTCCGGATTGGGAGCGATGCCGTAGCCCTTCAGCTTTTCGCGCCACGGGACCTCGGAAGTATTGATTGCCTTCGGCTGCGCCGCGATCAACGCCGCGTAGAGCGGATGCTTTTCGGCACCCACCACAGAAATCTTCTCGAACATGGGGAAATCCACCCCGAAATTCCCGGTACAAAAGGTGAGAATCTCCTCGCTGGTGCCCGGCTCCTGGCCGGCAAAGTCGTTGGCCGGAAATCCGGCAACCACCACCCCCTTGTCCCGGTAGTCCTCGTAAAGCTTCTCCAGCCCTTCGTACTGCTTGGTCAATCCGCATTTGGAAGCCACGTTGACGACCAGCACGACCTTGCCCTTATAGGCGGCCAAAGATGTGTCCGCGCCCGCGATGCTGCGGAGCGGTATGTCATAGATCGATTTGCTCAAAATTCCCCCTTTTGTATTTCCTACTGTACTGACACAGATGTAGATGGGCCACGTCAAGCGTCAGAAATCGAGGACAATTCCAGAAAACCATGAGTTGGTGCCCACCGCCGCACTCCAAAAATGCGGATCGCACAATATATCCATGTTATTATCATTCGCTTGCAGGAACTGTCTTTTGTGTACTGACGCGCACTGGAACCTGCTTGTTTGCGTAATCAACAGAGGCACGAAATCCTCAAACGAAGGAAACTTGATGGGCATAATAAACCTGAAGATCGAATATCTGTCTATCGACTGTCGGAAGGAGTTCGGAAGCGCATAGAAAGCGTCGGTTTGGTGGGCCTGGTAGTACCGTGCCCGCATGGTTGAGTAATGGAGTTTCCGGCGGGCCTGTTTGCGGGTGAGCTTCCAGTCGATGGTGGTGCGGTCGCGGTTGATGCGGCGCTCCCAAGCATGAACTTCGCCGCCTAATGCAGGCAGGTCACCTATTCTGCGTTGTCCCAGACACTGGCGGCTGAGCAGGCTCACTTCGATCTCGTCTTGGTTAAGCCAACTACCGTGCTTGGGTGTGTAATGCACCGTGAAGCGGTTCCACAGCGGCCTCCCAGCTTTTCGCCGTACCGCTTCCCCAGCGACTTGCGGCCGTGCGTGTTCAGGTTATCCATAACGTGCCTGGTGGATGGTCCGCGCTTCAGGATAGCGGGCGACGATCCCCACTAGGTAATCGGCAAACTCCGCCGCCGAGCGCGTGACTGCAGGCTTGGGAAAATGCCGCCCCGCTTTCGGCTCCACGCCACAGAAGACGTTGGCAGTGCCGCAGCGCTTGTACTCGTAGTCGCGCCGGGCCACGTGTCTTGGACGGATGGGCTTCGGACCACATGTTCGACCAGCTTGCGCTTCACCGCCTCATGGGCGATCAACTGCACCGACCAGCGCGCCCGGCCTGCTGGCGGCGGGCCGCAGACCATGGCGATAATGCGCTGGCCCTGCTCAGCGTCCAACAGCGGTTTCTGACTCGGGCGACGCGCATCGTAGATGGCCGCTTCCAATCCGCCCTCCTCGTAGCGCCTGCCCATCTCCCAGGCGGTCTCGGCGGAGATGCTTACTGCGGCTCCGGCTTCCACCGTCGTCCGCCCTGCGTCTATCTGCTGCAGCACCAACGCCCGAAGCACCGCCCGCACCGGCTGCACCCCGCCACTCAACAACCCCTCGACCTGTTTCCGTTCCTGCCGCGAAAACGTGATCTGCAACCTCTTACGTTTGTCCATGCCTCCGCTATACCGCTCGTTGCCGCCCTGCAAAAGTACCAACCTTGATTGCGAATCTACGAAGTCACGGTACTAGCGTTCACCGTTATCCACAACATGCGGCTCTTAGGGACGTGCCGAAAATGTCACGCTATCGTTCCCTGCCGAAGCACTGAATCAGCCCCGGTGCGGATCGCCGTCGCAACCCCAGAATGCTCAGAAAAAAGCTGCTGCAAATCACCTGCACCCCCAGCGTCAACGAAAACACCGACGATAACGCCAATCGCAGCACCCGGTCAGGGCTCACCGTCCCCATCCCCAGCGTCACCTGGCTCGAAAAGGCGAGGGCCGTTCCCCCGAGCCCGAGCGCCACTAATACCGCTCCGACCGTCAGGCCAATCTCAAGCGTGATGTAACGGAACGCTCGCGTCAGCCGAGGGTCGTCTGGCAGCAACCCCTCCGAGATTGCAAATACCTTCGTGAACACCGCAAAAGCAACAAATTGAAACCCAAGCAGAACCGCCGCAAACGCATACACCAGCGTCCGCGCCTCGAACTCGAGGCTGTCAATCACTCTTGGATGCGGCAGCAGCCATGCGGATCCCGCAACACCCAGGACAATCAGCGCGCTCCCCGGATACAAAAACAGCCATCGCGGGCTGTACATCAGCAAGAACCGCAAATGCCGCCATCCATCCTGCCATGTCCGCAGATGCGGCGGGCAATCTCGTCCATCCGGCAACTGCGTTGTTGGTATCTAGCTTATTCTCATCTGCAGCAGGGTCGCCTTCACCACCATCTCACTGGCAAACTCCATCCCCGTCGACCGCACATCCATTTGCTGATAGCTTTCCCGCCTGAACCCTCGCATTCCGCAGTGAAAATCTCCGCACCTCGACTTGAAAAACAGCCTGCCCAGCCCCGTCAGCACCGGATTCCCCAGGTAGCGGTGCAGAAACTGCATCGCCCCCTCCGCAATCCCGCCGCGGAACCGGTTGCCCATTACCAGGTCCTGTCCCGTCTGCAACTCCGCAAGAAACTGCGGAATGTGCGTCAAATCGTGGCTCTCGTCTGCGTCTGCCATCAGCACGTACTCACCCCGCGCTCCAGCGATTCCGCCCATCAACGCGCTGCCGTATCCCCTCTCCGCCACCCGCACCACCCGCGCGCCTTCCGCCTCAGCTATCTCGGCCGACCCGTCCATCGAACCATTGTCGGCAACAATGACTTCCCCTGCCACGCCGGCCCCATTTAGCACACCCAACGCCTGTCGCACACGCTTCCCAATCGTGTGCCCTTCGTTCAGGCACGGAATCACCACTGACAGCACGATCTGGAGTTCGCCCGCTTCAGTTCTGTAGTGGGCGCTTCGCTCAACCTCTGTTCTAGAAGCATTTCTAGTTACCACTTCACCGTCCGCACTCATTGCAGCATTCCTGCTTTCTTGCCGGGACACTAGAAAACCGGACATCTCCTGAAAAGTGCTAGATTAGCACGCCATACTGCCGCGATCTATTCATCATTACAGCATGGCCTCCACGCTAGGCAAAAATGCCAACTGACAGCATCGCTCAGTTAGCTCATAGATGCATGCCCGTGTGCGGGAATGACATCCCCAAAAGTCCACCGTAAAGGCCGCACCCGGCCTTGCCTATCAGCCTCCAGTACCAAATCCTCGAAAGTCCTTCAGTCAATTGGTCCCTGAATCGTTGTGAAAAGGATAGCTTATCCGTATACTTGCGGATGAGGCCCTCTCGTCCATTCATTCGCACGAGGTCGTAGTCTTGAGACCATACGCAGAAAAACAGCGCAGAGCACCACGTTGTAGTCCGCTGTCTTGCTGAGGCTAGCAGCCTGTGGTAAAGGTCCAAATGAGCCGAAATACATCCCTCAGGGGCTAAAGCCCCGCTGATTCAGCGGCACTTACGGTACGACTAAGAACTTATCCGTAAATAGTGCTTAGCTTGATTCCCGCATTAGATTTTGGTGCTGAGGGAGTTCTG
>Ga0302267_10004890_pt1 | contig 14458 bp, 5 predicted proteins | sample III_Bog_E1_3_FD_194555 | JGI IMG/M metagenome (GOLD analysis project Ga0302267, IMG submission 194555) | Peat permafrost microbial communities from Stordalen Mire near Abisko, Sweden - III_Bog_E1_3 | ecosystem: Environmental > Terrestrial > Soil > Wetlands > Peat | place: Sweden: Abisko... | reverse complement strand
ATCCTCGCCAAGACCGAGCTCCAGATCGCCACCAACCTGCTGCTCGACGCGATGCCCGACCTCCGGCTGGCCGACGGGTCGCCGCCCGAGGTCGGTATCTTCACCCGCGCGCCGAAGAGCCTGAAGCTGCGCTTCTCGCCGGCGCCGGCCAAGGCCTGATCACCCGAGCGGCCGGGCATCCTGGGGAGCGCCCGAGAGCGTTCCCCAACGGGATCTCGCCGGCCGATGTCACGACGAGGAGAAGAAGAGGTGTCGGAGAACATGGAAGCGAATCTGCTGCTCGAGTTCCTGAACAGGATGCCGGGCGTCTCGATGTGCGGGCGCATCGACCCCGTGACCGGCGGCGCCGCGTGGCGCCTGTTCACCGCGAAGGCCGCCGCGCTCTACGAGGTCTCGGAGGCCGAGGCCCGCGCCGATCCGGTCGCGCTCCTCGGCAGCGTGCTCCCCGAGGATCGCGCCCGCGTCGACGAGCAGACGGCGGTCGCCTCCGTGGCGGGCGCCACCATGGCGTGGACGGCCAGGGTCCGGCGCGCCGACGGCGGGATCCGCTGGCTCGAGACGCAGACGACCTTCGTGCACGAGGCGGACGGGGCGGTGGGCTGGTACACCCAGGCCTTCGACGTGACCGAGCGCAAGCAGCTCGAGGAGCAGCTCGTGGCCTCCGAGCGCGCCCGGGCGCAGGCGGACGCGCTCCACCGCGCGGTGATCGACGCGCTGCCGGTGGGCGTCACGGCGCTGGACACCGCGGGGCGCTTCCTGGTCTACAACGTCGCGCAGCAGCGCATGTCGGGCAGCCTCACCAGCGAGGCGGCGGGCGTCGACATGATGAACGTGTTCGGGGTGTTCCGCGCCGACGGCGTGACGCCGTTCCCCGACGCGGAGATGCCGATCGCCCGGGCGATGGCCGGCGAGGATTCGCCGGAGGGCGAGATGGTGCTGCGCAACGCCGCCCTCCAGAGCGAGCGACGCCTCTCGGTGCGGGCCCGACCGCTGCGCGACGGCGACGGCAACCTCGTCGCCGCGCTGGCGGTGTCGCAGGACATCACCGAGCAGCGCCTCATGGAGACGGAGATCCTCGCCCGCAACGAGGCGCTCGCCGCCAGCGAGGTCGCCAAGGCGGCGCTCATCGACCGGCTGCGCTACGCCATCGACGAGCTGTCGAACCCCATCCTCGAGGTGTGGGACGACGTCCTGGTGATGCCGATCATCGGCGTGGTGGACTCGCGGCGCACCGCGGACATGGTCCAGCGCCTGCTCGCCGAGGTGACGCGCACCCAGGCGCGCTTCGTCATCGTCGACGTCACGGGCGTCGAGATCGTCGACACCAAGACCGCCGACCACCTCATCAAGCTGACGCGCAAGGTCGAGATCGTCGGCGCGCGCTGCGTGCTCACCGGCATCCGGCCGGCGGTGGCGGAGACGCTGGTCGACATCGGCGTCGACTTCGGGCGCCTCGCCACGCTGCGCAACCTCAAGCACGGCCTGCGCGAGGCGCTCCGGGTGGGGCGGCGCGAGCGCGAGGCGGATCGGACGCTCTGGCAGGACGACGCGGACCAGGGCGCCAAGCCGCAATCGCGCCCGACCTGACGGCCGCGCCGGGGCCCCTCGAAGCGGCGCCGGCGAGTGCTCCGCAGCGTGCCCTTCGGCACCGCCTCAGCCAACCTCCCCCGCACCCCGCTCGCTCGCAGGCGCCCCGGGGGGCTCCCCCCCATCCAGCCCCGGCACCTCGAAGCACCACGGCGGGGTGAACCCCAGCGATCGCCGCCACTCCTCCTCGCGCGCGGCCAGCCTGGGCGCGAAGAACCCCGCGGTGGTGGCCAGGGCCAGGCCGGCGACGACGTCGACGCCGTAGTGCCAGCGCAGGAGCATGGTCGAGACGATGATGTTGGCCGAGAAGAAGGCGGTGATCCGCGCCGGCCAGCGCCAGCGGGGATCGGTCTTGGCCTGGTGCCGCGAGAAGAGGGTGAACCAGAAGGGCACGGCGGTGTGGAGCGAGGGGAAGATGTCCTTCATCGCGCCGCCGGCCTTGACGGTGTTCCACACGCACGACCACCAGAAGCCGCCGGCGATGGGTCCGTGGAACTGGCTCTCCAGGTAGCGGATGGGTCCGTAGCCGGGCACCGCCGTGTAGCCGAGCTGCCCGATGGAGAAGACGATCAGGGTGCCGATGGCGAACTCCGCCTGCCGGTGCCCCGGGCGCGTCAGCCAGATGACGCCCAGCATGTAGGCGATGCAGATGGCGAAGTAGCTGAAGTAGAAGAAGGAGAACCACTCCACCACCGGGTGCCAGTTGAAGCGCTCCAGCCACAGGGCCGGCTCGACGCCGAAGAGGCGGAGGTCGAGCCGCACCAGCGACTCGTCCATCGAATCGGGGCGGACGAGCTGGAGGAAGTCGCGCAGCGTCAGGTAGTTGGAGAGGAGGACGCCGACGATGGTGACGCGGTAGAGCGCGGCCCGCAGGGTGTAGGGGAGGCGCAGCAGCCCGCGGCTGACGAAGCAGCCGATCGACTGCGCGGCCATCGCCAGGTAGATCATCCGCGCGCAGCCGGCCTGCAGCGGGCTCGGCGGCGCCGACCAGACCATGAAGCCGATGATGGTCAGGTACGTGAGCATCATCACGTCCTGGAGGGCGAAGACGCCCACGAGCGCGCGCAGGGTGGCCTCGAGATCGGTGCGGCGTCCGTCGATCTCGGCCACCCCGCCAGGGGGCTCGCTGGGGGCGGTGGGCATGGGGGAGGCATTGTCCGCGGATCGCCCGGTTTTTCGCAGCGAAATCGATGGTCCCCGGCGCGGGGCCCGGCGTGCGGAGCGGGCGTTACCCAGAAGACTGGGCCCACCCCGGGGGCCTTCTGGTAGGCTCCGCTCTGCCGGCGCGGTGGCCCATTCGCGGCCGTTCGCCCAGGTTTTGCCATGAGCTCTCCCGATCGGCCGCGTGAATCCTCTCCGGGGCTGGACGATGGGGGCTCGGCCCCCCGCCCCCCCAGCTCCGGCGGCGCGGCCCCCCGCCCCCCCAGCTCACCCGGGCTTCACGATGGGGGCTCCGCCCCAAACCCCCCCAGCTCAGCGCTGCACTCCCGGCGGACGATGCCGCCTCCGGAGCTGTTCGAGCGCGCTGCCCCGGCGTCGGTGGGCTCCCTGGTGCTGGAGAACCTCCGCGCCGAGGTGCCCATGCCGCGCCACAACGGCCCCCGCGCCGTGGAGGCGCACCTCCGGGCCCGGCTCGCGGACGCCCGGGCGGCCGGCGATGCCGCGGCCGAGCACGACATCGCCGTCTCGCTGGCGCGCTTGCTCGCGTCGCGCGGCCGCGATCTGGGGGTCGCCACCAAGCTGGCCAAGCGAGCGCTGCTGCTCCAGGAAGATCCCGCGCTGCGGGTCGAGCTGGCGGGGTGGCTCGCCGGGCTGGGCGAGACGGCGGCGGCCGCCTCCGCGCTGCGGGCGCTGGTGCCCGCGGACCGCCCCGTCGAGGCGGCCCGCACCACCGTGAAGATCGCGGTGCTGCTCGCCCGGGCCGGCGACGCCGCCGGCGCGGCCGAGGCGCTGGACGAGGCGGCCTCCCTGGATCCCGCGGACGCCATGGCCGTGGAGCTCTTCGGCACGCTCTCGGCGTGGGCGCCGCAGACGGTGACGCCCGAAGGGGCGGCCGGGGCCTACCTGGAGGCGGCGCGGCGGCGCGTGGCCGCCGGAGACGCCGAGGCTGGCTACGAGGACCGGCTGCGCGCGTTCGAGGTCGCCCCCCAGGACCCCGGCGCCGCCGAGGCGGTCGCCGAAGCGCTCGCCGCCCGCGGGCTCGCCGGCGCCGCCGACGAGGTGCTGCGCCTCCACGCGAGCGCGGCGAGCACCTCGCCCGCTGCCGTCCACCGCCGGCGGATGCTCGCGGCTCTCGCCGCCGGAGACTCCGCGCGCGCGGTCGGTGCTCTCCTCGACGGCGGCCTGGAGGGCGCGATCGACGGAGACGACGCCGCCCAGGTGGACGAGGCGCTGGCGCTGGCGGGGCTCTACGAGCTCCTCGCCGCCCGCCTCGAAGGGCGCGGCGAGCGCCAGCGCGGCGCCGCCGCGAGCGAGACCTACCAGTCCCTGGCGAGGCTCTGCGCCGGCCCGCTGGCGAGCCCGGATCGCGCCATCGAGGCCTGGATCGAGGCGCTGGCGTTCGATCCCACCAGCGCCGTGGCCCGCGCCGAGCTGAGCGACCACGCCGCCGCGCTGCACGATCCGGCGCCGCTCGCGGAGGCCCTTCTTCGTGCGGGCTCGGCCCCCACCCCCCCCTTCGAGGGCGGCGCGAAGGACGGACAGGGCGGCGCCGCGCTGCCGGTGGCGGTGCGCGCCGGGGCCCTGCGAGAGCTGGCGGCGTTCGCGGACGACAAGATGGATGACCCGGGCCTGGCGAGCTGGGCGCTCGACGGGCTCGCGGCGCTGGGTCAGGGCGACGATCTCGTCAACGCCGAGAAGCTCAAGCTCCTCTCGCGCCTCCGCCATCAGGACGACGAGCTCGCCGCGGGCCGGCGCGCGTACGAGGGCGCCTCGCTGCCCGAGCCGCGCATCAAGGCGCTGCGCCGCCTCCTTGCGGTGTACCAGGGCCGCCCCCGGGAGCTGCGCGAGTACGTGGCCGTGGCCGCCGAGCTCGCCCGCGCCGTGCCGACGGAGCGGGCCGCGCTCCTCGCGCTCGAGCGCGCCGCCCACCGCTCGGGCGACTTCACGGTCCTCGAAGAGGTGCTCCGCGATCGACTCACCGGAGACGGGCAGGACCACGAGGGCGGCGTCAAGCTGGGGACGCCCAGCCCCCCGCCGCGCGTCGAGGCGGTGCGGGCCCGCCTCGGGCTGGCGGCGATCGCGCGCCGGCGCGGCGACGAGGCGCGCGCCCTCGAGGAGGTGCTGCCCGTGCTCGCCGAGGCCCCGGGGCACCGCGGGGCGGCGTGCGCGGCGCTCCTCTTCGCGACGCGCGCGGGCCGGTCCAGGGAGCGCGCCGACGCGCTGGTGCAGATCGCCGGCCCCTCGCGGCCCGCCCTCCGCGCGGTGCTCCTGGCGGTCGCCGCCGAGCTCTACGAGCGCAGCGGCGCGCCCGAGCTCGCCCGTCGCACCGCCGAGCACGCGTGCGAGGCCGATCCCGCCTGCGCGCGGGCGGTGGCGACGCTCTCGGCCATCCCCTCGGCCACGCCCGATCGGGTCGCCGCCGCCGCCATGGAGCGCGCCATGACCACCGTGCTGCCCCGCGGCGGGTGGTGCGGCCGGCTGGCGCGGGCGTTCGACGAGCTCGGCGAGCCGGCGCTGGCGTTCGCGTGGACGCAGCGCTGGCTGGCGCTCCACCCGGGCAGCGCCGAGGCGATGGGGGAGCTGCTCCGTCGCGCCGCCGGGACCGGCGACGGCGCGCGGGTCGGGGACGCCCTGGGCTGGGTGCTGGCCCAGCCGCGACCGCTGGGCGAGCTCGCCGAGCCCATCGGCGCCGCCGTCGCGTCGCTGCTCGATCTCGACCGAGCGCGGGCCCGGGCGCTGGCGCGGCGCGCGCTGGACGTGCTCGGCCCCCGCGTGCCCATCCTGCGGGCCCGCCTCCTCGATTTCTCGCAGCGCGCCGGCGACCCCGGGCTGGCCATCGCCGTGCTGGAGCGCTACCTGGCCTCCGGCACGCTGGGCGCCCTCGCGGGCGAGGTGCTGCTCGAGCTGGGACGACGCCGCACCGACGCCGGCGACTACGACGGCGCGGCGCGGGAGCTGGCGCGGGCGGTCGAGTCCGGGGGCGATCCCGGGGCGGTGCTGACCCACGCCGCCAGCCTCGAGGGGGCCATGCGCGAGGCGGGGGCCTGGCTGGGATCGGACGGGCTGGTGGCCATCGCCGAGGCCAAGGCGCTGGCGCTGGCGGCGCTCGATCCGCCCAGCGCCGGCAGCGCGGCGGCGGCGTTCCGCGAGCTCGGCAGCCTCCGCTGGGACCTGGGCGAGGATCCGCGCAGCGCCGAGGAGGCCTTCTTCCGCGCCTGCGAGCTCACGCCCGACGGCGGGGTGGAGCGCTACTCGCGCGACATGGCGGCCTTCGGCGGCGTGCCCGAGGCCCTCGAGGCGCTCCTCTCCCGGGCGTCCCTGATGACCGACAAGGCGCCCAAGCTCCGCGCCAACCTGCTCATCGAGGCGGCCAACCTGGCCACCGTGCACCTCATGCCGGAGCGCGCCCTGCTCGCCGCGGCCAGCGCCATCGAGACCGACCCCTCGCGCGCCGACGCGGTCGCGCTGGTGGAGAAGAACGCCCACGTCGAGGGCGGGCTCGCCGCGCTCGATCGCACCTACGACCTGCTGGCCGGGGCGGCGCTCGGCTGCTTCGGCCGGCGCGCCGCCCACTACCGCGCGGCCCGCCAGCTCGAGAAGCGGGGCGCGGTCGAGCTCGCGCTGCGCCACGCCGCCGCTTGCTTCGAGGCGGTCCCCTCGGAGGGCACCGCCTTCGTGCTGCTCACCCGGCTCGTGGAGCGAGCCGGTGATCCGACCGAGGCCGTGCGCGCCCTGGAGCGGGTCGCCGAGGCGGCGTCCCCGGCGATGCGGCCGGTGTGGCTGAAGCGCGCCGCGTCCCTCGCCGGTCCCGGCGAGGAGGGGGCGCGCACCCGCTTCGACCTGCTCCTGCGCGCGCTCAACGCCCGCCCCGACCCCACCACCGTCGCCGAGGTCGCCGCCGTGGTGCGCGAGCTCGGGCGCCTCGGCGAGGAGCGCGCCGACGGCGCGGCGGCCGGCGACATGGTCCGCATCCGCGTCGAGCGCGCCGTGAACGCCTCGCTGCGCCGGCTCGACGGACCCGACGGCGCCCGGGCGGCAGTGAGCATGGCGCGGCTCGCGCTCTCGCTCGGCTCGGTGGAGCTGGCCTTCACCGCCCTCGATCGCGCCATGAACGCCGACGGCGACATCGACGAGTTCGAGGGGCTCGAGGCGTTCCTCCCCCAGCTCACCGTGGGCCGCGAGGGGGCGCACGCATGGGTGGAGGGCGTGCGCGCCGCCGCCGACAAGCCCTACTCCAGCGTGGGTAAGTCCCTCCTCCGCCTGGCCAGCCGCGTCGCCGGCGCGCTCGCCGACGCGGCGACCCGGGCGACCCTGCTGGTGAGCGCGGTCCGCCGCGCGCCCGACGACGACGCCCTGATCGAGGAGGCCGACCTCGCCGTCTCCGAGCACGGCGACCCGGATCTCGCGCGCAAGCTCGACGCCGTCGCCAAGCCTGCGGACCGCGCCCTCGCCCAGCTCCGCCTCGCCGAGGAGCGCGAGCGCGACGGGCACGACAGCGAGGCCATCGCCGCGCTGGAGCGGGCCATCGCCTCGCGCCAGCTCGACGCCGAGGCCAAGGCCCGGGCCTCCGCGCGCCTGCAGGGCCTCCTCGGCCGCTCCGGCCGCGACGAGGACACCGAGGTGCTGCTCCGCGCCGAGCTCCAGCGGGGGAGCCTGCCCCCCGCGGCGCACGGGCGCGTGGCCCACGACCTCGCCGATCTGCTCCTCCGCCGCGACCGCCGCGAGGCCGCCTTCGAGGTGCTGGCGTCGCTCGCGTCCGAGGGCGGCCCGCCCGATCCGGAGCTGCTCGCCGAGATGCGCGGGCTGGCGCGGGCCACCGGCGTCCTCGAGCGCTACGCCGACGTCCTCGCCGGCGCCGCCAAGCGGACCGAGAGCGACGTGGCGCGCGTGGAGTTCCTCCGCGAGCTGGCGCCGATCTACACCGAGCTGGGCGAGGTCGAGCCGGCGACCGCCTGCTACCGCCAGATCGCAAAGCTCGATCCCACCGACGCCCAGGCGCTCGAGGTGCTGGAGCGCGACGCCACCGAGCGCGGCGATCACGCGGCCATCGCTTCGCTGATCGCCAGGCGCGTCGCGGTGACCTCGGCGGGCGACAAGAAGCGGATGCTGCGCCTCCGCCGCGCGGCGGTGCTGGAGCAGCGCCTCGGCCTGCTCGACGAGGCCGCCGCCGAGCTCGACGCGCTCCTCGCCGAGGGGCCCGACGATCAGAGCGCGCTCCGCTTCCTCGCCGACATCCACGAGCGCCGCGGCGCCCAGCTCCAGGCCGCCGCGCTCCTGGTGCGGCTCGCCGAGCTGGCGGCCACCTCCGACGAGAAGGCCGAGTACGGGCTCCGCGCCGCGGCGGCCTACCTGGCGGGCGGCCAGGCCGAGCGCGCCGAGCGCACCCTCGACAGCATCGCCCCCATCGCGCCACCCGAGGCCATCCTCACCCTGCGGGTCGAGCTGATGCGCGCCACCGGCGACACCCGCGCCATCGGCGACGCGCTGGAGCAGCTCGCCGCCTCGTCCGGCGAGCCCGCCGAGCGCCGCGCCGCCTTCCTGCTCGAGGCGGCGCGGGCAGCCGCGGCGTCCGGCGACGACGGCACCGCCCTCGAGCGCGCCCGCCGCGCCCTCAAGCTCGCGCCCTCGCTCGCCGACGCCGTCCTGGAGGCGCGCCGCCTCGAGTACCGCGGCGGCGGCGCCGGGACCCCGCGCGAGGCCCAGGCCGCGGTCGAGGATCTCACCCGCATCGAGGGCCGCCTGGAGCCCTCGCAGCTCGAGCTCCACGCGTTCCTCCTCGCCGAGGAGCTCGACGTCATCCAGGGCGGCGGCGCCGGCATGCGCGAGCTCTCGCGCCGCCACGCCGAGGTGGGGCCCCTGCCGCTCATCGCCCTCGGGATGGCCGAGCGCATGGTGCGGGGCAAGAACTTCGCCGGCGCGCTGCCGCTCTTCAGCCAGGCGCTCGCCGGCGATCTGCGCGGCGTGCGTGGCCGGGGGCGCGTGGCGCTGGCCGCGGCCGAGGCGGCCGCCAGCGCGCAGGCCTTCACCCTGGCGGCGGAGCTGCTCGACGTCGCCGCGGGCGAGCCCGAGACCCAGCTCCTCGCTCAGCGCCGGCAGCTCGAGCTGGCCGCGACCATCGGCGAGCCGCCCATCGCCCGCCAGGCCCTCGAGGAGCTGCTGCGGCAGGCCACCGGCCTCGATCGCGCTCGCCTCCTGCTCCAGCTCGGGCGGCTCCTTGCCGACGTCGAGCCCGAGGCCGCGACCCGCCTTCTCGCCGAAGCGGGGCCGCTCGCCGGCGCGGATCGGTCGCTGCCGGCGCAGATCGCCGCGGCGGTCGCGCACCTCGAAGCGCGCCAGGAGCCCCAGGAGCTGTTCACGCCGGAGCCGCCGCGCGCGTCGCCGAGCCTGCCTCCCGAGCCTCTCTTTCCCGCGGCTGTCTCCCCCGAGCCGTTCTTTCCCGAGCCTCCCTTCCTCGAGCCGGACGCGCTCGCGTCCGATCCCCCCTCGGATGCCGCGCCGGCCCCGCAGCGTCCCGTCCCCCCTCTGCCTGCGCAGCCCCCGCCGCTGCCCGTGCGCAAGGCCGCGCTGCCCTCGCCGTTGCCGCCGCTCCCGTTCCCTCCGCTCCCTGCCGCTCCTGCGGCGGACGAGACGGACCACCGCGCACCATACGCTCACGACGAGGGCGACGAGCAGCGGCTGCTGCGCGAGCTCGGCAAGGGCTCGTTCGACGCGGGCGAGCAGCTCCTCGCGCTCTACGGGACGCGCTCCGCGGAGCGCGCGCCCGACGTGCTCGCGGTGCGTCGCCAACAAGCGGCGCTCCGGCTCGGCGATCGAGCCGCGCTGCAGAAGCTGCTGGAGGCGGCGGTGCTCGACGGCAACCCGGCGTACGCGCGCGCCGTCGAGCACGTCCTCCACGTCGCCGAGCCGGGCGCGCCGCCCGCGGCCCCTCCGCTGGTCTCCCAGCGCCTCGCCCCCGATCTGGTGGCGGCCCTGCTCTTCCGCTCCGTCGCCGACTCGGCCGTGCACGAGGCGCTCGCGCTGGTGCTCGACACCGGCCTCTACCGGCGGGACGTGGGCCAGTACCAGCTCACCGGCGTCGCCCGCGTCCAGCCCACCGGCGGCTCGGTCCTGGGCGAGGTCTTCGGCGTCATCGCCAGCTTCCTCGGCCAGGCGCGCACCGCGCTCTTCTACCAGCGGGTAGTCGCGCCCGGAGACGCGGTCAGAGCCTCCGGCCCCTCGTTCAAGATCGCGCTGCTCTCGCCGCCGGCCATCATCATGGCCGGCGAGGTGCGGGAGGAGACGCCGGAGCTGCGTTACCTCCTCGGCGCGGCGCTCACGGGCGCGATGCCCGAGCACGCCCTCGTCAACGCCCTCGGCGAGGAGGCGCTGCGCACCCTCATCGACGCCCTGCACGCGGCCTTCGGTCCGGTGGCGAACCTGCCTCGCGGCAACGCCGCGGTCGCGCGCCTGGGGCAGAACCTGTGGCAGCTGGTGCCTCCGCGCGCCGATCGCCGCCTGCGCGAGCTGTGCTCGGACCTCTCGGTCATCACCTACGAGGCCGCCGTCGCCGGGACCCGCCAGGCGATGCGGCGCTCCGGGCTCTTCGCCTCGGGCAGCCTCGCCACGGCACTGGCTCAGGTCGCCCCTGATCTGAAAGCTCCGCTGACCGGTCCCGCCGGCGCGATCGACGGGGCGGCGGACGGCCTGGCCCGCGCCTGCGCCAGCCATCCCGAGGTCGCCGACCTCGTCAAGCTCGCCATCCGCACCGAGCTGGCCGAGGCCCGATGGTCCCCCGGGACCGCCCAGGAGCGCCGCCGCGCCGAGGGGAGCGCCCGCACGCCCCGCTGGGACACCAAGTAGGTCGCGGCTCGGGCCTTGCTTCTGGGCAAGGGTCCGCGACACTCCCTGCCAGCAACCATGAACCGCTCCCCTCGAAGCCCCTCCTCCTCGGTGCCCGCGCCGGCCCAGGCGAGCACGTGCGCGACAGCGCTGTCAGAGGTTGCCATGCCGTCACCCGCCCTTCGATCCCCGCCGGCCGCCTTGGCACGAGCGTCGCTAGGGGTGGCCGTCGTGACCCTGTCGACCTCCGGCTGCCTCATCACCGACCCTCCCCAGTTCACCGCCCAGCAGCACACCGCGCCCTTCCTCGTCCCCTCCTCCGCCGAGCCCGACGCGCGCAGCGTGATCATCATCGACAGCGCCAGCATCGGCACCGAGACTTTCAGCGCCGAGGTCATCTCGCAGGACGATCCTGCCGGGTCGACGGGCCAGTTCCAGAACGTGCAGTCCCGGCTCTACATCGACTACGGCTTCCTCGCCGGCCCCGGGCAGCCCTTCCGCTACGTGCTCCCGGGCACCACCATCGGCTCGGGCACGCTCTCTCAGACCACGGGGCGGCGGGTCTCCGCGTCGTGGTTCGCCGGCACCAACCCGGTCGACCCGGGCTGCCACACGGTCACGCTGGTCGCCTCGCACCTCTTCGACGACGTCCCCGAGTGCCCGGCGTGCGACGACGACTTCAGCACCATCACCTGGCAGGTGCTCCGCTGCGACAGCAGCATGGGCACCTGCGCCAGCCTGCCGGTGACGGGGGCCATGGGCTGTCCGCCGCTCGCCTACTCCTGCGAGCTGGTGCACGCCGAGAGCGACGCCGGATCGAGCTGCCCCGACCTCAACGACGCGGGGGTGCTGTGAGCCGCGCGGCCCTCTTCCTCGCGGCGCTCTGCGCCGGCTGCAGCGTCCCCCTCGACGCGCCGCTCGATCAGACCACCGTCAACACCTGCGACGCGGCGTCGGACTGCGGCGGCGGCGCCGCGTGCGAGGCCGGCAAGTGCGTGGCGACCAGCTACGACCTCGGCGGCCTGCTCCTCGCGGTGCGCCCCAGCGCCGACGCGATCTTCGCGGCCAACACCTCGTACGTCGTCGATCCGTCCCCGACCGTGACGCTGGTGTCGCCCGGCGCCGGAGGCTCGCCCTTCCTCACGGGCTTCGACGTGAAGCTGCCCCTGCCGGTGTCCATCCAGCACGGCGAGGTGGTGCTCGACGGATCGATCCCGCTCCCCCAGGGGTGCGTGCTCGCTCACCGCTCGGTGCCGGCCAGCCTCACCTTCTTCCGGGTCCCGCGCTTCGCCGGGCTGCCCGCCGACATCGTCTCGGCGACCACCACCACGGCGCCGGCCGAGGATGGCTCGTACCCCTTCGACGTCGATCTCGTCTCCGACGCCTCCGATACCTACGACGTCTACATCGCGCCGCTCCCCGTCAGCGGCTGCCCCGCGTTCCCGCCCAGCTTCCTGGCCAGCCAGGCCATCACCACGGGCGGCGCGGTCTCCTGGACGCTGCCGCCTGCGGGGACGCTCACCGGCACCATCGCGGGCCTCACCGACGTCACCGCCTGGCAGGTCGACGTGCTCGAGTGGACCCGCGGTCAGGTGATCTCCACGGGCACCACGCTGACGCTGGACGCCGCGGCCACCGGCGCGGTGGTGACCGCGCAGGTCGCCTGGTCCGATCCCACCAAGCCCCCCATCCTCCGCCTCCAGCCCATCGCCGCGACGGCCGGCGGCACCTCGCCCGACGTGGCGCTGGCGCGGCCGACGGTCTTCTGGACGCTCCAGGGCGCGGTCTTCAGCGGCACCGACGTCGACCCCACGGTCAACTTCACGGTCGACGATCTGCCGGTCGATCCGGCGACCGTGACCGGGCAGATCGTCGGGGGCACCGTCACCGCGGGCGTCATGGCGCAGCTCACCGTCCAGAGCCTCACGCTCCAGGGCACCAACGCCGGCAACGCCGCCTTCTCCACCACCACGACCACCGACGCGCAGGGCAACTTCACCGTGCACCTGCCGGCCGGTGAGTACGCGGTCCGGGCCATCCCTCTCTCCGACGACTCGCGCTCGATCACCGACTTCATGCTCCAGTCGCCGATGGCCGCCAGCATGCCCCCCCTGCAGCTCGACCCCAAGGGCACGCTGGTCGGCACCATCACCACGACCATGGGCACCTCGCTCGGCGCAACGCCGGTCGACGTGACGCCGTCGCAGCAGCTCGCGCGCTCGTACCTGGCGGACACCCACACGCTCGGCCCGGTGGCGACGCGCGTCGCCTCGATCACCACCGACGGCATCGGCCGCTTCTCGCTCTCCCTCGACCGCGGCAGCTCCGACCTCGTCGTGCAGCCCGATCCGAGCACCAACCTGCCCTGGCTGATCCGCCCGCAGGTCACCGTCGCCACCGCCTCGACGCTGGTCGTCACCGCGCCTGCCTTCCTCGGCGGCACGCTGCTCGCCCCCGACGGAACGCCCGTCGCCGACGCCCAGATCGACGCCTGGTTCCCGGTGCGCGATCCCAGCGTCGCCGGTGGCCGCACGGGCACGGTCATCAAGATCGCGACCACGTCGACCGACCAGAATGGCGCCTACACCCTGGTGCTGCCCTCGTCGGTCGGCCCCGCGGGCGCCTCTCTCTGACGTCGGGGGAGACCCGCCCCCCCTGGCCCGCCGGTTTGAAGTAGGCGGCCCACACCAGGCGCGATACGATCGGCCCAGTGGCAGAGATCCCTGTGCCCAGGACCGCGGCGGTCGCCCACGAAGGGGCGCCCGCCGATCCCGCCCGCGATCTCGCCGGCGCCCTGCACGAGGTCTCCAACGCTCTCACGGTGGTGATCGGCTGGATCGAGCGCGCCCGCGCCGAGGGCTCGGCCGCCGACGTGGAACGCGCCCTCGACGTGGCGGCGGACCGCGCCTCGCAGGCGCGCACCATCGTCCGCCGCGCCATCGGCGCCGAGGTCAACGCCGAGCCGCCTGCGCCCGTGGTCGCCGTCCTCGCCGACGCCGTCACCGGCCTCGAGCCGGAGCTGCGCCGCGCCGGCATCCACGCGCGGGAGCGCGTCGCCTCGGCCATGATCAACCGCACCATCGACCACGCGCCGACCGTGCTCCAGATCCTCACCAACCTGCTGCTCAACGCCATCGCCATGTCGCCGTCCGGCTCGACGGTGCGCGTCGAGGCCATCGCCGGTGCCCGCGGCACCGTCGTGTTCACCGTCTCCGACGAGGGGCCCGGCGTCCCGCCCGAGCGCCGGGCCACCCTCTTCGACGCGGGTCTCAGCACGCGCGCGGGCGGCGCCGGCATCGGGCTGCGTCATGCCGCCGCCCTGGCGCGCTCGCAGCGCGGCGCCCTCGCGCTCGGCGAGAGCGGGGCCCCTGGGGCCCGCTTCGAGCTGACCTGGCCGCTCAGCTCCATCCCCACGCCGCCTCCGCCTCCGCCCTTGCAGGACGCGGCGCAGGAGGCCTCGCGGGACCCTCAGGCCCCCGGTCTCACCGATCCACCGTCCCGGCAGCGCGGCGCGGGTATCCGCGGCATGCCGCTCGCCGGGACGCGCATCCTCCTCGTCGAGGACGACGACGCCGTCGTCGATCTGCTCGACACCGCCCTCACCGCCCGCGGCGCGGACGTGGTCAGCATCCGCCACCGCCGCGAGCTCGCCCGCGCGCTGGCGACGGGCCCCTTCGACGCCGCGCTGTTCGACATCTCCCCCATCCAGGACGACGTGCAAGGCGCGGTGGCCGCCGTGCGCGGCGCCCGCGGCGTGAGCGGAGCAACGGACGTGACGCGGGTGGTGCTCATCTCCGGCAGCGCCGCGCAGATGCCTTCGATGCCGCCGGAGTGGATCTCCGCGTGGGTGCGCAAGCCCTTCGAGGTCGCGGAGATCCTCCACGCGCTGGAG
>Ga0302267_10004884_pt1 | contig 14468 bp, 12 predicted proteins | sample III_Bog_E1_3_FD_194555 | JGI IMG/M metagenome (GOLD analysis project Ga0302267, IMG submission 194555) | Peat permafrost microbial communities from Stordalen Mire near Abisko, Sweden - III_Bog_E1_3 | ecosystem: Environmental > Terrestrial > Soil > Wetlands > Peat | place: Sweden: Abisko... | reverse complement strand
GGATGCAGACGCCGTTGCAGGGCGCCTCGTAGATCGAGCACGTCGGCCCCGCCTCCACGCCCGCGTCGGCGCTGCCGGAGGAGCTGGAGGAGCTGGTCGCCCCGCCGGTCGATCCGCTCGACGAGCTGCCCGAGGTCGAAGAGCTGGACGACAGCGAGATGCCGCCCCCCAGGCCGGAGCTCGTCGAGGAGGTGCTGCTGCTCGAAGCGGCCCCGCCCGACGACGAGCTCGAGGCGGCTCCGCCGGGCCCGGATCCTCCGGGCTGCGCCGAGCCGCTCGAGCCGCCGCACGCGGCGTGGCTCAGCACCACACCGGCGCAGAAGATACCCAGGGTCTGGAACGTATTACGCATGGACACTCTCCGTAGGTGCGCGAGGGTTATCAGGACACGATACACAGACGGCGGCGGCGACACCCGAGGAGAACATGCGTCGAGACGGCCAGAGCAGGACGAGGGCGGCGGCGCCCGTCGCCCGGAGAGTCAATACGTGATGCTGGTCAATCGGAGAAGCATAGCCCCTCCCTGCGCCGAGGCTCCATGGCTCCGTCGCGTGTCTTTGTATACTTTCTGAATCAGCGCGACGGTCGGTCAGGCGGTCGGTCATGCGGAGAGAGCCGGCGTCACGAGGCGCTCCGGGTCGCGAGACGGCCCCGGTCGCTTCCGGTTCGGTAGCTCGTGCTCGAGGACGACGATTCCGCTGTCCGTGCAGCCATTTCTGAACGGGCTCGCTCGATTTTCGAGCGCCTCGGTGGGCTTCCAGGTGCCTCGCGCGATCCGGAACGGGCTCGGCCGATTTCCAGGCGGGTCGCGCGATCCGGAACGGGTCGAGCCGATTCCGGAGCGATTCGTGCGATCCTGAACGGGTTCAGCGGATTCCAGAGCGCTTCCTGCGTTTCGTCGAGCTGGCTCGTCCGGTTCCGAACCGGCTCGGTCGATTCCGGACCGCCTCGCCATCGACCGAACGGGCTCGGACGACACCGACGCTCGTCGGCATCGGCCGAACGGGCTCGGTCGATTCCGGAGCGCTGCGCCGTTGCTCGAACGGGCCCCTCCGACCTCGGGCGGGCTCCCGCGACCCCGAAGCGCGGTGCCCTCGCTCGAACGGGCTCGGGCGTCCGCGAAGCGCTTCCCCGGGAGCGCCGGAAGCGGTTCGCGCGATTCCGAGGCGCTCGGGGCGATTCCGAGGCGCTTCGCCCGCGTCCGGCCCGCCAGGAGCACGAAGGTGCCGGCTCGGTGCAGCCCTCGCGGGGTCGCCCGCGCGGGTGCCGGGCCGCGCGCGGGCTTGGCGCCGCGGCGGCAACTCTGCCGGTTCGCTGGAGGGCAAGGCCGTTCGACGCGCGCCATCGCCGTTCGCGCGCAGCCGCGTCGCTTCACGGCGGGCGCCGTCGCCACCAACGGAGCTCGTCCGCATCGGCAAAAGATGGGCTGGCTCCACTCCGCCGCCGCACCTCTCGACGTGGCTTCGAAGGCTCGGCGAGCACGGGGACGGCTCCTCGCAGGAGCTCGCCGCTCGCCGCCGTGCGCGCCGTGTCACGCGCGGATACCCCGCCTCGCTCCGGTCTCGGCCGCCTCACCCCCGGGCGAGCGGGTCTGGGCGATACGGTGCGAGGTGAGCGGCCGGCGCCGCGGCGCTACCGCAGCACCGGCCCCAGCAGGTCCTCCGCCCACTCGTCGTAGGCCCGCGCCGCCGGGTGCAGCCCGTCGTCGGCGATCATCCCCGCCTCCGCCTGGCGCCGCATCCGCGGGAAGAGGTCGACCCAGCGCGCGCCCGCCGCGGTGGCCTCGGCGCGCAGCGCGTCGTTGCAGGCCTCGATCTGCGCGGCGATGGCTCGCGGCTCGCCGAAGCCGGCCGCCACCGGGGAGCGCGACCAGTCCGGCTGCGGCAGCACGAAGATGCGCGCCGCGGGGACGCCCGCCGCCACCACGGCGGCGAGGATGCGGTGGACCTGGGCCCGGTAGCGGCCGAGCGGGCTGCCGTGGACCAGATCGTTGGCGCCGATCGCCAGCGTCACCAGCGTGGGGGCGAACCCCGCGACGCGCGGGAGCTCGCGGGCGATGAGGTCGTCGGTGGTGTAGCCGTTGACGCCCAGGTTCTCCAGCGTCACCGGGACGCCGCGGGCGCGGAGCCGCTCGGCGAGGCGGACCGGGAAGGCAGCGGCCGGCCCCGAGCCGGTGCCGGCGGTGAACGAGTCGCCCAGGGCCAGGTAGCGGACGGCGACCGTCGCCGGGGCCGCCGGGGTCGCGGAGGGGGTCGCCGAGGCCGGCAGGGCCGCCGGAATCGCGGAGGCGGCCAGGGGTGGGGCCTGGGCGGGAGGCTCGGGGGTGCAGGCGGCGAGGGCGAGCAGGGCGAGGGCGCGGCGCATCACCGGGGGGCTACGCGCCGCGGGGGCTCGCGGATGCGGGGCGCGCCGCAGGATCGCCGATGTCGGGCGTCCAGGTGGGGTGGGACCAGCGGCGGTCGCCGAAGAGGACGCGGGTCTTGTAGCCGGCGAGGCCCATCCCGACGTCCATCGAGATGCGCGGCACGTTGAGCGGGTCGAGGCGGGACTCGACGCACAGGCCGGTGCCGTTGGTGAAGCCGAGCTCGAAGCCGGCGGCGGCGGGCACGCCGCGCAGCAGGCCGCCGATCTCGTAGCCGACGGGGTAGGCCACGGCGTAGACCTCCTCCCCGAGCGCCTCGCGCAGCACCCGGGCCGAGCGCGCCAGGTCGCGCTGGGCGGCCTCGGGGGAGAGCGTGTTGAGGATGACGTGGTCGTGCGAGTGGCTCTGCACGTCCATGCCGGCGGCGCGGAGGCGGCGCACGGCCCCCCAGGAGAGCACGGTGCGGGCCGCGAGCGCGCGCTCCTCGACGGGGTCGAGGGAGACGCCGGCGTCCGCTTCGAGGCCGTCCCAGAGCCGCGCCAGGTCGAGGTTCACCGCGCGCTTGACCGCCCAGCAGAGCGCGCGCGCGGCGGCCGCGGGGGCGCGCGCGGGCTCGAGGACGAGGCGCTCGGGGTAGTGGAGCTCGACGCGAGCGCGACGGCAGCGCCGCATCAAGAGCCAGATGCGGTCCCACCAGAAGAGCCTCCCGGCGTCGGGGAAGCCGGTGGGGATGAAGAACGTGGCGGGGACGCCGGCCTTGCGGAGGACGGGGAGGGCCTGCGCGGGGACGTCGGCGTAGCCGTCGTCGAAGGTCACCAGCACCGGGTTGGGGGGCAGGCGGTGGCCTTGGCAGAAGCGGCGTACGTCGGCGAGCGAGACCACGGTCGCGTGGGCGCGGAGCACCTCGAGCTGCTGCGCGAGCTCGTCGGGCGTGGACTCGTAGACGCCGGGATCGAGCTCGCCGGCGTCCTCGGGGCGGCCGAGGCGGTGATAGGTGAGCACCGCCAGCCTGGGCCGACCGAGGCGGGCGCGCAGCCAGAAGAGCCGGTCGAGGAGCCCCGCCCGATCGAGGGCGCGCCCCCCCAGCTCGCCGAGCCGGAGGCCCATCACGAGAGCCTCCGCAGCGCCTCGACCAGCCGCGCCAGCCGGCCCGCGGGCTCGGGCGCGAGGAGCCCGGCGTCCGCCGCCTTGGCGAGGCAGGCGTCGCGGTCGAACGCGACGCGGTAGAGGCGCACCACGCCCCCGTCGGGGGCGGCGTCGAAGAGGGCGAACGCCGCGCGCGGATCGCCGTCGCGCGGCTGCCCGACGCTGCCGGGGTTGACGAGGTAACGGGCGCCTGCGGCGAGCTGGATCATCGGACCTTCCCACGATCGCCGGGCCTCACCGTTCGCCTCGTGGACGACGCCGCGGTGGGTGTGCCCGAAGAAGGCGAGCGACACCGGCCACGGGCCGTCTCGAAGGGCTTGGATGCTCCGCGCCACGCGGGCGTCGCTGCTGAGGTGGAGGTCGGCGTTGGGCGCGGGGTGGAGGGCCCCGTGGAAGAGCAGGAAGCGCCCGTCCACGACGCGGTGGACGGGCAGCGCCGCCAGGAACGCCCGGCTCCGCGCCGAGATCCGCGCCCGCGTCCACAGCGCCGCGCGCCGCGCCACGGGGCCGAACCGGGTGGGCTCGGCGAGCCCGGCGGCGACCCGATCGTGGTTGCCGGCGACGCAGATCACCGAGGCGGCGCGGAGCCTCTCGACGCACGCGTCGGGATCGGCGTGGTAGCCGACCAGATCCCCGGCGCAGACGACGCGCTCGGCGCCCTCGGCCGCGGCGGCGGCGAGCACGGCGGAGAGCGCCTCGAGGTTGGCGTGGACGTCGGCGAGGACGGCGTACCTCACCGCGGGGCCCCCGCGGGGCGCCCTCGCGGCGCGGGGGCGCGGCCGCGCACCAGGTTGATCACGAACGGCGAGGGGTCGTCCCACGCGAAGACGTCGTAGACCTTGGGCCCGCGCAGCGACGCGAGCCACCCCCACAGCGAGAGCTCGCCGGCGGGCGCGAACGACCGCACGAAGGTGCGCGCGTCGTCGGCCAGCGAGAGCCAGCGCACCCCGGTCCGCGCCGGCGCGGCGGGCAGCGCCGGGAGCCCGGCCAGGTCGCGGTAGGCGAGGAGGGGGAGGTTGACGCCCGAGGCCGCGCCGAGGTGGTTCCACAGGCTGAAGCGCGGGTTGACCTCGAGCAGGTAGAAGCGCCCGGTGCGCGGGTCGCGCTTGAAGTCGAGCTTGACCACGCCCTGGAGGCCGAGCCGCTCCAGCACCTCGAAGCCGAGGCGGGTGAGCTCCGGCTCGTCGACGAGCTCGAGGTAGGTGCTCACCCCGGCGCTGCGGGGATAGGTGCGGATCTTCCTCCCCACGTAGTGCCCGAGCGACCGCCTCGCCGCGTCGAGGTAGGCGTGGAAGCTGTAGACGTGGTCCTCGCCTCCGGAGATGTGCTCCTGCACGACGAAGTCCGACGAGAACGACTCGATGCGGGCGAGCATGCGCCCGAGCTCGTCCCGGTCGCCGGCGTGGAGCGCCTTGACGGGGCCGACGCCGAGGCCGAGCACGGCGGACGAGGTGCGCCAGCCCAGGTGGCAGAAGGGCTTGAGGATCCAGGGCCCCGGCAGCGCGCGCGCGATGGCGTCGGCGGTGCGGTGCTCGGCCGATGACACCGTGCGCGGCACCGGCAGCGCCAGCTCGCGGGCGAGGGCGGCGAAGCGCAGCTTGTCGACGAGGGCCTCGACCAGGCCCGCCTCGGGGAGGAGGAAGCGGAAGCGCTCGGCGAGCTCGGCGCGGTTGCGGGAGACGAGGAGCAGCGTGGCGTCGTCGCCGTAGAAGAGGACCGGCCGGCCGGGCAGGAGCCGCCCCAGGGCGCGGAGATCGGCGACGGCGGCCACCGGGTCCACGCCGCAGTCGGCGATGAGGCGCCGCTGCCCGCAGTGCCGCGAGTAGAACGTCAGCGAGCTGGGGTCGCTGGAGAGCGCCACCGTGCGCACCCCCGAGCCGACGAAGCAGCGCAGCATGTTGAGGTCCCCGTGGAGCACCGCGGCGGGCTCGCCCGAAGGGCGCTGCGGCGGGGGAGCGGCGCCCCCCCGGATCGCCCGGCGGGCCGAGCGGGCCACGGCGCGCCCCTCCTCGGCGAGGAGGCGCGCGCGCTCGCGCATCCCGCCCGGCTCGCGCACGGCGCGGAGGCGCACCGCGCTCCGGCACCCGGTCCCGAGCTCGCGCTTGTAGCGGTAGGCGCCGCCGAGGAAATCGTACTCGCGCAGCCCGCCCTCGATGGCCCGCTGCACCGCGTGGACGAGGAGCACGATGCCGGGCCTCAGGTTCCTCGGCACGTCGAGCCGGCGGCCGCTCTGGTAGTAGTAGACCCGGCCCCGCCAGAGGATGTTGTACGCCACCGCGAAGGGCACGCCCCCCACCGTGAGCCAGAGCAGCTCGAGGTCGCCCTCGGCGAAGAGCGCCGCCATCACCTCGTCGTGAAAGTCGCGGAAGCGCGCCGAGGCGAAGGCCCCGCCCCCCGACCAGCGCTCGCCGTGGAGCGAGACCAGCGCGCGCTTGCCCTCCTCGAGCTCGGCGGGCGTGGTGGCAACGTGGAGCTCCGCGCCGCCGCCGGCCCAGCGATCGAAGTCGCGCAGCGAGCGCGCGACGAGGTAGCGGCTCGAGGCCGAGAGGCTCGCCGTGTACTCGGCGAAGGTCCGCGGCAAGGCGATGTAGTGAACCGGACCCGCCGGCGCGAGCTCCGCCCCCGCGCCGATCTGCGCCAGCGCGGCGACGAGCGCGGCGGCCACGGGGTTGTCGCGGTCCATCGGCCCGAGCAGGAGCTCGTCCCAGGGCCCGAGGGCCCCCGCCGCGAGCGCCGCCGCAAACGCCCGCGCCACGCCCTCCTCCTCGCCGCGCTCGGCGAGGATGCCGAGGTACTCGGAGCAGACCTCGTCCGCCTGCGGCTCGCCGGTCCCGAGCAGCTCGAGCCGCCGGAAGGGGATGCCCGGCGCGTACCAGTGCGTCCGCGCCACGAAGGGGGCCAGGCCGACCAGCCGCTCTCCCTCGCGGAAGGCCGCCACCGCCAGCCTCCGGCCGCTCAGGGGCCCGAACACCCGCCACCATGCCAGCGCCCAGGGCGGCGAGAGCATCGGCCCGTCGCTCGCGCTCCGGGCCAGGAGGTCGCTCCACTCGGAGCGCAGCGCCCCGAGCTCGGTCGCCGTCGTAAGGACAGAACAGTGGAAGGGCATCGGGACTCCCCGCCGATTTGGATGCGGGGAGAGTCCGATGCGTCGCTCGCTTCAGAACCGCCAGCGCAGGTCGGCGGAGCCGGCTCCGATGCGCAGGTCGGGCACCCAGGCGTCGTCGCCGCGCGGACGCGCCGGTACCCGCTGGTTGCCGATCGCGAACAAGGGAATGCCGGAGACGCCGGCGACCAGCCCCGCGACGAGGAGACCCGCGCCGAGCACGGACCCGAGGCCCTCGTCGCAGGCGCTGAAGGCCTGCTGCGCCGTCCCCAGGCGCTCACCGCCCCCCGGAGCGCGGGAGTGGCGGGGCGCCCGCCGGTCGCCGGGCGGAGACGGCGGGGGGTCGTCGAAGGGAATCGGCTCGTCCCGGCAGGGCTCGAGGAGGGGGTAGACCAGGACGCCCACGCCCGCCACCGAGGCCAGGCCGCCCGCGACCCACAGGGCTGTCCCCGTCATCATCATGCCCGGGCTACGCCGCTCCGTGACGGGGAGATCGGGATAGGTCCCCCAGTCGGCTTGAGGCGCCACCGGCTCCGGAGCCGCCGCGAGGGGGGGCTCGGCGGCCGCCGACGGCGCGGCGAGCGCGGCAGCGACCAGAAGAAGGAGGGCGGCAGGCAATCGCATGCGGCGCGCCGTAGCACGACCAGTGCCACGGTCACCGGCGACTCAGAACCTCCAGCCCAGGTCGACCGAGCCCGCCCCGACGCGCACGCCGGGCACCCAGGCGTCGGCGCCGCGCGGGCGCGCCGGAACGCGCTGGTTGCCGATCGCGAAGAAGGGGATGCCGGAGACGCCGAGCACGACCCCCGCCCCGAGGAGGACCGCGCCCAATCCGGTCCCGATGCCCTGGCCGCAGAAGGCGGCGGCCTGCTGCGCCGTCCCGATGCGCTCGCCACCCCCGCCGCTGCCCCGGAAGTGCCCGGGCGCCCGCCGCTCGCCGGGCGCCGGCGGCGAGATGTCGTCGAACGGCTGCTGGCAGGGGTTGAGGATGGGGTTGACCAGGACCCCCAGCCCCGCCAGCGAGGCCAGGCCGCCCGCGAACCAGAGGGCCGTCCCCGTGATCATCATGCCCGGGCTGCGCCGCTCTGTGACAGGAGGATCCGTGTAGGTCCCAAGGTCCGCGAGCGGGGCCACCGCATCCGGAGCCGCCCCGGGAGGGGACTCGGCGCCCGCGGACGGCGCGGCGAGGGCGGCAGCGAGCGCGAGGAGGAGGGCGGCGGGCGTTCTCATGCGGCGCCTCCAAGCACGAGCAGTGCCAGGGTCACCCGCGTAGACTGCCTGCGAGCCATGTCCCTCGCCCGCATCGAAGGTAGCCACGTCGACATCCACCTCTGGGCACGCGAGAGCGAGGTCGAGCCGGCCGCCGTCGCCCAGCTCCGCAACCTCGCCGCCCTGCCCTGGGTGTTCCACCACGTGGCGGCGATGGCCGACGTGCACCTCGGCATCGGGGCCACCGTGGGCAGCGTCGTCGCCATGAAGGGCGCGGTGGCCCCCGCCGCCGTGGGCGTCGACATCGGCTGCGGCATGGGCGCGGTGCGCACCAACCTGGTGGCGCGCGACCTCCCGGGCAGCCTCCACCGCATCCGCTGCGACCTCGAGGCGGTGCTCCCGGTCGGCTTCGCCATGCACGACGAGGCCGTCCCCTCGCCCGCCGCGGCCGAGCTGTGGGCCGAGTTCCCTGCCCTCACCTCTCAGGTGCAGAAGCTCTTCCCCCGCGCCGAGCGGCAGATGGGGACGCTGGGCGGCGGCAACCACTTCTTCGAGCTGTGCCTCGACGGCGCCGATCGCGTGTGGATCATGCTCCACTCCGGCTCGCGCAACATCGGCAAGGAGCTCGCCGAGATCCACATCGCCCGCGCCCGCAAGCTCGCCCACAACCAGGCGCTCCCCGACAAGGACCTCGCCGTCTTCCTGGCCGGCACCCCCGAGATGCGCGACTACCGCCACGATCTCTTCTGGGCGCAGCGCTACGCGCGGGTCAACCGCGAGACCATGCTCGACCTCGCCGTCGCGGCCCTGCGCGAGCACTTCCCTGCCCTCACCACCGAGGAGGCCGTCTTCTGCCACCACAACTACGTCGCCGAGGAGGTCCACTACGGCCAGGAGGTGCTGGTGACGCGCAAGGGCGCGATCCACGCCGGCCGCGGCGAGCTCGGCATCATCCCCGGCTCGATGGGCACGCGCTCGTACATCGTCCGCGGCCTCGGCAACCCCGAGTCGTTCGAGAGCGCGTCGCACGGCGCCGGCCGGCGGATGAGCCGCGGCGAGGCCAAGCGGCGCTTCACGGTGAAGGATCTGATCGAGCAGACCCGCGGCATCGAGTGCCGCAAGGACGGGGGCGTGCTCGACGAGATCCCGGGGGCCTACAAGTCGATCGAGCGGGTGATGGAGGACCAGAGGGATCTGGTGGAGATCGTCGCCGAGCTGCGGCAGGTGCTCTGCATCAAGGGTTAGGGGTCGCGACCGCTAGTTGCAGGTCCCGGTCGAGGTGCCGCAGGTCTGGCTGCAGCACTGGTGGCCGGACGTACACGCGCCGCCCGTCGAGACGCAGGTCCCCGGCAAGCACCCCTGGGTTTGCTCGTCGCAGAGCTGCCCCGCCGGGCAGTCGTCGTCCATCGAGCACACGCTCCCGGACGGGATGCACACGGCGATCGTGGTGTCGCAGAACTCGTTCCCGTAGGTGCAGTCGGCGTCGCTCGCGCAGACCACGGACCCGACGCACGTGCCCAGGAGGGGGTCGCACGCCGCGCCTACACAGTCCGCATCGGACTTGCACGCGAGGTCCGTGGTCACCAGGGTCGAGGCGCAGGCGCCCGCCTCGCAGGTTCCGCTGCAGCAGTCGGATCCGGTCGCGCAGGCTTTGCTGTCCGCCGCGCACGTCGTGCAGTCCAGCCGGGCGACGCGGACGCGGTGGGTCGTGCCGCCCGCTGGGAGCTCGGACCAGGCGAGCAGCAGCGCGCTCCCGTCGGGGGCCGCGCGCAGCGAGAGCGCGCCCTCGACGGTGCCCTCGGTCGGCACCGTCGCCGACCACACGGTCGCGCCGGTCTCGTCCATCGCGACGACCTGCACCTGGTCGTTGCTGCCGGTGAGCTCCTCCACGCCTGCGACCACCAGGGAGTCGCCGAGCGACTCGACCGCGAACGAGGTGGGGACGAGCGGCCCGTGTGCCGCGGCCACCGGGAACATGGGGTCCAGCGCCAGCGCACCGGAGACGAGGCCCGCCGTGAGGGTCGGCACGCCGTCGAGGCTCCACACGATCCACGTGCCGCCGCCCGTTCGGTTCGCCATGCGGATGCGCGTGATCGAAGACGCCATCGGCAGGACCTGCGTCTGCGCGACCGAGCCGGGACCGCCCATCGTCGCGAGGGTCAGCGCGGTGCCAGGGCCGACGGACGGACCCGTGACGCAGGGCGGTGCGAGGCTGGGACTGGGGTTCCACGTCAACGGGCTACCGAGGCCTGCCGCGACGAGCCAGCCGGTCGGGTTGGTCACGGCGTCCGCCGCGAGGGTCGTCGTCGAACAGCCCAGGGTCCCGGTGCCGCCGCCGAAGTTCGGCCCGGCTTGTACGACGAGGTCGAGGAGCGGGGACCCGCTCTCTTCGCGCGAGAGGACCACGCCCGACAGGAGGTTCACGTCACCAGGCCAAACCAGGCCCGAATTCGTGCCGCCGGTCGCGAGGAACTGCACCGTCCCCGGGGCCGGGCTCTGGGTGAAGGGCGTGGAGCCGTCGAGGCCCACGCCCGCGAAGGTGAGCGATTGGTTGTCGAAGTTGCCATCTTCGATCGTCGTCGGCGAAAAGAGCAGGTCGAGCGAGGGGGGGCTCCTGGAGGGATTCGACTGCGCGAGCAGCGACACGCTGGACAGAGGCTGGCCGGTCGACGTGCCCTCCACGTTGGCGATCACCAGTGCGGGCGGCGGCCAGGTCCCCCATCCCGCGAACGAGGCGACACGCGCCGTGGTGTAGGACGCGAGCGCCGACGGATTCCAGACGTAAGCGACCGCCGCCTTCGGCGGGATCGACGCCAGCACCACGAGGCTCGGCTGGACCGCATCGCCGCCGGGCCCGTCCACCGTGACGACCGAGCTCGCCTGCACCACCGCGCCGCACGTCACCGCGGCTGCACCGCCGGTGCCTCCGCCGACACCGGACGAGGCCGAGCTCGTGCCGGCCTGCCCGCCGTTGCCCGAGCCCTCCCGCAGCGCCGACCGGGCGCCGCAAGCGCTCGCCAGCATCACAACGACCACGATGGCCCACTTCATCCTGCACCTCCGGTGTCGTTCCCGGCGTCAGTGGGAGGTCGGTGTCCGGGCCATCGACAATTCGAACCGCTCACGGTCCGCAGGCTCGCTCGCGTCACGCGTTCGGCAGGATCAGGTACTTCTCTCCGGTCGCGCGCCTGGCGTACGCGGTCACCGCGGGGAGCTGCAGCGCCTCGACGAGAGAGACCTGCCGGGTGTGCGGGCTCGCGAAGGTCGTGGTCAGCTCGGCGGCGATCCGCTGCCGGAGCGCGGCGACGCGGGCCGGCTCGAGCGACTGGAGGAACGGCGTCATCAGCCAGCCGCCGAGGCTCCAGGCCAGGCCGAAGCTGCGCACGAGCTCGGTCGGCCCGGTGTCGAGGCCCCCGTAGATGTAGACCTGCTTGCGCGTCGCCGAGCCGTAGCGGCTGTACGCGGTCGCCTTGCGGTTGATCGCGTTCTCCATCGCAGAGAGGAGCTGCCCCGGCATCTTGCCGCCGCCGATGGCATCGAATGCGATCGTGGCGCCGGTCGCGGCGAGCGCCTCGGTGAGATCGGCGAGGAACGTCGGCGCGCTGCTGTCGCAGACGTGGGTGGCACCGATCGCGGTCAGGAGCCGCACCTGCTCGGCGCTGCGCACCACGTTGACGAGCGGGATGCCGTCGGCGAGACAGATCCGGACCAGCATCTGCCCCAGGTTGGAGGCCGCCGCGGTGTTCGCGAGCGCGGTGTGGCCCTCCCGGCGCATGGTCTCGACGAACCCCAGGGCCGTCAACGGGTTGATGCACGCCGAGGCGCCCTCCACGGCGGTCGCGCCGGCGTTCAGCACCAGGCAATGCGCCGCGTGCAGCACGCGGTACTCCGCGTACATCGCGCTTCCCGTCGCCGCCGCGACCGTCTTGCCGAGCAGGGCCTGCGCGGCGGGCGACGATCCGGCCTCGACGATGGTACCGGCGCCCTCGTTGCCGACGGCGATCGCCTGCCCGATCCGGCCCGCGAGGCTGGCCGTCGAGGGGACCTTGCCGGTGAGCACCGGACGATCGGCCGTGCCGCCCACCGCGAGCTTGGCCGCGTCGGCGCCGGCGAGCAGGAGGAGGAGATCCGAGGGGTTGATGGGAGCGGCGTCGACGCGCAGCACGACCTCGTCCGGCCCGGGCCGGGGGACGGCGACGCGGGCCAGCGAGAGCTCGAGGTCCCCGCTGGCCTCGACGAGCGAGATGAGCTGAAGACCGGTGCGATCGGAGTCGGTGAGCATGGGCCAGGCATAGCGCGGCTGCGGTCGTCCCGGGTGACCATCCGCCGCGAGTGAGGACGAGAGGCTCCCGGCGCGGCTACGGGCCCGCGAGGTACACCGTGCCCACGTACGAGGGCATCGGCACCAGCACCGACTGCCCCGTGGGGGTGAGCGTCCCCGCGGCGGTGTCGACGCGGAACGACACGACGTTGCCGGAGCCCTGGTTCGCCACCAGGAGCAGCTCCCCGCTGGCCTCGATCTGGAAGTGGCGCGGAGTCTGGCCCAGGGTCGGCGTATCGGCGACGAGCGTGAGGGTGCCGTCCCCCTCGACGTGGAAGACCACGATGCTGTCGTGGCCGCGGTTGGACCCGTAGACGAAGTTGCCGGAGGGCGCGACCTGCACCTCGGCGCCGGTGCTGGTGCCGGTGTAGCCGGCGGGAAGCGTCGACAGGGTCTGGAGCTTGGTGAGCGTGCCGGTGGCGGCGTCGTAGGCGAGCGCGCTCATCGTGCTGTCGATCTCGTCGATGAGGTAGGCGTAAGGCCGGGTCGGGTGCCAGTCGAAGTGGCGCGGCCCGCCCCCGGGCGCGGTGGCGAGCGTGTGGGCGCCCGAGAGCTTGCCGGTCGCCGCGTCGAAGGCGTACTGCGAGACCGTGGAGAGGCCCTTGTTGGGGACGATGGCGAAGCGGTTCGCCGCGTCGGTGCGCATCTCGTGGGGGTTGGCGGTGGTCCCGCCCTGGTCCTGGACGTCGACGGCGGCGCCGAGCACGCCTCCGGCGCCGACGGGGAGCACCGCCACGGTGCCCCCGTCGTAGTTGGCGACGAGCGCGAACGCGCCGGTCCGATCGGTGGAGACGTAGGCAGGCCCGTCCCCTTGCGAGCTGACGCGGCTGAGAAAGGCGAGCGCGCCCGTGTGCGCGTCGATGCTGAAGGAGGCCACCGCCCCGTTGCCACCGGAGACCTCGTTGACGGCGAAGAGCGTGCGGTGAAGCGGGTCGACCGCGAGGAAGCTGGGGCTGGTGCCCGCCGCGACGGGAGCGCCGACGGGCGTGAGCGAGCCGTCCGCGCGGTTCAACTGGAAGACGTAGATGCTGTCGCTGTACCCGCCCACGTAGACGTAGGGCACGCCGAGCGACGCCGCGCCCCCGGTCCCGCTCGCGCCCCCGGAGCCGGCCGCGCTGCTGCCCGTGGCGACGGCGCCCCCCGTCCCGGCGGAGCTGCTCGCGCCGCTCGCGCTCGACCCGCTGGTCGCGCTCGATCCACCGCTGGCGGCGCTGGTCCCGCCGAGCTTGCCGCGGCCACAGGCGGAGAGCGCGGCGATCGAGAACAGCAGCGTCGGACCCTTCATGAGGCGCATGCGGGCATGGTAGGCCACCTACGCGTCGTACCCGACGCCGGGCGCGCGCTCCGCCGAGCCCGGCTCGAAGATGGCGCGCGCCAGCAGGGGACCGAGCTTGCTCGGCTCCCGGGTGGTGACCTTGAGGCGCCCGCTCCTCCCGGCGACCGTGATGGCGACGGTGCGCTTCCAGTAGCCCGGGGTCATCTTGGAGTTCTTCTCCGCCATGCTGTTCGCCACCGCCGCGACCGCAACGCTGATGACGACGCCGAGCAAGCCGCCGCCGTAGGCGCCCTGCTGCCGCTCGGCGATGACGTCGACCGCGTCGGCGAGCGGGATCCAGGAGGGCACGCCCTTGCCGCTGATCTCGATGACCCGCAGGGTCGTGACGATCTGCGCTCTGGGCCGGAACCGCTCCATGAGCAGGGCGTACGCGATGAAGCCGATGCCGATGAGGATCAGCAGCGTGAGCAGGCCGACGACCCAGCAGACCACCTTGTCGACGGTGTAGCTGGGCTTGAAGTAGTAGAGGACGCGCTCCCCCGGCTGCAACGCCACGCCCAGCACCGTGGGCGGGCCACCGGCGACGGCCAGGGCCGCGCCCCCCGGCCACCCCATCTGCGCCCCGCCCTGCGGCACCATCGCCTGCTGCGGCGGTGGACCGTAGCCCTGCTGCTGCGGCGGAGGACCGTAGCCCTGCTGCTGCGGCGGGGGACCGTAGCCCTGCTGCGGCGGAGGACCGTACCCCTGCTGCGCCTGCTGGGGCGGCGGACCGTAGCCCTGCTGCGCTTGCTGCGGCGGCGGACCGTAGCCCTGTTGCCCCTGCGGGGGCGGCGGACCGTAGCCCTGCTGCGGCTGCTGCGGCTGGCCCCAGCCCTGTTGCGGCGGCCCCGATCCCGGCGGCGGCCCGCCCGGGGGGCCCCCTCCCTGCCAGTTGCTCATGCGATGCGCCTCCGAGCGAGGACGCTAACACCATCACGACGAGCGCGCGCGCCTGTTCCCCGGGACGGTTCCCGCCGCTCCGTCAGAGGGGCGCGAGCAGCTCGGAGACGCC
>Ga0302267_10004875_pt1 | contig 14488 bp, 11 predicted proteins | sample III_Bog_E1_3_FD_194555 | JGI IMG/M metagenome (GOLD analysis project Ga0302267, IMG submission 194555) | Peat permafrost microbial communities from Stordalen Mire near Abisko, Sweden - III_Bog_E1_3 | ecosystem: Environmental > Terrestrial > Soil > Wetlands > Peat | place: Sweden: Abisko... | reverse complement strand
GCCCTCGTTTTTCAGCCTCCAGCCCGAGGCGCCGCCGGGCTTCACAGCCACCGCGCAGTCCGTCCTTCAGGCCGCTCCGGGCGGGTCGGTGACCCTGCCCCTCACGGTCTCCGCCGGCGAGCCGGCGCCCGGGCTCTATACCATCCCGTTCTTCGTGTTCGACGAGAGCAAGTTCCAGTTCGTCCAGAGCCAGGTCACCTACGATCTGGTCGCCCCCACGGGGTGCTTCGTCTTCGTCGAACGCGAGCTGATGCTCACCGATCTGAGCATCGTGGAGGACCCCCTCCGCACCGCCTGGACCGGCCCCGCCAGCGACCCGCGCACGGGCGCGTGGACGTTTGCCACGCTGATGGAGAACCTCGCCCCCACCCCGGCGGACGCGCCGGCGATGGTGCAGCAGCTCGTCAACACCTGGCTCACCGACCAGACCGTGAACGGCTTCACGGTGGCGGCGCGCCCGTCCATCCAGCAGCTCGTCATCGATCCGTGGCCGAAGACCGCGAGCGGCGCGCTCGACCTGACCAAGGCACCCCTCCGGCTCTCGGCCATCGTCAACCGCCTCGACGTGCGCAACCTCGACCAGGGCAAGGCGGGCGAGGGGCGGTTCGTGTTCGGGGTGCTCGACCAGTTCGGCAACCCGCAGCAGTTCACCCTCATCGTCGAGTACAACCTCCCCGCCACGACCGACGCGGACGTGCTCGGCTGGGCCAACGCCTGGCACGGGCTCTCCGCCAACCCGTTCCCGTCGGAGGCGTACAACGCCGGCCTGCAGGCCCTCACCAGCAAGTTCACCGGCCGCAACACCACGCCTGGCCAGCCCAACGGCAGCTCGCTGGCGCAGCTCCGCACCAACGAGATCGCCCTCTCCTTCGAGTGGGAGCTGCGCGAGTTCCACCTCTCGCCCACCAGCGGCTTCCTCCAGGAGAGCACCGTGGCCCTGACGCCGGACCTCTCCCTGGACCAGACCCAGCCCGTGGGCGACTTCGTGAACCAGAACCAGGCGGCGCTCCTCACCCAGATCTTCACCGTCCCCCCCACCTTCGAGGGGCAGGGGTTCGCCGGCGGCTCGTCGCTCAACCCGTTCACCTTCTGGAGCGGGCCCGGCATCGTCGACAACGACGCGCGGCAGCTCTTCTCGCTCAACACCTGCAACGGCTGCCACGGGCAGGAGACGGGCACCGCCTTCCTCCAGATCGCGGGGCGCTTCCCCGGGCAGCAGTCGCAGCTCTCCGGCTTCCTCACCGGCATCCAGGTCCCTGATCCGGTGTCGGGCGTGACCCGGACCTTCGGCGATCTCGCGGCGCGGCAGAAGGACCTGACCAGCCTGGTGTGCGCCCCGCCGGCCAAGACCGCGCCGACGGCCGCGGCGACGGCGGCGCGGGCAGCCTTCCTGCGGAGGGGGCGGCGCCAGGTGCACTGAGCGCGGGATCTCGCCTCCGTCGCTTGCCCCCCGCGCGGGGCCGCACCTAGAATCCGGGCGGAGGCGGCGGTTGCTCGGCAAGACTCTCGACGACAGGTACCGGATCGAACGCCTCCTCGGGTCCGGCGGCATGGGCGCCGTCTATGCCGCCGACGATCTGCGCACCGGGCAGAAGGTGGCCGTCAAGGTCATCCACGCCAACCTCCACGACAGCAAGGCCCTGGTGCAGCGCTTCGAGCGCGAGGCGCGGGCGGCGGGGTCCATCGACACCGACCACATCGCCCGCTGCTTCGACGCCGGCACCGACCCCGAGACCGGCAGCCCCTACATGGTGCTCGAGTACCTCGTCGGGGAGGACCTGCACCACGTCATCAAGCGGCTCGGCCCCCTCCCGCCCGAGCTGGCCCTGCGCATCACCGCGCAGGCCTGCCTGGGCGTCGCCAAGGCGCACGAGGCCAACATCGTCCACCGCGACATCAAGCCGGCCAACATCTTCCTCGCCAGGGGGGCGTCCAGCGGGGCGCGGACGGTCAAGGTGCTCGACTTCGGCGTGGCCAAGATCCGCAAGGATCCCAGCGACATCGGCGGCGAGAGCACCTCGGGGGGGCTGACCCGGACGGGCTCGCTGCTCGGCTCGCCCCTCTACATGTCGCCCGAGCAGGCCCGCTCGGTGAAGAACATCGATCACCGCTCGGACATCTGGTCGCTCGGCGTGGTGCTCTTCCAGGCCGTCGCCGGGCGCACCCCGTACGAGGAGATCTCCGGGCTGGGGGACCTGATCCTGGCGCTCTGCAGCGACCTGCCTCCCCCGGTGCAGGAGTTCGCTCCGTGGATCTCGCCCGAGGTCGCGGCGGCGATCGACCACGCCCTGCGGCTCGACCCGGAGGAGCGCTTCGCCTCCGCCGCCGAGATGGCCGCGGCGCTGACCGCGCTCGTCCCCGGCGGGATCGCCATCGACGACAGCATGCTGGTCGCCCTGGACGACCAGACCCACGAACGCATCGCGCCCGCCTTCGCGCGCCGGGAAGGGTCGGCGTCGATGATGCCGCGGATGCCCACCTGGCGCGCCCACTCCCCCGCCGCCTTCGCCGGCACGATGGTCAGCGAGGCCGGGCTCTCGCCCGCGGGCGCTCCGCGCCCCCCACCGCAGACCGCCGAGCAGCAGAGCACCCAGAACGCCGTGGCCACCACGGGCTCGCGCCTCCCCGACACGGGCGACCGCCGGGCCCCGCCCGCGCCGCAGCGCACGGTCCCCATGGTCGCCGTCGCGGTGGCATGCGTGCTGGCGGGGGGCGCCGGCGTCTATGCCTTCACGCGCGCCCCGCCCGCGCCGCAGGTCGCCCAGCTCGCGACGGCGCTCGCGGCCCCCCCCGCGACCGCGCCCACCTCGGCGCCTCCCCTGCCCTCGACGACGGCCAGCGCCGCGGAGACCACCGCCACGCCGGTCGTGGTGGGCGTCACCCCCACGCCCCCGGCACCGAGCAGCGGCGACGCGGCGGCCGTTCACGATGGGGGGTCCCCCCTGAGCGCCGCCAAGCCCTTCCCCACTCCCTCGGGCGCTCTCCACGGCCACCTCGCCACCCAGACGCCGACGACGGTGGCCACCGCGATGGCGACCACGACGGCGACACCACCCCCGGCGACGACGGTGCGCCCGCTCGACCACACGTCGTTCGGCGACCGCAAGTGAGAGGCACCCGCTCTGCGCGGACCGGGGTATGCTCCGCGCGCAGATGAGACGGCGGACGATGGCAAGGCTAGGGCCGCTCCTGGCAGCGGCCGCAGTGGTGGCAGCGACGACGCTCGCCCCGCGTCCCGCGCGCGCTCAGGGAGCGCCTCCGGGCGCAACCGACAAGGCGGCGGCAGAGGCGCTCTTCGACGAGGGCAAGCGCCTCTACCTCGACAAGAAGTTCGCCGACGCCTGCCCCCGCTTCGAGGCCAGCGAGCGCATCGATCCCGGTATCGGCACGCTCCTCTACCTGGCCGACTGCTACGAGAACGTCGGCCGCATCGCCAGCGCCTGGGCGACCTTCCGGGAGGCCGCCTCCACCGCCAGGGCCAACGGGCAAGGCGACCGCGAGGCCGTCGCGCGCGAGCGCGCCGCGCTGCTCGAGCCCAGGCTGCACCGGCTCTCGCTCCAGATCACGAGCCCGGTCCCCGGCCTGCGGGTGCGGCGCAACGACGTGGAGGTGCCCGCCGACGCCTTCAACGTGCCGCTCCCGGTCGACCCGGGCGCCACCACCATCACCGCCACGGCGCCCGGGAAGAAGCCGTGGTCCACCCACCTCCAGATCCCCGCGGGCCCCGGCACCGACTCGCTCGTGGTGCCCCCCCTCGAAGACGATCCGAACGCTCGCGCGCCGGTCGACGACCGCGCACCCGCGGCGCCGCCGCCAGAGGTCCCGGGCCACACCCAGCGCGTCGCCGGCATGGTCGTGGGCAGCGTCGGCGTGGCGGTGCTGGCGGTCGGCGCGGCGCTCGGCGCGCTGGCCGCGTCCACCAATGCGAGCGCCAAGGCAGCGTGCCCGCTGGTGCCCTGCAGCAACAAGGGCGGCGTCGATCAGGCGACGCAGGCGGGCACGCTCGCCGACGGCAGCACGGCGGCGTTCATCGTCGGCGGCGCCGCGATCGCGGCCGGCGTGGCGACGTTCTTCACGGCGCCCCGCGGGGCACCGGCGCCTGCGGCGGGGCACGCGTGGATCGCCCCTTTCTTCGGACCTGCCGCCGCAGGGCTCACCGCGGGGAGCACGTTCTGATGATCTGCATCCGCCACACCCTCGCGTGCGGAGTCGCCCTCGTCGCCGTGCTCGCGGCCGTCCCCTTCGGTTGCCGGGAGGTGCTCGGGATCGAGACCCGCGGCTCCGACGATCTCACCTGCGACGCCTACTGCAGCTCCATCGCCGCCGCCTGCACCGCGGACCAGGACCACCTCCAGTACGGGTCCACCGCCGCGTGCCTCGCCCTCTGCGCCACGTTCCCCGTGGGCACCCTGGAGGACGACGGGCCCAACAGCCTCGGCTGCCGCATCCGCCAGGTCGGGCTCATCGGCGCCGAGGGGATCTGCGCCGCGGCCGGCCCCGGTGGCGACGGCTACTGCGGCACCAATTGCGCGTCGTTCTGCCACAGCGCGGTCCAGATCTGCCCGACGGACTTCGCGACCGAGGCCGCCTGCGTGAGCGCCTGCGCGGACATCCCGGACTGCCCGCTCTACGCCGTCGACCCCAACGCGACCACGCTGCCCAACGACAACTCGCTCCAGTGCCGCCTCTTCCACCTCACCTCGGCGGCGCTCGACCCCGTCAAGCACTGCCCGCACGTGCTCGGCATCGGCTATTGCTCGCCGACCTACCCGGCCTGCGGCGGGCCTCCGGGGACGGATGGCGGGACAGACGGCGGCGACGGCGGCTGAGCCTCGACTGCGGCCCCGCGCCCGACGAGGACCAGAATGCCACGTCGAGGAGCGGGGCGACCGTTGCGCCCCTTGCGGCCAGCGGAGGTGGCGCGCCTGTAACCGCTTTGATACCCTGGCCCCGATGCAACGGATTGACGCCCTCGGAGCGAGCCGCGAGGAGCGCTTCCAGGTGCTCTCCGGCGCGCTGCTCGAGGGGACGCTCGACACGACGTTGCAGGAGCTCGTGACGGCAGCGGCACGCGAGCTGTCGTTGCCCATCGCGCTGGTGACGTTCGTGCTGCGGACTACCCAGTTCTTTCGCGCCTATGTGGGCTTGCCGCCCGATCTCGCCCTCGCGCGGGCGACGGACCGCGACGCCTCGTTTTGCCAGTTCGTCGTCCGCGACGGCGCCCGCTTCGAGGTCACCCACGCGTCCACCGACGATCGGGTCCCGCAGGAGCTCGTCGAGCGCTACGGCGTCGAGGCGTACCTCGGCGAGCCCGTCCGGGTGGACGGCAGGGTGGTCGGCTCCCTCTGCGTGATGGGCCCCGAGCCGAGGACGTTCTCGGAGGCGGACCGCGCCAGCTTGCTCGCCCTCGCGGCCCGCGTGACCGAGCGGCTCGACGACCTCGCCCATCGCGCCCGATCCACCAACAGGGCCCTCGTCGCGCAGGCGGTGCGGCCGGCCTTCGGCGAGCTGCGCAACCTGCTGGCCGTGCTGACGATGAACGCTCACTCCGCTCGTATCGGCGCCGCCGACGCGGCCCCGGTCGCCCGCCTCGTCCGCGAGCTCCCGGCGAGCGTCACCGCGGCGATGCCCGCGCTCCTCTCGCTGACCAACGCGGCCGACGCGGCGAGCTCTCTCGGCGAAGTCATCGTGGACATCGATGACGTGAGCGTGCGCCTGGTGGCCATGGTGGAGGCCCTGGACGCCGTCCTCGGCGACAGCGCAGGGAAGACCGTCCCCGTGCAGGAGGTCGTCGCGGTCGCCTCCCAGCTCGCCCATCACCGCACCAAGCTCGTCGGCGGCGTCTCCTGGGCGGAGATCTCCCCCTCCCTCCAGACCACCGCGCCGCGAATGGTGGCGGTCTCGGTCGTCGCCGCCGCCCTCGCCGCGCTGGGGAACGCGCTTGCCCCCCGGCCGCACGGGATCCGTGGACGCCTCAGCCGTGGAGACGGCCACGTGATGGTGGAGCTGCGCGCGGAGGGCGTCGACGGGGCCGCCCTCAGCGCGTGCGTCGCGGAGCTGGCGCGGCTGGTGGACGAGGACCCGTTCGTCGCCGTCACCCAGGGGGCCGACGACGCGCTCGGCATCCGCCTCGCCGCCCGGCAAACGCGCGGCTGAGCGCTCGCGATCACTCCAGCTTGCACTCCACCCGGGCCTTGAACGTGAACGCCGGCGACCCGCGGAAGGTCACCAGCTCCGTCCGCTGCTTGGGCTGAACGCTGGCCAGGATGGGGTCCGGCGCCACGTCGGTGGAGACGGTGCAGGACGCGGACCGTTCGCAGTTGTTCTCGATGGTGACCACGTGGTTGTTGCCCGACGCGGTCTGCACGGTCTGCCCCCACCACTTGATGCAGGTCGGGGTCCGGTCCGCGAGGGCGGTCGACGCGGGGGCGGTGACCACGAGGAGCACGAGGGCGGCGCGGACGAGCTTCATGGAGGCCAGTGTGCCCCCGCGGCGAGCGCCTTGCCAGCAGGCACGGGAGCGGGGAGGATCGCCTCGTGGCCGAGCGCTTCTTCTACCTGACGACGACGGGGCGTGAGAGCGGGCTGCCCCGCGAGATCGAGATCTGGTTCGTCGAGCACGAGGGCCGGTATTATCTGGTCTCCGAGCGGCGAGAGGCCTCCGGCTGGGTGCAGAACCTCCGCAAGGAGGCGCGCGTGCGCTTCAGCATCGGCTCACGTGACGCGCACGAGGAGGGCTCCGCCTCCGCCCCCGGACGAGGGCGCATCGTCGACGGCGCCGGCGAGGAGGACCTGGTGCACGCGGTGAGCGCCCGGATGGAGGCTAAGTACCAGTGGAGCGACGGCCTCGTCGTGGAGATCACGGCGGACTGAGCGCGGCCACGTCGGGCAACGTCGCGTCGAGGACGAAATGGTCCCGGGATGGCGAGTAGGGGGTCGGCGCCTGGGGGAAACCGCGGTAGAGTCTCGCCGTTCTTTCTCGGTCCCCGCGACCTTCGCGAGGGGCTGCCGCTCGTGGAGATGACGATGTCCGCACACGAAGGCGCGCCGTGAGCTCGCCCAACGACAAGCCGGATCCCTTCGCGCCTCAGGGCGGCGGCCAGACCTACGTTCCGCCGACCGCACCCCTGCAAGCGCGCGAGCCGGCGATGATCGACGGCCCCCGGGTGCAGATCGCGCAGAGTGCGACCGCGGCGCCCTCCGGTCACCCCGCGCCGTTCGCTCCGCAGGTGATGGGCAGCCCGCCCGCGTCGTTCGCGCCCCAGGTGATGGGCACCTCCCCAGGCTCGTTCGCGCCCCAGGTGATGGGCACCTCCCCGGGCTCGTTCGCGCCTCAGGTGATGGGCGCGGTCGCACCCGCGCCGATGGCGCCCGTGCCGCCGATGGCGCCCGCTTCGCCAGCGGGCGACCCCTCCGCGGCAGGGTTTGCGCCCTACCCGGGGGCTCCGGTCGTGGCTCCGCCCCAGATGGGTGCGCCCCTCGAGCCTCCGCCGAGCCCCGCGGCGAGCGGCGCGGCTCTCGGAGCGGCAGCCCCCGCCGACGACCCCGGGCTCGCCGCGAGCCCCTGGAACACGGGGAACATGGCCGGGTTCAACCGCGACCTGCTCCCCTCCGCGATGGTCGCGCCACCGCCGGAGGCACCTCTGGTAGCGAGGCGTGGGGCGGCCGCCGCCCTCGCCGAGGAGCCCTCGCGCGCGCCGTGGATCATCGTCGGCGTCCTGGTCCTGGTCGCGATCGCGGGCGGCGTGGCGGTGTTCCAGATCCGGGGCAGCCAGGGCAAGGACGGGCAGATTGCGGTGCCTGCCGGCGGCAGCACGGCGACCACCGACGATACCCCCGCGGACAGCGCACCGGCGGCGTCCGCCTCCGCGGGCTCGGCAGGCGGGCCCACGCGGGCGGTGGCGCCGGTGCGACCGGTCGCCAAACCCAAGGCGTTCGTCGACGATCCCTATGGCGACGCCCCCCCCAGTGCGCGGCCACGCCCGGCTCCCACGGCCACACCGGCAGGATCCCCGGGCTCGGCCCCGCACCGGCTCTTCGGCTCGGAAAACTGAGGAAGATGCGCCCCCGCTGCGGGCGCGTGTGACCGGGGGGGCCCATGGCCCGACGCCCGCGGCGCGGTGTGCTACAGCGGGGCATGGCGTCTCCCATTCGTTCCAGCGGGTCCGACGCCGGCAGATCCCTCATCGGCCGGCTCGTTTTCGCGGTCGCGCTCATCGTCGGCGCAATCTTCCTGTTCTCGTCCTGCGTGGTGCGGGTCGACGCCGGCCACGTCGGTATCCGCGTCAAGTACGCGGGCAGCTCCCGCGGCGTCGACGACATCCCGGTGGTCACCGGCTGGCAGATCTACAACCCGCTGGGCGAGCAGATCGTGATGTTCCCGACGAGCGTGCAGAACATCGTCTGGACCAAGGACCCGCACGAGGGCAACCCCCACGACGAGTCGATCACCTTCTCCTCGGCGGAGGGCGCCAACATCAACGCCGACATCGGCCTCTCGTTCCACATCGAGCCGACGATGGCGCCGCACCTCTACCTCAAGTTCCGCAAGAACGACCTGCAGGACCTGGCCAGCGGCTACGTGCGCAACGCCGTGCGCGAGGCGTTCAACGTGGTCGCCTCCAAGATGCCGGTCCAGGAGATCTACGGCGCGGGCAAGGGCCAGGTCGTCGCCGACGTGAACAAGCGCCTCCAGGACCAGCTCGGCAAGGACGGGTTCATCGTCGACCAGCTCACCGTCAACGGCGCGCTGCGCCTGCCGGAGAGCGTCGCCACCGCCATCAACCGCGCGCTCGAGCAGAAGCAGCAGGCGATCCAGGCCCAAAATCGCGTGGCTCAGGTCGAGGCCGAGGCAAGGCAGGCCGTCGCCCAGGCCGAGGGCCAGGCCAGCGCCGCCCGCGAGCGAGCCCGCGGCGAGGCGGACGCCCGCCTGATCACCGCGCGCGCCGAGGCCCGGGCCAACCTCATGCTGCGCCGCTCGATGTCGCCGCAGGTGATGCAGTACCGCGCGCTGGAGAAGTGGAACGGCAAGCTCCCCGTGATGAACGGCGGCGGCGCCCTGCCCATGCTCACCTTCGACGCCGGCAAGCTCATCAAAGAGGACGACGCCGAGACCCAGAAGCTCCTCAAGGAGCTCGAAGCCGAGGACTCCGCCGCCGCTTCCGTCGATCCCAAGGTCGACGCGAAGAAGGACGAGCCCAAGAAGGACGAGCCCAAGAAGGACGAGCCCAAGAAGTAGCTCGGCGACCGGACGCAGGAGCCGACCTGGCCAGACGCGCCTCACCGCGCCGGCCTTTTCATGGAGAAGACTCCGATCACGCCGGAATTCCCCCTCTGGCCCACCGGCCGCGGCGAGACGCTGGTCCAGCTCTTCCGGTCCGCCGCGGAGCAGAGCGCGGCCGAGGGCGGAGAGAGCACGCCCGGGCCCCGCTCGCCGCCCGCCCCTCGCCCCAGCGTCCTTCCCTCGCTCCAGCGGCGCCTCTACGAGGCCGACGGCCAGCCCCTCCGGCTGGGCCGCTACGAGGTGATCCGCTGCGTCGGGGCGGGTGGGATGGGCGTCGTCTACGAGGCGGTGAACGTCGAGCACGGGCAGCGCGTGGCCCTGAAGACGCTGCGCTGGATGACCGGGGCCGGGCTCGCCCGCTTCAAGAACGAGTTTCGCAGCCTCTGCGGCGTGGCGCACCCCAACCTGGTCGCCCTCTACGAGCTCGGGGCCGAGGCCGGCGAGTGGTTCTTCACGATGGAGCTGGTCCTCGGGCAGAGCTTCGTCGAGCACGCCCAGGGCGACGGGGAGCGACGGCTCGGCGCCTGGGAGTACCTCGGCGAGACCTTCGACGAGGAGGCGCCCCCCAGCGAGCGGGTCGTGGTCCCCCCACGGGACGAGAGCGCGGTGGTCCCGCGGCGCCGCGGCTTCCACGAGGGGCGGCTGCGCGCCGCGCTGCGCCAGCTCGCCGGGGCCATCGCGGCGCTGCACGATCTCGGCAAGCTGCACCGAGACCTCAACCCCGGCAACGTGCTGGTCACCCGGGAGGGCCGGGTGGTGCTCATCGATTTCGGCCTCGTCGCCGATCGCGCCCACCCCGCCGGCGCGCCTCACGACGGCGCCGGCGGCACCCCGGCGTACATGTCGCCCGAGCAGGCGGCCGGCAGAGCGGCGACCGCGGCGAGCGACTGGTACGGCTTCGGCGTGATGCTCTTCGAGGCGCTCACCGGACAGCTCCCCTTCACCGGCAGCACCCTGCGGATGCTCACCAACAAGCGTCACCAGGATGCGCCGCTGCCCTCCACCCTGGCGGCCGACCTTCCGGCCGATCTGGCCGACCTCTGCTCCGCGCTGCTCTGCCGCGAGCCCGAGGATCGCCCCGACGCCGACGCCGTGCTCGACGTTCTCGGGGTGGCGCGCGCGACGACGCGAAGCCCCAGGCCCGCCGGCGGCGAAGCTTGCATGATCGGCCGTCGCGCCGAGCTCCACGCCCTCCACGAAGCGCTGGGCGCCGTGGAGCCGGCCCGATCCATCGCGGTGGTCGCGCGCGGGGCTGCCGGGATCGGCAAGACGACCCTGCTCGCGCACTTCCTCGACGAGCTCTCCGCGCGCGGCGCCGTCGTCCTCCGCGGGGCCTGCGGCGAGCGCGAGACCATCCCCCACCGCATGCTCGACGGCGTCGTCGACGCCCTCTGGGCGCACCTCGCGACGCTGCCGCTCGCGGAGGCGCGGGCCCTGCTGCCGCAGGACGCCCGCTCTCTCGCCTGCGTCTTTCCCGTGCTCGAGGAGCTCCCGGCGATCACCGAGCTGCCGGCCGCCGCGGCGACGCCCGCGCCCGGCGGAGCCGACGAGAGGGCCGCGTTCGCCTGCCTCCGCGAGCTCCTGGCGCGCCTCTCGGAGCCGGCGACGGTGGTCCTGTCGATAGACGACGCGCACCTCGGAGATCGCGAGGGGGCGCGCCAGCTCGCGGCGCTCCTGGGTGATCGTCCCGGTGACCCAGCGGCCACCCCGCGCGTGCTCTTGCTCCTCGGGTACGAGAGCGACACTCCGGAGCCGGGTCCGGTGCTCGAGGCGCTGGCCGGCGCCGTCGAGATCCGCGAGCTCGCGCTCGGGCCGCTCACCGGGGACGAGGCGCACGAGCTCTCGTTGCGGGCGCTACCGGACCCCCTGGCGGGGGACGCCGACCGGAGCGCCGCCGCCGCGGCCGTCGCTGCGGCTGCCGGCGGCAACCCGCTCGTGATCCTGGAGCTGGCGCGCCACGTCGCGGCGGTGGGCTCTCCGATCTCGCTCGAGGGGGCGCTCGCCGCGCGCCTCGCGTCGCTGCCGGAGCACGCGCGAAGGCTCCTCGAGATCGTCGCCGCAGGGGGCCCGATCGAACGGGGAGTCCTCCTCGCGGTCGCCGGCGCGGGGCCCGTGGGCGACGCGGCGCTGGCCGCGCTCACCGCGGACCGCCTCGTCTGCGCCACGGGCGTCGGCGCCGGCGATCGCTTGCGCGTGCGGGATGAGGACCTGCGCCGAGGGATCGCGGCGCGCACGCCGCCCGCGGTGGCGCGGCAGATCCACCTCGACCTGGGGCAGGCCCTGGCCGCATGGCCCGAGGCCGAGCCCAGCCGCGCCGCCGCGCACCTCCGGCAGGGCGGCGCCGTCGCGCTCGCCGCCGCGCACCTCACCGCTGCCGCCGAGCGCGCCGCCGAGGGCGGCGATCCCGACCGCGCCGCCCAGCTCCTGGAGGGTGCCCTCGAGCACACGCCCCGGGGCACGGCCGCAGCCCGCGCGCTGTCCGCGCGGCGCGCGGAGGCGCTGGCGCGCGCAGGCCGCTCGATGGCGGCGGCGTCCGCCTACCTCGACGACCTGGCGGGCGCACAGCCCGCCGAGGCGCTCGATCGCCGGCGCTGCGCGGCCGAGCACCTGCTGGCGGCGGGTCACATCGACGAAGGCCTGGCCACCCTGCGCCCGGTGCTGCACGCGCACGGCATCCCCTGGCCCGAGACGCCCCGCCGCGCGCTCTGGACCCTGGGAGCCCGCCTGGTGACCCTCCAGCTCCGCGGCCTGAGGCCCGTCCCCGCGACCGTGCTCGACCGGGGCGCCCTCGCCCGGGTCCAGGCGCTCTGGTCCGCGGGCAAGGGCCTGGCGACGGTCGATCCGGTCCGCGCCGCTCTCTTCGTGGTGGAGGCGCTCCGCGCCGCGCTCGATGCCGGCTCGCAAGAGCACGCTGCCCTGGCGCGGGCGCTCCTGGGGAGCATGCTCGTCTACCGCGGCAGCGCGACCGAGGAGGCGCGCGGGCTCGCCCTCATCGACGAGGCGGCGCGGTTCGCGAGGCGCTCGGGGGACGCGCACCTGCTCGGCTTCTCCTGGTTCTGCTCCGGGCTGGCCCGGATGTGCGCCGGGCGCTTCCGGGAGGCGCTCGCCCGCGTGGAGGACGGCCTCGGCCTCCTCGAGGCAGAGGACCGGGGCCGGGCCTGGGAGCGCAACGCCCACCAGGCGGTGTGCTTGCAGGCGCTCTTCGAGCTCGGCGCGCTGGCCGCCCGCGCCCGCCGCGCCGAGCGCTGGCTCCGCGAAGCCCGCGACCGGGGCGACCGCGCCGGCGCCGTGCAGGCGGGCCTGGCGGTGGCCTTCGCGATCCTCGCCGCCGGCGATCCCTCTAGGGCCCGCGCGGCGGCGCGCGAGGCGCTGGCGCTGGCGTGGCAGGGCGCCTACGGCGTGCCGCACCAGGTGGCGCTGTGGATCGAGGTGTCGAGCCTCCTCTACGAAGGAGACGCCAAGGCGGCGCGCGCCCTCCTCCTCGAAGCCTGGCCAGCGCTGCGGGCGTCGCAGCTCCTCCACATCCAGCTCGTGCGCATCGAAGCGCTGCACCTGCGGGGCCTCACCGCGATCGCCGCCGGCGGCCCCGCGGCGCTGCGGAGCGCCCAGCGCGACGCCGAGCGCCTCGCCCGGGAGCGACGCCCCCACGCGCTCGCGGCCGCGGCGCTGCTGCGAGCCGGGGTGACCGCGCGTCAGGGCGAGATCGCCCGCGCGGTCGACGGGCTCGAAGAGGCAGGGCGAGCCTACGCGGCGGCCGAGATGATGGTGCACGCCGCCGCGGCACGGCGGACGCGGGGAGCGTTCCTGGGGGGGGCCGCGGGGGCCGCGCTGGTGACGGTTGCCGACGCCGCTCTCGGGGCCGAAGGGGTGCGCGACGCTCGGCGCTGGGCGGCGATGTACACCGGGCTCGTCCCGCCGGCCGCTCCCTGGTGACTCACCCCTCGCGGCGGCCCTCGGGGTAGAGGTACTCGATCAGAGCGGCGACCAGATCCTCGTAGAGCTCGCCGTCGCCTTCCATCCGGCGGAAGTGGGACTGCTCCTGGTCCCACACGTAGCGCATCAGGCGCCGCGCCTCGCCGTGCTTCTCCCCGGCCATCACCATGGCGCCGATGTCGCGCTGCCACTCGACCAGGAGCTCCGCGTTGCGGGGCGGGCGCGTCAGGCGGAAGCGGGTCGGGGTGTCGCGCCAGAGCTTGAGGCCGGGCATGCCGCCGGGCGCGACGAGATCGCGGGCGAGGCGCTCGACCATCTTGAGCCCCTCGCGATTGAGGAGGGGCTCGCCGGTGGGCGACACCTTCTCGCGGACCACGCCGGCCAGATCCTGGAGGAGCTTGCGTCCGTTCTCGTTCGACATCGGCCCGATTCTACACCGGCGCGAGCCCGAGCTCGACCAGCGCCGTGCCGAGGTGCTCGGGGTGCCGCTCCGAGAGCTTGAGCAGGGCATAGCGCGCCTCGTCGTCGAGGGCGGCCCACGAGGGATTCTCGAGCCGCACCCCGAGCTCGAGGAGGCGTGTCTGCACGGCGGGCGGGACGGTCGGGACCCGCCAGGGCGGGGGGCCGGGCGCCGCCAGGGGCTGGAGCAGCGCGCTCACCCGTTCGGCGGCAGCTCGGAGCGAAGCCGTGAAGGCGGCGACCGACGCGTCGTCGTCGACCTCGGCATCGGCGAGCGCGCGGCGGGAGGCGATCGGGAGGGCCTGCCAGCCGGCGAGGGAGAGCTTGAGCCCGGCGAGGTCGAGCTTGCGGCGGACCGTGAAGGGCATGAGGTCGAGCGTCGCGTAGAGCTCACGCTCGAAGGAGAGGAGGCGCGGCATGACCCGGCCCAGTCTACGTCGTCACGGGTCGAGGCGCAGCGCCCGCGCCTGCTCGGCACGACGCGTCAGGACCACGGAGAGCGCGGCCCCGCCCGCCCCGAGCAGAACCCCGAGAGCAGCCAGGCCGAGCAACGCATCGGGGAGCGGGAGGGACTCGAAGAGCGGCGGCGAAGCGCCCGCGAACCAGCCCCGCGCCTGCCCGAGCGCCAGGGTGTTGTGGACCAGGTGCACCGTGATCGGAGCGACCACGCTGCGGGCGGCGTGGCGAGCGACGCCACAGGCGAGCCCCAGGCAGAAGGTGGAGACGACGCGGACGATACCGACCCCGCCGCCGAGATCCCCGTGCATGAGCGCGAAGACGACCGCCGCGCCCACCGCGGCAGCGAGGCCCGCG
>Ga0302267_10004862_pt1 | contig 14526 bp, 10 predicted proteins | sample III_Bog_E1_3_FD_194555 | JGI IMG/M metagenome (GOLD analysis project Ga0302267, IMG submission 194555) | Peat permafrost microbial communities from Stordalen Mire near Abisko, Sweden - III_Bog_E1_3 | ecosystem: Environmental > Terrestrial > Soil > Wetlands > Peat | place: Sweden: Abisko... | reverse complement strand
TCGGAGAGAAGCTGCGGACTCGTTATGCCGGGTCCGCCCTTGTGCTACCTGCAAGGAATCGCACGAGGCACGTCTGGCACAACTGGAGGCGGTGGGCGAAAGCCTCTCCGCCCACCCGCGGCATCTCGACCGGACCGAAAGGAAGCCGAGGCCTACAGCCTCACCGAGGCCGGGACGCAAGTCCTGATCCGCATCCACCCAACAACGGTGCTCGTGGCCGCTGCGCTGGAAGCGTGACGCCCCCTAAAGGGGCGCTCTTGGAGTGCGGTGCGAATCCGCAGGTTAGCCGCAAACATCGTTCGTGCGGCGTACATGGCTCACTTGCTCATCCTCCTTCCAAGGTGGCTTGAGATATATGACTATGGTTTAAGGAACGGTTCACCGGGAGTTGCGGATGACCCCGAGCATCTTGAGCGCCGATGGGTCATTGGGGCGAAGCTCAAGGACTTTCCGGAACTCGTCGGCGGCTTCCTCCGTGCGCCCGGTCTGGAGAAGCGCGAGGCCTCGTATGAAGTGCGCGGGCGCAAAGTCCGGCTTCGTGCGAAGGGCCGCCTCGATGTGGGCCAGGCCCTCCGGGATGTGGCCCGACCTGCAGAGGATCATGCCGAGATTATTGTTGGCCTCGGCGAGGTCCGGCTCGAGCCGAAGGGCCTCCTCGTAATGTCCGATCGCGTCGGCGACATGCCCTGTCTGCGCGAGGGCGTTGCCCAAGTCGAAGTGAGCCCGGGAGTAGCCGGGCTTCACCTGGAGCGCGGCCTCGATCCGCTGGATCCCCTCCGGGACCCGCCCGCTCGAGCAGTAGATGACTCCCAGGTTGTTGCTCGCCTCAGCGAAGTCGGGCTCAAGGCGGAGCGCCTCCTCATATTCGGAGGCCGCCTCGAGGGGTCTGCCCTCCTTCGAGAGCGCGACACCCAGGGCGTAGTGGGCCTGCGCGAAGTCGGGCTTTAGGCGCAGCGCCCGCCGGTAGCAGTCGATGGCCTCGCTATCGCGTCCCGGGGCACCCTCCAGGGCGTCGCCGAGGCCGTTGTACGCGTCCGCGTAGTCGGGCTGGATCTTTATCACGGCCTGATAGGCCCCGATGGCCTCGGCCGTGCGGCCCTCATGATAGAGCGCCTTCGCTAGGTTGTAGAGCGCAGGGGCAAAGTCGGGCTGGATCCTCAGGGCGGCCTGATACTCAGTGATGGCCTCGCGGGTCCGCCCGACCCGGTCCAGGGCGTTCCCGAGGTTGCTGTGGGTCCCCTGGTCGCCGGGCTCGATGCCGAGCGAGATCCTATAGTGCGCGATTGCCTCCTCGTCCCTCCCTGCGCGGAAGAGGGCAAGGCCGAGGTTGTTGTGGGCGCGCGCATTGCCGGGCTGCTTTGAGGCGGTGTCACCCCAGAGCGTGATGGGGTTTGAGTAAACCTGGTTACGCGAGCTGCTCAGCCAGCCGAGGCCGAGGGCGGCGGCCCCAAGCGCGACGAAGCTGCGCCGCCCCGCGAGCGCATACGCGCCCGCGACGAGTGCCGTTGTGACGGCGGCAAGGGGCAGGTACATGCGGTGGCCAGCCATGGTCTGGGTCGCCACCGGGACCGCGCTGCTTGGTGCGAGGATCAGGAAGAACCACGCGCCCAGGAACCCAAGGACAGGGCGCACCTTAAGGGCGATCAGCGTGGCCGCCAGCACCGGGATCACCACCAAGGCGTAGGGCAACGCAGCCCAAAGGCCGTGCAGCAGGTGGGTCCCGTAGTCGAACACCAGAGGGCGGGGCCAGAGGGAAAGACCCATGTAGCGGGCGACGGCCTCGAACTGCGTGAGCCAGTACGCCGACGCTGGTGCGGAGCCAAACCCCGCGGATCCACCGCGGCTCCAGCCCGTGCCTGCAACGAGCAGGAGCAGGGGTATCCAGGTGAGTGCAAGAGAGACGTAGAGGCCCCGTCGTTTCCGCCATGCTGCAAGGAAGGAGCCGGCCAGGAAGGTCCGGTCGTAGAGGAGGATCATGACCGGCGCCGTGGCCATGACCTCCTTCGTGCCCATGCCGGCTAGGCACGCGGCCAGGGTTGCCACGCGCCAGCCCAAAGGCCTCGCGGACTCCGCGCTGCGAATGAAGCAGTACAGGCAGAGGAGGTAGAGGAGCCCGACCAGGGATTCGACCCGTTGGACCACATAGGTGACCGACTCGGTCTGCAGGGGGTGCAGCGCCCACAGGAGCGACGCGGCTAGGGCCAAGGGCAGCGCGTCGCGCCCGAAGCGTTCGCGAAGGGGGGGGAGGCAGAGCGTGCGCCTGACCACCCCTAAGAGGGCGAGGCCGGCCAGCACGTGGACGGCAATGTTGAACGCGTGGTAGCTCCAGGGCTCGGTCCCGCTCAGCGCGTAGTTGACCGCCAAGGAGAGATTGGCCAAGGGCCGCCCGCCCATGGTGGTGGCGGCTGCCGGCGGCGTCAGGGGTCCCCAAAGGGGCCAGAGGGATCGGATGCTTGGGTTCTCGGGGATGGAGGTGATGTCATCGAACACGAACGGCGCCCGCAGGGCGCCGTGGTAGGTGGCGACCACCACGGCAGCCATGAGGGTTGCCGCAAGGACGGTCTGGGGCCACGTGGCGACGCGGGGCGCGGGGGGGGGCACGGGCGTCTTCATGGGCTTCCTGGGGGCAGGTTGATCCTGCCCAAGGCGTTCCGGTGTGTGCGTCTTTGGCTCAAGGGGGGTGGGGCAGACCCTGTCTGAACATGAGCCCACCGGCGATCAATCTCAATGGTCACGGCGTCCGGCGGGCGGCTCCCTTTGCGGGCCTCACGCGGTCGCGGCCAGCGGAAGCCGGACCAAGAACTGTGCGCCTTTGCCGGGGGCGTCGCCGACAGTGATCGTCCCGCCGTGGGATTCGACGACGGCCTTCACGAGGCTTAGGCCCAGGCCCAGGCCGCGCTCCGACCGGCTGGCGTCACCGCGATAGAGCCTGCGGAAGATCGCGTCGCGCTCAGCCATGGGGACACCGGGGCCGTCGTCGGTCACGGTGAAGACGGCAGTGGCCGCCTCGGACCGGGCAGAGAGCGTCACATGGCCCCCGGTCGGCGTGTACTTCAGTGCATTGTCCAGCAGGTTGTTGATGGCCTGTCCGAGCCTGACCCCGTCGGCCTCGACACGAACGGGGACGGGCAGGTCGAGCCGGACCTCGATTGCCTTCTCCTCGGCTACCTCGCGGTAGAGGTCCGCTGCGCGCTCGGCCAGCGACCGAAGGTCCACCTGGCTGCGGTTAAGCCTGAGCGCGCCGCCCTCCGCTGCTGAAATATCCAGGAGCGAGTCGATTACGTGAAGCAGGCGGTCGGTCTCGTCGATGCAGTCGGCGAGCGCATCCTGCGCCTCCTTCGGATCCTGCCCGTCGTGAAGGGCCAGCTCCGCTGTGCCGCGAAGGCGCGTCAGGGGCGTGCGAAGGTCGTGGGCCAGGCTGTCCAGCGTATCCCTGAGCACCTGAACATGCGCCGAGTTACGCTCGAGGAGGGTGTTGAACTGCCGGACCAGGAGCGCGAGCTCGTCGCTGCCCGCCGGGCCCTCGACACGGGCGGAAAGGTCTCCCGTATCAAGGATCCGGCGCGCGGTGTCCGACACAAGGCGAAGCGGCCGGGTGGCCCGCCAGGCAAGGAGCATCCCGACTCCGACCGAGAGCACGAGAGCCGAGGCTCCCACCCAGGCAAACGCCCGGCGAAAGGGCAGCAGGAGCACCGCGCGGCTATCCGTGCTGCGGCCGACCTGCAGTACGCTGCCGTCGGCCAGCTGGGTCGAGGCGACCGCATAGTCGCGCAAGGCGTTTAGGGGCACGCGCACCGTGCGGACCTGCCGGGTGGCCTCCAGGCCCATTCCTCCCGGGATCGGAATGCTCTGGACCTGGGTCTGAACCCAGTCGGGAGGGACGGAAGCAAAGACCGTCTCGTTTGACGGGGTCAGGACGCGGACAAAGAAGGAGCGGACCTCGGGTGAGGCGTTGGAGTTGATCTCGGCGCGCAGCGCCAGTGCGCCGCCTTGCTCGTAGACGCGGCTCAGCCGGCCGGCCAACTCTTCGACGGCGGCCTGCTCGCGGCCCTCCACGGCGTTCGCGAGCACCCAATAGAGCACCGCGAAGAGGAGCGCCGCAGCCAGCGCGAACACGAGCGTGTACAGGCCGGCGAGCCTCAGGGCCAGGGATCTGCGCAGGCGCTCAAGCATGGGGCCTAAAGATGTAGCCTACGCGGCGAACCGTCTCGATGCGGGTGCGGTCCGGGTCGATCTTCGCCCTGAGGCGGGAGACGACGACATCGACGACGTTGGTCTGGGGGTCGAAGCTGTAATCCCAAACGTGCTCGAGGATCATGGTCTTGCTCACGGGACGTCCGGTGTGGCGGAGGAAGAAGGCCAGCAGGGAGAACTCCCTCGGCTGGAGCTCCACCTTGTTGCCGGCTTGCGTGACTTCGCGCGAGACCATGTCCAGCTCAACATCCCCGGCAACAAGGCGTGTCGCCTCGGGCGACTGGGAGGCCCGGCGGATGAGGGCCTGGACCCGGGCCATGAGTTCAGAGAACGCGAAGGGCTTGGTCATGTAGTCGTCGCCTCCGCTCTGGAGGCCGCGAACCCTGTCGTCCACGGACGTCCTCGCGCTTAGGAAGAGCACGGGGACCGTGCTCCTGGCGGCCCGCAGGCGCTTGACCAGGCTGATGCCGTCAAGTTTTGGGAGCATGATATCCACTACGACGGCGTCGTAGTCCGTGCACTGGGCGAGCTCCAGGCCGGCTTCGCCGTCGGGGGCGTGGTCAACGGCATAGCCGGCCTGTTTCAGGCCGCGCACGACGAATGAGGCGATCTTGTCGTCATCTTCCACCACGAGAACTCGCATCCCGGGATCGTGCCATATGCCGCAGAGTTTTAAAGGGTCAAAGCGCCATAAATGGCTTTCTAACCGTTCTGTAATGATTGGGAAAGAATGGGGCCATCAGCGCGTGTTACCTTGGGCCACCATGACAAGACTCTCATTGAAGACCTCCCCTTTCCGCAGGGTCGCCCGGGTGGCGTCCGTGCTCGCCTTAGCCGGCGCCTTCGTCGCAATCCAGGCCGTCGAGAAGCCCGACGCCACGATCACCCTCAAGCGCGACGACAAGACGGTGCAGCGCGCCCAGGCCGACCGGGTGAGCTACTCGGATGTCGTGAGCCGGGTGTCGCCGAGCGTCGTGAAGATCACGGTGCAAGCCAAGGCGCATAAGGTCGACATGAGGGGCGACGAGGCCCCCGGGATGGGAGACCCGATGTTTCGACAGTTCTTTGGCGGGCGGATGCCCGAGGCGCGACAGGAGCCGATGAACGGCCTGGGATCGGGCGTGATCATCAGCTCCGACGGCTATGTCGTCACCAACAACCATGTCGTCGACGGCGCCGACACCGTGACGGTGGCCCTGGCCGACGGGCGCGAGCTGCCGGCTAAGGTGGTGGGCCGCGACCCGCTCACGGACATTGCCGTGGTCAAGATCGAGGCAAAGGACCTGCCGGCTATCACCTTCGCCGACAGCTCCAAAATCCTGACCGGCGACCGGGTGCTTGCGATCGGCAACCCATTTGGAATCGGCGAGACGGTGACGAGCGGAATCGTGAGCGCCACCGGACGCAGGGTCGGCATCCTCAATGACGTCCATGGCTACGAGGATTTCATCCAGACGGACGCCGCCATCAACCCGGGCAATTCGGGCGGGGCCTTGGTCGACGTCGACGGGCGCCTGATTGGGATCAACACGGCAATCCTGAGCCGCAGCGGGGGCTTCCAGGGAGTCGGGCTCGCGGTGCCCTCAAACATGGTCGGCCAGGTTGCCGACAGCCTCGTGAAGTCCGGCCGCGTTGTCCGGGGCTTCCTCGGAGTTCACATACAGAACATCACTCCGGCGCTGGTTGAATCCTTCAATCTGAAGACACGCAATGGCGCTCTCGTGGCGGAGGTCACCCCCGACAGCCCGGCGGCTCGTGCCGGCATCAAAGAGGGGGACGTCATCATCCGCATCAACGGGCTACCCGTGACCGACTCCAACAGCCTTTCTCTAACGGTTAGCGGTGAGGCCCCGGGCACCAAGGTGGGTTTCGACCTCCTGCGCGACGGCAAGGAAGTGAAGGTGGACGCAACGACCGGGGAGCGTCCCGGGACTCCGCGCGGCCCGAACGACGCCCTTGCGGCAAATGACGACCAGGGAGTCCTGAACGGCGTCGCGGTCGACGACCTAAACAGCGATACCCGCCAGCAGTTTAACCTCCCCCCGCGCATCCGGGGAGCGCTGATCACCAACGTCGATCCCGAATCCGCCGCGGCGCGCGCGGGAATCAGCGCCGGCGACATTATCCTCGAGATCAACCGGCAACCCGTGGAATCGGCCCAGGATGCCGTGAAATTGAGCGAGAAGGCCGAGAGCAAGAAGACGCTCCTGCGGCTCTGGTCGAGGGGATCAACACTTTTCGTCGTGGTGGACGAAACAGGTCAGGAAAAGTCCTAGGGGTCATTGGACTGGGAGAGCGCGGGGGAGGACCCTTTGGGGGGCCTCCGCGCTCACCTTATGCTGCGGGCCGCTGGCGCGGGGCGCGCAAGCGGCTTTTTTGCTGGGTTCGACCCTTTAAGGCGGGTGGCGTAACCGGGGGCCGTGCTTCCTTTGGGGGGCGAGTCGTCGGGAGTTGCCAACGCTCCAAAGGGGCAAATATACATTGGGGCGTTCAACCGAATCCGCCCTTGGCTTGGGATCACGCTCGAGATGTATCCCTTCCTGATCACGGGCAGCTCGTGCGGCGATCCAACAATTTTTGGGAATAACCCGTCATCCGTTCATGCAACACATCCTCCTTGTAGATGACGATGAAGCTGTCCGCACCATCGTGCGGATTGCACTGGTAAGGCTCGGCTACGTCGTGCGGGAGGCCCGCAATGGCCGGGAGGCCATGAGGCTTTGCAGCGAGAGTAAGCCCGACCTGATGCTCACCGACATCATCATGCCGGAGCAGGAAGGGATCGAGACGATCGGTGCTGTGCGCCGCAAGTATCCAAAGGTGAAGCTCATCGCCATGTCGGGAGGGGGCAGGGTGAGTGCTACCGACTACCTGCACACCGCGTTGGCGATGGGGGCCGACGCGGTGCTCGCGAAGCCCTTCACGGGCGAGGAATTGGAGGCCTTGGTGAGCAAGGTCCTTGGGAGCACCCAGGCCACCGGCTGAACGGTAAAGAAGGCCGCCGAATGGACTGAGGGTCCGTGCGACTCTCGGAGGTGGGTGCCAAGAACCTGATTTGGGGATCCTGGCGCCGGCGACCGTGGCTCAACAGGGCCGACCCCTGTGAGCCGCCGTAGAGGAGTGATCGCCCCACCGGTTCCGTCCGGAGAGGCCGCAAGGACCTGAGCACCGGATTCCAGGAGTCCGGCACGGGCAACCCGCTCCCCTTGGGCTATTCGACCTCGTAGACCTCGATAAGCCCGATGCCGGTGTCACTGCTGGCTCCGGAGAGCTGGGCGGTGTAGGCCCCCGGGGGCAACGTGACAAGGATGGCTGAGTCAGGCGTTGCTGAGGAGCCCCAGGAGAACGCCTGGACAGAGGAGGCCGCCACGGCGATCTGCGGGTCACCTGCCCAGCCGGTGTTGGATTGAATCAGGGTCGAGGAGCTGCCGTTGCTTTGGAATAGCTGAAGCTGCGGGTCCGGCAGCGTTCCCGTCACTGCGAAGGCGCCAAGGGCCGGGCCTGATCCCCGGATCAGCACCGTCTTCGAGGTTGTCCCGCCGATCACGAATCCGGCAATGAGGACGTTGCCACCGGTGCCCACCTGGTCCCTGGCGGATATATTGATGAGCCGCGGCGAGGAGAGTGCATAGGTCCCTGCCGGCGTCGCATCATAGACTTCGGCTAGCGCGACTCCTGTGTCACCGCTCGAACCGGCTACCTGCGCCGTGTAGGCCCCATCGGGCAACGCCTCTACCAGGGCCGCATCATGGCTTGTGGGACTACTCCAGGGAAAGGCGCCGACGGCCGCGGCGGTCGAAGCCACCGTGGCATCGCCGTTCCAGCCGTTGTTGCTCGCAACGATGCCGACCGAGTTGTTGAGCGTCAGCTCGGGGTCGGGGAGCGCGCCGGCCACGCTGAACGCAGCGAGCGCCGGGCCCGATGCGCGGACCAGCAGGGGCAGGTTGCCCACGGTTCCCAGGCCTCCCACCACATAGCCGACAATGAGCTGGCTGGCGCCGGTGCCCACCTGGGCCCGGCACGACAGGTTGATCAGGCGGCCGGGATTTGAGGTGGCAACTACGGCCAGCGTCGCGGCGCCGCTTTGCACCGACCCCTGGGAATTGCTTGCCGTGCAGGCGTAGCTGGCGGCCTCCGCGCCATTCGCGTCACTTATCACGAGCGTGGCCGAGGCGGAACCGGTAATGCCATTGTAGTCGGTGAGAGGCGCGCCGTTCGCGTACCACTGATAGGTGGGGGAGGGGGCACCGGTAGCGAGCGCATGGAATACCACGGTGCTGCCGCCGGCTACGGTCTGGCTGGCCGGCTGCTCCGTGAGCAAGGGCGCCGATACTACGGCGGCGGTGCCCGCGCTGATCACGTAGCCCTGGAAACTCGAGACATAGATCGTTCCCGTGGAGCTGACGGCAATACCCGTCGGGACATCGAACAGGGCTGCCGCGCCCGTGCCCGCGGCATTTGCGATACTTCCGGGTGTTCCGGCAAGCGTGGTGACCACTCCCGCGGGGGTTATCTTGCGTATCGTGCAGTTCTCCCCATCGGCCACGAAAAGGTTCCCGGTCGCGTCGATGGCGATACCGCGGGGTCCGTGGAACAACGCCTTTGATCCAGTCCCGTCGGAGGACCCTTCGATCCCGGGTGAACCCGCGATCGTCGTGACGGCGCCGGCGGGCGTCACCTTGCGTATCGTGTTGTTGCCCGAGTCCGTCACGTACAGGTTGCCGCTAGAGTCGACTGCAATCCCGAGCGGCTGGCTAAAACGAGCCGCCGAACCCGTCCCATCCGTCGTGCCTGCGGCTGCGGGCGAACCGGCGATCGTGGTCACAACCCCGGCTGACGTGACCTTGCGTATCTCATCATTTACGAAATCCGTCACGTAGACGTTCCCGCTGCCGTCCACGGCCACCCCGTAGGGCGAGCTGAACAGGCCTGCAGGTCCCGTCCCGTCCGTCGAACCCGAGGTTCCCCCTGTGCCGGCCAGCGTGGTCACGGCCCCGGCAGACGTGATCTTCCGGATCGTGTTGTTGGCCGTGTCGGCCACATAAACGTTGCCCGTGCTGTCCACGGCCACGCCGGAAGGCTGGTTGAATTGAGCTGCCGATCCCGTTCCGTTTGCCGTGCCGACGGTGTTCGTCGAGCCGGCGAGGGTGGTTACGACTCCCGCTGAGGTTACCTTCCTGATGGTCGCATTTTTCTTGTCGGCGAGATAGACGTTCCCGCTCGAGTCAATGGCCAGGCCATAGGGCTGGTTGAAGCCCGCTGCCGTGCCCGTGCCGTCAGCGCTTCCCGGCTCTCCCGGCGAACCGGCCAGGAAGGTGAAGGTGAACGGCGTGGCGTAGTCGACCTGGGCCGCCAGCGGTGTGCCTAGGCATGCAAACATGGGCAGCCAGCGGGGCATGCGCCTATTCAGGAACACTGCAATGGAGCGTGTAAGCATATGGATCATTATGACCTTAGGGATCTAGTTGGAAAAATGGTAAACGGGAGCGCGGGAGCTGACCTTGCGGCATGCGCCGCCGATGGACAGTGCCGCGGTGCTGCTTCAGGTCTGGTGTGGGACGGGCGGAGGCACGCGAAGGTTTCGGAAATTCGCATAAATTTCCGGGCCTCGCAGTGCCACGTGCAACTGGTTGACTATTTTATGGGTCGCGCGGCTCCGGCCTACCCGTTCCGTGATTTGGACGGGCCGTGTGCCTCGGGATGCCGGTCGCCGTTTGAGCAATCGCACGTTTCCAACGATGTCCGGAGCGCGAATCCAATCCGAGGTACACTAAACCGGTGGGAGCCCCGCGCCCCTGATTTGGAGCCATAGTGGACCCATCCCTTTTACGAATCCATGCCGCGACGCGGCGGGATTGGATCCCCATTGATCCGGCACGAGTTTTTCATCGTCGTGCTGGGTCTCCTCGCCGAATGGATCGCGGGTATGGGTTCTCAGATCTAAGGGCCGTCAGTTGCCCGAAGTCTCCATAGGGGCCGAATTGTCCCGGAGAGCTGTTGGTTGCTCCTCAGCCAAGCTGCAGGGCCCTCGGCACGGGTCATTCCGGTTTGCTCCACATCCGACGGCATCGGAGGGAAGAATGACTTCGCTCGGGCACTGTAAGAAAGCACGACTCAACCGGACAAAAAGGGCTATTTTGGCCCTAAAACGGCAGAACTCATGCCGACAGTCGCGAGGACTCATGCCGACGAATTTACGGCTGTAAAATTTTGCACCGACTAACGAGGGACCCATGCCAACAACGTGCAGCTGTCATACAGACAGCTTTACAATTCAAGCCGCTGACGCAATCGAATGGCATGTGCATGGATCGAATAAAAGGTCTCCATGGCACTGAAGAGAGGGGCCCCAATCATGGCCTCGTGAGCACTTGCACCTTTCTCCTTACTTAATATCCGTTTTCTTCTCCCCATGATTACATCGAGCATTAAGGAACTGAACAATGCCAGGGCTAAGGTCGCGAGTCTCGAGCAGGCGCTGACCACGGAATTGGCATCATTGCCGGACGTCTACGGTTTCAAATCTCTAGACGAATTCGTGGCCGCGATAAAGGCTGCTGCCGGCAAGGGCAAGGAAGGCCAGCCCACGAAAGCCGCTGGATCCAAGTCCCGCAAGCGCGCAAAAATCACTGATGTCATTCGCGCCAAGGTGAAGGCTTTAGCCAAAGAGGGTAAGACCGGATCCTATATTGCCAAGGTCTTGGGGATCTCGCTGCCGAGCGTTCAGAATATCAAGAAGGCGCTTGGGCTCGTTAAGGCGCGGACGAAGGCAGCATCTAAAACAAAGGCGAAGACCTCTGTTACCCGAATCAAGGTCAAGAATACAGGCTCTGTTCCCAAGGAGGCTATTTCGAAGACCGCAAAGGAAGAGCCTGCTCCAGCGCACGTTGCGGAATCGTGAACTTGCCTCGAATCGGAAGTTGTTTCCAAAAACTGCGATACTGCGGCTATAATGGCCAACCGACTTAATTCTGACTCTCACAACAGACGTCCGGCTTCTTCCATGAGCGGCTGCTCAAAGGCAGTGGCGTAGGTCGAAAGGGTGCCCGCTCCGATACGGAGCTGCTTGCCGGTGCTGCGCCAGTGGGAGACCACCGTGTAAATATCACGCATGACGGCCAGCGCTTCGGCACGCTTCATTCCGAAGCGCGGCGTGGCATCAAGCGCAGAGGCTATGCTGGGTTCTTCTCGATCCTCCGTGACGGGGGTCTTGGGCGTCTGTGCTCGCTCGATATCAGGGATGGGATTAAGGTCGTAGGCTGGCGAAAGCGACCAGCGCCCTGGCGCTCGCATGAGGAAGCCGTGATTGCGCAAATGGTCATCGTAGTTGCTTACAAGGAGGGAGAAGACGAGCCGCCGCCAAAGTTCGCGGAGGTCACCGGCGACATCGTGGCCAAACTGCCGGACGCCGTCAGCCAATAGGGTGTAGGCGCCGGGAGCACCCGGCGAAAGGCCGAGTAAACTGTTGCCCGAAATGAACGGAATCCGTCGGGCTCCCTCGCGGTCGAAACGGGTAATCACCGAGACACTTCTGTGGTTCACGGTTACATGCCGGTGCTCGGCGACGGTGATACCAGCCTGTTCGGCGAGGGTGAGCGCAAGAATCTCGCCTGCCGCGATGTCTCGTATGTCGTCTGGCTTGGGGAATTTCGCAATAGCCAGTCGGCCGTTAGCCAAGCTGACTGAGGCCTTGGGCCTAGCGCCGCCCGGCGGAGAGCCCTCTCCGAGCAGGAAACGCAAGTCTGCGACCGTCTCGGTCTCGCCGTGAACCGCATCTGTGGCGCAGAGCAGTGCAGCGAGGCGCACGAGTGGCGGAATTGTCGCTTTGCTCGCAGCGAGGAAGGGGCTGTCCGTATCCCGGCGGAAGCGCAGCACCCCAATTCGCGAGGTATCCGCGAGGGCTAGTAGGAAATCGAGATCATGATACGGCTTCTTATCAAGGATGCCTTTGCGCACAGCGCGTTCGATCAGCACACGCCCCCAGCGGTCGGGCCCGCAATCACGGATCGCCCCGAAGAGGGCTGGGCCGTGGAATGCGCCTCGGCTGAGCGGTAACGAGGTGGGATCGATAGCGAAGGCGTTCGCCCGGATGAGCCATTCGGGTGTATATTCGAACGAAACTGCAGCACTGCGTTCTGCTTGGTGCAAGCGCCCGACCAGATGGGTGGCTTCAGCCCATGCAACATGAACTTCCACGCTCATGAGCGGTCCAGCCGGATACGTTGCGGGAGGCGCTCCTCGTCCAGACTCAGCGCGAGCGCATCGCTGGCCGACTCCGCTAGATTGGCTAGCCGGTTGTGCAACTGGAGCACAAAAGTGGTTGTCGCCATGGTGCCCAGGGAAATCGTTGGATCACCCCGTTCGAGCCGCCATAGATTGTCGCGGCTGACAAAAAGCCGAGTTGCCATTTCGGCAGTTGAGATGCCGCGCTTGCGTCTGGCCAAAGCAAGATCGCCTCCCAGTTTTCGGAGGGCTTGGGCGATGGGCAGCGGAATAGAGTGGACTGGGGGGGCACGCCATAGTGTCCGGTTTACCGGACGCTCGGTCAACTAAAGTCAGGTATAGCCGAGGCTAATGGCTTCGCGATCCCAGTGAGATTGCGATTAACTTCGAACCCGAGCGATAGAATCGTAACAATGGTCCCCATGGGAGGGCGTCTCTCTTTAGCGTTCCAGAAGGGTCCAATTCGGGACACTCAATGCGTGCTCGTAGCTTTTCTCGTGGACGCAATGGGCCCGATCGCCGGAGCTTCTACATCACGTGGCATTTCTGGCGCAGAATGTGGGGGAACATCGGGCAGGCCAGGGCATGAACCGGCGAGCGCGGTGAAGCGGCGGCGGCGCGACTCGAATCCGGCGAGGGACTCCCCAATGGGCGCCTTAACGGCGTTTCGGCGAATAGGCTTCATGTCAGAAGAAGAAACATGATTCGGCGAACGGGACGGTCAAGATTCTAGGCAATGACCTTGCTCAGGGCACCGAGCATTTTTGAGTTTTAACTGAGGTGAATCGAATCCCCATAGAGGGTGAAATCTTAGAATGTGCGTCAGGAGCGTTTCGAAACCCACCCCTTTGGGGCACACGCGACCAAACTCTCGTAACTCGCTGGACAATCGGAGACGAGCGACGTATCCGGTGGCCAGAATGTTGATGACGCATCTTGCGGCCAAAACGACTATTAGGGCCTGCACGCACGCATCATACGCCTCTGTCGATCCCGCGACAGGAGCATGAAAGCGTTCGAGGGGTTCGCCTCCCCCGAATGTTGGAGGGAATAATGCATCTTCGCTATAAAGATGCTCTCCGGTTGCCGGATAATGGAAGCGGTACGTGCAGGGATGACCCCAGTTCGAGCTCGGCTTATGGTCAATGAAGACCAGAGCGGCCCCGCATTTGACGACGAGCTGCTGGCCCGCATGATCAAATCTGTGGCCCGCCGGATAGATATACTTTAAAAGCGAAGGTCTCTGGATTTGGAGGTTGATGACCGCTCAAAAAACTAAAGCGTCACTTCCTATCTTTGGAGGTTGATGGAAGTCCCACCTGGGCGAGACGAATCCAGGGAAGATGTCTTGGCCGGCTACGAGACAGGAGCTTCTAAGCTTGCCGCAGGAGCCGGCAAGTATTCGTGAGACCGAACCAAAAGGGCTGGCGGATTGTCACCGGACGTTGAGGCCAACGGCCTCCAACGTCCTAATGATCCGCGGCGACGGATGGCGCGTCTCCTGCACCAGCAGGAGGCGTGACGGACGGAGACGTCGGATCCGGAAGTTGGTTAGCCATTCTTCCTATGTGCCGATGCATTTCCACCTACGCGTTGGGCTAGTTCAGGATGGGTGACCACTGCTCAAACTGTCCATTCTTCCAAACTACCTCAAACCCAATCACCTCATCATCCTTTAATGGGGGCAAAGGTTTACCCGATGGAAGGACGATGTAGGTGAGCCCCTTTCTGCCAGGACCCCAATCCGAGTCGGATGACGGCGGCCCGAAATGGGCGATCACATCTGCTTTCGTTACGCCCGCGTGGAAGAACTTTGTTAAGGATTCCTTCTTAAAATAGATCGAGCTGTCGTTTCGGCTCCCGATTCCACAACCGGTCGCCACGAGTAATGCGGCGAACAGCGCGAAACGGAGCGAAAGGCCGGTTACTGAATAACGCCGGAAAGCAACGATTTCCGTCATGGCCAACGTTGAGGTGAACCGCTCCTATGAAGCCGGCTTGGTCAAGCAGACATTTATTGGGGTCAACATCGGGATGTGATCATGGGATATATATGGTTGATTGTACAGGCGCCACTTTGCGGGGTCTACGTCGGCCATCCCTAACGCG
>Ga0302267_10004856_pt1 | contig 14535 bp, 12 predicted proteins | sample III_Bog_E1_3_FD_194555 | JGI IMG/M metagenome (GOLD analysis project Ga0302267, IMG submission 194555) | Peat permafrost microbial communities from Stordalen Mire near Abisko, Sweden - III_Bog_E1_3 | ecosystem: Environmental > Terrestrial > Soil > Wetlands > Peat | place: Sweden: Abisko... | reverse complement strand
CGTTGGTTTGGACGTGCGCGTTGTGGGGTAGCCCGCGCACGCCGTGCGCGGGGCGCGGTGGTGATGGCGAACCCGGTCAGACGTTGCGAAAATCAACGAGCCCCGCGCACGGAGTGCGCGGGCTACCGCTGCTTGTCGTGGTGATTTTGCAAGTTGCCGTCGCGTTGGCGGTGCATGAGAAGAATCTCCTTTCGGTGGCGGATTTGCCGATGTGGGATGCCGGGTTGCCGAGAGAAGTGGATCTCACGCGCGGGCGGGTGATCGCGGCGGGCGAGGTTTTGCCGTTGCCGGATGCGTACCGGTTGCTCACGCATGCGTACTCGACGTTTTATGAGGTGCCGAGCATTGGCGGGTACAATCCGCTGGTGAGCCGGGGGAGCCTGGCCTTCGCCCAAGGCATCGATGTGCCGAATTTTTGGAGTCTGCCGATTACGCAGGATGTCGTGACGGGGTTTGAGGACCGGGCCGTGCGGTATTGGATTGCGACGCCAGATTCGCCGCAACAAGCGCAGCTTGGAGCAATGCCCCGGATGAAATTCCTCGGGGCGGGACGTCCGCCGATCCCGGAACCGCTGTGGCTCAAGGGAGGTGCGCGCAAATTGGACTACCTATGGCAAGCGGATCGCGCGATTTATGAAGACATGGGCGCGAAGCCGTTGGCGTACGACGAAGCCAATCCGCAGTCGTCGCTTCCGGTCCGGTATGGGGGCAATTCGATGTTGGTTCAACTAACCGGGACTGCGGGGACGGTCGCGGTCTCGGTTGGGCAGTCGGACGGCTGGTGGTACCAGGTGGACGGGACGGGATGGAAACAATCTGGTTACAGCGACTACCGGCTGCATATCCCCGTGGGGGCGGGAAGTCGCGAGCTGGAAGTGCGTTATTTCGATTCCCGGCTGCGCAGCGGTTTGGGTATTTCGTTGATCATCAGCATCTTGCTTGGCATCGGCTACTTCCTCCTGCCGGGGTTGAGAGCGCGGCTCGGGTAGGCGGGCGGACCTGCAGGGCTCCTTACATTCTGGTTATCGAAAATTTAGGAGGCGATTTTCGTGAAACCGTTTGGTAGGATTTTTTGTCTAGTTTTAGGGATAGTGAATCCTTTATGCTCATTGAGAGCCTGTTACGTCGTGAAGCAGCATCCGGTAATGAAACGGTGGACCGCCGCGCATCTCGCGGTTTGCACCGCCGTTTTTTTTTCGACTGCTTGCGCTTTCCTGCGCGCGGATGAACTGCCGGGTCCGCTGACGCTGGACATTCCCGTTCCGGTCAACATGGCGACGCCCGCGTGGCTGGGGCATCCGGAGATGCCGAACGACACGCTGCAAACGCTGCGGCTGCCGATCGCGCCACCGAGTCCCGACGCGGCGCTGCTCATCACGGTTTACTTTACCGAGTCCAACAACGGCTTTTTGCGCATCAACTGGAAACCGGCGGTGGGCCAAGCGGTGTCGCTCGCCGGCAATTTCTACGAGGGCGTGGACATGGCAACGTCGCGCAGCCTGCTCGTTCCGCCGTCGACGATGGGCCCGGGCGGCTATCTCATTTTCCAGGGCAACGCGGTCACGCTCGGCGTGCAACGGATCGAGCTCGAGTGGCTCCAGAGCCGGCAGGACCTCGTCTCGCCGAAGACGAGCGCGATGCTGTTGACGAAGGCCGACGGCACGACGGTGCCGGCCGAGACGGCGAACGGCCAGCCGCCCGTCGCCGCGACCGGGTCGTGGTCCGGCGACATCGTGACGGTGCCGATCCAGGTCGACCCGGCGCGGATCGAGACGGGCGTGGAGTTCACCGTGGCGCTCGACAAGGTGCCGACGACGGCTCGTTTGGTGTTGAAGGAAACGGGCCTGTCGCTGACGCAGCACCTGGTGGTCTGGATCAACCGGAAGCGCGCGGGGATGATCACGCCGGTGGTGCCGGGCCTGGGCGACGCGGGCTTTTTCAGCGATGCGACGGCGATGACGAATTTCGTGGGCTGGCGCGACGGGTCGTTTTACGTGCCGGCCACGCTGCTCAAGCAGGGCGAGAACACGCTGCAATTTTCCGGCGAGGATGAGGTCCCGCCGGCCAAGCCCGCTCCTGCGGACGAGTTCGGGCCGCCGCTGGCGGTGAAGGATGTGGCGCTGCAGATGAACTACGCCGCGCTGCCCGATCCGCTGCCGGGACAACTCCCCATTTTCCACCTTTCCGCCGAGCCGATTCTGAGCCCGGTGGGCATGACGAATACTTCTGACTAAAGCTTTATGAAAATCCCCTCACTTCTCTCACCGTTTATATCCGTTCCCTTTTGCGTGACCGCGCGCGTCACCTCGCCCCGCTCACGGCGTGCGCGGGCTACCAAGTCGAAGCGCGGCTTCACGCTGATGGAAATGATCATCGTGCTGACGATCATCGCGCTGTTGATGGGATTGGTGATCATGAACCTGGGCGGCATTGGCGATGTCGCGAAGATCAAGAAAACGCAGGCGGACATCCTGGCCTTCAAGGAGGCGCTCTCCACCTACCAGTTGCAGACAGGCACGCTGCCGACGAACGACCAGGGGCTCAAGGCGCTGTGGGCGAGGCCGACGAGCGACCCGATTCCCGACCAGTGGCACCGGATCATGGACGAGGAAGTGCTCGATCCGTGGGGCCATTCGTACAAGTACCTGAATCCCGGCAAGCACAATACGGATGGCTACGATGTCTATTCGACCGGGCCGGATGGGCAGGATGGCAGCGACGATAATATCGGAAATTGGAAGGCCAAGCCGAGCCACTAGCAGCTCATGTACGTCAGGACCAGCGACCGGCACGGTAGCCCGCGACCTCCGGGCGCGGGGCTCGGTGCTATTCGCGGGCCTCGACTGATGTTGCGTACGTCGACGAGCCCGGCGCAGGGCCTGCGCCGGCTACCACTGAATCGTGGCTTCACGCTGATCGAGATGATCATGGTGCTGGTGATCATGGCGATCCTGGCGGCGGCGGCGTTGCCGGCGTTCAACTCGGCGGTGAATGAGCATCGCGTGCGCGAGGATGGCCATGAGCTGGCAATGATGGTGCGCAAAGCGATGATCCAAAGCGCGGAGCAGCACCGGACGTTTTTCATCGACCTGGACAAGCACAGCGCCCGGCTTTACGCGGAGGGCGACACAACGCAGCAGGAGGCGGACACGCAGGCGAATCTCTTCAAGGATTCCGGCTCGACCTCGACGAACGCGGATCAGCCGATCGCGGACGTGGCGTCGCAGCCGGGCATCGACCAGACGCAGACGCTCGACAGCGACAACAAGCTGCAGGTGCTGGACCCGAACAAGCAGAACGTCTGGATCGATGTGCCGGAGGACGGGAAGGAATGGCTGTTTCAACCGGGCGAGCTTTGCCCGGCGGACAAACTGCGGATTGTGCGCGGTGATGCGTACCTGGAAATGGATTTCACGGCGCTGACGGGAGCGGTGGACACGGAGAAGTATTATTTTCCATGAAGACGCGCACTTTTAGTGGTAGCGACGGGCTCGAAGGCTTTCGCGGACCTCAATCGAGGTTGCGTTCGTCAACGAGCCCCGCGCCCGGCGGTCGCGGGCTACCGCTGCACTCCGGCATGGTGCTCTTTGAGGTGATGCTGGCGATCACCGTATTCACCGTGGCAGCGTTTGCGCTGGTGATGGCGTTGAACGGTTGCCTCGAGACGGCGAGTGTGCGCAACCGGGTCGACCTGGCGGTGCACGGGCTGAGCAACCAGATGGCGCTGCTGCACGGGGCGAACATTCAGCCGGGCGAGACCGACGCGCCGGATGATGGCACGGGCGTGAGCTATCACGTTTCCGTGCTGCTGGCGCAGGATTTGCGCGACCAGAAGGGGTTGCCCGTTCCGAACACGTATCGCGTGACGATCACCGCGCAGTGGAAGGCGCCGAATGGCGAGCTGCAGTCACGGAGTGTGTCGGAACTGGTTTTTCAACCGTGAAGACGCGCGATTTTATTGGCAGCCGTCGCGGCTTCACGCTGGTGGAGATGATGATCACGCTGGTCATCCTGGGGCTGCTGGCGGGGATGATCTTCATGCTGCTGACCGGCATCCTGCAGAGCGCCTCGGTGCTGCAGGACAATTCGAACCGGAGCGACCGGATCAATGCGCTCTACGAGTTCATGAAGACCAAGCTGACGATGATGCCGGCGCGCAGCACGATTGCGTCGTACGCGCGCGGCGATGGCGAGGGGCTGGTGCAGAACGGCATTATTTTCGGCAACACGAATTTGGCGACGGCGATTGACGGGAAAATCCAGCCGAACGGGCTGTACCTGCTGCGGATTTGCTCGCTGGCGACGAGCGAAAACGGGCAGCAGCAACCGCAGGACGCGCGGGTGACGCTGACACAATCTGTAACCACGGACGATCCGACGTTGTCTTGGACGGCTCTGATCCCGGACGTGAAAACTTTGAGCTGGAAATTTCAAGACCCGCAGCAGGTGCAGTGGGACACTGCGTGGACGGCGTCGAACACGCCGAACCTGGTGGAGTTCGATATGCAGGGCGGCGGCGATTTGCAGGCGACGACGATGGATTTCTGGGTGCCGAAGATCAACCCGATCACGGTGCGCATTCCCGGCTCCGGCACTGGCACCGGTGGGGGTGGTACCGGCGGACGTGGCGGCGGTGGCACGGGCCAGCCGGGTGCACCAGGTCAACCGGGTGGGCCGCGAGCGAGGGGCGGACCATGATGAAAATGCGCGCCTTCATTCAGAGTGGTAGCCGTCGACCGCCGGGCGACGGGTTCTTGTGCTTTTGCGGACCTCAGTCGAGGTTGCGTTCATCAACTCGCCCCGCGCACGGAGTGCGCGGGCTACCACTGCACGCAGCCCGTAGCGGCAAGCGCGGCTCCGCGTTGATGCTGGTGCTTTGGGCGCTGCTCATCTTGGGCATGGCCGTGTTCAGCGTGGTGGAGCTGGTCGATCTTTCCGTGGACCACACGTCGTACCAGCAACGGTCGCTGGATGCGCGCGGGCTGGCGCTTTCCGGCCTTGCGCTCGGGCTCAACCCACAGTTGCTGAAGGACGATCCGATCCTGACGCAGACCGCCGGGCCGAGCCGGATGTTCAAGGCCACGTTCGGCAGCGAGGGCGCGCGGCTGAACCTCAACTACGTCCTGCTCAGCAATAACAAGCAGATCCTGATCAATCTCTTCACGCAATGGGGCGTTCCCCTCCCGCAGGCCACGCACGTGGCCGATTGCATGTACGACTGGGTGACGCCGGGCGACTTGAAGAGCCTCGACGGCGCGAAGGCGCAGGATTACCAGAACGCGCAGTTGCCGCAGGTGCCGACTTACGCGCCGTTCGACTCGTTCGATGAGGTGGCGCTGGTGATGGACTTCAGCATCGTGGAAAAAGCGCGGCCGAACTGGCAGGACAGCTTCACGCTCTGGAGCTCGGGGCCGCTGAACGTGAACGAAGCGCCGCCGGAGTTGATCGCCGCGGTGTTCAGTCTCGACCCGCAGCGCGTGACGATGTGGACCTCGGCGCGCAACGGGCGCGATGGCATTCCGGGCACGGCGGACGATGTGCCGGTCAACAGCATGACGACGTTTGCCGGACAATTGGGGATCAGCCAGACGCAGCAAACGAGCCTTTCGAACCAGATCGATTTCAGCGATACGAACCGGCGCGTGGAGAGCACGGGGGTTTCGCAGGGGGCGCAGGTCAAGATTTCGGTGGTGACTAGGCTCAATTCATCCCCTATTCAATACTTTTTATGGTCCGAGCAGTAAAATCCAAACCGATCCGCTCCCTGGCCAAGGGCCAGCGCTCGATCCTGTTGCCCGGCCCCACGGAGGCCGAGCCGTGGGAGGTGTGGGTTTTGGGCGGGGGGAAGCGCGAGCCGCAGATCGTGCAGATCTGCCAGTCGCCGCTGGAGAACAAGGTGCGGAGCTTGTCGACGCTGGCGCTGCCGGTGGCGCAGGTGTTTTGCCTGCCGCTTTGGCTGAACGAGACCGACACGCGGCAGTTCGCCGGGATGATACCGCTGCAACTGGAATCGCGCGGGCTGCAGCCGCGCAATGAGCCGGCGGTTTTCGACTGGTCGGTGGTGGCGCAGGAGGAGGCCCGGACGCTGGTGGTCGTGGGCGTGCTGCCGGCTGCGTTGCCGCCGGAACTGCACGCGGAGGCATACGAGTCGTTCGATCTTTCCGCGCGCTACTTCCGCCTCGCGCCAAACGCGCTGACGCTATGGCGCGAGCACGACCGGCTGGTCGTCGCGATCACGCGCGGGGCGAATCTTGTTTACTACCAGGCGCTGTCGGAGGGCGAGGTGACGTCGCGCGTCATCCAGGATCTGAGCACCATCCGCAGCACGCTGGAGATGCAGGATATTCTCACGCCGCTGCGATTGGTCGTGGCGTGGACGCCGCTGAAGCCCGATGAACGTATCGCGCTGAAGGGCGCGTTCAACCTGCAGGTGGTCGAGGAGGAAGGGCCGCCGCCGGAAGCGCCCGCGCAGCCGTGGAAGCTGACGCCGAACGCGATCGGCGCGGCGAGGCGCTCGCGCGAGAGCCGGCGCTGGATCGGCCGCGCACTGGCGGGACTGCTCGTGGCTTACCTTTGCGTGATGGCGTGGCTCGCGTGGCAGTACGTGCAGACGTCGCTCAAGGTGGCCGAGCTGGGCAAGTGGCAGGACGCGCACGCGGCGGATGTCGACACGGTCATGTCCGGGCGCTCGGCGTGGAAGCAACTCGCGCCGGTGGTTGATTACAAATATTTCCCGCTCGAGCTGCTCAAGAATGTGCAGGCGGCGATCCCGGCCGACCAATTGCACCTGACGCTCTTCGAGTGCGACGACCAGGGCAAGCTGCAGATCCGCGGCGAGGCCAAGAACGTCGCGGGGGCCTTCACCTTCTACGAGAAGCTCAAGGCCGATCCCTATTTCACGCGCTACAACCTGCAGATGGGCAATCCGCGCCCGCTGCCGAATGACCTCGCGTCGTTCCAAATCACGGAGGGAAGCCATGCCGCCCCGTAGCAACGAGAAACTCTACCTCGCCATCCTGCTCGCGATCCTTTTCGTGGCCGCGAACTGGTACGGCTACAAGTGGTACGCCGGGCAGATGACCGACCTGAACCACAAGGTCAACAACCTGCAGACCGACCAGGACGCCGCCGAGACCGCGCTGAAGGAAATCCCGCAATGGACGGCGCGGCGGGCGTGGCTCAACAAGCAGCAGCCGGCGATGACAAACGAGGGCGACGCCAAGGCCGCCGTGCTCGATTACGTGGAGAAAGGCGCGACCGCGCACAAGCTGGAGGTCGTCGAGCAGAGCCTCAACGACGTGCAGCACACGGCCGGCGGCATCCGCGTCAACGTTTCGATCAAGGTGAAGGGCTCGATGCAGAACCTCGTCGAGTGGCTCGCGCCGCTGCAAAAGCCGGACGACTTCTACGCCGTCACGCTCTTCTCGCTGAAGGCCGACACGGACGAGAAATCGTTCGATTGCACGCTCCAGGTCGCCCGGTACTTCAAGGGAGGGCCTTCGTCATGAAGATGGATGAAAGTTTCGCTTCAGCCTCGAGCGGTAGCCCGCGACCGCCGGGCGCGGGGCTCGGTAGCATTCGCGGACCTCAGTCGCTATTGCGCTCATCAACTCGCCCCGCGCCCGGCGGTCGCGGGCTACCGCTTGTGGCCTTCGCCCTGCTCAGCATTTTATCGCTGCGCGCGCAGGACACCACGGGCGGCCCGGCTGCACCTGCGCCGACCGCGACGGATGACAATGACCCGGCGGCGCACCAAGGCTATGAGCCCCCGCGCTACGAGGATCTCTGGACCAAGTCGCCCTTCGCGGTCGAGACGCCCGACACGCAGGTGACCGAGTCGGCGGACTACTCGTTCGTCGGCGTGGCGCAGATCCGGGGTGTCACCTTCGTCAGCCTCGTCCAGAAGCAGAACCAGGCTCACCTGCTCATAACGTCAGACCAGCCGCTCGGCAGCCTCAAGCTCGACTCCATCTCCAACAAGCCCGACGGCGTCTACGCCTCCTTCACCCAAAACGGCCAGCCGCTCACCCTCAAGCTCGAAACGGCACAGGCGGGCGGCGCGCCGCAGGCCAATGCGGCACTCGCGCCCGGGGGCGGCATGCCCCTGCTGTTCAATCCTCCCGGTGCTCCGGCGGCAGGCGGCCAAAACATCCCGATGCCGGGCAGCTTCAACCCGTCGACGGCCCGTCCGTTGATCCGCATTCGCCGTCCCCTCATCCACGTTCCGGGGCGCGGTCCGGGCCAGGGCGGCGACGCCCCCCCGTCTCCTCCACCCGCGCCCGCCGCTGGTCAGCCCACCCCTCCACCCGCACCCTAATGAAATCGAAATCGGTAAGATGCTATTCAATGGCTTGGAGACGGGCCTTTTCTGAGGCTTCCTTCCGTTCCCGTTTTATGCCACGCTCACCGGGCTCGACCATGAACGGAACAAGGATGAAGAAGGAAGCGCCCGGGAAGCTCACCCTTTCCGCGTGCTGCCTTTTGACCTCGGCCAGCCTCCTTGTCTCCTCGCTGCCTAGTCATGCGCAGGTTCCCGGCGCGGCCCCCGGCCAGCAAGGCACCGCCCCGCTCGTACCGGTGACGGCTGGCAGCCTCGATTACCAGAACGCCCCGGTCGAGTCGCTGCTCGATTTCTACGAAAAGCTTTCCGGCAATCGCCTGGTCCGCGACGCCAACATCGCCGGCCTGCCGAACATCAGCGTCAACCTGAGCGGCCTGACCGAGCCGGAGATGGTCCGCTTCATCCGCGCCTACCTGCAGCTCAACGGCGTGAGCTTCCTGCCTGTCGATGCGCATACCGAGAAGGTCATGACCATCGGCACCAACAAGCTCCCGCGCAGCGAGGCGCCCAAGGTCTACACCCGGCTTGAGGACATGCCCACCGACGACACGATCGTCACCTTTTTCATGCCGCTGGACTACGTCTCGCCGCAGGAAGCGCAAGGCATCTTCCAGCTCACCGCGCCGCCGCACACCTACGGCCAGTACGTGCCCGCGCAGTCGGCCCAAGGCATCATCCTGACCGAGGAAGCCAGCGTGGTGCGCGAGCTCGTCTCGCTCAAGGACCTTATCGACATCCCGCCGGCCAAGGTGTCGACCGAGTTCATCACGCTCAATCGGGCTGATCCCGACGTCGTCGTGGCCGAGCTCGACAAGATGCTCAACATCGGGCCGAACGGCGCGCCGATCGCCGCCGCTGGCCCCAACGGCCAGGTCATCGTGCGCTCGGACATGGGCCTCAACGCGCCGATGTCCGATGAGAAGAACCTGCTTTCCGGCCCGGCCAACATCGTCTCCGACCCGCGCTCCAGCCGCGTCATCATCACCACGCGGCCGATAAACATGCCCTTCCTCCGCACCGTGGTGGCCCAGCTCGACCAGCCCGCCGCCAATACCGAACCGCAGCGCTACGAATTGCGCTACGTGACCGCCGCCGACATCCTGCCCGCCATCGAAGCCGCGCTGGCCGAGGGCAAGGACCAGTTGCAGCAGGTCAAGCAGGACCAGCAGACGGCGCAGAGCGGCGCGAACCGAAACGGTACGGCCGGCGGCGCCGGCGGCACGGCAGCGCCAGCCTCCAGTGCCAGCAACGGCACTAGCTCCGGCTCCGGCGGCACCTCGACCACGGCAATCACGCCGGCGCTGGTGCAGCCAACGGAAAACGACGTCCCGACCGTGCTGACCATCGGCAGCACGCGCCTCATGGCCGACAACCATTCCAACTCGATCATCGTGTTCGGTTCGCCCGACGTGGTGAAGCGCGTCTCGGAGATGATTGATGAACTCGACCGCAAACCGCTGCAGGTTTACCTGCGCACGGTCATCGGAAACCTGGTGGTGACGAAAGACATGCAGCTCGGTCTCGACGTCCTGCAGAAGTTCCAGAAGGTCGGCCAGGGCGGCCTGGCGACGAGCAACTTCAACTCCACCGGCGTAGGCAGCACCGTGGCCGGCAGGGGCACGGTGGGCAACGGCACTTTCCCCGAGCCGAGCTCGCTCACCGCTGCGAATCTTTTCAGCACCACGGCCAGCGGCCTGTCGCTTTATGGCGCCATCGGCACGACGCTCGACGCCTACCTCAGCGCGCTGGAATCGACCGACCGGTTCAAGATCATCTCGACGCCGAGCGTCTACACCAGCAACAACAAGCTGGCCATCATCGCCACCGGTGAACAGGTGCCGGTGCCAAGCAGCATCACCTCCGGCTTCGCCGGCACGTCAAACAACCTGACGACGACCGCCAGCGTGGCCTACGAAAACGTGCTGCTGCAGCTCGATATCATCCCGCTGATCAACGCGGACAAGGAAGTGACGCTGCAGATCCGCCAGACGAACAATTCGCTCGGCGCCAACGTCGACATCAGCGGCAACGAAGTGCCGAACATCGACACGCAGGAAATCAATACCGAGGTAACGGTGAGGAACAATTCCACCGTGGTCATCGGCGGCTTGATCCGCGACACCACCGAGCACTCCGGTGCGGGCATCCCGTGGCTGAGCGACATTCCCGTGCTCGGCTACCTGTTCGGCTCGACCGACAAGGCCAAGAAGCGCGAGGAGCTGATCATCATGATCCAGCCCACCGTGGTGGCCGACAACACGGACCAGATCACGGTCGACAACCGCGAGGAGAGCCACACGCTCCTCGGCCCCGACGTCGTCAATGCCGCCGCCGGCGTGGTGCCCAGCATGAAGGACACGATGCCGTGGGCCCCCAACGCACCGGACGCCGTCACGCGCGTCTCGAATGCCACGACGAGCACGACGGTCACGCCGCGCGGCACGGTCACGACCTCGACGACCAGCAACGGCACGGAGCCGGCCACGACAACGACGACCACCCACAGCACCACGGTCGTCGCCCCCGCGCCGCACGTGCCCTCGCCGCAGTTGGAGCCGATCGGGCCGGGGCCGGAAGCGCCCAGCGGGCCGGTTGCGCATTAAAGCACGCAAAGTCCCGTTAGGGACTTTTGAAGGTAGCCCGGCACTTTAGTGCCGGGTGTGTCCGGCCTAAGCGGCGTTAGTCCCGTAGGGACGACTGATCCCCGCTTTTCAGATGCGTTCAAGCGTCCCGACGGGACGCTCCACTTCCCCGGATCTTTCCCGGCACTAAAGTGCCGGGCTACCTTCAATCGTTCCTACGGAACGAACTGAAGCACGATTGTTTGCGCGGACCTCAACCAGGATTGCGTTCGTCGCCTCGCCCCGCGCCCGGAGGTCGCGGCTACCGCTAACCTTGCTTTCCCTGAAGGTCCTGCATGACCTTGAAGATGCCGCCGAGCATCGACCAGGCGATGAGCACGACGAGGAGGCCGAGCGCGGAGATGATGAGGAGCGGGACGATCGCCATGATGCGGTCGATCTTGACTTGGATTTCCTTTTCGTAGCGGGCGCCAACCTTGTCGAGCGCGACACCGAGGTCGCCGGTCTGCTCGCCGACCTTGAGCAGGTCGCGCAAGTTGGCGTCGAAATGGCCAACCGACTTCATCGCGCGCGTGAGCGACGTGCCCTCGCCGACGAGATCCGTGATGCGATAAAGCAGCGAGCGATAGAAGACGTTGCCGGTTGCGCCGGTGGTGAGCTTGAGCGCGCCGAGCAGTGGCAGGCCGTTCTGCAGCAGGTTGGCCATGGTCTGGCAGAACTGCGTGTAGAAGGACGAAACCAGCAGCGGGCCGATGAGCGGAATTTTCAGCTTGGCGGCGTCCCACCAGCGGCGGCCGGCGGGTTGGCCGATGTAGGCGAAGAACGCGACGATGAGGGCGGTGGCAGCGACGAGAATGATGAGGCCGTAGTGATGCAGGCCGTTGCTGGCCTTGATAAGCAGGAAGGTCGCCAGCGGCATCGAGCCGCCGGTCTTGTTGAACATCTTGATCATCTGCGGCACGAGCACTGTCATGAAGACCACGATCGCTATGCCGCCGGCGCCGACGAGGAAGGCGGGATAGATCAGCGCCAGGACGACGCGGTAGCGCAGGGCCTGCATGTCGACGAGGTGCTTGGCCTGGCGCTTGAGCATGGGCGCGAGCGCTCCGCTGGCCTCGCCTGCCGCGACGAGGTTGCAGTAGAGGTCGTCGAAACCGGGCGACGCGGTACGCAGCGCCTCGGAAAAGCTGGTGCCGTCGCGGACTTTCTCGCGCAGGTAGGCGGAGACGTCCTTGATCGCGGATTTTTTCTCGCGGCGCTCCATGAGCTGCAGCGCGGGCTCGAGTTGCAGGCCGGAGGAGAGGAAATCGGAGAGCTCGTCGGTGAACTGGATCACCTGCCCGCGCGAAAGGCGGACGTGGCCCGGGGCGGCGCCGGTGCGCGTCGGCGTGGCGGCGGCGCGCACGGACTTGCCCTGCACCATATCGGCCTTGGCCACGAGCGAGAGCGGCTGGATGCGGTCATTGGCCAACTTGCGCAACGCCTCGGAACGCGACGGCGCTTCCAGTTCGCCGGTGCGTTTCTGCCCGTCGAGTCCGGTGCCTTGATATGCGAAGACGGCCATGGGGGAAGTTTAGAGGGAAAAGGGTAAAAGTTAAAGGGATGGAATTTCGTTCAGGGCCCGAGGCCATCGTACGGCACGATCTTGTAGCCCTGCGGGAACATTTGCTGGTAGTTGGGTTCGTCGGCGAGCTCGAGGCCGAGGATGGGGGCGAAGTTCACCCAGCGGCGGTGCTTGTAGATGGTGACCGTGCCGCCCTTGGGTTCGTCCTCGATGTCGAACTCGACCCAGTACCATTGGTTCGTGCCGTACTGGATGATCTTCACCGTGGCCGTGCTGCCGTTGCCGGAATGGGTCGGCTGGAATGGCACGGGCGAACCGGCTGCAGCCCAGATGTAGTAGTTCGCACCGACCTTGAGAAAGCTGTCGGGATCGGACGCGCGGAGCGTGCCGCCGGCCAGGAACAAGGCGAGGACCAAGCCGATGATCGCGCGCATGGAAATAAAGCTCCGCGTTACTCGTCGAGCATGTCGACATCCGCGGCAGTGACGCGGACGACTTCCTCGATCGTGGTCTGGCCCGCGATGACGCGGTTCCAGCCGTCCTGCCGCAGTGGGATCATGCCCTCCTGCAGCGCCTTGCTTTTCATCATCTCGCCCTGCTTGCCGGCGGTGATCATGTCCTGGATGGCGGGCGAGACGAGGCAGATTTCGAAAAGCGCGGCGCGGCCTTGGTAGCCGGAGTGGCGGCATTCCTCACAGCCGACGGCCTGCATGGCGCGCGAGGCGTGCATCAGGGGGAAGCCGGCCTGCTCGAGGAATTCCTTCGAGTGATGCGCGGGCTTCTTGCAGTGCGGGCAAAGCAGGCGCACGAGACGCTGGGCGAGGAACGCGCGCACGGACGACGCGACGAGGAACGGCTGCACGCCCATGTCGATGAGACGCGTGATGCCGCCGATGGCGTCGTTGGTGTGGAGCGTGGAGAAAACAAGGTGGCCGGTGAGCGCGGCGCGAATGGCGATTTCCGCCGTCTCGAAGTCGCGCATTTCACCGATCATGACGACGTTGGGGTCGCCGCGCAAAATGGAGCGCAACGCGCGCGCGAAGGTGAGGTCAATCTCGGGCTTCACCGCGATCTGCATCACGCCGGGCAGCTTGTGCTCGACGGGGTCTTCCACCGTGACGATGCGGCGCTCCATCGTGTTGAGCATGGAGAGGAAGGTGTAAAGCGAGGTGCTCTTGCCGCAGCCGGTTGGGCCGGTGAGCAGGATGATGCCGTTGGGCTGCGCGATGAGGTCGCGGATTTTGCGCTCGGCGGCGGGGGTCATGCCGAGGAGCTGGAAATCGAACTTGTTGCGCGCGAGCAAACGCAGGCTGATGCTCTCGCCGGTGACGGTGGGAATCGTGGCGACGCGGACGTCGATGGGCTGGCCCTCGAGCTCGAGGCCGATGCGGCCGTCCTGCGGCATGCGGCGCTCGGCGATGTCGAGATTGGCCATGATCTTGATACGCGAGAGCACGCTGGCCTGGAGCATCTTGATCTTCGTCGGCACGGGCACTTCGTGGAGCACGCCGTCGATGCGGAAGCGGATGCGCAGGTCGTTCTCGAGCGGCTCGACGTGGATGTCGGTCGCGCGCTCCTGCAGCGCATTGCGCATGATCTGGTTGACGAAGCTGACGACGGTGGCCTCGGGATCTTCCTCGTCGAGGACGTTGACCTCTTCCTTCAAGTCGAACGCGGCGTCATCGACATCGCGGCCCTCGAGGATCGCCTCGAAGGTTTCCGCGCCGACGCCGTAGCCGGTGCGCAGCGCGGTCATGATGGCGCGGCGCGTGGCCACGCACCATGTGACCGGCTCCTTGATTTCCTTGACCACGACTTGCCGCGCGGTGAGGTTGAACGGGTCGTAGGTGAGCAGGTAGAGGTCTGTGTCGTTGAGCCGGACCGGGTAAAAATGGTAGCGCAGGGCGAGCCGCGCGGGGACTTGCTGGCGCAGCTTCTCGTCCATCGGCGGCAGCGCGTTTTCCCAGTAGGGCAGGGCGAAGTGCGCGCAGAGTTCGCGCAGGAAATCGTTCTCGGCGACGAGCTGCTTCTCAAGCAAGGCGCCGACG
>Ga0302267_10004855_pt1 | contig 14535 bp, 14 predicted proteins | sample III_Bog_E1_3_FD_194555 | JGI IMG/M metagenome (GOLD analysis project Ga0302267, IMG submission 194555) | Peat permafrost microbial communities from Stordalen Mire near Abisko, Sweden - III_Bog_E1_3 | ecosystem: Environmental > Terrestrial > Soil > Wetlands > Peat | place: Sweden: Abisko... | reverse complement strand
TCTCCTCGTCGATGGCTGCCTCCATTCCTCCGGCAGCCTGATCTTCCAGAGCCATGGTGTGCTCCACCCGGCGTACACGCTGCGTGGCCTCACGTCCGGCGCGGCTATCCAGGAGCGTTTGCAGGCTGCCAGACCGGGGGACGAGCGCATACACCAGGTCGCAGTCGAGTGCATTGGCGACCGAGCGCAGACTCTTCAGGGTGATCCTGTCGCTAGCTTCCCACCTCTCCATTTGCAACGGCAGGCTGCGCGAGGTTCCCAGAGTCTTTGCAACTGCTGCGGCGGAGACACCAAGGGCCTGCCGGATGGCGCGTATCCATCCCCTTTGCGGACGAGCGACGTCGTGGGCCGCGACAAATGGCTGTAGAGCGCGGTCGAGTTGTTTGAGGCGCAGGGTTTGGTAGTCGTCGTCGGTCGCCATAGAAATGACCTCGGGGCATTGAATATACAAATATATTCAACATGCCGTGTTTTGTCTATATATATCTATCCAAGCAATAATATTTGTATATATATGTATATGCATTCGGATGACGCACCGGTCTTGAGGAAGCTGAGTACACTGGACGAGATATGCCCGATACGCCAGTCGAGAAAACAATGGCCGCTTCGCCGCAGTTCCCGGCAGGGACGCGGGTGGTGGTGCTGACGATCAGCGACGGCTGCTCGCGCGGCACGCAGGTGGACCGCTCCGGGCCGGCGGTGGTGGAACTGCTGCGGGCGGCGGGCGCGGCGGAGCTGGTGACGGAGACCCTGCCGGACGAGGTGGAGTTGATCGCCACGGCGCTGCGGCGCTTTGCGGCCAGCGCGGACCTGATTGTGACCACAGGCGGCACCGGGCTGGCGGTGCGCGATGTGACGCCGGAGGCGACCCGGCTGGTGTGCGACCGGCTGGCGGAGGGACTGGCGGAACAGATGCGCGCGGAGGGAATGCGGCATACTCCGCTGGCGGCGCTGAGCCGGGGTGTTTGCGGGACGATCGGACGGGCGCTGGTGGTGAACCTGCCGGGCTCTCCCGCTGGCGCGTCGACTTCGCTGGCGGCGATTCTGCCGGTGCTGCCGCATGCGGTCGATCTGCTGGCAGGACGGACGGGACACTGAAGCCGGGTTCGAGATCGCGTCCAACTGACAACTCTCGCGGGGCCACGTAGAATCGTAGGGTTGTGAAAATTCATCCGGTTGTTGTAGTGCACAAGATAAGCGCGGTTCTGCTGGCGACCCTGAAGCCGCTGGGGATCTGGGGACTTGGCGCACTTGCTTTTATCGATGCCGGATTCTTCCCGTTGCCGACGACGATGGACGGCGTGGTGATTGGGTATGTGGCCAGCGACCACCGCAAGTTCCTGCTGTATTGCCTGATGGCCGCGGTGACCTCGGCGGTGGGCAGCCTGATTCCGTACTATGTGGGGCGGGCAGGCGGTGAGCTGTTCCTGCTGAAGCGCATCAACCGGGAGCGCTACGAGAGCATGCGCGACCGCTTTGAGCGGCAGGAGTTCCTGGCCATCATGATTCCGGCGATGATGCCGCCGCCGATGCCGATCAAGCTGTTTGAGTTTGGCGCGGGGGTGTTTGAGATGAAGCCGCTGCTGTTTACGCTGGCCATCTTCTGCGGCAAGCTGGTGCAGTTCCTGGTGTGCGGTGCGATCACGATCCTCTACGGCCCGGAGATCGCGCATACCGCGCGGCAGGCCGTCCACGAGCATCCCACCGGGATGATTGCGATTGGAGTGGGAGCGCTGCTGCTGTTCGCGTTCTACGTGATGCGCAAGATCTTCGACAAAAAGCGCGGTACCAGGCTGCCGATTGAGGCGGAATCGGTTGAGCTGGTGACGGCTGACGGGAACGACGACTCGACCCTGATCACATAACGGGCGACAGCCAACAATAGACATGCAACGAAGAATGGACAGCCGGGTTGCCCCGTAACTGTCCATCCGGACTGCAATTTTGCTGGTTGGCTGCTTACGCCAGGCGGCTGTCCTGGGCGGCGTGCATGCTCTCGGCGATTTTGGCGGCGAGCACCGGCAGGCCGAAGAGGACCCCCGCGGTGAGCGCGGTGGAGACCAGGTCATTGCGATAGAACGGGAGTGCAGCGGTGTAGCAGGCGCCCAGGCCGGCCAGCGTGCGCGGGTACATGATGGGCACGCCGCCGCCCATCCAGACGACGAAGTTGCTGACCAGGAAGAACGAGGTGGCCGAGGCCAGCGTTCCCGCGACGATGCGCAGGACGGAGGTCTTTTGCAGGATGCCCATGCCCAGCAGGCAGACCGCGGCATACCAGACCCAGGTGACGATGTAGCCGCTGGCGCGGAAGGGATAGCCGAAGGCGTAGACGGTGAGGTAGTAGTCGGTCGCCATCAGAACCAGCAGCGCGGAGGCGAGCCGGGCGGTGGTAACCCAGGTGCGGCTGCCGGTTCCCATGCGGGAGCCGAAGAAGAGCAGGCCGCCTCCCATTGCCGTGAAGTTCCAATTGACAGCGTGGAAGGCGTGGGGAAGGATGCGGCTGAGTACGGCGAGCAGAAGAACGATATAGGCAAGCATGGGGAGACCCTCAACGGAACTGGAGCAGGGCGCGATCCGGATGGACGCGAAAAGCCTGCACCTTCGATTCTGAGTCCTTACGGCGGCGGGGTCAACTTCTTGTGTGGTATCAGGCCAGGCCGGCGCGGGCGGAGAGCAGCGCGTGCAGGGTCACGTCGGCGAGGAATGCGATCTCCAGGCGGAGGACGATGACCTGGCCAAGCTCCGGGGGCCGCAGCATGTGTTTGTGGCGGCTGCAGAGTTCGGTGAGCGCCTCATGGCCGGAGCGGGTGAGCTCTACGCCGGTGGAGACGATGGCGGCATAGAGGTCGAGGGTGCTGCGCAGTTGGACCTCCACACGGAAGGAGACGTTGCCGTGCGGCAGGGTGTTGCGCTCCAGAATCCACCCGCCGCAGTTGGACAGGACCGTGGTCAGGTCGGCGAGCAGGGTGTGACGCGGTTCGTAGGTAAAGGCCTGGATGTCGACCGTCTGCATGCCGGATGTTCCCATGCGCCCCAACGAACTGCGCTAAAGGGTACATCGGAGCGATTGGCTGGCGCGTGAGTGCGGGAGGTACGGGCGTCACGTGACTGCGAGGGCAGAAGTAGTAGACAAAAGGCAGTCGACAGTTGTCAGACAACTGAATGCGGAGCACTCGCTTCAGCTCTCCATCACCACGACGGCCAGCGCGCAGTCGCGGCTGTGGGTGAGCGAGAGGGAGATGCGGTGGACGCCGAGCGCAGCCGCGCGTTCGGCGGCGCGACCGCTGAGGGTGAGCAGGGGTCGGCCGCCGGGCTCGCGGGCGACTTCGAGTTCCAGCCAGCCGACGCCTCGACTGATGCCGGTACCGAGGGCCTTGGCGCCGGCCTCTTTGGCGGCGAAGCGGGCGGCGAAGCTCTCGGCGGCGTTCTTCTGCTTGCGGCGGCAGTAGGCGATCTCGCCCGGGGTAAAGATGCGCTGCAGGAAGCGCTCGCCGAAGCGGTCGATGCTCTGCGCGATGCGCGCAATCTCCATCAGGTCCGTGCCGATGCCGATGACCAATGCAGTGTCTCCACCACCAACTTTATCCTTTAAAGCCAAAGCGGATCACAGAGAACACAGAGTAAAGGAGAGAACACGGAGGGGATCATAGGGGTTCGCGGATTGGTGGACTGCTCTAGCTGTTGAAACTTCACATCTAGCGCATTCCGTTCTCAAGGAGTGTCAGACGACAAAGGACTTGTCCCAGGGGGCTGACCGCGAGCGATGGCTCGAGGGACGAAGCCGTCGGCCAAAACAAAGGGCTTGTCATTCTGACCGCAGGGAAGAATCCCCGCATCTGTTGTGTCCGCCAGCGTGGGTGATGCCAGCTATAGCCTCCGTGTTCTCTCTTTTGCTCTGTGTTCTCTGTGGTTTGCTTTTTGTCCTTCGTGGCAGCTTTTGGAACCCGGGAGGAGATTTCTGCATCCATCAGGAGAGACACTTTTTGTCGATCGGCGGACCGGGAGGTCCAACGGGAAAGCGCGACAGGCCAGTGAGATGCGGGGTGCGGTTTGCGGGCCGGGATGGTACCCTCACATCAAGCTCATGGAGCGCGCGGCGGAGTGGTGTGATGTGCGCGCGGGGCGTCGGTTCCGCGGACAGGTTCGAGGAGGATTATGCCCAGCCAGCAGGAGGTGAAGTGGTCGCAGCTGAAGGTTGGGGTCATTGTGCTGGTGTCGGTTGTGGTGCTCACGACGCTGTTGTTCCTGATCACGAGTTCGTCGGGACTGGGAGTTTTCACGCGCAAGCTGACGATTTCGACCTATTTTGAGAACTCCGCCGGGCTGAAGGTGGGCGCGCCCGTGAATCTGCAGGGCGTCCAGATCGGGACGGTGAAGGCGATCAACGTGGTGACGGCGCCGGACCGGAAGCTGACCCCGGTGCAGGTGATCATGAAGATCGACAGCAAATATCAGAGCAGCCTGCACGAGGACTCGACCGCGGCGCTGACCACCGCCGGCGTGCTGGGCGACGAGATGGTGGACGTCAACAGCCAGGTGGCGACAGGGCCGCCGCTGCGCGATGGCGACGAGTTGAAGACCCTGGAAACGCCCAGCCTGACCGACGTGGTGAAGGCGAGCCAGGGAACGATTGAGAGCCTGAACGTGATCCTGGCGAAGTTGAACACGATTGTCGACAACCTGGAGTCCGGCAAGGGTTCGTTTGGGCAGTTGCTGACCAACCCCGACCTGTACAACACGTTTACGCAGACGGCGCAGAACATCAACCAACTCTCCATGAAGCTGAACAGCAGCGACAACACGGTGGGCAAGTTCATGAACGATAACGCCGCGATGTACGACAAGCTGAACGATGCGGTGGGCAAGGTGGATGCGGTGACCATCGACCTGCAGGCGGGCAAGGGCAGTGCGGGCAAGATCCTGAAGGACGACGCGCTCTACAACAATGCGAACGCGGCCGTTGCCAATCTGAACACGATCCTTGCCGATGCCGAGGCGGGCAAGGGGACAGCCGGGATTCTGCTGAAGGACCCGACCTTCGCCAAGAACCTGAACGATACGCTGGCTAAGACCGACGCGCTGGTGACGGCCATCAGCGAGGGCAAGGGGACGCTGGGCAAGCTGGCCACCGACGACGCGGCCTATACCAACTTGAACAAGTTGCTGACCGAGAGCACGACCCTGGTGACGACGATCCGGCAGGACCCGAAGAAGTACCTGACGATTCATATGAAGATCTTTTAGACATTGGGCCGCGGGCCTGGTCCAGGCGCATTTCTGAGGAGAAGGAGACAGCCGGTTCTCAGTCGAAGCGTGCGGGCCAGCGGCGTGCGCCGTGATAGACGCGCAGAATGTGCACGGTTGACGATTCGACGCGGTATACCAGAAGGTAGGGGGGCTCGGAGCACAACCAATTCTCGAGTGCGATCCACTCGACCGGTTCGGCCTGCGCGCGGGACCTGGATGGGCATTTCGGCACCTTTGAAGATGCGGCTTGCCACCAGCTCCGCAGCTTGAATGCTATCCCCTGCGATGTAAGCGATCAACACATGCAAATCGACTAACGTCATGCGCTCACTTTAAATCTCGCCTCTCGCGCCGAACGCAAAACATTCGCTATATCGCTTACGACCTCGTTATGGGGAATGCCAGCCGATGTGTCCAGTAAAGCCGCTTCGACGCCCGTTCGGAACCACTCCTCGTAGCCGGGTTCCGGCTCTCCGAGTCCGGGGTGAACGGTGACGTCCGCGCAGAGATCCAATGCAAGGGGCAGGCGCTGGTCTTCCGGCAGCTGCATCGCGAGTTGGCGGACTTCGTCGAATGGGCGTTGCATGGCGGAATTGTAGCGCACGTTGCGAGTTGCGGGTTGCCGGTTATCAAGCTTGCAGGTTGAGAGCCGGGAGCTTGGGTCTTCAACTCTCAACCTGCGACCTGCAACCTTGAACTGTCTTTCAGAACTGTTTCCTATGGAAAGTGGCATAAAGTCGCCGCTGCTTCTACAATAAGCTGAGTATTCGTATCCCCACAGAGTTGCTCGCAGCAGATGGCGTGTCGATGCAAGGCCGCCGGCGAGGATTAAGGAAGCGCATGACGTTGAGCAGGATTGGCCGGATTTCGAGGGCCCTCGTAGTATCCATGGCGGTAGTGCTGGGCATGTCGGCGTGCGGTGGCTACACAGTCGGATTCATGTGGGTGCTGGGCACGCAGTACAACCAGATCTCCGGGTTCAAGATCGACGACTACACGGGCAACCTGACCACCATGGTGGACTCGCCGTACTCGTCCGGCGGTTCCAACCCGGTGTCGATTGCCGTCCGGGTGGGCGGGAACTTTGTCTTTGTGGTGAACAAGGGCACAGGCAAGGGCGACGGCAACGTCGCGGTCTTCGCGGTGGGCGAAGACGGCATCCTGACCTTCCAGGAGGCATACAGCACGGCCGGCAATACTCCGGTGTGGGCTGCCTCCGACAATACCGGCAACTATCTGTATGTTCTGGACTCGCAGGCTCCCGCGGGCGCGACCAATCCGGCCGACGGCGATATTACTGTCTTCCAGATCGATCCCGGCACGGGTCGGCTGCAACTGGTGCAGAACCAGAGCGTGCATGTGGGCGGCGTCCCCAGTGGCGCGCTGCTGAACTTCTTTGAGGTTGGCCCGGCTCCTACCACCTTCCGCGTTGGCGGCTCCTGTCTGTACACGATGGACACCGGCGACCAGACGATCTATCCGCTGGGCATCGGCGGTTCCGGCCAGTTGAACGTGCAAGTGAACTCAGAGCTGCATACCGGGGCGCAGAGCCTCTCGTCGATCAATGTGAGCGGCAGCGAAATCTATCTGACGGATGCGGGCAAGAACCAGATTCTGCCGTACACGGCCGGGGCAAACTGCAGTCTGAGCCCGCAGGCGGACGGTGCGGTGGCGAACCTGCCGCTGACCAGCCCCCCGGTCTACACCATGACGGATGCGAAGGGCAAGTTCCTGTATGTGGTGAACGCGAATGGCACCAACTCGCAGAATGCGGCCAACTCGATCTCGGCGTATGTAATCCAGACGACCGGCGCCCTGGTGCCGATCTCGGACCCGCAGAACCCGTATCCGGTGGGCAACGGGCCGGTATGCATGGTGGAGGATCCGTCCAACCAGTATGTGTACACGTCCAACCACAACGACGGGAGCGTGACCGGCAAGTACATTAACCAGAACACCGGCCAGCTTTCGGACCTGTCGCGCGGGTCGGTATTCCCGGCCAGCGGCCTGGCCACGTGCCTTGGTGTCAGCGGGACGGTCGATTAGCCGCCGCAACGTGGGTTGCCCCGGCACTGCGCCGGCGGCAACTGACGAGGCTAGACGGACGAAACTGGAGATGGATGGAGCCAGTGTGGCGCCGGCCTTTTCCGGACGGGATGGGGACGCGCAACAGTTTGTCCCGGAGCTATTGAATCGCATGAAGTTGAAACCGATGGGCCGCTGGGGAATGGCCGCAATGTTGTCTGTGGGTGTGGCGCTTGGCGTCACCGCGTGCAGCAACGACTACACCGTGTCGTACGTTTACATGACCACCTCCAAGGCGCTGCCGCATGGGCTGATGAATGCCTACCAGGTGGACTACCAGTCCGGCTACCTGCGTCCGCTGGCGGATTCGCCGGTGGATACTGGCGGCCGCGATACGGTAGGGCTGGTGGTGGCGCCCAACAACCTGTTCCTGTACACGGTCAACAACTTCGACTCCGACGTGGTGCTGTTTGCCATCGGGACCGACGGCAAGCTGTATCCGGAGGCGACCTACAACATCACGGGCAGCCTGCCGACCGCGGCTGCCATCGATGCTGCGGGCAAGTTCCTGTACGTCACGTTCACCTACCAGAACAACGCGAACGGGACCGAACTTTACACGCCGGCCAATCCTGGGCCGGGCGGCGTTACGGTGTTCCCCATCAAAGCGGACAATACCCTTGGCGTACCGTTTACCGTCAACGTGGGCCGTAACCCGATGGGCATCTACACCAGCAAGACCGGGAACTACGTTTACGTGATCGATCAGGACGCGGCGACCACCGCGAACCTGCTGGCGTTCAGCGAGAACACCTCGACCGGCGCGCTGACGGCCATTGGCGCGACCACTGTCAATCCGGGCAATGTGATCTCTACCGGCTATACCACTGGGCCGGACCCAGTGGGCATCCTGGGCGACGCCGCGGGAACGCACCTCTACGTGACGGACAATTCGCTGAGCCAGATCACGACGTACTCCATCGCCGGCGGCATTCCCACCGTGATCGGCAACCCCACGCCCACCGACTCCGGCCCCATGGGCATGTCCTTCGACCTGAGCGGGAAGTATCTGTATGTGGCAGCGAACCTGGCGAATGCGATCGACGGCTACACCCTGGCCGCAAATGGCGTCCCGGTGCGGTCCACGGTAGCGGCCACCGTGCAGGCGGGGACCGGACCGACATGCATCTCCGTCAGCGGCGCTCCGAGCAATGCGAATCCGAGCCACGCGGAGTATATGTATACGTCGAACGCGCTGAGCGGCAACCTGACCGGCGAGGAGTTGAATTCGGCGGACGGCAGCCTGGAGCAGATTCAGGCACAGCCATTTGGCGGCAGCGCACTGCCGACGTGCCTGGTGACGGTGCCGGCGCTTCCGTTGCGATGAGAACTTCGGGACGAGAGAACGATTTGCAGCATGAGGCAATGCAACAGCAGTGCCGGGCAAGACAGGAATTCGATTTTCAGCAGGCGGCGTGAAGCCGCCGGGACGAAGGAAACACATGAATCTGCATACCATCAGCCGTAAGGCGAAGGCCTCGATCGTAGCTGCCAGTGTATCGGCGGCGATTCTTGGTCTTGCGTCGTGCAGCCTCGACTACGTCGTTGGCTACGTCTACGTGACGACCGCGAAGAGCAGTCCGGGCGTGATCGACCAGTACTCCATCGACTATCAATCGGGCGCGCTGGCGCAGATTGGCACGCCGGTGGCAGCGGGCAACAACCCGGTGCGGATCGTGCCTGCGCCCAACGGAAAGTTTGTCTACGTCATCAACCAGGGCGACTCCACTGTTCAGGAGTTTGCGGTGCAGAGCGGCGGCGCGCTGGCCTCGGTGAACAAGTACAACACCGGCAGCCATCCCACCGCACTGGCCATCGACCCCCAGGGCGCGTACCTGTATGTCACGTTCACCTACCAGAGCGGCTACTCGGCGACAACGCCCGGCCCTGGCGGCGTCAACATCTTCCCGGTGAATGCGGATAACTCGCTGGGCAGCTCGTCCACGGTGAACGTAGGCAACAACCCGGTGGGCGTCTCCGTGAGCTACTACAACCACTTTGTATATGTACTGGATCAGGAGACGGCCACCACGGGGCAGATCCTTGGCTTTGCCCAGAGCACGAGCAACGGCGCGCTGACTCCGGTCCCCGGCACCACCATTACCACCGTGGCGGGCAAGACGGTGGCGGCGGGCTACGCTGCGGGCGTGATTCCCAGTGCCATCGCAGAGGAGCCGACCTCGCGGTTTGTCTACGTGACCGACGAGGCGGCGAACCAGCTGATCGGCTATACCGTGCAGGCCAATGGATCCCTGGTTGCGATGATCAACGGACCATTCCAGGCCGGATTGTTCCCCGTGAACCTGACCATCGATCCGACGGGCAAGCTGATCTACGTTGTCAACTATAACGCCAACACGGTGGAAGGCTATGCGATCGATACGATGACAGGCACGCCCTCCGGCGCGGTTGGCGCATTCGCGACGGCGCTGGGAGCCGGCCCGACCTGCGTGGTCGTGGACCCGGCGCTGGGCACCAATCTATACACCTCCAACACGCTGGACAATACTGTGACCGGGGAGAAGCTTTCCCCCAACACGGGCGGCCTGGCGCCGGTGCAGAACTCGCCGTTCCTGGCCTCCGGGCAGCCAACCTGCCTGGCCGTAGTGCCCAACGGGGCGCATGCGAGCCAGATCATTACTCCGTAGTAGTCGGTAGACAGCAGTCAGTAAAAGTCGCGAACGGCAGCCCCGAAAGAGGCTGCCGGTTCTGCCTTAATGGATTGTCTCGGGCGAAACGGTCGAGGCAAACGATCCTCGACCGTACAACGTACAACCAACAACGATAACGCACTACCTGCCACGGGACAGGATCGCCCTGCGGGCGGGTGTCTCCACAAAGTACATGGCGGCAACGGCGAGCGCCAGCGTGGCGGCGTAGGAGATCCACGGGTCGTAGGCCTGGACGTGCAGGCGCTGGGCCACGTGGTACTGATGCAGCAGGTTCAGGAAGTTGAAGTGCAGCAGGAAGAGCGCGTAGCTGGCCTGTCCGAGCAGCTCCACCGGCTTCCAGGCAAAGACGGCGGCGAAGATGTTGCGCCCGCTCAGCCCGATGGTGAGCGCGGCGAACAGCGGAACCAGCAGGCCGCCGTGCATCAGGATGTAGGGCACGCGGGCGATGGCCGTGGCAAAGAACACGCCCAGCCCTGCCAGGCTGGCCGCGGCGACCAGCGTACGCTGGCGGACGGTCAGCACCAGCCCGGATTGCAGTTTTCCCAGTGCCATGCCGACCAGGAAGGTGCAGACGTACGCCAGCGGCGTGTACTTGAGCGTGCGGATCCAGACGCCTGAGCTGTAGCGGTTAGCCGGTCCGGGCAGGTGGTCCGGGTTCAGCAGCAGGTACAGCGTGTGCGGCACCAGGCCCAGCGCCCAGACCGCCAGAATGACGGCAACCAGCCGGCCCGGACGTTTGGGCCAGGGCAGTTGCAGGAACCAGGGAAAGGCGAAGTAGAGCGCGGCCTCGGCGGAGAGGGTCCACGCGACGGTGTTCCAGAAGGTGGCCAGCGCGGGGCTCCAGCCCTGCAGCATCAGCGGCGTCAGCACCAGCCCCTCAAAGAACTGGCCGTGGGAGCGGGCGTGCCACTCCGCGGCCAGCATGGCGAACGACAGCACGAGCGAGAGCAGGTAGACGGGATAGAGCCGGGCAAAGCGGGCGCGCCAGAACTGACGCTTGTTCAGCGGCTGCGGCCGGTCGCCGTAGTTGTAGGCCAGCACATAGCCCGATAGCAGGATGAAGAAGCCGACGAAGACGTAGGAGTTGTCGATGACCGGGTAGAGCAGCCCCATGTGCGGCGGCGTGAAGTGGAACAGGACGATGTTGACCGCCAGCAGCGTGCGCAGGCCGGTGAGCGCAGGCAGCGGCTGCTTGCGCGCGGGCGCAGCGGGCTTCGCAAGCGCGGGAGCGGGGCCGCCGGGAGTGAGCAGGGCTTCGGGCACTTGTTTAGTTTAGATGAGGATTTGGAGTGTCCGGGTGATAGGCAGGCTCGGATTCTGTCTGCTCGTACGAGGCGCCGAATGGGTTTCAGGGGTTAGTTCGTCTAAAATGTACTCAAGAAAGTGTCGGGATCGCTTCCATGAAAATGGCCACCGAAGTCCCCACCGTCTGGAATCAACTCGCCAAAGCAATGTATCTGCAGGATTCGCCCACGGCCGAAGTGAGGCTGTCCGAACGTGCCTCGTCTTCGTTTGGGAGGTTTCGGAGCAGCGAAGGCCTCCCAGAAGTTGCGCGTCCGGTCGTGGGGGAACGTGGCTACATTGTCGCGTTGCAGCTCAAAGCCATACCTTTCATCGAGCAATTCTTCGGCAACCGAAAGGTATCGAGTGGTCCATACCCAGTTGGGGGAGTCAGTGCAATCGACTTACAGGAAGAACCATCTGTCCTGCTTCCAAATCCCTTCGACGCATTGGTGGTATATGTCACTCAAGCTGCTCTAGATGACATTGCCTATGCTCATCAGTTGCCACGAGCAGAGCGACTGGTGTGGCCGCAGGGAGTATTCGATCCCGTCGTCCACCACCTGGGGCAGGCCCTCGTCTCTACGCTTGAGCAACCCCACCACGCTTCGAAGATTTTTCTGGACCAAGCGCTGCATGCCTTGAACTGTCATTTTTTCTGCTCTTACGCCGGTGCGAGAGTATCGGCCCCGCAATTTCGAGGCGGACTCTCTTCCTTGCAGATGCGAAGAGCGACAGAGCTTTTGGAGGCTAGCCTGGACGGCAATATTGCTCTCCAGCAGGTCGCGGAAGCATGTGAATTGTCCATCAGCCACTTTGCCCGGGCCTTCAAGCAGACCTTTCGCACGCCGCCTTACAGGTGGCTGATCGAGCGCCGCGTGGACCGGGCCAGAGATCTTATGACGAATTCGCGGCTGCCCCTGGCCGACATCGCCATTCGGTGTGGATTCGCGGATCAATCCGCGCTGAACCGCTCGTTCAAACGAATTCATGGGGTCGCTCCGGGGACATGGCGGCGAGGACAACTCGCGGCCGCTTAGAGCGGTTTCACGATTTATGTGGCCTCTGAGAAGTCTGTGCAATGCAGTTTTCCTTGAGGGAAAACCGCGCGAGCGTTCTTGGCCCCGGACATAGCAATCGTGAAACCGCTGTAGCCCGGTCGACTTTCGATGGCGAGCGCTTTCTCCCGACTCTCGCGACATTCCAGCAGGAATGGCCAGCTTTTGATGGTTTTCGCCTAGATGCTCCTCGCATCCCAAATTAGCCTCGGATGTAACAGGACAGCGAATGTGAGAATGGCCACAAGAATTGTGGTTTTCGCGCATTTACTGAGTCCGTACGGACCCTCGGAGAGCCGTTTCAAGTCCCGTACAGATCTTCCCTACATCAAAGGAGAAAAAACAATGCAGGCATTCAGGTTTGCTCGGAATGTGGTGACGACGTGTGTCGCACTACTCGCAATGATCGTTCCTGCCACTAAGGCGATGGGACAAACACCGCCTACTGAAGGGGCAAAAACCGTACTCCTGATTCACGGAGCATGGGCGGACGGTTCAAGCTGGTCGAAGGTGATTCCGTTGCTGGAGGCGAAGGGACTGCATGTTGTCTCGGTTCAGATTCCGCTGACATCCTTCGCGGATGACGTTGCGGCAACGCAGCGGGCCATTGCTCTGGAGGATGGGCCGGTATTGCTCGTCGGACACTCCTACGGAGGAGCTGTCATCACCGAAGCCGGCAACGATCCCAAGGTGGCCGGACTCGTCTATGTGGCGGCCGTGGCTCCGGACCAGGGAGAATCCACTTTTGGTCTCATTACCAGCGTTGCGACACCGATCGGTTCAGAGCTGCGTCCCGACAAGAGCGGCTTCCTCAAGCTGACTCCCAAGGGGATTGCCGAGGACTTTGCCCAGGACCTTTCCGCCAAAGAGATTTCGATCATAACCGCAACGCAGGTGCCGGTAAGCGTCGCCGCAATGAAGGGTGAGGTCACGACTCCAGCCTGGAAGTCGAAGCCGTCGTGGTACATCGTTGCCGCAAATGATCGGGCAATTTCACCCGATCTCGAAGCAGCTCAAGCGAAGCGGATCGGCGCAACAACGACAACCGTCCCCTCCAGCCACGTGGCTATGCTGGCTCAACCGTCGAAGGTTGCCGGTGTGATCTTCGACGCAGCGTCAAAAGCGGGTTCGAAGTAGAGCCCTGTAGGTCCTTTCATGCTCAAGGAATCGGTGGGCGCGATCTGTCGTGGCTTGCTTGCAAGTTACGACAGATCTGTTGTCCGGGCTCGATGGGGCAATCCTCCGCTGGGCTGCGGGACGACAAGGGGCAGGGACCCGCCCGTGACGGTGGGACTGTCACGAATGGGCCACCCGGCAACAGATTGAGTGCCTTGCGGGAAGCTGAGGCCCGAATCTGTTATGTTCCATTCAGCATGGGTCACGCCAAGCCCCCTCGACCGAAACGAAAGCCGCCGCACGCATTTGTGCTGGAAGCGCTCGCGCCCTTGGATCCCGAGGTGCGCCCAATGTTTTCCGGGTTCGCCGTCTACCTGTGCAATCTGCTGGTTTGCATGCTGCGAGAAAGCGACAAATCTCCCCGGGACAATGGCGTGTGGCTTGTCCTTTCGGACACGACCGATCCCAAAGATCCGGCTGTTCGCCGGGAGTTCCCTTCGCTCCGCCCCATCGAACTGCTCGGCGGTAAGATTGGCCATTGGCTTGTGATTCCAAGCGACGGTGCCGACTTTGAGACGGAGGCTCTGCACGCGTGCGACCTGCTGCTCCGTCACGATTCCCGGCTCGGCCGGATTCCTGCCTCCAGACGATAAGTGTTTGCGAGTCTCCCGGTGTGAGATCACAACGTGTGATCTCACACCGGGAGACTCGTTAATCTTTATGGCGTGACCAGCGAGCCCAGCGGTTCGCCCTGGATGACGCGGACGATGTTGCCGGGTGTCTTCATGCTGAAGACCATCATGGGCATGTTGTTGTCGCGGCACAGGGAGACGGCGGCGGTGTCCATGACGCGCAGGTTCAGGCGCAGCATGTCGCTGTAGGAGATCTCGGGGAACTTGGTGGCGTCGGGGTGGGTCTTGGGGTCTGCGGTGTAGATGCCGTCGACAGAGGTGGCCTTGAGCAGGATGTCCGCGCCGATCTCCATGGCGCGCAGGCTGGCGGCGGTGTCCGTGGAGAAGTAGGGGTTGCCGGTGCCGGCGGCGAAGATGATGACGCGGCCCTTCTCCAGGTGG
>Ga0302267_10004854_pt1 | contig 14540 bp, 14 predicted proteins | sample III_Bog_E1_3_FD_194555 | JGI IMG/M metagenome (GOLD analysis project Ga0302267, IMG submission 194555) | Peat permafrost microbial communities from Stordalen Mire near Abisko, Sweden - III_Bog_E1_3 | ecosystem: Environmental > Terrestrial > Soil > Wetlands > Peat | place: Sweden: Abisko... | reverse complement strand
TTGATGGCCTTGGCGAGTTGGGCCCTGAAATCCGCAGAGCCTGAAGCATAACCTTCGAATGCCACCACTTCGCCCCCCAACCGGGCGAAGGTGGATTTAAACACTTGGGAAATCCCCGTGGCATAGTCGCTACCCATATCAAAGAGGCAGGCTGCTTTCCGAGTCTTGAGATCATGGAAGGCAAATCCGGCACCCGCACTGCCCTGGTTCGGATCGACGAAGCAGGCCCGGAAGATGAAGTCTCCCACCTTGGTTACCTTGATGTTGGTCGAAGCGGAGGCGACCAGGGGGATCCTTGCGTCCTGGGCGATGGGTGCTGCGGCCAATGAGACGTTGGACATGGCTGGCCCCAATAATCCGACCACCTTGCGCTGGTGGATGAGCATCGTGACCGCCGTAGCCCCCTCGGCGGGATCGCCTTTGTCATCGGCGACGATGAGCTTGATCGGCTTTCCCAGTACGCCTCCGTTGCCGTTCCATTCCGCCACGGCCATCTCAAACCCGCGCCGGGCGGAAATCCCGAAGCTGGCCCCGTCTCCCGTCAGAGTCGCCACGGCGCCGATCTTGATCTGGTCTCCCTTTTTCTCGCAGCCCAGAGTGAGGCCGACCCATAGGCATAGACAAACAGGAAGCACTTTGTTCAGCATGCGTTGCATGGCCCCTCCCTGCTCGCCCGGCATTGGAATCAGGGCAAGCGATGACTTGAAGGGTGTTCCCTGCCGAACCAAAGTTCGTTCGCCGTGAGCCTGCAGTTCTGAAGCTTGGTGCCACTGGCGTGGCTCCAAGTCGACGATATCAACACATGGAGCCACATCAAGTGGCTCGTCTCTGCGACTTGGTGCCACTGGCGTGGCTCCAAGTCGACGATATCAACACATAGAGCCACATCAAGTGGCTCTATGTGTTGATATCGCCCTTCCGGATACGGTCCATTTCGCGTTTCTGTTCCCGTTCCTTCAAGGCGTCCCGCTTGTCGCCCATGGTCTTGCCCTCGGCCAGGGCGATCCGGACCTTGATCTTGCCCCGGTCGTCCAGGTAGATGGCCAGGGGAATCACGGTCAGGCCTTTGCGCTCCACTTTGGCGGTGATCTTGTGGATCTCGGCCCGGTGCAGCAATAGTTTGCGCGGACGCAGCGGATCGTGGTTGACGATGTTGCCGAACACGTAAGGGCTGATATTGGCCTGCTTGAGCCAGAGTTCACTGCCGTTGGCGTCCACGTAGGCATCCTGCAGTTGGCCGTGGCCGCCCCGCAGGGACTTCACCTCGGTGCCCACCAGGGCGATCCCGGCCTCCCAGGTGTCCAGCACGTGGAAGGCATGAAGGGCTTTGCGGTTCCTGACCAGGTCTTCACTCATGGCTCCAGTCTATCCAGGTTAAAGTTAGGCTCCATGGTCAGGAGTCGCCTTGCTTCATAAGTTGCTCACCCCCCTCATCGTCTGGATGGTTGCCGTCATGGCCGCCGTCGGACCGCTGGGAGTCACGTTTCTCATGGCGGTGGAAAGCGCCTGCATTCCCCTACCCAGTGAAGTGATCATGCCCTTTGCCGGTTTCATGGCGTTCAAGGGCCAAATGACCTTCCTGGGGCTGGGCACCACCAGCCCGGTGCTGCAGATCCTGATCGCCGGTCTGTTCGGCGCCATCGGCTGCAACCTGGGTTCGATCCCGGCCTACGAGCTGGGCGCCTGGGGCGGCCGCAAGGCGGTGGAGCGCTACGGCAAGTACGTCATGCTCAACCTGGAGCACATGGATCGGGCCCACCGTTTCTTCGAGCGATTCGGTGCCTGGGCCATCATCCTGGGCCGGATGCTGCCCTTGGTGCGCACGTTCATCGCCCTTCCCGCCGGCATCGCCAAGATGGATCGCACCCGCTTCCACGTCTATACCTTTCTCGGCAGCCTGCCCTGGTGCCTGGGGCTGGCCTGGGTCGGCTATGTTCTCGGCGAACGCTGGAACACCCTGGGGATCTATTTCGAACGGTTCGACCTGGCCCTGTTCGTGCTTGCCCTGGCCGGGGCCAGCTGGTTCGTCTGGAGCCACATCCGCAGCGCCCGGTCGCAGATCAAAAACTGAGCCATGCGGCTACAATGAGGTTCCCTAGCGGAGACGGCCATGGAGATCCCTGAACACCTGAGAGAGATCGTTGACCGCCTCGGCGTGGCGCTGGTCAAGGCGCTGGCCAACGACGAGAGCAGCCGGGCCCTGGTCCAGGAAATCCAGGCCCACGGTTTCGACATGGCCCTGATGCTGGAGGCCACGGTGGCCCTGCACCGGCGGAGCGACAGCGACGACGAGGCCCAGGGCGAACCGGGCCAGGCCCAGGAAGCGGAATTCACCCTGGACCAGAGCGGCGGGCAATGGTCCGAGGACGACAAGGCCTTCCTGAAGACCTTCAAGATCGCTTTGGAATAATGGACACCTGGGAACGACCGGCCCCGGAACTGGCCCAGCCTCCGCGCCCCAACGTCGCGGGCATGGGCATGACAGCCCTGGGCACCCTGGTGGCCGGGCTCGGGGAGAGCGGCTTCCGGGCCGCGCAGATCTATCAGGGCCTCTATCAGCAGCGGTGGTCCAGCTGGGAGCAGTTCAGCAACCTGTCCAAGGCCCTGCGGGCCAAGCTGGAGGCGGCCACGGAACTGCGTTGGCCCGAGCTCTACGAAACCGTCGGCTCGGACGACGGCTCCAGCAAGCACGCCTTCCGGCTGGAGGACGGGAGCCTGATCGAAGGCGTCCACATGCCCTATGCGGACCGCACCACCCTATGCCTTTCCAGTCAGGTGGGCTGCGCCATGGGCTGCACCTTCTGCGCCACCGGACTCATGGGCATCAAGCGCAACCTGACCCCCGGGGAGATCGCCGGCCAGGTGGTGGCGATGCTCAACGCCCACGGCCACCCCGCCTCGGCGCCGGTCAATCTGGTGTTCATGGGCATGGGCGAGCCCCTGCACAATCTCGATAACGTCATGGCCGCCTTCGCCCTGCTCACCGATCCCAAGGCCATGGGCCTGTCGCCCAAGCGCATCACCCTTTCCACTTCCGGGCTGGTGAACGGGATCCGGCGCCTGGCCACCTACCCCAGGCGACCCCGGTTGGCCCTGAGCCTCAATGCCACCACCGATGAGTACCGTTCCAGCATCATGCCGGTGAACCGGGCCTGGAATCTGGCGGCCCTGGCCGAGGCGCTGAAGGCGTTCCCCCTGGAGCACGGCGAACGGATCACCCTGGAGTACGTTCTGCTCAAGGGGGTCACCGACAGCCTGGAGGACGGTCGTCGTCTAGCCGCTTTCGCCCGGCAGTTCCCCAGCAAGGTGAATTTCATCCCGTTCAACGCCCACGAAGGTTCCGGGTTCGAAGCCCCGCTTGAAACCCGGATCGGGGAACTCTGCGCCCTGCTCACCGCCCGGGGCCTCACCGCCAGCGTCCGCCGCAGCCGGGGCCAGGATGTGGCCGGGGCCTGCGGCCAACTGGTGCGGGGAGCCAATCCGGCCCTCTGATTCGACTGAAACCATTGAAGATCCTGGCACGCAATGGCATATGGAATGTACTCCATATTTAGCCGCTAGCACCGTTGGTGCCCTGGCTGGAATGGACGACCGTGCGGGGCGCAACCTGATCGAAACCCACCAGGTGCCCCAGCGGTTCGGACGGATCCGGGCCCTGCCCTGGGAGGCGGGTCTCGCCGCGGTCTGGCCCCTTCCGGACCATGATTTGTATGCGGGGAGTTAACCGTTACACTAGGTGTTTACCCACAAGGATACCTCCATGCCTTTCGAGCCCCTGCAGCAGGAACCCATGATCCAGAAGCGCTGGGCCGAGGCCCGCGCCTTCCGCGCGCCGACCGCCGCGGAGCTTGCGCCGGGGGACAAGACCTTCTATATGCTGGTGATGCTGCCCTACCCCAGCGGCCGCATCCACATGGGCCACGTGCGCAACTACACCCTGGGCGACGTGGTGGCCCGGTTCCGGCGCATGCGCGGGGACAAGGTGATGAACCCGCTGGGCTGGGATTCCTTCGGCCTGCCCGCGGAGAACGCCGCCATCAAGAACGGCATCCACCCGGCCGTGTGGACCCGGGCCAATATCCAGGAGATGAAGGGCCAGATCCAGAAGATGGGCATCAGCTATGACTGGGACCGGGAGATCGCCTCCTACCTGCCCGAGTACTACCGCTGGAACCAATGGTTCTTCATCAAGATGTGGGAGCGGGGGGACGTGTTCCGGGCCATGCGCAACGTGAACTGGTGCGAGGCCCTGGGCACGGTGCTGGCCAACGAGCAGGTGGTGGACGGCAAGGACGAGCGCACCGGTTCACCGGTGGTGCAGAAGCCCATGGAACAGTATTTCTTCGCCATCACCCGCTATGCCGAGGAACTGCTCTCGGGCCATGACCAGCTGGACTGGCCGGAGAACGTCAAGGCCATGCAGCGCCATTGGATCGGCAAGTCGGTGGGGGCCCGCCTGAGCTTCGATCTGGCCGACGGCAGCGAGGTGCAGGTGTTCACCACCCGCCTGGACACCCTCTACGGGGTGACCTTCATGGCCCTGTCCACCGAGCATCCCTTCATCAAGCAGGCGGCGGCAACCGATCCCGGGCTGGCGGAGTTCTGCGCCATGGTGGCCGGCCAGAGCCGGGAAGAGCGCCTCACCAGCGACGTGAAGCTGGGCTACCGCTCCCGCCTGGAGGCCATCCACCCGTTCACCGGCGAGAAGATCCCGGTGTTCGCCGCCAACTATGTGCTCATGGACTATGGCACCGGCGCGGTGATGGGCGTGCCGGCCCACGACGAACGGGACCTGGAGTTCGCCGAGAAATACGGCATCGCCATCCCCAAGGTGATCGAGAGCGAAAACCCATGGGAGCCCGGCATCCTGATCAACTCCGGAGAATTCACCGGCCTGACCAGCGACGCGGCGGTGGACGCCATGGTCGCCAAGCTGGCCGGCCGGGCCGAGAAGGCGGTCACCTTCAAGCTGAAGGACTGGGGCCTTTCCCGCCAGCGCTACTGGGGCACGCCCATTCCCACGGTGCACTGCCCGGCCTGCGGGGTGGTTCCGGAAAAGGAAGCGAACCTTCCGGTCCGGCTGCCCGAGGACGTGGCCTTCGTGGGCAAGGGAGCCTCCCCGCTCACCACCTCCAAGTCGTTCCTGACCTGCACCTGCCCCAAGTGCGGCGGGCCCGGGCGGCGGGAGACCGACACCATGGACACCTTCGTGGACTCCAGCTGGTACTGGATGCGCTACCTGGATCCCAAGAACGACCAGCAGCCGTTCGCCAAGGCCGAAGCGGACGCCTGGAGCCCGGTGGACCTCTACGTCGGCGGCATCGAGCACGCCACCATGCACCTGATCTATGCGCGCTATTTCTACAAGGTGATGCGCGACCTGGGCATGGTCAGCGGAGACGAGCCCTTCAAGAAGCTCATCTGCCAGGGCATGGTCCTCAAGGACGGTTCCAAGATGTCCAAGTCCAAGGGCAACATCGTCGATCCCGATGAGGTCATCGCCACCTACGGCGTGGACGCCCTGCGGCTGTTCATGATCTTCGCCGCCCCCATCGAGAAGGAGATCGACTGGACCGGCTTCGAAGGCATCGAAGGGGCCACCCGCTTCCTGAAGCGGGTCACCCGGATGGTGGAGAACCATGAACTCTCGGCCGACCCGATCCCGGCCAAGGAGCTGCTCAGCACCGAGGAGAAGGCCCTGCTGGTGAAAATCCACCAGACCCTGCACAAGGTGACCGACGACCTGAGCCACCGCTACCAGTTCAACACCCTGGTGAGCAGCCTCATGGAGCTGGCCAACCACCTGGCCGATCTGCCCAGGACTGCCCCCCACCGGGCCGCCATCATGCAGAAGGCCCTGGAGATCTTCACCCTGATGCTCTCCCCCGCCGCGCCCCACCTGGCCGAACAGCTCTGGACCCGCCTGGGCGGCCAGGGCCTGTGCATGCTCGCCCCCTGGCCCGAGACGGACCCCGCCTGGCTGACGGCGGATGAGGTGACCGTGGTGGTTCAGGTGAACGGCAAGGTGCGGGGCCGGATCCTGGTGCCCGCCGGCGCCGGCGAGGAGGAACGCCGGGCCGCCGCCCTGGCCTGTCCCGAGGCCCAGCAGCACCTCCAGGGCAAGGAGATCGTCAAAGTGGTGGTCCCCCCCGGCGGCAAGCTGGTGAGCATCGTGGTGAAGGGTTGAGCACCGTGGCCCCCGCTCCGTTGAACCCCAGCGACCTGGCCGCCGGACTGCTGGAAGCCGGGGCGGTCCGGCTCTCCCCCGGGGCCCCGTTCACCTGGGCCTCCGGCCTGAAGTCCCCGATCTATTGCGACAACCGCCAGCTGCTGGGCTTCCCCGGGCTGCGCTCCAGCATCAAGGCGGCCCTGGCCGCCCGGGCCGCCCTGGCCCGGCCCAGCCTCATCGCCGGCACCAGCACCGCCGGCATCCCCTGGGCCGCCCTGGTGGCCGACCAGTTGGGCCTACCCATGGCCTACGTGCGCCCCGAACCCAAGAGCCACGGCATGGGCCGTCAGGTGGAGGGTCCTTCCAGCAAGGGCCACCGGGTGGTACTCATCGAGGATCTCATTTCCACCGGCGGTTCCAGCATCCGCTGCGTGGAGGCCCTGCGCCAGGAAGGCGGGGAAGTGCTCGAGGTGCTGGCGCTGTTCAGCTACGGCCTGCCCCGGGCCGAGGCGGCGTTCCAGGCGGCCTCGGTGGCGCTCATGGTCCTGGCCACCTTCAGCGATCTGGCCGCCCGGGCCCAGGCCCAGGGCCTCCTGGACGCGGAAGGGATGGCCTCCCTGGCCGAATGGCGGGCTGATACCGCCACCTGGAGCAAGCGCCACGAAACCGTCTGAGGGGAGGACCGCGCGATGAAACTCTATACCCGCACCGGCGATGCCGGGACCACCGGCCTGTTCGGCGGCGACCGGGTCGCCAAGTGCCATCAGCGGCTGGAAGCTTACGGAACCCTGGACGAACTCAACAGCGTCCTGGGCATCCTGGCCCTGAACCTGGCGCCCGAACTGGAAGCCCATGGTCCGCTTCAACTCATCCAGCGCGATCTGTTCGCCCTGGGGGCGGTGCTCGCCACCCCGCCCAACCGGGCCGACCAGCTGGGGCAGCGCCTGACCCATCCCACCTGGCCCATCCCGGCCATGGAGACGGACATCGACCGGTTGGCGGCCCTGGCCCCGGCCATGACCCATTTCGTTCTCCCGGGCGGCTGCGCCGGTTCCGCCCACAGCCACTGGGCCCGGACCGTCTGCCGCCGGGCAGAGCGGGAGGTCGTGGCGTTCAGTGCCTCCGAACCTTTGCCGTCCGAGGTGGTGGTCTATTTGAATCGCCTGAGCGATTGGCTGTTCGCCTTGGCCCGGGCCGCCAACGCCCAGGCCGGGGTCGAGGACGTGAAGTGGCTGCCCTGAGCGTTCGGCGCCTGGATACGGGCGCAACCCGCAGACAGGGCGTAGACTTGAGAATGGAATGTAAATAATGTCCATTCATCCGTTGATCCTGGCAACTCTGGTCTCGGTCGCCTCGCTGGCGGGCGCGGCCAAGGGCGGGACCACCTACCTGTACACCTATTACGACCGCAATGGCAATGTCGTCATCAACAACCTGCCCCCATCCTACCTGAAAGGGCAGGGGTTGACGCTGCGCCATGTGGGGGTGGGGCATGTGCAGCTGGCCATGAGCCGCCAGGAGATGGCCAAGGTGCTCCGGAGCCCCGAGTTGCTGGCCCTGGTGGACAGCATCGCGGTCCAGGAGGGGGTCGACCCCTTTCTGGCCCGGGCGGTGATCCAGGCGGAAAGCGCCTTCTACGCCAAGGCCCGAAGCCGGACCGGCGCCCTGGGTCTCATGCAGCTCATGCCCCAGACGGCCAAACGCTTCGGCGTGCTGGATCCGTTCGACCCGAAACAGAACATCACCGGGGGCGTCAAATACCTGAGGTGGCTCACCGATAATTTCCAGGGCGATCTGCCCAAGGCGGTGGCGGCCTACAACGCTGGGGAGGGCGCCGTCACCCGCTACCAGGGCATTCCGCCGTTCGCGGAAACCAGGGCCTACGTGCCCCGGGTGATGGAACTCTACTCCAAGCACCTGGTGCAGCCGGATCCCAAGGCGGCCGGTTCCATGGAACTGCTGAAGAAAGGCCACGGCGGGTTCCAGCTGGAAGAGACCACGCTGTCCCCCGGCCAGACCCTGGTGGCCGACGCGAGGCTGGGCCCCAGCCGGCCGCCCACCCGGATCTACCAGTGGCTGGACAGCTCAGGACGCCTGCAGATCACCGATCAGCCCCCGCCCAAGGGCGCGGCCAGGGTCAAGACCTACGACGGATCCACCGATGGATCCCCGGACTGACCCTCACCGTCCCTCCCGGGAGGCGATGAAGCCGTCCAGGGCCACCAGGGCGTCGGCGTAGGTCTCCTTGAGCTGCTCCACGAGCAGGCCCGGATCGATGGCGAAGCTGCCCCGGCGGCCGCCTCCCTCCAGCTCCGCGGCGATGGACCTCAGCCTGGGCACGCCCATGGTCCCGGCCGCACCTTTGATGGAATGGGCCACATCGGCCAGATCGACCAGGTCCCCGGAGGCCAGGGTGACTTCGATGGCATGGATCCGTCCGGGGGTGTCCTCTTTGAACAACCCGAACATCTCCTTCAACAGACCCAGTTCACCATCGTCCAGGTCAAGCAGCTGATCCATCACGCTCAGATCCAGGTGCTCCCCCAGCAGGTCCAGAGGAAGCTCGCCGGATGGGTCGGAATTCGGTTCCATGGGTCATCTCCTGGGCCCAGTATCCCAGAACCGGCCGGCCCTTGGTGGTAGGCAATGGGGTTTTCCCTGGCACACTTTAGGAACCGTCGCCGTCCAGACGGTCCCATCCCCATTGAGGAAACCGAATGAAGAACCTCCTTCTCCAGCATGTCCAGGAAGCCATCGACCTGAAGCAGCGTTTTTTCGCCGCGGAAGCCGATCATATCCTCGCCCAGGCGGCCGACATGGCCGAGCGGCTCAAGCGCGGCTGCCGGATCCTGGTCTGCGGCAACGGCGGCAGCGCCGCCGACGCCCAGCACTTCGCCGCCGAGCTTTCCGGGCGCTACCTGAAGGAAAGGCGGGCCCTGGCCGGCATCGCCCTGACCGTCGACAGTTCCGCGCTCACCGCCATCGGCAACGATTATGGCTTCGACCGGGTGTTCTCCCGGCAAGTGGAGGCCCTGGGCCGCCCCGGCGACCTTCTGGTGGGCATCTCCACCAGCGGCAACAGCCCCAACGTCATCCACGCGGTCACCGCGGCCAAGGAGCTGGGGCTGCGCACCCTGGGCCTGCTGGGACGGGACGGCGGCCAGCTCAAGGGCCTGTGCGACGAGGCCCTGGTGGTTCCCAGCGCCGTGACCGCGCGGATCCAGGAGATCCACATGATGACCTACCACTTCTGGTGCGAGGCCATCGATACCCAGTTCGACTAGCACGTGATCCCCGGCCTTGAAAATTTCATCCCAGCCCTGGGCGAAGCGGCCCGCAGGGAACCGCTGGGACTTTATCTGCACGTGCCGTTCTGCCGGGACCGATGCACCTACTGCTCCTTCGTCACCACCCGGGACGAGTCCCTGAAGCAGGCGGTGCTGGACCAGCTGCACCGCCAGCTGAGGGAATGGGGCGAAGTGCTGGGCCGGCCTGGGGTGGATACCCTGTATCTGGGTGGCGGGACCCCTTCCCTGCTCACCGCCGCCGAGCTCGCCGCCCTGACCCAGGCCGCGGCCCAGGCGTTCGACTTGGCCCCGCTGGAAGAGGCCACCCTGGAGGCCAACCCCGGCACCCTCGACCTGGCCTGGCTGGAACAGGCCCGGGCCGCGGGTTGGGATCGCATCAGCCTGGGGGTCCAGACCCTCGACGACGGCTTGCTCACCCGCCTGGGCCGCATCCACGATGCCCGCACCGCCCTGGAGGCCCTGGAGTGGGCCCGGCGAGCCGGGTTCACCCGGGTGAGCGCCGACCTGATGGTGGGCATCCCCGGGCAGGATCTCGGCCGGGTCCTCGGGGATGCCCGGACCCTGGTCCAGGCCGGAGCCAACCATCTCTCCATCTACCTGCTGGACCTGGACAAGGCCTGCGCCCTCCGGTCCCAGGTGGACACCGGCAAGCTGACCCTCCCTTCCGATGACGAGGGCGCCGACGTGGTCGAGGCGCTGCAGGAGGAACTGCCGCGGCTGGGCCTGCAGCCCTATGAGATCAGCAACTACGCTGCCGAGGGCCAGGTTTCCCGGCACAACAACCGCTATTGGGAGCGCCGCCCCTACCTGGGCCTCGGCCCCAGCGCGGCGTCCCAACTGGGCCGCTGGCGCTGGACCGAAAGCGGCATCATCCATGCCTGGATCGAAGATCGCGGCACCGCTGAACTCCAGGAACTGGACGCGGCCGAAGCCCTGGCGGAGATCCCCCTCCTGGGGCTGCGCATGCACCGGGGGGTGGATTGGGAACAGTTGCGGGCCCGGGGCAAGGCCCTGAACCTGGAACCGCTGGTGGATGGCTGGGAGGCCCAGCTGGCGCCCTTCCTCCAGCACGGGCTGCTGGTGCGGGATGGGCCGGTTCTGCGCTTCACGCCCCGGGGCATGCTGCTGAGCAACGGAGTGCTGCAGATTTTCGTCTGAGGCTGATGCCTATAGCTTGCGCAGGAACGTTTCGACCTCAGCCCAGTCCCGACTCAAGGGAAAGGGGGGCAACGCGGCCCGGACCTGGGCGGCGTAGCGCTTGCCGTTGGGGTCCTCATGGGGCAGCATCATCCGCGGATCCAGGATGCACACGGCGCCCCGGTCGGTGCGGGTACGGATCAGGCGGCCGATGCCCTGCTTGAGCTTCAGGGTCATCTGTGGCACCTGGATGCCGATGAAGCCCAAGCCCTGCTGCTTGGCGTCGGCTTCCCGCACCCGCGCCTGCATCACGGGATCGTCGGGAGGGGTGAACGGCAGCGCGGTGACGATCACCAGGCTGAGCGCCTCCCCGGGCATGTCCACCCCCTGCCAGAAGCTGGCCAGGCCCAGCAGGGCCGCCTGGGGGGTCTTGCGGAACCGCTCCATCATGGCGGTGCGGGTCATGCCTTCACCCTGGACGAAGAAGGTGATGTCGGGCAGCGCCGACTCCAGCCGCGGCCGGAAGGCCGCCAGCATCTTCCGGCTGGTGAACAGGACCAGCGCCCGGCCCCGGCTGGCCCGCATGAGCCGCTCCATGGCCGAAAGGCTGGCCTCCACCCAGGCGGGGTCGCCCACCGCATCCCGTCCTGGACGTCGGGCCGGCAGATCCGGGGGGATGAACAGCAGCCCCTGGGTGGGGAAGTCGAACGGGCTTTCCACGTGCTGGCTCCGTTCCGCCTCGTCCTCCTTCAGACCCAGCCGCAGCCTCAGGCCGTTGAACCCGCGCCCGTCGCGCAGGGTGGCGGAGGTCAGGATCACCGTCTCGAAACCCCGGCGCAGGTGCTGGTGAAAAAAGGGCCTGACATCCACCGGGTTGGCCTTGAACAGGATGGTCTGGGGGCCCTCCCGGCTGATGGTGGAGACCCAGCCCTCGGGCTGGGCGAAGATCTGCTCCATGCGGGAAAAGGCCAGGCCGATGCGCTCCGCCGCCTTGCGCCAGGCCATGTCCTCGGGGTTGCCGTCCACCCGGCGCGCGGCGAGCCGCTTGGCTTCCTTCCACACCGCCTGGCCCGCTTCCACCCAGACGCCCACGGCGTCGGCCAGGGGCTTCAGGGCCATCCGGTCGTCCTCGAAGCCGAAGGTGCCGCTGGTGGCCGGCACCCGCTCCAGCAGGGCCATCCAGGAGTCCTGCCAGGGCAACAGCAGGGCGTCCAGTGCCGCCGCCTCGGATTCCTTGGCCGACTCCTCGGCCAGATCCCGGAACAGCATGGTCATGGCCCGATTGGACCACTGCTCGGCGCAGCTCTCGGTGAGCTGCTCCTCGATCTCGTGGGCCTCGTCCAGGATCAGCACCGGCGCATCGGGCAGCACCTGGCCGAAGGCGCTCTCCCGAAGCACCCGGTCCGCCAGCAGCAGGGCGTGGTTGGCCACCACCAGATCCGCCTCCAGGATCTCCTGGCGCAGGCGGGTGAGGTGGCAATCCTCGAAATGGGGGCACTGCCGGCCGGTGCAGCGTTCCGCCCTGGCATTCACCCGATCCCAAAGCTCGGACTCGCCTTCACCGTAGCGGCCCAGTTCCTCCCGGTCCCCGGCCTGGGTCGACTTGGCCCACCTCGGCAGGGCGAGCCACAATCCGTGATCAGACATCGAGAACTCGGCCGGAGGGTGGGCTTCCAGATCCTCCCACGCGGTCTTGCAGAGATAGTTGCTGCGGCCCTTGGCCAGCACCGCCTTGATCGGCCGGCCCAGGATGCCCCGGGCCCGCGGCAGATCCTCGTCCAGCAGCTGCCGCTGCAGCTGCTTGGTGCGGGTGGCCACCACCACCGGGTGGCGGCCGGAGGCCAGGGCCGGGATCAGGTAGCCCAGGGACTTCCCGGTGCCCGTGCCCGCCTCGATCGCCTGGAGCACGGCGTCCGGCCTGGAATCCCGGTCCGACCCGGCCCGCTTCCAGGCCTCGAACCGCTCGGCCCCGGCCCGGATCGAATCGGCCACCAGTTCAGCCATGCGCCGCTGTCCCTCGCGCACCTCCGCCTCGGGAAAGCAGCTGAAGATGCGCCCATCCGGCGGAGCGAAGTAAGGGTCCATGGCATGCGACATGGCTTCAGAATGGCGGAAAATCGGCGAAAGCGAAAGGGGCCCTCTCATTCCCGCCGCCCAGGGGCCCCGCATTGTCGCATCATGGCATGGGGCAGCCCGGAGGATCGGACATGGGTTCAGGGACAAAAGGCGGCGGTCATCTGGCCAGGGTGGCCCTGGTTATCTGGCTCATGCCCAGCCTGGTACCGGCCGCGGCGCAATATCAAAGGCCCAAGGAGGACTTGACCAGCCAGGAGCGGGAGGCCATCGAGGTCAACCGCAGCCTGGCCGGCCCCCGCCCCACGACCCGGGTCCCCTCCCTGTCCCCCACCGAGGCGGCCCGGGTAGCGGTGTTCAAGGGAGCCCGTCATTCGGTGGTGTTCCTATCTTCCATCACCAAGAAGTGGTTCCTGGAGGACAACCGCACCGGCAACCGCTATCAGGTCCCACCGGCCTCGGGCACCGGCTTCGTCTGGGACAACCTGGGCCATGTGGTGACCAACCACCACGTCATCACCGTGGACGACCCCAATGGGGGACCCAGGGGCGAGGCCGAGGAACTGCAGGTCACCCTGGCCGACGGCAAGACCTACAAGGCTGTGGTGATCGGCCGCAGCCTGACCCTCGACATCGCCGTGCTGCACGTGTTCGCGCCGCTGGATCACATGAAGCCGCTGCCCCTGGGCACCTCCGGAAACCTCCAGGTGGGCCAGATGGTCATGGCCATCGGCAATCCCTTCGGGCTGGACCACACCCTCACGTCCGGGGTCATTTCCGCCCTGGGGCGGGATATCCTCACCGGTTTCGGCACCCACATCGTGGACGCGGTCCAGACCGACGCCGCGATCAATCCCGGCAATTCCGGGGGGCCGCTGCTGGATCGTGCCGGACGGCTGATCGGCATGAACACGGCCATCCGGACCACCACCGGGATCAGCGCCGGGGTCGGGTTCGCCATCCCGGTGGACACCCTCAACCGGGTGGTGCCCGTCCTCATCGCCAAGGGCCAGTTGCACCGCCCCGAACTGGGCATCGTCACCTTCCCGCCCGAGGCCACCGCGACCCTGGGCGCCAAGCACGGCATCGCCGTGGATTCGGTCACCCCGGGCAGCCTGGCGGACCGGGCCGGTTTCCACGGCCTGCGCATCCGTCCCGGCGCCAAGGAACCGGTGGAACTGGCCGATGTCATCCTGGGGGACGTGATCACCGGCCTGAACGGGCACCCGGTGGAAAGCGACACCCAGCTCATGGACCTGCTGGAGCTCGAGCCTCCGGAGACCCTGCTGGCGTTCGATGTGCTCCGGGACGGCAAGCTGATCCGGCTGGTGCTCAAGCCCGGTGAACCCGCGCCCCAGCCGCCCCCTCAGGTGCTCCCGGCCAAGGAGCCCGAGGCCGCGCCGGAGCCGGCAACGCCCCAGCCGGCGCCCTGACCGCTGCAGTCTGGACATTTCGGCAGCGCAGCGGTCAGGTCGCTTGGGACCTGACCGCTGTCGGCCTCGCTACTTCTTGCCGGAAACCTGGATCAGGGGCGTTCCGCCACCGGCGCCGGTGATGATCAGGTTGCCCTTCTCGCCGATGTAGCGCAGGGCCAGGATCCGCTGGTATTCCAGGATCTGCGGGGTGAGAGAAGCGGAGACGATCTGCTGGGCCTTGGCCTGGCCCTCCGCCTCGATGCGCTTGCGCTCAGCTTCCTGGGTTTCCTTCTGCAGCACGAAGATCATCTTCTGGGCATCCTGGTCGGCGGCGATCTTGTCGTTGATCGCCTTGGTGATCTGGTCCGGCAGAATGACGTTGCGCAGGAGCACCTGCTCCATGTTGATCCCGACCTTCTGGAAGGACACCGTGAGGGT
>Ga0302267_10004850_pt1 | contig 14543 bp, 13 predicted proteins | sample III_Bog_E1_3_FD_194555 | JGI IMG/M metagenome (GOLD analysis project Ga0302267, IMG submission 194555) | Peat permafrost microbial communities from Stordalen Mire near Abisko, Sweden - III_Bog_E1_3 | ecosystem: Environmental > Terrestrial > Soil > Wetlands > Peat | place: Sweden: Abisko... | reverse complement strand
AGCAGGCGGCGAGGCGCAGCTCCCGGCGCACCCCGGCGTGCGTGAGCGAGACCCCGCGCGCCGGGGTGGAGGCGAGGCAGAGGCGGGACACGCGCTCGGGCGCGAGGAGCGCGAGCCAGGTGGCCGTCATCCCGCCGAGCGAGATGCCGAAGACGTGGGCGCGCGAGATGCCGAGCGCGTCGAGGACGCGGAGGCTGTCGCGCGCCAGGCCCGTGGTGCTCACCCAGAGAGGGGCGGCGCTGGAGCGGCCGCAGCCGCGCGGGTCGAAGGAGACAACCCGGTGCTCGGCGGCGAGGCGAGCCCGGAACGCGCCCCAGATGGCCATCGAGCCACCGAGCGGACGGATCAGCAGGATCGGCACGCCGCCGTGGGCGCCGCCGTCGACTTGATAGGCGATCTCCCCGCCGCCGGGGATCGGCACCATGCCCTCTTCCGGATCGAGCGCCGAGGTCGTCACGACGCCCTCTCCGCCCGCCTCGAGAGCGCGTCGAGAGCGGCCTGCATCTCGGCCTGCACGCGCCGGCGAATCGTGTCCGGATCCGCGTCCGCCGGAGCGGCGATCGGGGGCAGCACGCGCAGCTGGATCGGGAACGGGAGCGGCAGATACGGGAGCCAGGGGCCGAGCGCCAGTCCCCAGGGCAGCGCCAGCGCGACCGGGAAGCGCTCGAGGCGCGCCCAGCGCTTGAGGCCGATCAGGCGGGCGATGGCCTCGCCCTCGGTGAAGATGTAGGCGCTGCGGTGCGCGCCGTGCGCCACGATGGGGACGATGGGCACGCCCGCGGCCTGCGCCACGCGGACGAAGCCGGTGCGCGTGCCCAGCACCACCTCGTCGCGGCGGCGCGCGTGGCGGTACGCGTCGAGGTCGCCGCCGGGATAGACGAGCACGTGACCCCCCGCGGCGAGCGCGCGGCCGGCGTTGTCCGGGCTCGCCCGAAGGGCGCCGAACCGCTGGAGGACGGCGCCGAACGCGGGCACGTGGCGCATGGCGAAGTCGTGTGCGAGCGCGTAGAGCCGTGTCTCGGGCCCGAGCGCGCTCCACAGCGATCCGAGGGTGCAGCAGAGGTCGGGCCCCGCGAGCCCACCGTTGTGGTTGCCCACGTAGAGCGCCGGCGCGCGCGGGACGTGCTCCAGGCCCTCGACGCGGAGCTTCAGGTAGCGCCGGTTGGCGGCCCGCACGAAGGGCAGGATCTCGGCGATGAGCTCGGGCGAGCGGGCGTCGAGGCGGTCGGGATCGAGGGGCAGCGAGACGCCCGTCGCTGCCGTGCGGAACGCCCGGAGCAGCGCCCGCGTCGCCGTGGCGAGGTCGTCGGCGGGGGCGCGGTCCGGGATGGTCGCATCGGTGCGGTTCATCGCGCTGCCTCCGTGACTCTCGGTCCCAGTGCGCCGGTCCGGGCCAGCGCCTCGTCGGACACGCGGGTGCGAGACGCCACCGCCGCCATGAGCCCCGGCAGCCGCCGCGCCACGGCCGAGAGCGCCGCCTGCACGGGGCGCCGTACGAGGCCCGCCGAGAGCACCGTGGAGAGCCGCACCTGGGAGGTCACGTCGCGGGCGAGCCGTCGCTGGAACGTGTCGGCGTCGCCCCCGGCGAGGTAAACCCCGGCGGCGAGATGGGCGCTGTGCAGGGCGATCGACATCCCGTCTCCCGAGAACGAGGGGATGACCGCCGCCTGGTCGCCGAGGCGCCAGATCCCGTCCGCGCGCCGCTGCACGTGGCCGTAAGGGATCGCCGAGAGCGCGAGCGGCCTCGACCAGCAGGGCGTGGCGCCGCCGAGCCGCCCGGCGAGGTGTGGGGACGCCGCTTCGATCGCCGCGAGGAGCCCCTCCCAGCGCTGGCCCACCGCGGCGAGCCGGTGCTTCTGGACCAGCAGGCAGAGGTTGGCGCGTCCGTCCTCGACCGGCGAGAGCCCCGCATAGCCTCCCGGAACGAGCACCAGCTCGACGTGCTCGGACAGCTCCGCCGCCTGCCGCGGCGCGAGCCGGTAGTTCAGCTTGAACGCGACCAGATCGTGCTGGCGCCCGGCGGGCCGCCGGAGGCCGCGCAGGTCGTGCTTGCCGGTCGCCAGGAAGGCAGCGCCGGCCTCCACGACGTCGCCGTCGTCGAGGCGCGCCCGGAACCTCCCCCCGGCGCGCTCCAGCCCCTGCACCTTGACCCCCCGCCGGACCGTCGCGCCCGCCCGGGCCGCCAGCTGGAGGAGGGCCTCGTCGAGCACGCGGCGCGACAGGCTCAGGGCGGCGAACGGCAGCGGCACGGAGGCGACCTGGGCGCCGTGGCAGAGCCTCAGCGTATCGATCGACCGCGCGCCGAGCGCCGGGAGGTCCAGCCCCAGCGCGCTCAGGTAGCGCCCCGCCTCGTGCGAGAGGAACTCGCCGCAGACCTTGTCGACGGGGCTCGCCTCGCGCTCGAGCACCATCACCGCGCGCCCCGCCCGCGCCAGCAACGTCGCGATCGCGCCGCCCGCGAGGCCTCCTCCGACGATGACCACGCCGCTCATCGGGCCCCGAGCTTCTGCACGGTGAGCCGGAACGGTACCCTCCACCGCACGTCGACCCTGTCCCGGTCGATCCCCGCCTCGGCGAGGAGGCGGTCCCAGTCCGACCAGTCGAAGGCCCGGGTGATGGACACCGGGCCGTCGTGCTGCACGAAGCGATGAAAGCGGGCGAGCCGCGCGAACCGGAGGAAGAAGTGATAGGGCACGGGGTGCCGGTGGAGATCGTTGATGAACCAGCCGCGTCGGGCGACAGCGTCCATCCAGCGGAGGAAGCGCACCACCAGTGCGTCCGTCAGGTGGTGCGTGAAGAGCGAGCTCACCACCACGTCGATGCCCGCCTCCGGCTCGTAGGCGAAGGCGTCGGCGGTGATCCAGCGGATCGGCCGACCCGGCTCGGTGGCGGCGGTCGCCGCCAGCCGTGACCACGGGTTGAGGTCCACGCCCGTCAGCGACACCGGCACGCCGCGCCGCACCGCCCAGCGATCGATGGCCCGGAGCATGTCGCCGTAGCCGCTGCCGACGTCGACCACCTCGAGCGGCCGGCCCGCCGGCAGCCCGCGCTCCGCCAGGCGATCGAGGAACCGCAGCGTCGGGCGGTACGCCAGCGTCATCCGGTTGACCCGGGCCAGATCCGAGAGGCACGCGGTGAACTCCGCGAGGCTCACCGGCTCGGTGTCCATCAGCTCGTCGTCGGCGGATCTGCGGGTGAAGTCGATCGAGGTCACGGTCCCACCTTGCGAAACAGGAAGGTCTCGGCGGTCAGGCCCGGGCCGAAGGACATGGCGCATCCTCGGCCGCTCGCGTTCGGCGCTCCGAGGATCTTCTCCAGCACGAACATGAGCGTCGCCGACGACATGTTGCCGTACGCCCTCAGGATGGCGCGGGAAGCGGCGAGGGCCTCGGGCCCGAGGCCGAGCCCGTTCTCCACCGCGTCGAGCACCGAGCGGCCGCCCGGGTGCACCGCCCAGAGGTCGATCGCCTCCGGCAGGGCCCCGTCGAGGATGGCGGCCGAGGACGCCTGGAGGCCGCGGCTGACGGCGCCGGGGACCCGTCCAGAGAGGCACATGTCGAACCCTCGGTCACCGATCTTCCAGGTGATGAGCTCCCGCGTCTCGGGGACCAGGACGGAGTGGAAGCGATCGAGCGCGAGCCCCCGGGGGTCCGCGCTCACCACGCTCGCGGCGCAGCCGTCGGCGAACACCAGGAACGAGAGCATCTGCTCCAGGCCGTGGGCCTCGCCCAGGTGGAGCGAGCACAGCTCGAGGTTCACCAGGAGCACGCGCGCCTCCGGCTCGGAGCGGACGACGTGGCGGGCGAGCTTGAGGGCGTTGACGGCCGCATAGCAGCCCATGAAGCCCACCATGGTGCGCTCCACGGAGGGATCGAGCCCGCACCGCTCGACGATCTCCAGGTCGAGCCCCGGCGCGTAGAAGCCGGTGCACGACGTCACGATGACGTGGGTGATGCGGCGCGCCGCGGTGCCCAGGTCGAGGCCGGCGATGGCCTTCATGGCGAGCGTCGGCGCGTGCGCTTCGTACCGCCGCATGCGGGCCCGCGTGGAGGGCAGCTCCCCGTGGCGGTAGAAGCCGCCCGCGTCGACGGAGCCGTCGGCGGGATCGCTCGACGCCTCCAGCACGGAGAACCGGTGCGCGATCTGGGCCTTCTCCGCCAGCTTGCCGAAGAGCGCGCGGTCGCGGGGGGTCTCCATCCGCGTGCCCGCGAAGCGGACGAAGGCGTCGTGGATGTCATGCGGAGGAACGGCAGTCGAGATGCGGTTGAGATAGGCCGTTGTCACTCCGTGGTCACTCCTGCGCGCGAGCTCGCGACCACGGGGCGTGATCGGGCGAGCCTCGCAACGTCAGCGAGTGCAAACCTCCGGCCAGACGCACGACGGCGCCGAACGTCGCCGGTCCTGTCGCCCCTGCAGGGCGCGGCGACGCGAGCTGCCGCGGCCGCCGTCGCCGCCTCGCCACACTGTGGCGGGCTGGCTCACGCGGCGCCCGAGCGTGGTCACCGTGCGGAGCGCCCGAGAGCGCCCCGCGGGTACGCGGCTCAGCTCCCGGCGCAGGTGTTGAACGCGGGCGTGCAGTTCTGGTCGGTGCAGGTGGTACACGCCGCGGACTGCCCGCCGGTGCACTCCGACGCGCAGTGCTGCGCGCCGCACGAGACGACCGTGCCCCAGCAGGTCGCGCAGGCGCTGGTCAGCGGCGGGTCCTTGGCCTCGAGGCAGGTCGCCACGCAGCTCGAGAGCCCGGTCCAGTTCTGGGTGAGGTAGTCGGACAGGCAGCTGCTCGTCACGCACCCGGACGCGTCGTTGCCCACGGTGGTCATGTTGACCCCCACGTCGGTCGCGTCGGTACACGCGCCGGGGGTCCCGCCGCTGGAGCTCGACGAGCTCGACGAGCTGGTGTGGCCGGACGAGGTGGAGGAGCTCGACGAGGTGGTCGAGCCCGAGGAGCTCGTGGAGCCCGAGGAGGAGCTGCTCGAGGTGGAGGCGCCCGTGCCCGAGCTCGAGGAAGTGCTCGACGCGGTCGTCCCGTCGCCGCCGGCGCCGTTCGTTCCCGAGGAGGTGGTGGCGCTGCTGCTACCGCAGGCGATCAGCGCGGCGACAGGGACGACGAGGAGGAATCGGGCGACGTTGGTTCGAGCCATGGCGTGGGACCAGCCTTCGTGATGGAGGGGCGCGGGGGACGAAGCTCACGCGCATCGTGAGGCTCCCCGGCGAGGCTGCGAGGCTTGCAGGGAGTGGCCGCCGCCGTCAACGGACTTTGCTTGACGCACCCCGGTCTTCGAGCCGCCGGCCTGTGTCAACGCCCGGTGAGGCTTCCAGCCAGAACGGCCCCCCGCTCCCGCACGAACGCGAGCAGCCGGTGCAGATCGGCCATCGTGGTGCGGTGGTTGGTGAGGTTGACGCGGATCGCCAGGCGCCCGTCGATCACCGTGCTGGAGGGCACGGCGATGCCGCTCTCCTGGGTGTCGGCGACCAGGTCCTTGTTGAGCCGATCGAGCGTCGCGTCGTCGAGCCCCGCGCCCCGGTAGCGGAAGCAGACGATGTTGAGCGTCACCGCGGCCAGGAGCTCGAGCTCGGGGGCGGCGGAGACGGCGGCGGCGAGCGCCTCGGCCTGCTGGCAATTGGCCCACATGGCCGCGCCGAGCCCGGCGGTGCCGTGCTCGCGCCAGGTGAACCAGACCTTGAGCGCGCGGAAGCCGCGCGACAGATCGGGGCCGTAGTCGGCGAACCAGGGCGGCCCGGCGGCGGTGCCGCGATCGAAGCGCGCCAGGTAGCTGGGCTCGGTGGCGAAGGCAGCCCGGTGACGGGCGCCGTCGCGCACCAGCACGCAGCCGGCGTCGTAGGGGGCGTGCGCCCACTTGTGGAAGTCGAAGGCGATCGAATCCGCCAGCTCGATCCCGGCGAGGCGGGGGCGGAGCTCCGGGCTCATCCGCGCCAGCGCGCCGAAGGCCCCGTCGACGTGGAACCACAGCCCCTCGGCGGCCGCGAGCGCGGCGATGCCGCGGAGATCGTCGATGGCCCCGGTGTCCACCGTGCCCGCCGTGCCGACCACCAGGAAGGGCAGGGCGCCGTCCTTCCGATCACCGGCAATCGCCGCAGCCAGGGCCGCGAGGTCGAGGCGGCGATCGGGGCCGGTGGGCAGCAGGCGCAGCGCGTCGGCGCCGAGGCCGGCGATCTCCATGGCCTTGGTGACGCACCCGTGCGCCGAGCGGGCGGCGTACGCGGTGAGCCGGGGCGCCGCGCGCACGCCCGAGGCGCGCACCTCGGGGCCGAGGGCGCTGGTGCGCGCCACCACCACGGCGATGAGGTTGGCCATCGAGGTGCCCGTGACCAGGACGCCGCTCGCTCCCTGGGGGAAGCCGAAGAGCTCCCGGCACCAGCCGATCACCTGGCGCTCCACGTAGGGCGCGGCGTGCTCGCGCCCGCCGACGTTGGAGTTCATCCCCGCGGCGAGCAGCTCGGCGAGCATCCCCGTGGGCGTGCCGCTGCCGTGGACCCAGCCGAGGAACCCGGGGTGGATGTTGCCGCTGGCGAAGGGGAGGATGGTCTCCCGGAAGTCGTCGTAGAGGGTGGCCAGCGCCGTGGGCCCCTCGGGCATACCCTCCCCGAGGCGCTCGCGCGCCGCGGGGGAGACCGGCTGCCACGCCGGCCGCGCGCGGACGTCGCGGAGGAAGTCCACCATGTCGTCGAGCATGCGGTGGCCGGTCGCCCGGAAGGCCTCCCAGTCCGGCGGATCCAGCGTCTTGTCATCCATCCCGAGATCCCTCCTTCACCGCGGGACCAGCACCTGCTGCTCCCCGATCCCCAGCACCCGCACCTGCTCGCCCGTCAGCCCCTGCGCTGCCATCTCGCCTTGCAGCACCCGCAGCACCTCGCCGGGCGCGTCGGTGGCGTTGACGAAGGTGTCGTAGTGAATCGGCACCATCCACCGCGCCCCCAGCAGCTTGAACGCGAGCAGCGCCTCGTGGGGGTCGACGTGGGTGCTCTTCACCAGGCTGCGCGGGTTGATCGGCGAGATCGGCAGGATGGCCAGATCGATGGCCGGGAAGCGCGCCCGCGTCGCCGCGAACTTGTCGGGCGCATAGGCGGTGTCGCCGCCGAAGTACACGGTGATCCCGTGGTACTCGATGACGTAGCCGGTGAAGCTGGTATCCATCCACTCGCCGTCGATCCCCCAGCGGAACCCGTTGTGCTGGACGGGCACGGCGGTGATGCGCAGCCCGCCCCGCTCGAAGGTGGTCCAGGTCGGGAGCTCCACCGTCTCGAAGGCGAGGTCGGGGATGTTGACCGTCCCCTTCTGCGGCACCACCAGGAAGCCCACCTTGTGCTGGATCATCTCCAGCGAGCCGATCGACAGGTGGTCGAAGTGCATGTGCGAGATGAGCACCGCGTCGACGTGGGGCAGCGCCCCGGGGAGGAGGCCCGGCTCCACCTGGCGGCGGGAGAACTGGCCGATGGTCTCGGTGAAGACCGGGTCGGTGAGGATCACCTTGTCGTCGATCTGCAGCAGCGTGGAGGCGTGGCCGATCCACAGGACCGCGAGGCGCGCGTCCGCCCGGAAGGGCTTGTCGATCCGGTGCGGCACGGGCGCCGGGGTGCTGAAGAAGGCGCTCCCGTTGCGCTGGAGCACGGTGCCCACCGAGCAGCCGGCGGCGGCCGCGCCGAGCGCGAGGAGGAGGAAAGCCTGGTGGAGAGCGCGGCTCGGCATCAGAAGATCCGGATCTCCAGGGCCACCGTGGTGATGCGCAGCCCGGGCGTGGGGCAGTAGCTCGCCCGCAGGCCGAAGAACCCGCCCAGCGTGTGCAGGCCGCCGTCGAAGGCCACGCCGTTGCGGTCGCCTGCGTGCACCAGGGAGCCGCCGGCCGAGCCCGAGAGGTAGTCGCCGCGGTAGAGCAGCGGGAAGTACGAGCGCAGCCCGGAGCGGAGGATCCACCGCTCGGTGCCGGCGGCGAGCGTACCGGCGAGGATCTCCGGCGAGAGGTGGAGCTCGCTCGATCCCGAGTGACGGACGATCGGCTCGACGACGAAGCCGCGCCACCGCGAGAGCTTGCGGTTGATGCCGAAGGAATAGAGCAGCGGCGTGACCTGCCAGCGCGCGCCGAAGCGGGCCGCGCCGTTCCACACCACCACCTCGGGGCTGGGGATGAGCTGGAGCGCAGCCCAGAGCGCGGTGGCGTTGGCCCCGGGCTCGGTGGGCGGCGGCGCCGGCGTATCGGCGGCGAGCGCCCGGGCGGGCCCGGCCAGCGCGGCGGCGAGGAGCGGGACGACGACCAGGGCGCGCACGGCTCCCGAGGGGTAGGGGAGCGCGCGCGCGGCGTCGAGGGCTCTGCTAACGTCCCCGCCACGAGCCCGACCATGGCCAAGCTTTCGACGAGGCTGCGCGGCGCGCTGGCGGCGGCCCTGGTGCTGGGCGCGGGGGTGACCGTCGCCCGAACGCCGCGGGCCCGCGCCTCGCTGCGCGCCGCCTACGTCGCCTTTCGCGACCCGGCGCGCGTCCTCGGGCCGCCCGGGGAGCCCCGCGACGAGCCGCCCGCGGTCGCGCCCACCGAGCTCGATCAGCCGGAGCTCGGGGGCGACTTCGGCCGCGTCGCCGAGGCCGATCTCGCCGACGCCGGCGTGGACGCGCTCTCGTCGCTCACCCTGCCGGAGCTGCCCATCCCCCTCAGCCAGCGGACGCTGCGCTTCGTCGCCTACTTCGCCACCAGCGAGAAGGGGCGCGAGGCCTTCGCCTCCCGGTGGCGCCGCGCCGGGCGCTGGCGGCGCCCCATCGAGCAGGCGCTGCGGGACGCGGAGCTGCCCGAGGATCTGCTCTGGCTGGTCGCCATCGAGAGCGGCTTCGAGCCCCAGGCCACCTCCCCCAGGGGCGCCGCCGGGCTCTTCCAGTTCATGCCCGAGACCGCCGCCCGCTACGGCCTCGCCACCTCGGAGCTCGTCGACGAGCGCCGCAGCATTCCCCGCAGCACCGCCGCCGGGGTGGCCCACCTGCGCGATCTCTTCGAGGTCTACCGCCAGTGGGATCTCGCGCTCGCGGCCTACAACCTGGGCCGCGAGCACCTCGACGAGGCCATCGCCCGGCTCGGGCCGCGGCGCGCGGGGCGGGAGGCGAGCAGGCCCGTCGAGCTCAAGGACCTCGTCGACGCGCGGCTCATCCCCAAGGAGACGGCCAACTTCGTCCCGCAGATCCAGGCGTTCGCGATCGTCGCCGCCAACCGCGGGCGCTTCGGGCTCGACGACCTGGATCCGGCCCCTCCCTTCGACTTCGGCGAGATCGCGGTGCCGCCGGGCACGCCGCTGCGCGTGGTGGCGCGGGCCGCGGGCGTGTCGATCGCGGTGCTGCGCGACTACAACCCGGGCCTGCTCCGCGATCGCGCCCCGCAAGACGGCGGCGACGTGCTGGTGTGCCTGCCTGCCGATCGCGTCGCCGCCGCGATGGCCGCGTTCCCGGCTCTGTACGCGCGCGAGAACGACAAGCTCGCGCAGGCCCGCGCGAGCGCGGCGGCCGTGGCCAGCGCCTCCGCGGCCCCCGCGGTGAGCGCGGCGGTGAAGGCCGTGGAGCCGGCCTCGGATGGCTTCAGCCTCTCCAGCGGCGTGCGGGTCGAGCGGCGGCCGGCGCCGGGCGCGGAGGTCCTCGTCGCCGCGCGGGTCGAGGCCGGGGGGCGGGCCTTCGAGGTGGCCGCTTTCACCGCGCCCGCGGCCGACCTCGCGGGGGCGCTGGGGCGCGCCGCGCAGGCCGTCCACGCGCTCGCGACCGACGGCGGCGAGGCCGCGATCGAGGCCCGCCGTCACGCCGGCGAGCCGCGGCGGCAGCGCTTCATGCACGCGCCCTACGGCTCGTCGTGGCTCTCGCTCGGCGATCGGCTCTTCCCTCCCGGGAGCGCGCTCGCCGGGACCGTGCCGGCCTCGCCCGCGCTCCCGCTCACCTCGGTGGCCATCGCCGAGGCGCCGCTGCCCCCGGCGCGCAAGGTGACCGTGACCGTCACCGGCCCGTCGGACCGGGCCGCGCTCGCCGAGGCCGCCGAGCGCGCCTTCGCCGGGGTGCTCGACGCGCGCGCGGTCCTGGCCGTCCCCGCCGGCGAGGAGCGCGTCACCCTCGACGAGAGCGTGCCGTCGCCGCGCGTGCTCTTCGGCTGGATCGCGCCGTGCGCGAGCGACGACGAGCGGGCGGCGCTGCGCCTCGCCATCCTCGCCATCGCTCACAACGAGGTCGGCAAGGTGGCGCGCGCGCTCGTCGCCGAGCGCCACGTGGCGGTCCACGTGCGCGGCTTCCTCGACCTCGGCGACATCGCCGGGCTGGTCGCGCTCGAGGTGGTGCCCGCGGTCCTCCACGACGTCGCGGAGGTCGAGCGCGAGGCCGACGCCGCGCTCGGAGCGTTCGCCGAGCACGGGCCGACGGCAGCGGAGCTCGCGGCGGTGAAGGCGCAGCTCCGCGCCCGGGTGCAGGCGGAGCGGGGGCGCGCGGGGGCGACGGGCGAGCCCAGGGACGCGGTGCTGGCGCGGCTCGCGCGCGCGTCCGAGCGGGCCGAGGCGGTCACCGCCGAGGAGCTGACGGCGCTGGTGAAGAGGGTGTTCCTGCCGGGGCACCGGGTGGTGGTGATCACCAGGCCGCGGGGGTGACGCGGCAGGCGCCCCATGCGACGCACGGGCGCACATCGACGGCGGGAGCCGTTCCGCCGGGCCGACGGTCCGCGCCGCCGTCCCGTTGCCGGACCGCGCGGCGCAGGAGCCGCACCGCCGAGCGGTGACCGTCCCAAGCTGCCCACCGCTGGCGCCGCGGGCACCGCTCCCGTCCGACGCGTCCGGTGACCGTACCGCGCCGCGGGGTGCCCGCGCCGCGTGCTGGTCTCCGCGGCGCCCGGCGGGAGCCCGCGCTGCCTCTCCGGGAATCGTGGGGTGTGGTCCGAGACCGAACGGCGCGGCGGGGACTCCGTTCCGCATGTCCGGTCGCCGTACCGCGTGTCCGGTCGCCGTACCGCAGGTCCGGTAACCGTACCGCAGGTCCGGTAACCGTACCGCGCGTCCGGTGACCGCACCGCGCCGCGGGGCGCCCGCTCGTCCGAGAGCCCACCGTCCCGCCTGTCCGGCGACCATGCCGCGCGGCGCCGTGTCCGCACCGTCTGCTCCGCAACCGTCCCGCGCCGCGGACCGCCGTACCGCCGGCGCCGCAGCCGGAACAAAAAGCGAGGGAGAGGACGATTTCTTGTAATATTTGTGCCTCCTCAGGACCGTATAGATCGAGAGGAAAGAGCGTTCCGGGAGCCCCTCGCGCCGAGGTGGTGACCGGCGTCCTCCCGGAGCCGACGAACGGTCCGCGCTCATCGCTGGAGAGAAGGCAGGTCCTCATGGGGCGCACGCTCGTTCCGCGTTATCTCGCCGCGCTGGAGCTCAGCGCGTTCGACGACACCGAGCTCCACAAGCTCGTGGCCGACGTCGTCGCGTCCTCCAAGACGAGCCCGCTCGTGCTCGGCGACCCGACGCTCGCGGTGATCATCGCGGCGCTCGCCACCAGCGACGCCGACCTGACGACCGCGGGCACGGCGGTCGACACCGACCGGAACAAGCTCCGCCTCGACATCGCGGCGGAGGCCAAGGTCCGCAGCGTCGTCGTCGGGTTCCTGCGACTGGTGGTCACGGCGGTCACCAACGTGGCCGCCTCCCCCGCCGAAGTTCAGGCCGCCGGGCTCCCCGCCGCGCCCCCCAGGGTACCGGCCAACCAGCCGCCCGCGACGCCGCAGCAGCTCGACGTGACCTTCCCGCGGACCGGGCACGGCAAGGCGACGGTGACCGTCCACGAGACCGGCACCAGGCGGCACGCGTACGCCGCCCAGCAGAGCCTCGACGGCGTCCACTGGATCCAGCTCGGCGTGGGGCAGGGCAAGACGCGCGCCGTCACCGGGGCGAGCGGCAGCCAGCTCTGGGTGCGCTTCGCCATGGTCCGCGGGCAACTGCAGTCGCCCTGGAGCACTCCTGTGCTGGTGACGCTTCCCTGAGGGCGCCCTGCGGAGCGTCGATCAGGGGATGCAGCGCCACTCGGTCCCGCCGCTGAGCAGGCAGGCGCCGGGGCTGAGCAGGCAGGCCGAGCACGAGGTCGCGCACTTCGCGGCGACGACCTTCTCCACCGCGGCGGTGAAGGCGATCGCCGCGGCGCTCCCACCCTGGGCGACGTACGAGGTGCAGCCGCACGCGTCCATGACCGAGGCCGAGCACTGGCCCGGGACGTTCCAGGTGCAAGCCTTGGCCGCCGCGGTCGTGCTGGCGAGGTCGGCCTCGAGCGCGGCGCAGTCCGGTCCCGCGTCGTGGCCCCCGTCGTCGCCTGCGTCGTGGCCGCTGTCGGCACCGGCGTCCTGGCTTCCTCCGTGACCCGCGTCGGCGCTTGCTCCCCCGGGTCCCGCGTCGCCGGTGGGGGCACCGACCTCCCAGTCGTATGAACAGCCCGCGAGGACGGCCAGGAAGAGCACGCGCAGATGCCGCAAGTCGCGCGATCTTAACCGACGCGCGCGGCCCTGCCAAGCCGGGCCCGTGGTAGCCTCCGCGGCGATGCGATTGCGCGCGCTCCCCCTCGCGCTCTCCGTGGCGCTCGGGCTCTTGGTCGCGCCTGCCGTCGCCGGCGCGGACCCCACGGCCGGCCCCGCCACCGACGCCGCTCGCGAGCGCGCTCGGGCCCGCGAGGCGTACGATCGGGGCGCGGCCGCTCACCAGCGCGGGGATCACGCGACCGAGGCGCGCGAGCTCGCTCGGGCCGATGCGATCCTTCCCAACGCGGTGACGCTCCAGGCGGCCCTCGACGCGGCAGTCGAGGCCGACGATCCGGTCCTCGGGATCACCCTCTGCGACCGGGCCCAGCGCGCCCCTCTGGAGGGCTCGCTCGCCGCCGTGGTGCAGCGCGCCCGCGCGCGCTTCGGCGGGCGGGTGGGGCGGGTCCGCGTCGACTGCGAGGGCACCTCGGCGTGTGCGGTCACCCTCGACGGCAGCGCCGTCGATGCCGGCCTGGCGATCGTCGTGCCGGTGGGCTCGCACGTCGTCTCCGTCACGCGTGCTGGACAGGTCGAGCAGCGCACGCTCGAGGTGGAGCCCGACGGGACTGCGCACCCGGTGTTCACCGAGCGCGGTGGAGCTCACGCCGTGGACCCGCCGCCTCTCGCGCCCACCGCCGCGGCGCCGGCGCCTGGCCCCTCGCCCGCCTGGTTCGTCGCGGCGCTCGGGGCCACGGTGATCGCGGCGGGCGTGACGGTAGGGCTCGCGCTCGACACCTCGAGCCAGCACGCCGGCTTCGTCGCCGCCGGCTGCCCGGGGCCCGCCCACGCCGACTGCTCCGCGCTGGCGAGCGACGGCCTCGCCGCGCAGCTCCGCACCAACGCGCTGATCGGCGTGACCGCGGCGCTCGGCGCGGCCACCGTCGTGGCGGGCGTCCTCACGTTCCGCGTGCGCGGCGCCGCGGGGGTCGAGCGGGCGTCCCTGTCCTTCGGCGCCGGACGCTCGGCGATGCTCCGCGTGCCCCTGCCGTGAGCGACGAGCCCCTCCGCCACGAGCCCCTGGTCAAGCTCGCTTCCGGCGGCATGGCCACGGTCTTCGTCGGGGCGCGGCGCGGCGCGCTCGGCTTCGGCCAGCTCGTGGCCATCAAGCGCCTCCACCCGCACCTGCTCGAGGACCCCGAGGTCCGCGAGGCGCTGCTCGCCGAGGCCCGGCTCTGCGCGCGCCTCCACCACGCCAACGTGGTCGACGTGCGCGACGTCGAGGCGGTTGGGGAGTCGATCCAGCTCGTCATGGACTACGTCGAGGGGGCCCCGCTCGGGGAGCTCATCCTCGTGGGCGCTCGGGGAGGCCCGCGCCTCGCGCCGGGGGTGGCGGTGCGCATCGCCCTCGACGCCTGCGCCGGGCTGCACGCCGCCCACGAGCTGGTGGACGAGGCGGGCGTGCCGCTCGGCCTCGTGCACCGCGACGTCTCCCCGCAGAACATCCTCGTCGGGCTCGACGGGGTCGCGCTCGTCGCCGACTTCGGGGTCGCCAAGGAGGACCGCTCGGCCCGGCCCAAGACCACGACCGGGGCGCTCAAGGGGAAGATCGGCTACCTGGCTCCGGAGTACGTGCGCGGGCAGCCGGTGGATCGCCGCGCCGACGTCTTCGCGCTGGGCGTGGTCCTCTGGGAGGCGCTCACCCACAAGCGGCTCTTCCGCGGCGCCAACGAGGCCGAGGCGCTCGAGCGGGTCCTGCGCGAGCCCGCTCCGCCGGTGAGCGCGTACGCGCCCGAGGCGGGCACCGCGCTCGACGCCGTCCTCGAGCGCGCGCTGGCCAAGGCGCCGGCGGATCGCTTCGCCACGGCGCGCGATCTCGGCGAGGCTCTGGAGGCGGCGGCGCGACCGGCGGGGCTGGTCGCCGGTCACACCGAGGTGGCGCGGGCGGTCAGCGCGGCGGTGGGCGAGGAGATCGCCGCGCGGCGCACGCTCGTCCGCGAGCGGCTGGCAGCGCTCGAGCACGGCGCAGCCCCGAGCGGACCACCCCCCGCGGCGCGCCCCGCGGAGCCTCTCGCGAGGGCAGCGGTGCCCACG
>Ga0302267_10004849_pt1 | contig 14543 bp, 9 predicted proteins | sample III_Bog_E1_3_FD_194555 | JGI IMG/M metagenome (GOLD analysis project Ga0302267, IMG submission 194555) | Peat permafrost microbial communities from Stordalen Mire near Abisko, Sweden - III_Bog_E1_3 | ecosystem: Environmental > Terrestrial > Soil > Wetlands > Peat | place: Sweden: Abisko... | reverse complement strand
GGAGTATCCCCGCTATTCATGCCATAAAAGCGGAAGCTGCTCAGTACAGAACAGAGATGGTATCGGACGCGCTCGAATATCGGTTGGAGCCAGTTCGTCGAACGGACTACAACAGTCGGCCTCTGCCTGATGAATCGCCGAACGATGTAATGTGTTTAGTAGAGAAATGCGATCTCATCGACGCTTGGCCATACTCGACGCGCCTTCGAATCTGGGGTTGAAGCCGCCCGCGCCTGACCGGGAGCCCGGAGTTCGATATATGCCGAATGTGCTGCGTGAACACGGGCTATTGACGCGCCTGCGGGCTGAAGACTGCGGGACGGTCGTCCCTCCTCCGTATGTGCATTCGATTGATTCCGAAACCAAAGTTCGTAACGCTCGTGCTATTCACGATTACAGTCTGGCTCTGGCCGGGAGCATTGGACGGCTTCTTTATCGAGGATTCTTCCCGATTGTGCCCGGAGGAGACTGCAGCATTTTGCTGGGAGTTGCGTTAGCCCTGCGGCGAAGAGGGAACTTTGGTTTGCTGTTCATCGACGGCCATACCGATCTGCTGACGCCCGACAACTCGGAAACAGGAGGCGCGGCTGGCATGGACCTGGCGCTGGTTGCTGGCACGGGTCCCCGTCTGCTTACTTCCATCGAGGGCCTCGCACCATTCGTCAAGCCGGAAGATGTCGCGGTGTTGGGATATCGTTGGCCGGACCCCGATTCGCGATCGATTGCTCTTCCGGCTGAACCGATGACGGGATTACCGTTAGGGTCAGTTCAAAGCAATGGGGCTGACTATGTCGCAGCGAAGGTTGTTAAGCGTTTTGAATCTCTGAGTTTTTGGCTGCACCTTGATGTTGACGTATTGAATCCGGCTTGGATGTCAGCTGTCGATAGCCCCGACCCGGGAGGCATGACCCCCGACGACTTATTAACGATCGTGAGGTCCGCGGTCCAATCATCACGCTGCGTCGGCATGGAGATAACCATCTATGATCCAACACTGGATCCGGACAGACAGGGAGCACGCCTCATCGTCGATCTGTTGTCCAAGGCGCTTCAGGAATGACCGGCACCAAGCTGCGTGATTACCTGTCAAGACCGCAGAATTGAAAGTCCACGATCATCTTCTCGATTTTTGCGAGCCGGTTACTTGCGAGGCGCGGCGAGTATATCGGTTCGCGCGCCAGTACGCTCGAACGTGAGATTCACCGTGCGTTCATCGATGGTTCTCGTGCGATGACGAACAGCTCGGTTCAGAGTGATCATGTGCTCAGGCAAGAGATCGATCGTTCGATCAGAGGGTTCACACGGACCAATGCCAGGTCTTCCGCTGTAGTTGCTAAAGGTGTTGTAGATAAGTCCGCGGCTTCGTGCGCGGCAACATTCAAATGCGGAGCGAAGCTGCAAGGCTTGAATGACTCGGCGTGGAACCGCCCCTTCGGTCTCATGCATTGTCCCGGTTTTGAATGATGAGAAATCAGCGCAGTAGCGGGCGACGGTGCCCCGGCCACTTGTTTTTTGGCGCGCCATCACAAGATGCTGATTTTCCTATTGCAATTATCGAAGTCTTAATTTATGTCTTGATACATGAGACATCAGTTGCAGATCCTCCATTCTTGTTGTCTCCACAAGACCAGCTAGACGATTCTGCGTCTCCAAGCGCCCGCTTGCCGCGTCGCTGTCTTCTGTTTCCCAAGATGAATTCATCTTAAGCACCCCCACTTCCCTGGAGGATCGAATTCATGAGATCTGTTCTCATCCGGAGTGTATTCACAGCACTCTTTTTTGTTGCGGCAACAGCCGCCTACGCTCAACAAACCGGCGTCACGGGTACGGTAACAGACCCCTCGGGCGCGGTGGTGGCCGGAGCTTCCGTGCAGGTGAAGGAAGCCGGAGGCGCAACCTTCTCTGCCACGACGAACGCGGCCGGCATCTTTGTTGTGCCCTCCCTGGTCGCCTCCGATTACACGGTGACGGTTTCAGCCAATGGATTCGGCAAGGTTGAAAAGAAGATCACCATCCTTGTAGGACAAGTGGGCGAGGCCAACATCCGGTTGCCGCTGGCGAACGCGACCACTTCTGTTCTGGTCGAATCGAGCGCCCTCGAGGTAGAAACAACCTCATCTGAAGTGGCAGGAAACATTACTCCGGATGAGGTGCAAAACCTTCCGGTCAACGGGCGCAGCTACGTTGAGCTTTCGTCGCTGGTTGCCGGCATCAAGGGGAACGCATTCGGAAATGCGCCTGTATCTGGCCCTGGCGGCGCTTCAGAAGGAGACGAAGAAACCGGCAAATTCGAGATCACGCTGGATGGTCTGCAACTTTCGCAGGATTCAGTCGGATCCAGCTTTGGACAGCCGAAGATCTCGCAGGATGCTATCTCGCAATTCCAGATCATTACGAATCGCTTTGACGCGACGGCAGGCCGGTCAGCCGGCGTATACGTGAATGTTCAAACCAAGACCGGCAGCAACGCAATCCATGGCAGCGGCTTTGGATACTTCCGCAACTCTTTTTTCAACGCTTCCGACCCGATCACTGGAACGGTTCTGCCATTTGCGGACGAGCAATACGGCGGGACGGTTGGCGGACCAATCAAGAGAGCCAGGCTCTGGTACTTTGGGTCATTTGAAGGTGAGCACCAGCCGAGCACCATTGCAGAAGAGCCCTATGTTACTTCGACAGCCGGCAGTGTCTATTCTCATCCTTCGATCTACAAGGTGAACGAATACCTGGGCCGCGCGGATTATCAGCGAAGCGATAAAGACCATTTCTTCCTGCGCGGCGATGGCTTTACGCAGAGCACCAGCTTTGTTGGGCAATCAAATGAACCCAGCCAGTCATACTATTCGACTGTAAGCGCTTCAGGATATGTCTTCGATTGGGATCGTAGCATTCGCGACAACCTCATCAATGACGTCCACGCTGGATTTCACTATTTCCAGTTCGGAAACTTCCCTTTCTTTCCGGACAACTCGATTGTGCTGGCCCTGCCGGCCGTAACAGTTGGCGAACCCTACAATGAACCAGAGGTTTTTGATCAGTACACGCAGCAGTACCGCGACGATCTCTTCTGGCTGAAGGGCAAACACAATATCAGGGTCGGCGGCGAATATCTCCATACGCTCCACGGAGGCCAATTTCCGCAGTATCTGCGTGGTGGATTGACTTCTTGCACACCCGGATCTGGGGTCACATCGTCGCAGGCACTCTACAACACGTTTTTCCCAAAAGGTACGCTTGATCCGACCACCTGGAACTACACGGCGATCAACGCATATTGCAGCTCGTCCGAGTCCTTTACGCAGGCATTTGGAAATTACAACATCAGCATTGCGCGAAACATTATTGGATTGTGGGCCGAAGATGATTGGAAGATACTTCCGCGTCTGACTTTCAATCTCGGGTTGCGTTATGACGACGACATCGGCGCTTACAACACGTCCTACGTTCCGACGCTGGGCCTGCTGACGCCCAATACGAATCCCGATTTGAACTTTGGACCGCGTATCGGGTTCTCCTATGATCCGTTCGGAGATGGCAAGACTTCGATACGGGGCGGCGCGGGCATCTACTATGCCGATCAGGTGGCCAACGCGATTATCGATGAAGAGCTTTACAGCAGTACGAAGCGAGCTCTGCAAGCCACGGAGAGCGGTACAAACCTTGCGCTTCCGACTCCATTCGCAGGGCAGAATCCCAGCGCGAACCCGCAGAACTATGTCAGTTCGCCACAGCCGGTGCAGCGAGGCGCCAAGACGCCTTATGCTTTGCAGGCATCCTTCGGTCTGGAACGAGAGCTTCCCCTGAAGACCACATTGTCGATCGACCTCTTCCATCTGCGCGTCTATGACGATTGGATCGCCTTAAGCGGAAACCTTCTCGAGAATCCTGCTAATCCCGAACAGAATCTGAGCCCCAGTGCGCCTCTGACTGCAACGGTCTATGGGGAACGGGTTTGCGGTAATGGAGGGATTACGCTTGACACGCTGGACACGAGCGCGCTTTCCACCGCCGCACCGGGCGGACATGCGGCAAAGCAGGTTTGCAACCAGTTGTTCGGCGCGGCGGTCCGCAATTTTACTGTTTTCCCGGGAGCAGGTGACATCTCCGATAACCTCGCGGTATCCATCCGGCACCCCCTCACGCACGGATTTACAAGCGCAGTGGCATACACTTGGGGCCGCACCAAAGACTCTACCGTCGGCGCATTCGGATATCCGAACAAGCCTTTCAAGTCCGGCATTCAGCAGGAGTGGGCCAACGGGACTGACGACCAGCGCCATACTCTAACCGCAACCGGGCAATATGCATGGAGATATGGACTGTCTCTTTCTACGCTGTATCACTTTGGTTCGGGACTGGCATTCGCCGGATCCTCCGGCACAACAGTCAACGGTTATGCTTCAAGCACACGAACCTTTGCCAAACAACCGATCGCACCAGGTACGACCTGCCCCGTGACGACCGGGTGCACGACGATCTACGCCCCATTGTCGAAGACTTACTTCGATGCGGGATACGGGTACTGGATTCTGCAACGTGACGGCTTCCGCGGTACGCCATACAACCGCGTGGACGCGCGCGTGCAGAAAGCAACCAAAATCAAGGAACGCTACAACGCAATTGTTGGATTTGAAGCATTCAACCTGTTCAACCACAGCAACTACGGCAACTTCGCACTCAGCACTACCACCGGGACTGGCGCAAACGCCTATGGTCATCCGACCTCGGTATCGACTGAGGGTGCATCGCTTGAGTACTTCGGCCGTAACTTGCAGTTCTTTGGACGATTTAGTTTCTAATGACTGCACGTTTCGTTACGGAGTTCAACCACATGACTAAGTAATTCAACAGCGCGCAGCGCATCCCGGTGCACTGCTCTTTTCCACGTACGTGGTTTCCGAAGTTTGGGCCTGAATTGTCCTGAAAGTATGACTCAGATCCGGAGAAGTTCTAATGACTTTTAGCAGTGAGCATATGCCAGGCCCGCGCGGTCTTCGTTACAGTTTTAAAAGCAACATGATTTCGGCAGTTGTGCTGATGACCTGCTCCGTGCTCATAGCGGAACCGCCGGCAGAAACTGTGAAGAAAAGAATCATCACGGTGAATGAGGGAACCGATCTTGCCGTCACGGTTTCTCCGGATCATAAGACCATCATCATGGACCTGCAGGGCATGCTCTATTCATTGCCCATTGGCGGTGGCAAGGCGAAGCAGCTAACCACTCCCTTGCAAGAGGCTTCTCATCCGAACTGGTCACCGAAGGGCGACTTGGTCGCCATCCAGTCTTACATCGGTGGCACCTTCCATATCTGGACCATGAAGCCTGATGGCAGCGGCTTCAAGCAGCTTACATTCGGGCATGGAGACGACCGCGAACCGAGTTTCTCGCCAGATGGAAAGACCATTGCCTTCGCTTCCGATCGCGCGTTCAAGGGAAGCTACGATATCTGGACCGTAGACGTTGCTACGGGCGCACTGAAGCAGCGGACCTCCGCCGCCGACGATGAGTATGAGCCCGCATGGTCTCCGGACGGAACAGAGATCGCGTTCGCTAGCGGAACGGGCACGACCGCCAGGACGATTGAAGCCATCGACGCATCAGGCAAGCAACATACGCTGGCATCGCTAAGCGGCAAGGAAGGGCGGGTCGAAGCTCCGTCATGGTCGCCCGATGGCAAGACGATCTCGTACACACAATTCTCCGGCAGCGGCTACTTCATGAACTCAGCGCATCTGATTCTGAAGAAGGAAGAAACCACAACGGGTAAATCCGATGATGCCTTTCCTTTCGCCGCGGCATGGCTTTCGCCCTCGGAATTTATCTATACAGCAAACGGACATATCCTCCGTGTTGATGCCGCGACCGGAGCGGAAACCACGATCCCGTTCACCGCGGATATTCAGTCCGAACGGCCGCAATATGCGCACAAGCACTACGACTTTGACTCTGTCGTGGCTCACCAGGTAAAAGGCATCCTTGCGCCCGCGCTCTCGCCTGATGGAAAGCAGGTTGCCTTCACGGCACTCAACCAGCTCTGGATCATGGAGATCGGAAAAGCTCCGCAGCAGATCACGCATGACACGTTTTACAAGCAAGGTCCGGCGTGGTCGCCCGACGGTAAGTGGCTCGCGTATGTCTCTGATAAAGGCGGTGTAGAAAACATCTATCTGCTCGATTTGGCCACGGGCGAAGATAAGCTGCTCTCGGTCAGCAAAGAATCCGCCCAGATATTTCCCGCATGGTCGCCGGACGGTAAGTGGATCGCATTTCAAGACCAGACCGGCGCGACATTGCTGGGCGAAGTGTCTACCGGGAAAATCAAGCCTCTGGCTCCTGCGACGTTTTTTCCTGGGCGCCCGGGTTGGTCAACGGATGGATCGACCGTCTCGATTGCAACGGTGAAGCCTTATACCAAGCGATTTCGCGAAGGTACAAGCCAGATTCTCTCAGTTGACGTAGCCACCGGCAAGACTCAGTTTTTCGAACCTGCCCCCTATGAATCCATCACTACACGCACAGAGGATGGCCCGGTCTATGCGCCGAACGGCAAGGAAATGGCGTTTGTGATGGACGACCTGCTCTACACTTTGCCGGTTGATGCACACGGTAAACCGATTGGACCCGCCGTGAAACTGAATGACGAAACTACCGATGCGCCAACGTGGAGCGGCGATTCAAGTCAGCTTCTCTATCTGCACAATGGGGCACTTCACTTGATCTCGCGTGCTACGCGGCAGATTCGTCCAGTGCCAGTTTCGTTGAATTACAAGACCGCAATTCCGGAGCAGAAAATACTGATTCATGTGGGACACTTCTGGAAAGGGGAGGGTCCCGACGAACAGCAGAATGTGGATATTCTTATCTCGAATAACCGTATTGAGAACATAGCTCCGCACAGCGAGGTCGCCCCGCCGGCAGGTGTGCGTGTAGTGGATGCTTCAAAGCTGACCGTGTTGCCGGGATTGTGGGAGAACCATGCGCACCCTAACTCGCATAACTCCATTTACTACGGTGATCGCATGGGGCGGCTCTGGCTGGCCTACGGCATCACGGAGTTACGTGACCTCGCGGACAATGCTTACCGCGCCGAGGAAGAACGCGAGTCCTTTGATTCCGGCGCCGCGATTGGACCGCGGCTGTTTCCTACCGGCGAGGCCGTGGACGGAGAGCGCGTCTACTATTCGATGATGATTCCGACGACCAGTGAGGCCCAGCTTTATCGCGAACTAAACCGACTGAAGGCGCTTGACTTTGACCTGGTAAAGCTCTACGTGCGCCTGCCGTATGCCTGGATGCAAAAAGGCGAAGTGTTTGCTCACCAGGAGATGGGAGTTGAGACTGCATCGCATTATCTGCTGCCTGCGGTCGCGTTCGGCAACGACGGTATGAGTCATATCAGCGCAACGGCTCGCACCGGCTATGCCTATTCGCGTTCCTTTACCGGAGTGAGTTATGAAGACGTGCGTAAGATGCTCTCGGAGTCCGGCATGTTTACGATAACTACCCTGTTGAATATGTCGCCTTACTCAGAGAATCAGACGCTCCCTGAAGATCCGCGTTACGGTGTAGCTCCTCCATGGGAACTGCTCCGGTTGAAACACGCCCGTGATGTTGCAGTGAAAGAAAACCAGGCAGACGGCATGCAGCGGGTCAAGGATGAAGAGGAGACGGTCGCAGCGGATCTTCACGACGGTGGATTGATTGTCGCCGGAACCGATTCGCCGCTCGATCTTCCGTCAAGCTCTCTGCATCTGAACCTACGTATGCAGGTAAAATACGGTCTTGCTCCATGGCAGGCGCTGGAAACTGTCACCGTGATCCCGGCAAAGGCTTACGGGTTGACCAGGGATCTTGGCACACTTGAACCGGGAAAGCTCGCTGACCTCATCATCGTCTCCGGCGATCCGCTCACCAACATTGACGATGCCTCCAAGGTGCAGTGCATCATGAAAAACGGAGAGTTGATTTCGGTAAGCGATGTGGCAAAGCCGTTTGTGCAATTGTCAACCGGCACGGATGTTTGCCCTGCTCCATAGGGCGCTTCCTCTTAAATGGAATCAGTCAGCTGTAGAGCACTTATGCAGGGCCTGATCCAAGTCGTGAATCAAGTCGTTTGGGCCTTCCAACCCTATGTTCAACCGAACGATTCGGTGATCATACTGTGGCCGGCTTTTCCAGCGCGTGAAGTCGTATGCAACCGCGAGGCTGGTAACACCGGCCCAACTGCGGAATGTAAAAACATCAGTCGTGTTCGAGAAGAATCTGATTTGAATTCGATGGAATCTCCGGCCACGAGTGACTTGCGAGTTCCGCACTCAGAAATGACCTAATCTACTGCCTTCACGTTTTTCTACCCGCTTGACAAGAAACTCGGTTGAGGCTAACTTAACCGAATGATGCCGCCGTTAAAGACGTTTTGTTGTTCGCACGACAAATTTGCCGGCGAACAGGAAGACGTGCATACGACGAACTAGAAGCGATCTCCAAGCGTTGTTTCTAGTGAGCCTGCCAGCCACCCTCAGTGCGGCGGGCATTTGGTTTTTTAGGGCCGCCGCAGCTCTTCACACCTGGCACCGTCATTGACAACATTCAAGGGGTTCCTTCGCCTCAGATCCCTTGGGCCAAGGGACGGCGGTGGTGAACGAAGGTCAACCCAACCGAGCAGTCCACTCGCCTAACTGACCGGATGGTCGAGACGACAAAATGAACTTGAGGCTATTTCGCAAGGCCCAACTCGCTCTCATATGTTTGTTTTTCCCAACCGGATCTGTCTTCGCGCAGCCACCAGGGAAGACGCTTATCGTCGTCGCACATCCAGATGATGAGTATTACTTCGCCGCAACGGTGTACAGGATGGCAGTCGAGTTGGGTGGAAGGGTAGACGAGCTCATCATCACCAACGGAGAGGGCGGCTTCCGTTATTCCACGCTGGCTGAACCTTACTATAAGAAGTCGTTGACCGTTGAAGCGATAGGCCGCAAAGAGCTTCCAGCGATCCGCAGGAAGGAGGCCATCAAGGCCGGGAAGGTGCTCGGGATCGAGAAGCACTTCTTCCTCGGTCAAAAAGACCAGCGTTTTACGACTGACGAAGAAGATGGCCCGAACCACGGATGGAATTCAGCGCTTGTAAGCGCCAAGATCGCAACGTTGTTGAAGCGAGGACACTACAAGTACGTTTTTTCGGTGCTTCCTCGCTCGACGACACACGGGCATCATCAGGCCGCAACGGCGCTAGCATCTCACGCAATTCAAGCACTGCCAGGTAACCTTCGACCTGTCTTGCTCGGATTCGATACGGATGCAGCCGATTACGTTCCTTCGACTCAAGCCGACAAAGATCAGAGATGGACGACATCGTATGCATGCGCATTCGATAGAACCACCGCTTTCGGCTTTCACAATTCCTTGACGTATCAAATTGTGGTCGATTGGATGATTGCAGAACATAAATCCCAGGGGCTGCTGCAAACCATGGTGAACAAAGATCCAAAAGAATACATGTGGGTGGCTATTGAGAGCGCACCTGAGGCCCAGACTGGGGCAACGCTGTTGTTTCATCTCTTAAGAACGGATTTGGTGCATGATGGAAAATCGCAATGACATCCGGTTCATCGCAACGATTCAGATGCCTCTTAATCCAGCAACGCCAGTGCAGGCCGTGCTCTCTGTGAATGGCTCTCTCCGCAAGATCGTCAGGGAGATGAGGGATTTCGAAACGCCCTATCAGGATGCCATTCGTGAGTTTCAAGCGCGTTACGTTGTTGCGGTCCTGGTCAAGCATGCCTGCCACCTAGGCAAGACCGCAGAAGATCTTGGGATGCATCGCAATACGCTGACACGCATCATCCACAAGCTCGGAATTGACCCCAGGCCGATTCGATTGCTCATTCGAGCCAGGCGCAGCGACCCGGCTCCGGTCGATAGCGACGCCCATCCGGTTTGGCATCATTTTAGCGAAAGCGTGATATCGAATAGCGGATCGCAAGGCCCGCGTCCTAACATCTGAGCGAGGCCCGGTGCCTGAGCCGCTAGTCTGTATCGGTGCAAGGGACGGGAATTTGGCTTGAGGATGAGTGATATGCGATTGAAAACCGTGAATGTTGGAGAGCCATCGCTGCGAGCAACTTCGCAACAGCTATCGAAGAAGCAAATCCTGAGCCCTACGATTCAGAACCTTATTGAGTACATGAGGGAGACACTTCGCGACGCTCCGGGAGTAGGCTTGGCCGCACCGCAAGTTGGGGAGCCGTTGCAACTGGCTGTGATCGAAGATAAGCTCGAATATCATAAACTGCTCACCGAGACAGAACTGAAAGAGCGGGGACGGATCGAGGTTCCCTTCCATGTCATCGTGAATCCCGTGCTTGAACTTGTCTCCGAATCGGCGGAAACCTTCTTTGAAGGCTGTTTGAGCCTGCCCGGTTTCACTGCTCTTGTTCCGAGAGCAAAGCAGGTTCGCGTCCGTTGTCTAGATCATCAGGGAGAACTGAAGATCATTGAAGCATCTGGATGGTATGCCCGCATCCTCCAGCATGAGGTTGATCATCTGAACGCCACCCTCTATATCGACCGGATGCTGGGTCATAGCTTTTCCACACTGGAGAACTACACCCGGCATTGGAAGGGGAAGGGCCGGCCGCTGAACAACCCAGTGGACGTCGGTTTAACACTGCGATCTTGATTGGATCCTGGCGATTAGAGCGGTTCCAGGATAGATATTCACTTTGCGAACGGCAGTATTATGCTTAGACAAGGTAGTACTCAGGCTGTCGATCCGCAGTCGCAGTTCCATTTTTACGGCAATGGGGGCATAGGTCCTCGTCTAGAAGCTCATGAACTCTCCGGACCGCCTTGAGCGTGGCTGAAAACCTTTCGTCCTCCTCGCGGTAGACATGTTCCGCGGGAAACCATTCGCTGAATCTCAGATTCTTCATTGCACGAGCAAAGTCGGCACGCACCCCGCACAACAGTACCGTCTTACCGTTCGCACGCATCTCATGCAGGAAGTGGTCAAAGTGTTCCAGTGCGACCATGTCCGGATTGCGCGTGCGCTTGAGGCGCAGAACAACAAAATCGATTCCCTCGTCGCTTGTTCGCCGCTTCAACTCGCCGAGGAACCGATCGAGTTCCGGTGCCGCGCCAAAGAAGAGCTCTCCTTCCAGGTCGTAGAGCAGCATCGACTGGCAAGCCGGATCGTCTTCAACACGCTCGCGAACGACGCGCTCGTTGCTGACGACCAGTTCTGTCCAACGTAGTTTTGCGGCTCGCGGAACAAACAGCAGGAATGAAAGCGCCACGCCAATGAGAATAGAAAACTCCACGCTGATGAACACCGCGGAGAAAGCGGTAATGAACACCAGGCCGGCATCGTACCGCGAAGCGCGTACAGCGTAACTCAGACGCTTCCAGTCGATAAGCCTGGACGCAATGACCAGCAGCAAACCGGCCAGCGCGGATTTAGGAATGAAACGTGCGTAGGGCGCAAAGGATATGACCACTAGAGCTACAGTTGCGGAAGCAAACACTCCGGAGAAGCGTGTTACAGCCCCGGCCTGGTAGTTGATGGCGGACCGCGTGAGCGAGCCGGACCCAGGCAGACATTGAAAGAATCCACCCGTCAGATTTGCCAGACCTTCTGCCAGACATTGCCGGTTGTAGTCCAGTTCCTGACGTGTGTAAGCAGCGATGGATTTTGCAATGGCGAGCGCTTCCAAAAGTCCCAGGAAAGCGATGGCAAAGGCACTCCCTGAGAGCTGTTTGACCCACCAGAATTTGATTTCTGGAACTTTTGGAAGAGGGAAGCTGCGAGGAATGCTGCCCACTACCGAGATCAGCGACTTGCCATCCGCGCTGGGAATCGTCCAGCCGAGACGGGCAGCAACCACGGCGGCCACAATCAGGGCGACCAGCATGTCGATTTGTGGAAGACGATGTCTTCGGGCCAGTTTTCTGAGGGCAATGACCAACGCAATCGTGATCAATCCTATACCGAGGGCTCGGGGATTTACAGGCCCGCCGGTAAGCGTGAGCCACAGCCGATGCAGCACATGCATCTCGCCATTGCCGCGGTCTCGAAGCCCGGTCAGGTTTCCCAGTTGCCCGAGCCCAACTAGCGCCCCCGCTCCAGCCATGAAGCCCAGGACGACCGCTTCCGAGATATAGCGGGTCAGGTCCCCGAGCTTGAGGACTGCAATTAGAATTTGAATTGTGCCCACCATGATGGCCAACAAGAAAGCCGCCTGGTATGCATCGAATCGGGCGTCGGGATCAAAGAAGGCGAGCGCACTGAAAACTACAAGAGAGATCGCGTTTGTGGGTCCGTTGATCAGGTGCGACGAAGAACCGAATATGGAAGCCACTAACGTGACTACTATGGCTGAATACAATCCGAAGCGCGGATCGATCCCGGCAATAAGAGCATAGGCCATGGCCTGCGGCAACGAAATTGCAGCCACAGTTACGCCAGCCAGAAGGTCCTTGCGCGCGCGTTCGAGCGAGTAGTCAAGCGTCATTGATGTGTACCGTGTCCTTGGCCTATCTTTTATTGCAGACTTCGATATGTCTCGGTGTTCCCGTCGCTCAGCGAATTGCGTCGTGGCTCCGTTTCGCGCTCGCCAGTCGAATCGTCTCGTAGATCCCATCCTGATCGAAGAACCTCTTTTGCGCGTCCTCCCAGTCCTTCGCGAAAAGCGTGATGGGGAACAGTTGAATCGCGGGAAACTCGTCAGCGTGCCGCTTCAGTATCGCGGCGTTGATCGGCCGGTACCCATTTTTCGCAATGGTCTCCTGCGCCTGATCGGTAAACAGAAACGCGAGATATGCTTTCGCATAGGCTTCTGTATGCCGTTGAGCAACATTGGAGTCAACCCAGGCCACACTCGGCTCTGCGCGAATGCTTATCGGCGGGTACACAATCTCGAGATCGCCCTTATACTCAGCCGTTTCCAACAACGCTTCGTTCTCCCAAGCCAGTTGTACATCGCCCAGCTTTTCCTGCGTAAATGTGTTGGTGGCATCGCGTGCCCCGGAGTCAAGGATCGGTACATGCTGGTAAAGGTTCTTCAGGAAGCTGAGCGCATCGGCATCTGTTCCTCCGCGATATATCACCGAACCCCAAGCAGCCAAGAAGCTCAGCTTGCCGTTACCGGAGGTTCTTGGGTCCGGCGTGATCACGGATACATCGCGGCCAGTCAGGTCGGCCCAGTCCTTGATGCGCTTTGGATTGCCTTTCCTAACAACAAAGACAATGGTCGATGTGTAAGGCTGAGCGTTATTCGGAAGACGCTTTTCCCAGCCGTTCTCAATCAGTCCGTGTTTGCGCAAGTCATCTACATCGGAGGGCAGGGCCAGGGTAACCACATCGGCCGGTGTGCCGTCCTCTATGGCCTGAACCTGACGCGAGGAGCCTCCATGCGACTGCTTGATCGTCAACCTGTTTCCTGTGTCCTTGAAATACTGCTCGGTAAACTCCGGATTCAGTTCGTGGTAAAGTTCACGAGTTGGGTCGTAGGACACGTTTAGTATCTGGCGGGATGATTCTCCGGATAGGTTCTTAACGGTTACAAGTGTGATGGCGATCGCGACCGCAATCAGTGCTGCCCCATTCAACCACGCTGTTCTCATTCATCAAACCTCTTTGCGTTACGCACCTGGCTCCTGTGCCGATGTTTGCCTCATAGGCGGGATGGGTCGAAGGCAAACAAATGGTGGCACCTTGCGCTGCAATGCGCCACCTGTAGTGGACGGTCCGACATCAGTACTTGGGCCCGGCTGTCGGGGTCGGATTGTTGGTTGCCACGGCACTTGCGGCGGACTGGGGAGCGTCTTTGCCCGCGAGAAGGCTCTCAATTGTGGAGGTGAACTCCTGCTTCAGCTCCACGTTGAATTCGCCGCTGGCGGGCGCGGCAAATCCTGCGTGGATAAGCTTGACACGGCCATCGCGGCCAATGAACAGCGTGGCGGGCCAGGTGTTGAGATTGACGGCCTGCGGCACTTTTTCCCACATCTCGCTTGGTGCTCCGGCGATTAGGTATGTGTACGGAACACCGTAGTGCTGAACGAAGGATTTTTCGCGGCTCAACGTGTCCTGTTGTTCGGGCTCTTCGAAGTCGAGCGCGACAATTTCAAGTCCCTCGCCATGGTATTGTTTGTAGAGCTGGACGAGATACTGCGCTTCGTCGTGGCAGTTGGGGCACCAGGTTCCGGTCACGATTGCCAGTACCACTTTTCCCTTGAACTTGGGATCGTCATTGGAGACCAGCTTGCCGTTCACGTCGGGGAACTTGAAGGTAAAGACCTCATTCGGATCGCGCACTGTGGTGTGCTTCACAAAATCGTCGGGCTCCGGGAGACCCTTGGCACGCGCGGTCTCAGTGCGATAGGCAGTCAACTTGTTGTCTGGCGTGTAAGCGCCCTTCAACTGGAGTTGGAGCGTACCGTCGGGCTGAGGAGTCACTTCCGCGACGAGCGGACGCGATCCATCGAAGTGGCTGAGCACGAACTTACCATCGCTGTAGCGGCCGTCCAGGGCGCCTGTATCGCC
>Ga0302267_10004848_pt1 | contig 14544 bp, 10 predicted proteins | sample III_Bog_E1_3_FD_194555 | JGI IMG/M metagenome (GOLD analysis project Ga0302267, IMG submission 194555) | Peat permafrost microbial communities from Stordalen Mire near Abisko, Sweden - III_Bog_E1_3 | ecosystem: Environmental > Terrestrial > Soil > Wetlands > Peat | place: Sweden: Abisko... | reverse complement strand
TTTTGCCGCTTCTGCTGGGGACGGATCATCACCAGGTAGAGCACTGGAATCAATAGTAAGGGCAGAAGCATGGTTAGATTGCCCGCAGCCCCTCCGGCGGGCATATCCGCCAGTATTGCCAAACACTTTGCCACACTCATCCGTGCACTCTTCCTTCGCTCATTCCCGGACGCGATCGCGGTCGCCTACTCGGGGCACAGGCGCACCCAACCTTAGTTGGCCGCCCTTATAAATTTGTCTCCGGGAATGTTCCTGGCCGCCGTTCGGTCCGGCTAAAATGTCCAGCCAGACTGCATGGGTAGGCCGCGATTGCTGTACGCTTTGACCTCTCTTCCGGCCCTGCGCCTGCGTTCGTGCCCTTTTGACCCAACTGCCGTTTGCTTCCTGTTCGACACAGCTTTCCATCAAAATCCCGAATCGGCGAACCACGCACTTTACCCGGTGATTCGTTCCTTCCGGATTCCGAAAGAATGCCTAGAAAGATAAGATACGCGTGGCCGGGGGCGTGTCAAGGTGGACGATGGTGCGGGAACCCGGCTGGACGCGCCTCCCTGACATCATTCAACCACTCAAAATGCGCCTATAGAACCCTTAGGAGTCATCTGCTCACGTATTAATGCCCTGCACAGTCCCTCACAATTCTTCAATAAGAATCCACAAATCCGACTCTTATGGTGCTGGTTTTTCCGGTTCGTCGCCCGAATCTTCGACCAATACTGCCGACCCCGGCACCACATCGAAGCTGATGCCGTCAGTCCCAGCGGGATGAAACGTGATTCGGAGCGGCTCTCTCTGCCATTCCGCCTGGCCGCACGCCGGGTCCGCATGGTCTGTGGCATCAAACCCGGCCAGCTTCTTCGCGAGCACCGGCTTGCGTCCCGCCACCTGCGCCACAACGGCGTAAAGGCTCTTGCCGCTCGCAGTCAACCCGCAGTATGCCCCATAGTCACGAAACCAGCTCACCTGGCTGACCCCGGGATCGTAGTCCGGCAGCTTCATCGCCACTACGTGCCTGGTCACCCTATCAACCAGCAGCCAGGGACCCCGCTGCCAGACCCACTGTCCCGCTTTGTCGCCGGGAAGCGCGTCGTTCAGCCGGATTGCGCGCCGCACCACGAAGCTGCGGTCCGTCACCTCGTGAAGCTCGCCAGTGGTCCACTCCTTCACCAGGCTATCCACGAGGAGCGGTCGAATCTTCAACGAAGTTTCGCCCGCAGTTGCACCGGCCGGGTCGCCAGTCTTCGAATAAGGCACACGACGGAATGCCCCCAGCCCCAACGTATGGACCTTGGGCACAGCCGAACCAGGCAATGCGCTCAGCAGGATAGCCGCAAACACCGTTCCCGCAACCCGCAACCGTCGCCGAACTTGCATGGACGACTCCTATTCCCGCGCAGCCTCGACGGCCCGCGCCACGCGGAACGCCGTGCCTTCATTCAAGTGCGAAGCCAGCACCTGCATCCCTACCGGCAACCCCGACTCTGTTGCCCCGCACGGTACCGTCACCCCGCAGATACCCGCCAGGCTGGCCGTCACTGTATAAATATCCGCGAGGTACATCGCAAGCGGATCGCCCGTCTTCTCACCGAGCTTGAAAGCAGCCGTGGGTGCAGTCGGCGTCACAATCGCATCTACTTCGGCAAAAGCTCTTAAGAACTCCTCAGCCAGGAGCCTGCGCACCTGCTGCGCTTTCAAGTAGTAGGCATCGTAATAGCCTGCGCTCAGTGCGTAAGTACCAAGCAGAATGCGGCGCTTCACCTCGGCGCCGAAACCCTCATCGCGCGAATTGCTGTACATGGCATTCAGGTTCCCCGATGAAGCCGAACGGTGCCCGTAACGCACTCCGTCGAATCGCGCCAGATTTGCGCTGGCCTCCGCCGTCGCCACCAGGTAGTACACAGGAATCGCGTACTTGGTCAGCGGCAATTTCACAGGCTTTACACTGCAACCCGCCGACTTCAGCGACTCGATTCCCTTCTCCACAGCGGCGCGGACCTCGGGGTCGAGACCGTCGCCGAAATATTCGGCTGGAACACCGATGCGCAGCCCCTCTGCGGGGCGGTCGCTCTCCACTGAATAATCCGGGACTGGGGCGGTGGAACTTGTTGCGTCTTTCGAATCGCTGCCCGCAATCACGCTTAGCATTGTGGCTGCGTCCCGCACATTGCCCGCAAATGGCCCCACCCGGTCGAGGGATGAAGCAAACGCAATCAGCCCGTAACGCGAGACGCGCCCATAGGTAGGCAGGACGCCGACGACCCCGCAAAAGCTCGCGGGCTGACGGATTGATCCCCCTGTGTCAGAACCCAGTGTGGCAACGGCCAGGTTGGCCGCAACTGCGGCAGCCGAGCCGCCACTCGAACCGCCCGGAACCCGCTCCGTATCTACAGGATTGCGAACCGGGCCGTAGGCGGAGTTCTCATTCGATGAGCCCATGGCAAACTCGTCGCAGTTCAGCTTCCCCAGAAGGACCGCTCCCGCGGCTTCCAGCTTCTCTACAACGGTGGCGTCATATGGAGGCCTGTACCCTTCGAGGATTTTCGATCCTGCCGTGGCCGGTGCGCCGCGCATCACCAGAACGTCTTTGATGCCCACCGGAATCCCCGCCAACGGCGGCAGCGGATCGCCCTTTGCCGCCAGCGCGTCCACGCGCTCCGCTTGCGCAAGCGCACGCTCTTTCGTCAGGCTCAAATACACGTTGAGCCGCGGATTTAGTGCCTCTATGCGCTCGTAATAGCTTGCCGCCAGGTCCGCTGCACGGGTCGTCCCGGACGCAATCTCCGCGCGCAAATCCGCCAGCGCCTTCGGCTTTTGAACAAACGTTTCAGCAGTCATCATTTCGCTCGCCAAATGCGCTTCTCTCTTTCGAAACATTCACACTGATAGCTGAAACCTGACAGCTAGCTACTGTCTCTCGATCACTTTCGGCACTTCGAAGAAAACTCCATCCGTCTCGGGTGCCTGATCAAGCACGATGGCCCGCTCCAACGAAGGGCGCCGCCCATCCACTCGCAAGCCGCTTCCTCCCGGCGCGCTGAATAGTTCAGACACCTGCGCCAGCGGCGCTACTCCGTGTGTATCCAGCTCGTTCAGTTCGGCGACGTAATCCAGAATGGCGTTCAGATCGTGAAGCATGTGCCCGCTCTCTTCCGGCGTCAACTCCAAATGCGCCAGTTCGGCTACGCGCTCCACTTCGTCCACGGTTACTCGTTCGCTCATCTGCTGCCCATTCCTATTCGTCCTGGCTGTTGCGACGCCGGTTCAGCATCGCTGAACTCTCCACGCCGGAAAATAAAGTATAGCCCGTCCTGGGTTGCCGTTCTTCCCCATGCTCCCGCTTGCTTATCAGTACACAATAAGCGTCACCGTCAAGCTGTGCTGCACACCGGCCGACGTTACATTTACGGGAACCGAATACGTTCCTGACGGGGTAGCGCCGCTGCCCCCGCCACCGGTTGATCCCCCACCCCCGCCGCTTCCGCCGCCTGAACTTGTGCAACTTGATACGCCACCGACCAGAACGGCCAGCACTAGACAACCTAGCAGTACTCTCCTACGCCTGGTCCATCCCAGGGGCAATAGCAACAGCACGCAAGCTGCAGGAACCAGGTTCCATGCCGCGGTCCCATTCAAGCGCGCGCTCGTTGCCGCCTTCCCAACCGAGATCCCCACTGTTAGATTGCCGGTCACTCCTGAATTCAGTGTCTCGGATACTGGATTGAAGACGCAAATCGCGTTCGCCGGAAGAGTTCCGCACGCAAATGTGAACGTCCCCGCTGCTCCCGCCATTGGAGTAACGTCCACCGCATAGCTCGCTGTCTGCCCGTTCGAGACCGTTACAGAAGTCGACCCGCCCGAAGTCACCGTGAAGTCGAACCCCGTACCCGTCAGCGAAATTGTCCCCGATGCTGAAGCCGTGCTGCTGGTAATGTTCAGGGTTCCAGTCTGCACACCGGCGGTGACAGGAGCAAACTCAACGCCAACCGTGCAGTTTGCGCCGGCTGAAAGCGTCGCGCCGCAAGCGTTGTTCACCAGTACGAACCCTGACGAAGCTGCCAGAGCCAGCCCGGCAAGTCCGCCTGCTCCCAGGTTGGTCACGGTCACCGTCGACGGACTACTCGATACACCTATCCCAATGGTGCCAAAGGACAGCACCGCCGGCGTTGCCTGAATCGCCCCCATTCCGCCGCCAGTCCCACTCAGGGTCACGGTAGCCACATTCGCCACCGATCCGGAGGTTATCGTCAGAGTTCCTGTCACATTGCCCGCAGCCGTCGGCTGGAACGCAACCCCAACCGTGCAGCTTGATCCCGCCGCCAGGATGCTGCCACAGCCATTCTGCGCCACCGTGAATTGCGGGCTAATGGCCACTGCCAGCGAATTTGCTACAAGGTTTCCCGTGTTGCTGATAGTCACAGTTTGCGCGGGGCTTGCCTGCCCAGGCTGCTCGTCTGGGAAGCTCAACTGCGACGGACTCACATTGAGCCCCATCGTAGTTGTCGCTGTCCCGTTCAGCGATACGCTCACTGGCGTCACTCCTAGGGTCGAAGAAGAAACCACCAGCGTTGCCGCGCTTCCTCCCGTCGACGCTGGCGTAAACCTCACCTCCACGGTGCAACTGCTTCCGTTCGTAAGTGTCGTCCCGCACGTAGTCGTCCCAATGACGAAGCTGCTTGCCGCATTCCCCGAAAATTGGAACCCCACGTTCACCATAGGAGCGCCGCCAGAGTTCGTCACCGTCAGCGTCGCGGGCGCGCCGGCTACCCCCACCTGTTGCGCCGCAAAGGTCAGACTCGTCGGATTAACGCTAATCACGGGAGGAAGCAGCCCTGTTCCAGTAAGTGCAACCGTTTGCGTTCGCAGCAAGTCGGAGATTGTCAGCGTGCCCGCTTGGCTGCCCGACTGGCTTGGCGCAAACACAACGGACACCGAGCAGTTCGCACGCCCCGTTAGTTGAGTACCGCAATTGTTCGATTGTTGGAACGCCCCGCTCGCCGTAACCGCAATCGACGTGAGAGGCAGGTCGCCGCTATTTGTCAGGATCACCGTTTGTGCTGTTGAGAGCTGACCGACGATCGTTCCCGCAAAGCTCAGGGATGTGGTCCCCAGCGTGTCTGTCGGTGGCGCTGCGCCGGTACCGCTGAGCGCAACGGTTTGCGTTCCGGCATCGTCAACCAGAGTCAACGTTCCCGTAGCCGCTCCGGTCTGCGTTGGCGCAAACTCCACCATGATTTGGCAATCCGTATTAGCCGCCAGCGCGCTCGCACTGCAAGAGTTGCTGGAAATTGTGAATGGCGGCGTAACCGTCAAGCTCGTGATTGGCAACGGGAGCGATCCGCCGTTGCCAGCCTCTACCTGTAGCGGCAACGAAGTCGCCCCAACAGCGACGGCGCCAAAACTCACAGCCGCCGGCGTCAGGGTCACCAGCGCGGCCGCCGTGCCCGTTCCGTCCAAACCCACCAGCACTTGTCCGCCGCGTACGTTCAGGTCGATTGTCATCTGCCCTGTCCGGAGCCCCGTCGCGGTAGGCGTAAACGTTACGTTGACGCTGCAACTCGCCCCCGCCGCCACGGGCGCGACCTGACAGTTGTCCGTCTCATTGAAATCCCCACTCACACTAATTGCGCTAGTGGTTAAGCCAGGCGTGCCCGTATTTGTAATCGTCACCGTCAGTGCGCTGCTTGTCGTCCCAAATACTTCGCTGCCAAACATCAGTGAAGTCGGGGATGCCGTGACACTCGTCAATGCCGTTGCCGCACTCCACAGCGGCATCTCCCACACGCCGCGGCCGTACGTCCCCGCTATCAGCACCTGGGCAGACGCCGATGCACTGAGCTGGGTAACCGGAGCTTCCGGAAGTCCGGTTCCGAACGCCGACCAGCAGTTCGACGGCAGGTTTGCGCAGCTCCCGACCTGCGTCGTGAAATACACGCCCACATCCGTCGCCAAGTAGACCGTGTTCGCAGTTCCTGGGTCCACTACAACGCTGCTTGCAGGAGCCCACGGAAGATTCGCTTGCAGCGCAGCCCAATGCGCCCCGCCGTCAGTTGACCGGTACACAACCCGCACCGCTTGTGGCTGGGTTGGAATTCCCTCAACTGTCACGTACACCGTGTTTCCAGTCGCATCGTGCGGATCGATATAAATGCTTGAGATATCGAGCCCGAAAGCATTCAGCCCCTGGCTATCGTTCGTCACTGGATTCAGCGTCAGGTCATTCCACGTCGTTGCGGCAACGTTGGCCGGATTCACCATCGCGCTCAGTACATGGCCCGGCAGCAGCGATCCACCACCCGCCGAACCGTAGGTACCCACATAGACGACTTCGTTCCCGCCAACCAGAGTCATCGCCGTAATCGAGCGAATCAGTGCGTCCCCATTGCACGCGGCACTCCCCGATCCGCCGCTTCCGCCATCGAGAATCGGACTGATGGCATTGGCACTCGTCCACCCCAAACCATTTGCCGGCCCTCGCCAAACCCTGCAAGTCCCAATCAGCAACTGCGTCTCGTCGAACGGATCAACCAGGAAAGGCGCAGGCGTCGTCATGGTAAACCCATCGCCACCTACTTCCGCATCGCTCACCACCGGTGTCGCTCCAAAGCTGGAAGGAGTGCAATCGCTCACCTGGTTGCACAGGTAAATGGACACTCCCTCTTCGGCGTTCACATACCACTTGTCTTCATTGGTCGGATCAATCGCCACTGCGCCGCCGTCGCCGCCGAGGACTTGTGGCCATTGCGCCGTTGGCCCGCTTGTGCCCTTCACTCCCGCCGTCCCGTTCACGCTCAGTCCGGCCATCATGGTGTAAGGCGAATTGGTCGACTGCGACAGGCTCATCACCTCCGCCAGCGAGCCCAGGCCTCCATTCAGATTCTGAAAGTGGATCGCATCTGTCGCCGCGCAGACCGCACCCGTTTCCCCAATCGCGTCCAGCGAGCGCCAAAGCCCGCTGTCGTTGCCCACAAAAATCGCCAGCGGATTTGCCGTGCTCCACCCAAGCGCATGTTGATAGGGCGCCACCTGCGCGCTCATACATGTATTCGCGTTGGTCGTATTCCGCCACACGCAGCCCATGGCCAGGCTGCATCGCCACAAGTCGCCATCCCCAGCAAGCACCACCGTATCCTGTTGCGACGGGACCGCCGACAGCGCCAGCGTATAGTCGCCGTTCTCAATCGTTGCCGGCCCTTCCGGAGTGCTCGTCTCGAGAAGAGTCGTCTTCAATTGCTGCGCAAAGCTGATTGTCGGATTGGTGCAGACTCCAGCGCTGATCGCGCACTGATCCTGCCACAATCCCTGGTCCTGATTGTTCAGGTCAACGGTCCATGCAAATGTGTCTCCTGTTTGCGGATTCACCGCCAGTGTGCCGCGGAAAATCGGGCACGCAATTGATCCCGTCCCCGCTGCATTCGTCGGGCATATCGCCGCGGTAAGCCCTGCGCCCGGCTGAGCTGTCATCCGCGTCCACGTCACGCCATCCGACGACTGATAGTACCCATGAAACCGCATCGCCGCCACAAACAGCTGCCGCACCGGATTCCACACCACCGAGGTCGCGGCATTACCGTCCGGCGGTGCAAATGGATCCAGCGGCCCTTGCACATCCACACCGGCGCCATCCGTAATCTTAGCCAGGTTCCAGGTCATCCCGGAGTCATTGGAGTAGTACAGGCCCTCATAGCTCAATCGCGGACGGTCCGCATTCACCAACGTTCCTTCGTAAGCTTGTGAAACCGCCGCCACCACCAGTGCCGGCGTGGCCGTGCTCCACGCGAACCCGGCAAAGCCCTCCCCGGCAAACCACCAGCCCAGATCCGCAGTCCTCTGGATCAAACTCCACGTGTTGCCGCCGTCCGCCGAGCGCAGAATCCCTGCCCCATAGTAGGAATCGAGCGCATCGTTCGGATCGCCCGTCCCCGCAAGAATCACGCCCGTCTCGCCGGGCTGCACCGTCAGCGCTCCAATGCTGATTGAAGCATCCTGGATACCGCTTAGCGCCGAGAGAGTGTCTGTCAACGGAGTAAAGACCACGTTCGCGGCGCTCGATGTGTCTGCGTTCTGCGCCACCCAGACACCGCCGCCGGTGGTGCCGATGTAAAGTCGATTGCCCGTTGCGTCCGAAGGGTCGAACGCCACAGCAGACACCCTACCCGTCACAAGACCATAGCTCGGCGTCAATACCGCCGTCGGCCCCAGCGGCTGCCAGGTGGCTGTAGATGTATTTGAGGATGTGGAAGGCGTCCGCGCAAGAGCTTCGCTTCCATGGTGTTGCGCATGGTCCAGCCCCATCGGCCTCTGGCCTGGCGCAAATCCGCGCTGGGCAAGAAATCGTTGCGCCTGCCTCACGCGCGGTGGTCTTTTTCGATCAGGCCGCGCCGGCGAACTTTGTGCTCCGCCCATGCACGAAGCCAAAGAGAAGCCAGTTAGAACCAACCCGGTCAGCAGTACGAAAGCCCATCTGCAGCCTCGCAACGCTTCGGTTAGTCGAATTCTTCCGCCGCACCAACCGGAATCACCGGCCAAAGGTTCAAAGAACTGCATGTTCGCACACGTCCTGAATCCGATTTCGGCTTCCCCTCTCTCATCATCCGAGGGGGATTAAACGAAATCCAATGGATTAAATCGTGTGAAACACGTAGTTTCCGGGAATGGAAATGTGCCTCATTATAGGCCGCTGCAGGTAGCAGCAGAATGTGATGACGCTTACGCTTCACGGTTTCAAGATATTGGCTGATCTCTCTACCCAGTCCGGCCGACTTGCTGCTGTATATACGTTGCCGCGTTAAACTTCTTTGCTGTCGAGGCACCGGTCATGGTCCGCACAAGCCCAAAGATTGGCCGGTCAAACCACGGACGGTCGTGGCGGCCGACAATTGCCCATGCGATCCCGGCATAGCCGTTCGGATCGCGCCCATCGAGTTCGTACTTGTCATTCAGCACCACGGCCCACTCAAACGCGCGTGCCGGATCCGGCGCCCACTCCAGAATCTTCTTCCCCCAATACATACGCATGTAGTTGTGCATCCAGCCCGTGTCCACCATTTGCCGCTGCGCCGCGTTCCAAAGGTCGTCATAGGTTTCGCCACGCTCCAACTGGGCGAGTGTGTAGCGATGCGGACGCGGATCGCCAGCGTGTTCGAGCAGCGTCTTCCGCGCCCATGGCGCTGCGCACTCCCAGTTGTCATAATTGGGCTCGTGGCGGACGAAAAGAACGGCGAGTTCCCGCCATCCAATCAGTTCGTCCAGGAACTTCTCGCCGGCGACTGCAGGCGCCTTTCCCGCCTTCACGGCCGCTTCCACCGCCAGGGCAATCGTGAGTGGGCCAATGTTGCCAAAGTGCAGGTACGGGGACAGCCGGCTGGTGCCCTGCACCTCGGGATGGTTGCGCGTCTCCTCATAATTCTTGAGTTCTTCGTTCACGAACTGGCTGAGACGCCCCATCGCCGCATGGGTGCCTCCAGTGAACGTGTCCACCGGTCCCACGGTGCGATCGAGTTTGGTGAATCCCTCGGTTATGCCGCGCGAAAGATCGAAGCTTGGTAAAGACGTCCGTGGCTTCCACTTGTAAATTGGCGAGATCTTCTGCGGTGCAACAAGATACTTCGGCAGTTCCCGCTTCAGATGGGGCCGAAAATGATGCAGGAGCACGAAGCTGCGGTCGAACACGCGCGACGGCACCACCACATCCGCATCCACCGTCCAGAAAGGAATCTTGAGCCGCTTCGCGAGAACGCGCCGCCACCGTTCCGGCTCACGGCATGGATTCTCGTCGCCGATCAGCAGCGCCGCTTCCGTCTCTTCAAGAAAAGCCTCAAGCGAGTTGTTGGGATGCCGACGCACAACGAATCCCACGCCGCGCTGCGCCGCGTCTTCTGCGACATCCCGAAGCCCCTGTTGCAGAAAGTGATAGTGCCGCAAATTTGCATTGGGGTAATTCGGAATCACTGAGAAATACACCACCACGGGTAGCCCAAGCAGGTTTGCCGCTTCAATGGCTACACCGAGCGCAGGATTGTCCACGATGCGGACCGCACGCTGCATCCAGTAGACGACGCATTTCGCATCGTTGCGCAGTTCCCCGCCGCGCCGGACAACTACGTGCGCCTGATTAGCGAGGTTGCTAATTTCTTGCGGGGCGAGAGGGGTGGGCGAACTCATTCTTCGAATGGTTTCACAGCAGGCTTATGCGAGTCTTTATGGTGTGTTGCGATAGATAAAACGCAAGGCCGTATATTTTGCTGACACGGAAGCGACTTTCGTATCGATCATTCCGTTCTCTCGCAGCAGCGAACGTACGGTTGTCTCATTGATCGCATGGCCTTTTCCCTTGGCATACACCATCCAGATCGGCACGCCTTTATGCAATTGTGCTTTCGCATCCCGCAAAGCCGCATTCAGCGATTCTGGTGAATCCACACAAGCGAGAATCAGGCCAGCGTCCTTGTTGGCGATCTTCGCTGCTGCGAGCGCCTCGTTGAGCGCTTCGTCGCAGACTTCGCCAATGACTCGTACGACGGTGGTGTCTGTAATTCCCAACTTGCGCGCGAGAGTTGGAGGCGGGTTATTTATGGCCGCGGCCCACTTCTCCGCCGCTGACCCGAGAACGAGCTGTACGGCTTCGCCTGCAACATTGAAATTGAGGCGGTCGGCATTCGTGTTCACATTCTTGATTTCGTTGAATGGAACCCGTTTGCGGATCGCTCCGCGCAGGATGATCTCATTCGTCTCGAGCAAAGCCTTCACTTCTGCCACTGTCCCGTTCCAGTCGCATGTGCAAACCGCCTCCCGTCCCATTGCGCCCCCTCCTTACCCCTCGCGCAGACTTCAAGCACCAAATGTCGAAGGCCGCCCAAAAGGCGGCCCCAACTAATCACTAACCACTATTCACTAACTTCCTACCACCGTCCCCAGGCCCTGCTGATGTAGTCCGACAGCGTCATGCCAATCAGCACCAGAAATGTAAACAGCCCCGCACCCACAGTCAGCTTCGTCAGCCTCGTCGAGTACTTCACGCCCATGAAGAACAGGATGACTAACGTTGCCTTCACTACGCCGATGAGGAGCGCGACAATCGGATTGAACACGCCCATTTCAACGTACGACGCCCCAACGGTTACCCCGGTGAGTACCAGCAGTATGCCGAAAATGACTATGTAGACAATCGGCGGCGTAACGTGATGCTCATGCTCGCCGTGCGCTGCCCCGTGTTGAGTTTCAGTGTGTTCGCTCATGCCGTTAATCCCCTAGTTGGCGTGTCTGCTTATCAGGTAAAGAAGCGGAAAAAGGAATATCCAGACAATGTCGACAAAGTGCCAGTACAGGCCGAAGTTCTCAACAAACGTGACGTGCCCCGCTGTGTAAGCTCCGGCTTGCGCCCTGAAAATCATGAATCCCAGAATGGCAATTCCGATAATCATGTGCACCGCGTGCATCCCAGTCATTGCAAAATAGAGAAAGAAATATAGCTCGGTATGCCGAGCCATGTCCAAGGGAAGCGGCTTGTCGCCCGCGGCCTTTGCCGCCTCGTCTGAATCCGGATTCAGAAACGAGTTGAGGCTGTAGTGGAGGCCGGGAACGTGATGCTTCTCAATCTTCTCTGAGTACTCAATCGTCTTGATGCCAAGGAAGACCAGGCCGAGCAGGAAGGTCAGCACCAGGCAAAATACTAGCCAGCCCTTGCGGCGCGTCTCAGAGAAATATACGCCCATGGCCATGGTGAAGCTCGAGGTGATGAGTACTCCCGTATTCGCCGTGCCCCAGACGATATTCAGCTGATGCGATGCGGCCACAAACGCCGGGTAATACCAGTTGCGATAAATGAGGTATGCAGTGAACAACCCGCCGAAGAACATGATTTCCGTCAACAGGAACAGCCACATGGCAAAGTTCGTGGCATCCGCCTGCTGCTCCACCGATTCAAAGTGGTGCCGCTGGTACGGTGGGTGCTCGTGCCCGTGATCGATTTCGTGCGCCTCGGGGGCGCCATGCCTAATGGCTGTGCTATCCGACACTGGCTACCTCTTTAGCTTTCTGTTGATCAAGCCACTCGTAATCGTAAGCCTCATGATCCATGATCGGCGTCACCAGGAAGTTCTCCGTTAGTGGCGGCGACTGCGTCTGCCATTCGAGGCCAGTTGCCTGCCAAGGGTTATCGCCCGCAATTTCGCCGTACTTCAGCGACCACGTCAGGTAGAGAATCGGGAGCAGGTAGCCCACACCCAGAATGGTTGCGCCGGCCGTTGAGAACACGTTCAGTACCTGGAACTCCGGAGGATAGGCCGCATACCGCCGCGGCATTCCAAGCATGCCCAGAATGAACTGCGGGAAGAATGTGAAGTTGAATCCGATGAATGTGACCACCGCGGCAAGCTGCGATATCTTTTCCGGATACATGCGGCCCGTCATCTTGGGCCACCAGAAATGGATGCCCGCGAGGAACGCCATAAGCATGCCGCCCACCATCACAAAGTGGAAGTGCGCCACGATGAAGTACGTCTCCGTAAGGTGAATGTCTGTGCCTGACGTACCCAGAAACACGCCCGTCAAGCCTCCAATGGTAAACAGCCCCATAAATCCAAAGCTGTAGAGCATCGGCGTCTCAAACGTGATCGATCCCTTGTAGAGCGTGAACGTCCAATTGAAGATCTTGATCGCCGAGGGCACTGCCACAAGCATGGTCAGCAGGCTGAACACGAGCATCGCGTAGTTCGAAATGCCCATGATGAACATGTGGTGCGCCCAGACAAAGAATCCGAAGACCGCGATGGCGACTGACGAGAACGCGACTGCCGTATATCCAAAGACTCGCTTTCTACTGAATGTCGAAATCGTCTCGGAGATTACGCCCATGCCCGGCAGAATCATGATGTAGACCGCGGGGTGGGAATAGAACCAGAATAGATGCTGGAAAAGAAGCGGGTCACCACCCTTGGTTGGATCGAAAATTCCGATGCCCACCGTTCGTTCAAGCGCCAACAGCACCACCGCAATGGCCAGAACCGGCGTGCCCAGCACCATCAGAATGCTGGCCGCATAGTGCGCCCACACAAACAAGGGCATCCGGAACCACGTCATTCCCGGGCAGCGCATCTTGTGGATGGTCACGATGAAATTCAATCCAGTAAAGATTGAACTGAAGCCGGCAATAAACACCGCAAGCCCCGTGGTCAGCACATTGGTATTCACGTAGTGTGTCGACAGTGGTGTCGTAAAGGTCCACCCCGTATCCACGCCGCCCGTCACCATGGTGGTGATGACGAGGATGCCGCCTGCGAGGTAGAGGTACCAGCTCAGCAGGTTGATCTTCGGAAGCGCAAGATCCTTCGCGCCCAGCATCATAGGGATCAGGAAGTTGCCCAGCGTGGCCGGAACACTCGGCACCAGGAACAGGAAAATCATGATGACACCGTGCATGGTAAACACCTTGTTATAGGTGTCCGTCGCCATCAGATCGCTTTGCGGAGTCAACAATTCCAGACGGATCAGCCCCGCCAGAGCGCCGCCGATAAAGAAGAAAAAGGTAATCGAGATCAGATATAGAATTGCAATCCGCTTGTGGTCGCCGGTCAGCAACCAGCTCAGAATTCCATTCTCTTTCGAGAGAAAGTTCATCTTCGGAATTCTGGCGGTCCTCTGATCGGGGAGATTGATAATCGTGTTCGAGTTGGTACTCATTGCTTCACCGTCCCTTGACTCGCAGGCTTGGCAGAAGGTTGCGCGGCCGGCTTCTGAGCAGCGGCAGGGGCTCCCACCTTGGCTTCACCCTCCGGCAGAAAATCGACCGTGTTTGTCGTCTGCTGGATTCGGTAGTCGGAGTTGAGGTTCTTGATGTACTCAACCAGCGCGATCACACCTTCCTCGCTGATTTGTCCTTGATACGTTGGCATGATGGGCGCATAGCCCTGCGTTACGTGTTGCGATGGATTCAGAATCGACTCGCGAATATATGCGTCGTCGGCCAGCACCGTGCCCCCGCTTGCCAGGGGAAGCTTCGCACCGTACACATTCGCAAGGCTCGGGCCACGTGCATCCGGCTGCGTGTTGTGGCAGGCATTGCAGCTCAGGCTCGCGAACAACCGTTCGCCATTCTGCGCCAGCGAGTTGCCGCTGGTCGATTCCGCAAGCCAATTCTTGAAGTCGTCTGGCGAAAGCACAACAATGTCGCCAATCATCGCGGAATGGCTGGTTCCGCAATACTGCGTGCAGAACAGGTGATAGGTTCCCGGAGTCGTGGGTTCAAACCACACCGTCGTATAGCGGCCCGGAATGGCTTCACGCTTCACCCTGAATGCCGGAATTGAAAAGCTGTGAAACACGTCCTGCGAAATCAGTGTCAACTGCACCGCGCGGCCCGTGGGCACATGCAGCGCATTAATCTCATGCTGCCCGCCCGGATGCTCCGCCTTCCACATCCATTGCTTGCCCACCACGTAAATATTCATGGCGTTCGCCGGCGGTGTATACACGCGGAAGTAAAGCAGCGAACCCCATACAAACATCACAAGGAACAGACCGAGCGGAATGATCGTCCACGTTGCCTCC
>Ga0302267_10004845_pt1 | contig 14548 bp, 15 predicted proteins | sample III_Bog_E1_3_FD_194555 | JGI IMG/M metagenome (GOLD analysis project Ga0302267, IMG submission 194555) | Peat permafrost microbial communities from Stordalen Mire near Abisko, Sweden - III_Bog_E1_3 | ecosystem: Environmental > Terrestrial > Soil > Wetlands > Peat | place: Sweden: Abisko... | reverse complement strand
TCGCCGTTCCTCGCCACGCGCATCCGCGCCATGCTGCGCGAGGAAGAGCCCGTGCCCACCAAGGCGCCGTGGTGGAGCTTCCTCTCGCTGCGCTGGATTTACTCCGGCGTCGGCACGGCCCTGGCCGTCGTGGCCTTCACGCTCTTCTTCGCCGCGCCGGGCGCGTTTCCGGAACTTGCTCAGGAGGGCATCAACGACCACATCCGCTCGCTGCAGGTCAATCACCTCATGGACGTCGCCTCCACCGACCAGCACACGGTGAAGCCGTGGTTCGCGGGCAAACTCGACTACTCGCCGCAGGTCATCGACCTCAAGACGCAGGACTACCCGCTCATCGGCGGCCGGCTCGATGTGCTCGGTGGGCGCAACGTGGCGGCCATCATCTACCAGCGCCGCAAGCACTACATCAACCTGTTCGTCTGGCCGTCCGACGCCGCGGCCATCGGTGACCGCGCGACCGAAAAAGACGGTTACCACGTCATAAGCTGGACGCAAAACGGGATGAACTACATGGCGGTTTCCGAACTGGGCGTGAAGGAGCTGAAGGACTTCACCGGGATGATCCGGACTCAGGTCGTGCCGCCGCTGGAGTAGCGATTTGCATGAAATCGAACGAAATGCACCATTCCGGGGTCTTAGAAAAGGTATGATCGGTCTGACCATCGCCGGACGCACCTTCGGCTCGCGCCTCCTCGTCGGCACCGGCAAGTTCTCCTCCAACCAAGCCATGGCCGAGTGCCTCGAGGCCAGCGGCACGGAGATCGTGACAGTCGCGCTGCGCCGCGCCGACCTCACCGGCAAGGACGATCCCTACGCCGACATCCTCCATTTCATCGACCCGAAGAAGTACCTCCTCTTGCCCAACACGAGCGGCGCCATGAACGCCGGCGAAGCCGTTCGTCTCGCGCGTCTCGCCGCCGCCGCCGGATTGCCCAAGTGGGTGAAGCTCGAAATCCATCCCGACCCGCGTTATTTGCTGCCGGACCCGATCGAAACGCTCGCCGCCGCTGAAATTCTTGTCAAAGAGGGCTTTACCGTCCTTCCCTACATTAACGCCGACCCCGTCCTGGCCAAGCGCCTGCAGGACGTCGGCACGGCTACCGTCATGCCGCTCGGCTCTCCCATCGGCTCCAATCGCGGCCTCGAAACGCGTGCGCAAATCGAGATCATCATCGAGCAAGCCACCGTCCCCGTTATCATCGACGCCGGCCTCGGCGCCCCGTCGCATGTCGCAGCGGCCATGGAACTTGGCGCGGATGGCGTCTTGGTCAACACCGCCCTTGCCGCCGCCCGCGATCCCTCCCGCATGGCCCGAGCCTTCCGCGATGCCGTCGAAGCTGGCCGCACCGCGTGGGAAGTCGGCCTCGGCGCTCCCAGCCGTCAGGCGAATGCCACTAGCCCCCTCACTGGATTTCTGTCATAGTATTACGAACTGGTAACCTAAACCGAGCATTCGCTCCCTAAACCATGCCCAAACGCTTTTTCCTCTCGCTCGTTCTCCTGATTCTCGCCCTTTCCGCTTTGGCCATCGGGGTGAACGCCGCCTTGGATCATCTCAGCAAATCGTCCGCGCAAAATTCCGTTGTCATCTATGACGACCACGGCACCGCTCTCTACGCCTACACCGGCAATCTCGCCAAGTGCACCGTCACCCTGCGCCCGAATACGGCGCCGACTGGCCGCATTTCCTCCATCGCACCCGAGCGGGGCTGATCGGATGAAATTGGTGGCTGATACATCGTTGTCTTTAACCCCCCTCGGTGGTACTTGTTTGTTGTGAACACGGATGTCGTGCGCGTTGAAGTCTTTGGCGTTTTCCCGACCGACCAGCAAACTCTGGCGATCTTCATTGGCAACGAGGAAAAGAGCTTCGTCATCCACGTCGAGCCCAGCGTCGGCCGCGCCATCGCCATGTCCATGCGCGGCGAGCACAATGAGCGCCCGCTGACCCACGAGCTCATCGGCTACATCTTCAACGCCTTCGAAATCCGCGTCGAGCGAGTTGTCATTAATGCCCTGCGCAGCAATACCTACTTCGCCCGCATCATCCTCCGCGCCCAAAACGAGGTCCATAACAAGCTCATCGAGATCGACGCCCGGCCCAGCGACTGCATCGTGCTCGCCACGCAGGCCAAGGCGCCTATCTTCGTCAGTCAGGACGTCTGGGACGAGACGGAAGACCGCACCGAGGAGCTGGAGAAAATCCGGCAGGCCCTGAAAGAAAAGAAGGGGCAAAATCCCGGTCCGCTCTTCGGCGAAGACATTGGATAGCTCAGTCTATTAATTAGTGACATCCCCATAATGATCTCGTTTCGCAATAGATTTTCTAGTTTATTGATCTCTCGCGGTGGGCGTGATAGTGTGCGGGCAGTGAAATTGCCGCTATTGATTTTGTCGCTCGCCCTCATTGCCTTTCCGGTCGTCGCTGAAGACTGGACGACGACCGACGGTACGAGGTATCAAAATGTCCGGGTCATCCGGGTTGAGGATGATGCTGTCACCATTATTTACAAGGACGGCGGGGCGCTCGTTTTCCTCTACAAGCTGCCGCCTGCTCTGCAGCAGAAGTTCGACTACGATCCGGTGAAGGCCAAGATCGCCGCTGAAAGGCGCTCCAAGGAGGACGCCGAGAACGCCGCCGAGCTCCAGAAGGAAATCGAGCAGGCCGAGATCGTGAAGCACAATCAGCAGATTCAAAACGCCAACCAAATCAACGGCACGGCCTCGACCAAATAGCCGGTGCCGCACCTCGTCTCGGCAAGCCGAAGTCTTGCAGGAGCTGTAGCCGGTGGTAAAGCGAGTCTGCGAGCGACACCACCGGAAAACGCAAAAAAGAGAGCTGCATCCTGAAGGGATATCAGGAGCACTAAACCTCCGCCTTGGACCGTGCGCGCGTTAACTCGTTAAACAAACTTCCCCGGATTCAGAATACCTTTCGGGTCCACGGCGCCCTTGATCCGCGCGTGCAGCCGCCGCAATTCCGCCGACGCGGCCTTCGGCCACCACGGCAACTTCGCCAGGCCGATGCCATGCTCGCCCGTGATCGCTCCACCCCACGCGATGATCTGCTTGAACAACTCATCCAGCGCTCGCTCGCTGCGCTGCTTCACGCCCGGCAGCGCCATGTCCGCCATCAAGTTCACGTGAATGTTCCCGTCGCCCGCGTGGCCGAACGACGCGACCTCGATCCGATACTTCTTCTGCAGCCGCGCGGTGAAATCGAACAGGTCCACCAACCGGCTGCGCGGCACGCAGATGTCCTCGTTGAGCTTTGTCAGCCCGGTCGCCTTGAGCGAGGCCGAGAACGCCTTGCGGGTATCCCAGAACGCCTCGCATTCCGCTTCCGTCGTCGCCGTGTTGATCTCCAACGCGCCGCCTGTCTTCAGCAACTGCGCCAGCGTTTTCACCTCCGACCGAACCGAGTCCGGCTGCCCGTCGATCTCAATCAAGAGATGCGCGTTGCCCGCCGGGATGCGCCCCGGTCCGAGGTGCCGCCGCGCCGCTTCGAGCGTGAAGCGGTCCGCCAATTCCAGCGCCGAGGGCAGGAAACCCTCGCGAAAAATATGCTGCACGCACGCCGCCGCCGCCGTGGCATCGCGGAACGACGCCGATAGTCCCGCGCGTGAGGGCGGCGCCGGGATCAGCCGCAGCGTGATCTCCGTCACGATGCCCAGCATTCCCTCTGCGCCGACGAAAATGCCCACGAGGTCGAAGCCCGATTTGTTCTTTATCGTGCGCCCGCCCACGCGCACCAGCGTGCCGTCGGCCAGCGCCACCTGCAGCCCGAGCACGTAGCTCCGCGTCACGCCGTACTTCAGGCAGCGCGGCCCGCCCGCGTTCGTCGCCACGTTGCCGCCGAGCGAACACTCCTTCAGGCTCGCCGGGTCCGGCGGATACAGCAGCCCATGCCGCCGCGCCTGCGCCTGAAATTCGCCCGTGATCACGCCCGGCTGCACCACGGCCACGCCATCGACCGCGTTGATTTCCAAAATGCGATTCATCTGCGCCAGCGAAACGACGATGCCGTGCCGCTTCGGCACACAACCGCCCACGTACCCGCGACCCGCCCCGCGCGCCGTCACCGGAATCCGCCGCGCATTCGCGAACCGCAGCACCTTCGCGACCTCATCCGCCTTGCGCGGAAAAACCACCGCCTGCGGCAACGTCGCGGCAAACCACGCATCACCGGAATGCGCCTTCAACGTCTCCGCATCCGAAGCCACCACGCCCTTCGGAAATAGTGCGGTGAGGGGACGAAGCCAGAGGGGTGCCTTGGTCATTTGAGCATCTTCCTAAACTGGTTTTCCTTTGTCAGCGGCTGCACGTCACGGAAATCGAGCGTACCCAGTAAGTCCCTACGAGATTTCGTTTGGTCGAAGCTTCGATACGGGCGCAGAAACCAAATATTATTCTGTCGGACATCGTCATTTATTTTGGGAGTGGGGCCATCCGCATTGTTTTCATACAAGGGAATCGGTTCAGCGTAGTTGTAAGTATATGGGGCGAGATAAGGAAAATCATGGTCTCCGTCTGCCCCAAAATTAGGCGTGATTACGTGTTTGGGGACGGGAACGGCATCATAACCGATCATGATGGGTAGTTCACCTGTAGTGACTTTTCCCTTCAAGACTCGCGATATCACTAAAATCACCTTAGTTTCAAACCCACCACTATGAGGAAGATTTTGGATTGATTCTGATTTGATGTGAGCAACGACGACAACCTGTGCGTCATTTAAAATATCAACGTCCGACCTCGGACCGACCGGCCAGGCCGACGCATGCATAGAGAAAAGCAGCAACGCCAAAAGCAGCCATCGAAGATTCGCGAACATTAGTTCTAGAATATCTCAACTTCGCGTCCTCCGCCACACCCGCCACGTATCGCGGAAAATCTGCCAGACCACGGGCAGGCCGATGCCGCCGAACTTCATCTTGTACTCGACGACCACCGGCGCCTCCACCATCACCGCGCCGAGTTGCGCCAGCCGCACCAGCAGCTCGAGATCGAGCGTGAACCCGCGGCTCTCCGTTTTCTCCAGCGCCTGCAGCAGCAGATCGCGCCGCACCAGCTTCAGGCCGGTCTGTGTGTCGCGCACGCGCAGGCCGAAGAGCATCTTCACCAGGGCGTAGTAGCCGAGGCTGTAGATGCGCCGGATGAGCGGATAATCCACCGTGCTGTCCGGGTGCATCTTGCTGCCGATCACCGCGTCGGCCTTCTTCACGCGCTGGATCGCGACGAAAAACAGGATCTGCTCCGGCGGGATATCGAGATCCGCATCGAGGAACACCACGAACTCGCCGCGCGCCGCCTGCGCGCCCTGCCGCAACGCCTCGCCCTTGCCCGAGCGCGGCAGGTGCAGCGAGACGACCTCGCCCGAGTAGGTCTCCGCCAGCCGCGCGATCTCCTGGGGGGAATTGTCCGAGCTGCCGTCGTTGACCAGGATGATCTCGAACGGTCCCAGCATGCGCAGCGCGGAAAGCGTTTGCTCCACATTCGTCGTGATGTGCACGCCCTCGTTGTAGAGCGGCATCACGACGGAGAGCTGGGGCGCGGCGTTGCTCATGGCGATTTGCGCGCGTAGCGGATGATGCCGACCAGCAGCACCATCATCAGCACGATCACTGACGCACCGAACATGTACGTCAACATCGTCTGCGGCCGGCCGCCCACGATCTCCAGCACGATCGTGTAGATGATTCCCATCGCGCCGATGAGATGGCACTCGGGGTAGCGCCGCGACGCCAGCGCGAAAATGCCGAGCCCCTGCAGCAGCCCCAGCGGAATCATCATCACGGCGAGCGTGGGACCGATCTCGCCCGCAATCGGGCCCAGCACGTCGGCGAATACACCGAAATGAGTCAGCGCGCCGAGCGCAAAAGCGCCCGCTACCAGCGCACCGAGGTAAATCCAGAAGAACTTCATCGACGCCACCGTCGTCCGGTCCAGCTTCGACCGCGCGGCGTAAAGCACCCAGAGCAGCGGTTGCGTGCCCCAGAGCAGTCCGCGCGCGAGCAGGCCCGTTGCCTGGTAAACATCATAGAAATGCTGCGCCGGTGCGCTTGGCAGCGTCGTCTCGCCCACGTGGATTCTCGTCCACCCCAGCGCCACGATCCGGTCCGCGTTGGTGAAAAGATAGATCCCCAGCAGTACGCTGAACGTCGCCGCGGCGAAGCGAAGGAACGAGCCGTCGAGCGCCGCCGCGCACGCCTGCAGCCGCGCGGCCAGCGTCACTTCGCGCGGCTGCAGGGCGGGCGCAAGCGTGACGAATCCACCCAGGACGAACGCGGCCAGCGCCGCCTCCGCGCTCGGCTGGTAGGCTGTGATCCAGCCGCCCACGGCCATGCGCGCAAGGCACGCGGCCACGAGCAGCAGCGCCCAGCTCCGTTGCCGGCGCGACTGAGTCCAGACCACGCAGCTCAGCACGGCGCCGATCAGCAGCAGCAGGTTCATCGTCTTGAAAACATCGAGCGAAAAACGCGGCAGGGAGAGCAGCGGAAGCGGCAGCAAGACCAGCACGAGCACGCACCCGGCCCACAGCCACGTGAACGTCTCCGTCACGATGACCGTCGATTCCCGCAGCCGGTCGAGGCTCGTGCTCTGCGCGCGGGCGAAGAAAAGCCGCAACGCCATCGGCAGCGTTGCTGCGGGAAGGACAAGCAGCCCGATGATGCCGAGCGCCGAGTTGAAGATGCCGAACTCGCCCGGGGCGCGGCCCGGCACCGCGAGCCCGGACATCTCGTGAAAGAAGATCGCCTGCGTGGCGAAATTCAGCACCGCCAGCAGCAGCCACGTCACCGCGAATTGGCCCGTGACCTCCTCGTAGATGCGGAACGCGCCGGGACCGCGCGCGGCTGCGTCACCTTTCATGCGCGGTCTTCTCGGCGGCGTCGATCCAGCGGCGGAAAAAGTGCGCGCCTTCCACGAGGTCGTGCAGGGAAATGAACTCGTCCTTCGTGTGCGCCTGCGCGATCGAGCCCGGCCCGATGCAAACCGCGGGGCAATTCGGCCCGCTCAGGTACGACGCATCGGAAAACCACGGCGCCGTGGTGAGGCCCTTCGCCTCCGCGCCCAGCCGCGCGACCCACGGCAGCGATTCATTCGTGGCCAGCGGCGGCGCGTAGCGGACGAGGCGCACGCTGGCTTCCGGCACCACGGCGCGGAGTTCGGTCTCGAGATCCGTGCGAAATCTCTCGCCGTCCACGCCCGGCACCACGCGGCAATCGATCTCGATCCGGCACGCATCAGGCACGATGTTGATCTTGCTGCCGCCGAGGATCGTTCCGACGTTCAGCGTCGAGCCGCCCAGCTTCGGATGCGCTACTTGTGCGAGCGCGGGAATCGTAATCGTCTCTAGGTGCTCGAGCACGCGGCGCATCGCATAGATGGCGCTCCTGCCCTTGTCCGGCGTCGAGCCGTGGCAGGCCACGCCGCTCGTCGTGATCTCCAGCCAGAGCGCGCCCTTGTGCGCCGTGACGACGCCGAGCTCGGTCGGTTCCAGCGCCATCGCGAGGTCGCAGGAAAAGCCGCTCTTCGCGATGGCCATCGCGCCCTCGTTCGTCGCCTCCTCGCCCATCAGGCCGAGAAAAGTCCACGTCACGCGCGAGTCCTTCCGCGCGGCGCTGTGCGCCCAGTCGTGCAGCGCCCAGAGCGCGGCGGCCATCGGGCCCTTGGTGTCGCTCGAGCCGCGCCCATAGAGGCGGTTATCGCGCACCCACGGGTCGAACGGCGAGATCGTCATGCCCGCGACGCTGACCGTGTCGAGATGCGGCGCGAAGGCGAGGTGCGCGGCCGAATTTGCCGGCGCGAACGTCGCGATCACATTGGGCCGGCCGATGGCGATGTGCCGCACTTGCACTTCGGCGCCACAGGTGCGCAGGAAGCTGGCGACGTAATCGGCAATGTCCTGCTCCCCCGTCCTGTCCGTGCCCGGGTTGCCCTCGGGATTGACGCTCGGAATGGCGACGAGATCGCGCAACAGCTCCACGACATCTTTTGGCCCGGCCATGTGGCTAGCCTAGAGGCGGGCCGCAAATGAGGGCAAGGTCTCTGTGGTATCCCACGAAGGATAGGACCTATACGACTCATAGGACATATAGGACCAATAGGACGGAACAATGCACCGCAGTTCGTTCCATAAGTCCTATAAGTCCTATCCAACCGCATGCACTCTGCGTGACAGCAACGACACCACACCGCGGGGCAGGCGTTCCATCCGGCGCACGAGGCGCACCGTGCGGGCCGGGTCGACCAGCACCGAATGCACGAGCAGATTCGCCCAGGCGCGGCGGCGATACATCGCGCGATGAGTCCACACGTAGGCCTTGCGTGCCTTGGCGAGATCGTTCCGCGCGAAGCCGCGCAGGGCCGTCTCCGCCGCCAGCGTGCCGGTGGCGAGGGCGAAGCCGATGCCTTCGCCCGTGAACGGCTCGACCACGCGCGCGGCGTCGCCGGCGAGCCAGACGCGGCCCGTGGTCAGCTCCGCGTTGGCGCGGGTGATCGGGTTCAGCCGCAGCCATTCGGTTGGCGCGAAGGGCGGCAGGTAGCGCCGCGCGAATCGGTCGGGGTCTTGCGACCGGCGCGCATCGAGCACCATGCTGATCACCGCGTGCGTGTCATCCGTGCGCGAGAAACCGAAATAGCCCTCTTCGAAGACGTGCATGTGGACGTGGTCATCGAGCGCGGGAGGCGCCTCGATGATCGCCTGCCAGCCGACACGATGGCAGCGGCGCGGCGGCGGCATCAGTCCCGCGAGCCGCGCGACCTGCGAGTTGCGGCCGTCCGCCCCAATCACGAGCTCGCCGCGAAATTCGCCGCGCGAGGTGGTCACGACTCCCGCGACCGCATCGACGCCGGTTACTGTGGTCTCGGGGAAGAACTCCGCGCCCGCGCGCTCAGCCTCGCGGCGCAGCCAGTCGTCGAGCACTTCGCGGCTGACGACGCGCGGACCGCGATCCGGGGAGGGGAAGTCGTGCTCAAAAACCGGGCGTCCCTCGCAGTGGATGGCGAAGCCGGTGGTCGCGTGGTGCGGCAGCGCGGCGAAGCTTTTCGCGAGGCCGAGCCGTTGCCAGATCGCCCACGTGGAGGGATTCACGCAGTTGCCGCAGACCTTCGGGCGGGGGAACGCCGCGCGGTCGAGCAGTGCCACGCGTTTGCCCGCGCGCGCCAGCACCAGCGCGGCCAAGGAACCGGCCGGCGCCGCGCCGACGATGACGGCGTCGTGGGACATGCTCCTATGCTAACTGCGAAATGCCGGGAAGCAATGGGACCGATGGGACAGATGAGACCGATGCGACGGATGGGACAAAATCCTATAAGTCCCATCCGTCTCATCGGTCCCATCTGTCCCATTCCGCGGGCACAAAAAAAGCGGTGGTCCAAAGACCACCGCTTTTTCAGCAGAAGGCAGCGTTAGATAACGTTCGCCTTCTTGAGCGTCTTGTACGGACCGTTCTTGGTCAGCGTCTTGAGCGCGCGGGCGGTGAGCTTCACCGTCACGTAGCGCTTCAGCTCGGGGACGAAAATGCGTTTTTCCTTCAGGTTCGGCTGGAAGACGCGCGGCGTGTTCGCCGTCACGTGCGTACCGATACCGCCCTTTTTCTTCGCCTTACCGCTGCGGAGGATTCGGGTGCCGATGACCGGCTTGGCACCGGTGATTTCACAAAGTCGCGACATGATGTTCTCCTTATTTGACCAACAGCACGTTGCGGGCGCGCTTGATTTCCTGCGTGAGCTTGCGGTGCATCTTGGCAGTCATGCCGGTGATGCGGCGGGGCAAAATGCGGCCCTTCTCCGTCAGGAATTTCTTGAGCAATTCGGTATTCTTGAAATCGATTGCTTCCATGTTGATGTCGATACGGCGCTTCGCCAGCGAGCGGAGCGTACGGCGGCGGGGCCGCATGGGTTTGGCTGCAGGGGGCATTTAGTCCTTTTCTTTCTTTTTGTCGTCTTCCTCCGACGATTCTTCTTCCTCATCGGAGAAGGACTCGGCGGAATCCATGAACTGCGGGGCGGTGTCCCAGCGGCGGCGGCCCCGATTTTCCTTTTCGAGCTGCTGCTGGCATTCCACGGTAAAGCGGGCGAAGGGGATGGCTTCCAGGCGCGCGTGCGGGATCAGCTTGTTCGACATCTCGCAGACGCCGTAGCTGCCCACCTCGATGCGCTTGAGCGCCTCTTCGATTTCGTAAAGCGCATCCTGCTCGGCGGAGAGCAGGCTGAGCGCGAAATCCTTTTCGTAGGCATCGCTGCCCGCGTCGGCCTGGTGCTGGCCCACGGCGCTGGCTTCGTTATTCTCGGCGCGGCTGCGCAGGCTGTCCTGCGCCACGCTCTGCATCTGGTCGAGGAAATGATCGCGCAGGTCCAGCAGGCGGCCCTTCTGGAGCTTCATGAAAGCCTGGGTCTTCGCGTCCTTCGGCATGCGCACGAGCGGGCGGGTTTCCGCCTCCTCATCGTTGCCGTTGGCGGTCGCGGGGCTCTTCGACTTGGTGGTAGCTTTGTGAGTCGTCTCGGTCGCCTTCGGCTTCGATTTCGTCACCGCTTTGGTCTTCGCGGGCTTGGCAGCCTTCACAGGCTTGGCGCTGGGTTTGGATTTCTGAGACATGGGGGTCGTAAATGGGAATCGTAAGGAATAGGGAAGTAGATTGGAAAATCCAATCAAATTTTTGTAATTTCGGCAGAGGGGTTTAGACGTGTGTCCGCCGCCAAATCGTAATGACTACTGTACTTCATTATCGGCAGGGCGTTGTTTAATTTGATCTGAGTTCTTAAGACTCGCCAACTTCGGTGAAGGTTCTACATTAACTGAGCGTGTTCAATTTGCCTCCGTCGGAACTCGTCCACGATCTGCTCAGCCGGGCAGGGGGACGGGCCGAAGTCCTTGTTCACTTTTGTACGTCCCGAGGTTACGAGGTCTACGACTGGAACCGCGCCGCAGTCGACCTCTTCGACCTCAGCGCCGCCGGTCCCGGCCCCGCGCCCTTGACCTGGGTCGAGTTGCCCGTCGCGCTGGCCGAGTACCTTTCCCAGGCCCTGCAGGTCGTCAGCGGTGCGCCGGAAGAGGCCATGCCCGGCTTCAAGGACCCGGCCAAGCCCGACCTGAACTACTTCGCCAAGGTCTTCTACGAGGGCGAGTTGCCGGAAGAGGAAGGCCAGGAGGAAGGCTTCTGGTATCTCTTTTGTTTCCAGGATTCGGTCAACTGGCTCGAAAACTCGCAGGGCGCGGTCGACCAGAAGAAACTCGAGACCATCGGCGAGCTGGCCAGCGGCGTCGCGCACGATTTCAACAACCTGATCATGGGCATCCAGTCCAACGCGGAGGCGATGCTGGCCAACCCGAGCCTGCAGCCGCAAATCCGCGACAGCATGGTCAACATCATCCGCGCCTGCTCCACCGGCGCATCGCTCACGCGCAGCCTGCTCGGCTACGCCAAGCGCCAGCCGATGACGATGGCGCCGTTCAATCTCGTCGATCTCATCCACGACGTCGGGCGCATCGCGGGCGTCGCCGGCGGCACGCACCGCATCACGCTCGGCAAGGATTTCCAGGACCCGAAGGCGCAGATCATGGTCGTCGGCTCCTACTCCAGCCTGAGCCACTGCTTGATCAACTTGATCAAGAACGCGCGCGAGGCCATGCCCGACGGCGGCACCATCCAGGTGCTCTGGGAAGGCAACGAACAGCGCGCCGTCGTCACCGTGCGCGACCACGGTCCCGGCATCGCCGAGGCCGACATGGCCCACATCTTCGAGCCGTTTTACTCCACCAAGAAGCAGGGCACCGGTCTTGGCCTCGCCATGGTGCGCGGCATCCTCACGCAGCACGGCGGCACGGTGGAAATTCGCTCCACCGTCGGCATGGGCACCTCGGTCTCGCTCACCTGGCCGCGCGGCGATGCCCTGGCCGTGCCGGCCAAGCCGAAGGAAGCGGGCGATGCCAGCGATGCGCGACGCTCCACGCACCGCATCTTTAAGCAGACGCAGCGCATCATCCTTCAATCCAAGCGCCAGCCTGCGGATACCCACTTCCTCGTCTACGTCATCGACGACGACGATCTTGTGCGCGACGGTCTGTGCAGCCTGCTCGAGCACCTCGGCCATCGCACCAAGGCGTACCGCTATCCCGAGGTCGCGCTGCAGGAACTCGTCGCCGCGTCCGTGCCTCCGGAGGTCGTCATCGTCGACTACAACATGCCGGGCATGAACGGCGCGCAATTCATCGGCGGCTACAGCACCGCCGTGGCCAGCGACACGCGCTTCAACAACACGTCCATCCTGCTCATGAGCGGCCTGCCGCCGAGCCACTTCCAGGATTTCCTCTCCGAGTTCTCGCACCTCAAGGTCGGCATCCTCGAGAAGCCCTTCAGCCTCGAGACGCTGCGGCGCAAGCTCGCCAACATCCAGGGCCAAAGAAAACTCTCCGGCAGCCTGCCCCACGACGTCGCCACCCCGCGCATCGTCCCGCAGCCGCAAGTCGTCGCCGAAGCCACCGGCTCCAAGCGCATCCCCAGCGTTGTCATCCGCCGCGTGGAGGGGTGATTGTTGTAGCGGCGGTCTATGACCGCCGGCGGATTAGAGAACAGTGTGCGCATTTCTTCTACGCGTTTTTCAGAGGCGCGCATCCGCGCGCGCGACGGTCATAGACAGGCGTCGTTCCGCCGTCTCCTTTCCTAAGTTTCTATAGTTTAACCGTTTATTGCATGTAAGGCAAGGCTTTCTTGAGGCAATTTCCGGCATTAAAAGGTAACTTTCTGGTATGCATTCCCCTCGTGCGTTGTTATGCGGTTTTGAAGCACCATATACACGGCGCTGAGGGAAAGCGCGGACGCGCAACAATTGATCATCATGCCTTGCGGCACGATCTAAATTGCACCGGCTCTCCGAACCGGATTCTCTTTAGGAAAAGAGCTATCTCGGATTACTTATCGCGCAGGCTCTGCAATTCCTAGCGAAACGCATTGCGTCGATTGAGGAAACGCTGACCTCGAAACTGGATATAAGGTCCAATGTAGATTGAAAATTCTCGCCAGAGTTCGCTGGCACGCTGACGAGACACGCCATGCTCCTGCGCTACCCATGCGGCGCTTGGGCGCTTCGTTGGCAAATACTGCGGAGTAATAGAAAGCAGGACAATGTCCGTGCGGAAGGCGCGATTCTTGACGCCACCTTTTCCGCGCGTGATCCATTCGCCGCAGCGCGTCAGGGCATGGCTCGCCAAGACGCGGACAAGATCAGCACTATTTTCTCCTGAAATGGCCGAGTCAACTTTGTCTGCCGGATCGTCATAGCAAGCTGTGGGCGGCAGATACCGCGGCTTAATCATGCGATGGGCTCTCCCTTTCGGACGATTTGGCGGGAACGGTGGGAAGCCAGTCTTCGGCTGTTCGCCAGGTAATCCTTGATTTCTTGCGGCACGAAGCGAACGGCTCCCCCCACATGAACGAACGGCAGGCCTCTCTTTCGCAAGTTGAAAATGGTCTTGATGCTCACATGGAGGAATTTGGCCACCTCTCGGGTAGTCCATAAATCTTGCGGAGCGGACAGATTTTCTAATGGCGAGGCGTTGATGTCGTTGGAAAATTCGTCGTTCATAGTTGGTGAGTGAAAAGCAGCTCATCCTTACGAGATTGAGCGTGTAAAGAAATGAATCCGCAGGTCACAACCAGCATCGTAGCGAAACCAAGCGCCGACACGGTAGAAGCTATGTAGAGCCCAGGAGCGCGATAGGAGGAGGATTCTTGCGCTATAGGTAAAACGGTTGTCTAAAAGCGGGGCCGACGACGATTTGCACACGCAGAAAACGACAGCAAAACCGCGTATTTCTCTCGACATACAGAAGCGGCTTCGCTAGCTTAATACATACCGATGATTCGGTAGCGAGGAAGTCCAAACCTCGCCAGTGATTTTCGCGAAACGGCTGACGTTTCGCAGTTCAGAAAGTCACTCTTTCCCCACCACATACACAAGCAGCGCCGGAGGGTCACAAGCTGTCCGCCGCACACCGTCGAGGCAGGACGTTAAACCCGCCAGTCAAATCATGAACAAAACCGAAACTGAAAAAATCGTGTCTCTCGCCCTGACGGATATTTGCCCATCGCCGACCAACCCGCGAAAGACATTCAACCAATCCGAACTTGAAGAGTTGGCGGTCTCGATCAAAGAGCGCGGCGTCATCGAGCCGATTATTGTTCGTCTCTCTTCCACCATTGAGAACGATGAACACCGGAAGGCGGCAGGAAAGGCTACTTATCAAATTGTGGCCGGAGAGAGGCGCTGGCGCGGTTCCAAAATTGCCGGGAAGAAAGATGTTCCCGCCGTGGTGCGGGCTCTCAGCGATTATGTCGTTCTCGAAATTCAGGTCATCGAAAACGCGCAACGTGCCGACCTTGACCCGCTGGAAGAGGGTGAAGGCTACGCGGGGCTTCTTAAGGAGGGCAAAACCACCGTGGATGAAATCTCCGGGAGGGTGGGAAAGGGCAGGGGCACCATTTATTCTCGAATCAAGTTGCTGGACGCACCGGAGAAGGCAAAAACGGCGTATCGGGCCGGGAAG
>Ga0302267_10004840_pt1 | contig 14552 bp, 12 predicted proteins | sample III_Bog_E1_3_FD_194555 | JGI IMG/M metagenome (GOLD analysis project Ga0302267, IMG submission 194555) | Peat permafrost microbial communities from Stordalen Mire near Abisko, Sweden - III_Bog_E1_3 | ecosystem: Environmental > Terrestrial > Soil > Wetlands > Peat | place: Sweden: Abisko... | reverse complement strand
TCCGCGCCGCTGCGCTCCCCCCGGCCGGGGGGAGCGCAGCCTCATCTTCCCGTTTGGCTTGCGCCAAACAAAGAAGAAAAAACAACATACAAGATGGACGGAGGCGCGGGGCTTGGGGCGCGAGGCGGGGAAAGTTAACCGCATCCGCCGCCGCTGAAGCTTCCTCCTTCGTTAAAGCTACGGCGGACAAGCTGGCGGACAGGAAGAACGCAAAGAGCGCAGAGAGGAAAGGCCGGGAACGTAACCGGGTGATGGGCAATGCGGCCAAAACCGGCCGGCTATTTGGAGTTTTTCGGTTTGCCGAGCACTTCGGCGACGAGCCGGGTGATTTCCGCGGGGTTCAACGGCTTTTCCACGACCCGCCGGATGTTGGGATGTTCGGCCCGTTGTTTGGGGGTGATAATGTCGCCGGCAAAACCGGTGGCGATGATCAGGGGCAGCTCAGGCCGGATTTTATAGGCCCTGGCGGCGAGTTCCAAACCGTTCATGCCGGGCATGGTCAGGTCGGTCAGGATCAATTGGATGTCCGCCGGGCGGGCGGTGAAATCGTTGAGCGCCGCCAGCGGATCGGCATGGGCGGTCACCCGGTAGCCGGCCCGGTCGAGCAGGTGTTTGATGCCCTGGACGATGGCCGGTTCGTCATCCACCAGCAGGATGTGCTCGCCGTTGGCGGGCTGCAGCGGGGGGGCGGTGGGATTCCGCTCCGGCCCGGCTCCGGGTTGCGCCGGGAACAGGATCTGAAACTCGGTGCCCCGGCCGGGTTCACTGTCCACGAGGATGGCCCCCGCATGATTTTGCACAATGCCATGCACCACCGCCAACCCAAGGCCCGTGCCCTTGCCCACCTCCTTGGTGGTGAAGAAGGGGTCAAAAATCCGCGGCAGGATTTCCGGCGTGATGCCGCAGCCGTTGTCTTTGATCGAGAGCCGGACATACCGGCCCGGCTTTAAATCGGGGTGGCGCAGGCACAGGGCGGCATCCACCAGCAGATCATTCAGCCCCACTTCCAGCAAGCCCTGCCGGCCCTCCATGGCGTGCTGGGCGTTGATGCACAGATTCATCACCACCTGGTGAATTTGCGTCGGATCGGTCAGCACCCGGGAGGTGCGATGAATGTCCTGGTTCATTTGGATGGTGCTGGGCAGCACGAAGCGCAGCAGGATCATCGCCTCTTTGACGATGGAGGACAATTCGCACGATTGCGGTTCCAGCCGGGGCTGACGGCGGCTGAACGTCAGGATTTGCTGGACGAGGTTTTTGGCGCGGTTGGCGGCCTTGAGCATTTCCCGGAGGTGTTCCTGCAGCTCCGGCCGGTCCGGCAGCTCCTCGCTCAGGATGTGGCCATAGGGAATGATGACGGCGAGAATGTTGTTGAAATCATGGGCAATGCCGCCGGCCATGGTGCCGAGCGCCTCCATTTTTTGCGACTGACTCAATTGTTCGAGCAGATGGCGTTTGTGTTCCTCGGCCTGATGACGCTCGGCGATTTCATGCCGGAGCTGCCGGTTGGAGCGGGTCAATTGATCCGTGCGGTCGGTCACCCGCTGTTCCAATTCATCGCGCGTCCGTTCCAATTCCGCTTCGGTCTGGCGGCGGATGGCGATTTCCTGGCGCAACGCCGAATTGGTGGCCGCAATCTGCCGGGTGTGCGCGATGCGCACCCGGATTTGCCAGCCGGCCAACCAGGCCAGGAGGAGGACCATCCCCGCCGCCAGCGGCAGGAACCAGGGCTGGTTTTGCAACGGCTCCGCCAACACGGTGAACGCCACCGTCGCCGGGGCGGGATCCACATTGCCATCCACATCCCGCGCCCGCACGGACAATAAATGGCGGCCCGAACGGAGCTGCGGCAGCCGCAAATAATCCTCCTGCCAGGGTTCAAACGGCGACCAAGCCGCGTGGTCAAGCTGCCAGGAATAACGGAAACCGTCCGGGTTGGGGGCGGATTCAAAGCGTTCCTGGCTGTGAAACATGACGGACAGCGGCGCCCCGCGCGGCACCCCGCCCGCCGGAACCTCGGCGAAGGTTTTGGGCGGAACCCGGCCCGGCTGGTAACGCAGCGTTCCGGCCGAACAACCCAGCCAGAGCGCGCCCGACCGGTCCGGCACGGCGGCGGTCACAAACCCGTCGTTCGGGATTTGGAGCCGCTCAAAATCCAGGGTGCCCGGCTGGCGGCGGATGAACACCCCCCCCTGGCTGGGCAGGTAAATGGTGGTGCGGTCGTGATCATAGCCCGGCGGCGCAAATTCACCGTAAACCCGGCTCCATTGATTGGAACAAAACAAGGCACAGCCGGCATGACCGCTGCGTCCACCCGAGAAGGTGAGAAACAATTCCTCCGGACTGGCGAGCGCCCAGAGAAAGCCGCTGTCTGGAAAGGCGGTGACCGGCCGCCAGTCCCCGGCCGGCGGGGCGGACTGTTCGTATAACCCGGAATACCCGTAGAGCCAATGCCGGCCGGCGGCGATGATTGGATTCGCATACATCAGCGGCGGGGGCGCCGGCACCAACGGCAGCCATTCCACCCGGTCCTCCGTCACCCGCGCCACATCATAAAGATTGTTGTCCCGCCGGCCGGCCACCACCAGCAACCGCCCCGGCGGCAGCGGCGTGGCCGCCATCAGGTTCCGTCCGCGGAATTCCGGCGCGTTGAGGATGCGGGTCCGCCCGTCCGCATAATGCGTCACCACCCCGTCGCCCGCCGGTCCCTGACCCACGATCCAGAAACCACCGCCGGCATCCTGGGTGATGGTGTTGATGGTGGCGCACCCGGTTTCCAGCACCGTCCGCCGGGTCGGATCCGGCGGGGCGGTGACCGTCAGTTGGGTCCGGCTTTGGTCCCAAATCAGGGCCTGACCGGCTTCGTTAAGCGCCCGCAGTTTGCCCGGGGCGAGCGTTTGAAAATGGCCGTCGGCCCGGACCACGATGTTGGAATCATCCGCGAACCAGACCCGGTCCTGCGCGTCCACCCCCGCCGGCGGCGGCAGGCGGGGATAAAACGTCCATTTCCCCGCGTGATAAGCCCAGCGGACCACCGTCCCCGCGCCCACGCACCAGAGGGAGCCGTCCGGGGCTTCCCGCAAATGATACAACCGTGCGCGCGCGGGGCAGGGGACCCGGGCCGAGGTCCGGACAAACTGGTGGCCGTCCCAGAGGCTGAACCAAAGCAGGCCGCGCTCGGGATTGCATTCCACCGCCACCACTTCCCCGCTGCGGGTGGAACCCACCAGCCGGGTCAGGCTCGTGGGATGGTTTTCCCAGCGCCCCCCGGTCAGGGTCAGCAGCGTGTGTTCGCCCTGGGCAAACAGGGTGCCGTCCCGCGCTTCCGCCATTTGCAACACGCAATCCTCCGCCTCCGCGCCGGGATTAACCGGCGGTCCCCATTGCCCGTCCCGTCCCTGAGCCCAGCCATGGTTTGCCAGCGCAAACTGCCGGCCGGTCGAATCGCAGAAATAGCCGAGGATATAATCCATCGGCAGGCCGTTGGTCTGGTGATAGGTTTTCCAGGCGCCCGACCGGGGGTTGAAACAACTCAAACCGCCCGGCCTGATCGTGGGGTCGGGCCATTGATCACAGGCGAACCAGAGAGTGCCGTCGGGACCGGGATCAATTTCCCGCACGTTCGCGTTGGGCAGGCCGGCCACCGAACCCTGTGCATCATACTTTCGCCGCCCGGCATCCCAGATGCCGACCCCGGCATCCGAACCCACCCACAGCCGGCCCTGCGGGTCCGCGCACACCGCCCGGGTGAAGGCACTGGGCAGCCCGTCGTTGGTGCCGAATAAACTCCAGGTGAAGCCGTCAAACCGGTGCAACCCGTCATCCGCCGCCAGCCACGCGGTTCCGTCCGGCGTGAACGCAAGGTCAAACACGCGTTGCTGCCCCAGCCCCGCCCCGGTCAGATAGGAAGTGACCTGCCAGGGTTGCGAATAATCCGGCTGGCCGGACACTTCATCTTCCGCCCGGGCGGCCCCCGGGTGGAGCAGCAGGCAGACACCGGCCACAAGTCTGCGGAGAGATGAAATCGCCGGCCGCTTCATCCGTCGCGCAAACTTCCAGCCAACCGACAAAGTCGATCGCATGACAATCCAGGGTGGCACTTCTGTGCCACTGCATAACACAATGCCCACGCCGCCACAAGCCGGAGATTATATTAGCGATCCGTTCGGGTGCGGACGGGCTTGAAACCGCTGAATCTCACCGCAACCGACAGCCCTCCGCTCCCCGCTTCAAGCGACCGGCTTTTGCCACCAGTCACTGTGCAGCAATCCCCATTCAATCGTAATCCGGCGCTGCAACGCCAGCCCCGTCTGCGCCACCAACGAATCCGGCGGGGTCAGTGTTCGCGCGGGCAACCGCGTGACCCGGCGGAAAAAAACATAGAGCAGTCCCAGAATCAACCGGCTTCGCAGCCCCCGCCATCCTCCGGTCGGCGCTTGAAAATCGGCGATCAACCAAATCCCCCGGGGTTGCAGGCTCGCGGCGATTTTCGGGGTCATTCGTTCCAATTGCCCCGGACGGAAGCAATCAAGGAAAAAATGCGTCGCCACCAAATCATACCCCCCGGGCGGAGGCGTCCAGTCCAACACATCCGCCCGGATGAACTCCACCTGGTGGGCCGGCAAATGTTGACGCGCGAGATGCCGCCGGGCTTGCGTGAGCATGGGTTCACTGGCATCCACGCAGGTGATCTGCGCCGCCGGAAACCGCCGGCAAAACTCCGCCAGACTGCGACCATGGCCCTCGCCCAGTAACAATATCCTTTCCGGCCGGGGAATCTCGTCAAGAAATGCGGTTCGACAGCGATGCAACGCCCCCCCCGCAAGCATCATTTCCATCCACCGATAATACGGGGCCAGCGCATCAAAGCTCATCGGTGGCCGCAGGGCGGAAAAAGGATTGGCGATGCCACCAGAGCCAGGCGGCCGCCCCCCCGCCCCAGTAACACGGGACATCCCACCAATCCGGTGTGACGTGCGACCAGATTTTGGGGCCGACCCCCTTGAACAACAGGGACCAGAACACCAGATGCGCCCCGATTTCAAAACCGCCCGGCGGCTCGTCATGCCCCCGCAATCCCAGCCGCCGGTGCAACCAGAGGACGAGCGGCAGCGCACAGGGAATCAACCAGCAATCATTGAAATGATCATGCAGGAAACCCGTGTGTACCCGGGGTTTGACCAGCCAGCGGTTGATGGCATACGCCGCACAACCCAGCAAAAACAGCGGGTCGCGGTAATACTGGAAGCGCCGCGGGCTCAAAGGGCGTAAAGAATGATGACGCCGGAAGCGGCGGCGATGATGAATTTAAGCAATATAATCTTAAACATGACCAAAGCACATTTATCTTTGTCGGCGGGAGATTAAACATTCACTGCCGGCGTGTCCATCCCCCGGAAGGGGGAGCCGCCCCCCCCCTGTATCTTATTGCCTCACGGCCTTCACCAGTCCGGCGATCAATCCGTCCGTGGTGTGCGCCTTGGCTTCCAGCGTCGGTTGCACACCCAGCTTTTGCATCCCCTTGGTGGTTTCCGGGCCGATGGAGGCGGTCTTTAATTGGGGGAAGCGTTTCAATAGCGCCGGCAAATCGAACCGCGCATGAAAATGCTCGACGGTGGAACTGCTGGTGAACGTCACCCAATCCGCGCCGGAGTCCAGCAACTGGGCGGTCACGCCCGTGGCGTCCTCCAGTTCCGGCACGGTCTTATACACCGCAATGTCATCCACAATGGCACCCATTTCCTGGAGGCCGAGGGGCAGGTCCGGGTTGGCCGCCTCCGCCCGCAGCAGGCACATTTTCAGGTTCTCCACGCTCTCAAATTTGGCAAACGCCTCGGCCACCTTGCGGCCGGTGAATTCCTCGGGTTGCAAATCCACCTGCAAATGCAATTCCTTGAGCCGGGCCGCCGTGGCCGGGCCCACCGCCGCAATCCGGGCCCCGCCGATGTCGCGCATGTCGTGGAACCGTTTGAAGAACAAATCAAAAAACGAGGTGACCCCGTTGGCGCTGGTGAACACCAGCCAGTCGTAGGAACCGATGCCCAGCAGCATGTCCACCAACTCCTCGCGCCGGGTGGTCGGCTCGAGTTTAATCGTGGGCACCGCCATCACGGCCGCCCCCAGTTCCGTCAGGCGCTGGGCGAATGACCCGGCCTGTTCGGGCCGGCGCGTCACCACGATGCGCTGGCCGAACAGCGGCAGGTGTTCAAACCAGTTCAATTTTCCGCGCAACTTCACCACGTCGCCGACGATGGTCAGCGCGGGCGGGGCGATTTTTTGGGCGGCGGCCAGCGGGGCGATGGTGGCCAGGGTGCCGGCGACGGTCACTTGCCGCCCGGTGGTTCCGTGCTGGATGATCGCCACCGGCGTGGCCGGGGCCATCCCGTGGGCGATGAGCGATTGCGTCCAATCTTCCAGCCGCTCGGTGCCCATCAGCACCACCTTCGTGCCCGGAATGCGGGCGATTTGATCATAGCGCAACCGGGTGTCCGTCGCCGACGGATCGCCGTGGCCGGTGAACACGGTGAAACTCGAGCAATACTCCCGATGCGTCAGCGGAATGCCGGCATAGTTGGGCACGGCCGTGATGGAAGACACCCCCGGCACGACTTCAAAGGGAATTTTGGCGGCGGCCAGCATTTCGGCCTCTTCGCCCCCGCGCCCGAACACATAGGGATCGCCCCCCTTCAGCCGCACGACGCACTTGCCCGCCCGGGCCCGGTCGAGCATGACTTCATTCAAATCGGCCTGCGACCGGGCGGCGGCGCTTTTGTGATTGTGGCGCGAAATTAATTCCGCCGTGGGCGGGGCCAGCCGCAGCAGGGCCGGATTGACGAGCACATCAAACACCACCACTTCGGCGCCCCGGAGCAATTCCGCGCCGCGCAGGGTCAACAGGCCCGGGTCGCCCGGACCCGCCCCCACCAGATAAACAATGCCTTTGGATTTCACGCCCCCAATCTATGCGATTCCCGGCAATGGGCAATCCCGGAGGTTTGGGACCGGCCGTCCGGGGACTGTGCGGTGCTGAAACCGTGCTGAAACCGCATTGACAATCCGGTGCCAAAGTGGCACCGTTACGTCATGGAACATGCCGTGGTTGACCCCCGCAGGAGAATCACCGCCCGTGTCTCGGGCGGCGTGCGCGCGACCCTGGAACAGGCGGCGGAGCTTTTGGGCTCGACCGTCAATCAATTCGTCGTGCAAACGGCGTATCAGGAAGCCCAGCGCGTCATTGAACGCGAAACTGTCATCCGCCTTTCGCAAAAAGACGCCCGCCGGGTGCTGGCGTTGCTGGACCACCCGCCCAAACCCAACCCGCGGCTCAGGGACGCGGTCAAAGCATTCAAAGGCATGGTGCGTGTATAAAATTGAACTGCTGACAAAATGGCACGACCGGGAGGGATTCGATTGCGGGAGTGAACCTTTGAATTTGTTTCTCCAGCAAACCGCCCGGCAACACGCCGAGCGGGGAATTTCGCGGACTTTTGTTTTGGTGGCGGAGGACGCCTCCCCGCCCAAGCCCATAGTGGGTTTTTTCTCGCTCAATCTCTGCCAGATAAAATCGGAATCCATGGCGGCGGCGGAAGCCAAAAAGCTGCCCCGCGATGTCTCCGGCGTCCGGTTGGGCCGGTTGGCGGTGGCCAGGGCATATCAGCGGCGGGGCCTCGGGAAAACTTTGCTGGTGGCGGCCATGGGGAAGTTCATCGAGATTTTCGGCGCGGCGGGCGGAATCGGGTTGTTTGGCGATGCGAAAGACCAGGCCGCCAAACGCTATTACGAGCAATTTGGTTTCCCGCCCCTGCCGTCCAACGAACTGAAATTATTCCTCCCGGTGAAAACGATTCAAGCGGCGCTGACCTCACCCGCGTAACCGGCGGGGAGGAGGTTCATTTGGGTGAGCCGAGCGTTTTTGTCAATCCACCGGCCGGTGGCGCCGGTTCCGGCGGCGGCGCTTCTTTTTTGGCGGGCGGCATGGCGCGGTAGGTCACGGGCACCTGCCAGTCGGCGTAATTGGGGCTGAAGCTTCGCAGGCCGTTGACCACTTGCTGGCGGAACGTGGTTTCAATTAAATTGCCCTGGCCCGGCCAGATTTTGAAATGGACGCGCACGAACTGCCAGTCGCCGCCGGTGACGGTTTCCACCGGACCGATCACGGGCTCGGCCAGGATGATGGCGCCGAATTGGGACCAGATGCCCTGGGCGAGGCGGCGGAGGGTGGCGACGACCTTTTCCCGGTCCGCACCCGCCGGCATCTGGATGTCCGCATAGGCCTGCATCCCGCCCTGGGGATAACGGCTGACGTTGGCGATGGTGCGGTTGGGGATGAACACGGATTGATTGAACAAATTGCGGAGGGTGGTGAAGCGCAGGCCGATCTCTTCCACGCGGCCGATGACCACCACGGTGCCGGCGATTTCCACCATGTCGCCCACATCCATGGTGTCCGAAAAAATCAGGGTGAGGCTGATGACGACGTCCTGCACCAGTCCCTGCGAACCGAAGCTGATGGCCAGGGCGAGGATGGAGGCGCTGGCGAGATAGCCCTTGAGGTTGACGCCAAATTCCTCCAGCACCAGTCCCATGGCGAAGAAATACAGGATGAAGGTCACCCCGCTGGCGATGAGCTGGATGAAGGTGATGAATTTCGGCTGCTGGGTGACAAATCCCAGCGGATTTTCCCGAGAATGACTTTTGTGGATGAGCCACTCGCTGAAGCCGCGGATGCCTTTGACCACCAGGTGGAGCAGAACGGCCAGGAGGAGGATGAGCACGAGCCGCAGGCCGGTGGACGAAGTGTGGCCGGAGAGTTGATGGAACAACCGGCCCATCACCGTGATGCCGGCGTCATTCAAATCGGGCGGGGCGGAAATGTTATTCGTGCTTATCAAAACGCTGAAAAGCTTAATCCCGGTTGGGGCGGCGGCAAGGCGATTCTTGACTTCACCGGTGAACCGGTCAAACATCCGCACTCATTGCACATGTTGATTCTTCACTGGCTTAGCTCCCCCACCTGGCGGGCGGCGGTGGCCGAGCGTAAAAAATATCGTCAGTGGCTGGCGGCGCGCCGCGACGAGCTTTCGCCCGCGGGGCGGGCGTCCGTGCAGGCGGCGCTGGATGCGCTGAGCGGGGCGATGACGGAGGGTCAGGCGGGGCGGATTCGGATCAAAATGGAGGAACTCGAGGGCGCGGCGAAGGCGGCCTTCCGGCCGTATGCCCACCCGGATTGTCGTGAGGCCTTGGAACTGTTGCTCGTCGCGTTGGTGGTGGTGCTGGGCACGGGCGCGTTTTTTCTGCAATGCTTTAAAATTCCGACCGGCTCGATGCAGCCGACCCTGATGGGGGTGATGAACAATAATTTGAAGGTGCGGAAGGATCTCACGGTGCCGTCGGGACTGGCGCGGGTGCGGGATTGGTTCGGGGGGTTCAGTTATGTCCGGGTGCTGGCCCGGGCGGATGGCGTGGTGCAACGGGTGGGGCCGGTCGCGCGGTTGTTGTCGATCAACCTCAAACAATCCTTCTGGATCGGCGGGGTGGAACATGTGGTTTGGTTTCCGCCAGACATGGGGGACGGCCGGCGCGGGATCGCGCCGTTGCTGGTGAGTCCGATCGTGGGGCGTGACCATGTCTTTCACCGGGGCGATGAGGTCATCAGCGTGCGCCGGCGGAGCGGGGATTATTTGCTGGCCGACCGGTTGACGTATAATTTCCGCCGGCCGGCCCGGGGGGAAATCGTCGTGTTCAAGACGGACGGGATTTCCGTCGCCGCCCGCGAGCGCAACAATATTCCCGAGGCGGAATTCTACATCAAACGACTCGTGGCCCTGCCGGGGGAACGCGTGCAAATCGGCGATGACCGGCATTTGATCATTAATGGCGTGCGGTTGGACGCGCGGACGCCGCACTTCGCGCGGGTCTATGGTTTTGACGACGAACCGACGGGCGACGGGCCGTATTGGGGGCATTTAAATGGCACCGTGGCGAGGCAATACGGTTTTAACACGGACTATCCGCCGTTGTTTCCCGATCAAAAAACCGTTTATACCAACGGTCCCCGCCGGTATTTGGTAATGGGCGACAACACCCGGGACAGTCTGGATTCGCGCTATTGGGGGCCGGTGGCGGCGGACGCGGTGGTCGGCAAATGCTGTTTTGTCTTCTGGCCGTTGACCCGGCGGTTTGGCTGGGGGAATGAATAAACATCCGGATCGCGGTGGTCCGCCACGCCCCCGGGAGACGCCGTGCATTCCGAGGTTGTCGGCAAGGCAGGCGGACGCGCCCACTTGGCGGACGGTCGGCAGGTTTGTCTCGCAGAGCGGGATGCGAGACCGCACCCTGGGAAGTCTGCGGTACAAATAATCCGCCGACAACTTTGGGATGCACCGGGGGAGGCGGGGCGGACGGAAATTTTCTGGACGCACACCAGTCAGCAATGCTAATTGGTAAGATGCGATTTTTGGACGCGAAACTCACTTCCCGCCCCGTGCTATTGATCGTTCTGCTTGGATTGAGCTTGAATCTGGGCGGAACTTGGTGGCTGCCTTTGATTGACCGGGATGAACCGCGGTTTGCGGAGGCTTCGCGGGAGATGCTCGAACGACATGACTGGGTGGTGCCATGGTTCAACGGAGAACCCCGTTATGACAAGCCGCCCCTGATTTATTGGGCCCAAATGGTTTGCTACCGGTGTCTGGGCGAAACCCCGTTCTCCGCCCGGCTGCCCTCCGCCCTGTTCGCCACGGGCACGGCGCTGCTGATTTTTTTCTGGGCCCGGCGCCGCACCCAACCCCGCACCGCCCTGGTGGCGGCGGTCATTTTCATCACTTGTTTGCAAATGGCGATTCACGCCCGGCTGGCGGTGGCGGACATGCCCATGGTCTTTTTTGTTACTGCCGCCCTCTGGAGCGGCTGGGAATCCACCCGGCCCGAGGCGGCCGCCGGCTGGCGCTGGTGGTGGATCTTTTATGTCAGTCTGGCGCTGGGGTTTCTGGCCAAGGGGCCGGTGGCCTGGCTGCCGCTGGGCGGATTAATCCTGGGCCGTTGGCTTCAGCCCGCACAATTCACGCTGCCCCCGGGACGCATGGCCCTGGGGCTCCTCCTGACTTTGGGAATCGTGGCCTTGTGGGGGGTGCCCGCCCTGGAGCAAACCCACGGTGAGTTTCTCAAAGTGGGGCTGGGCTACCATGTGATCCAACGCTCTTTTGGGGTATTGGACGGTCACGGGGCCGCCGGCTGGCTCGGCTGGCTGACCTTGACGCCCTTTTACCTGCTGACCATTTTCTTCAGTTTTTTCCCCTGGGCCTTCCGGGTTCCCACGGGCTTGCGGAACTGGTGGCCGACGCGGCACACAGACATTTTTGGCTGGTATCTCTTGACCCAGGCCGCCCTGGTCTTCGTGGTTTTCTCCATCGTGCGCACCAAGCTGCCGCATTATACTCTGCCTGCTTTTCCGTGTCTGGCCCTCTGGCTGGCGAAAGCCGGGGAAGACGGGCTCCTGAAACCCTGGCGGCCGGGAAGAATGGCCGCCGGCATGACCATTCTAATCCTGGCCCTCGCCCTGAGCATCGGGCTGGTTCTGGGGCCGCTCTTTGTCGGCGGCAACCTTTTTGAAAAGGCCCGGCCACAATTGAAACCGGGGATGAAATTCGCCGCTGTTGAATATACGGAGCCCAGTTTGGTGTGGAAATTCCGACTGGTGCTCACCAACGACATGGCGGAGTTGCCCCCCAACGAGGCGGTTGATTTTACGCGCCGGCCCACCCCCTCGGTTTTGATTATGCCCACCCGTTGGTATGAGGAACATCAGGGCGAGTTGGGGACCAATTTCATGGTGGTTCAAGCCCGGGGCATGAACTGGGTCAAATTCACCCCGGCCGAACTGACCGCGCTCATTCATCCCTGAGCGTCAGGGGCCAGACGATCCGCCGGAAAGGAGCGTCGGCGGAACCAGCGGATGGCCAGGCAATCCACGATCCCGCGCCACAACCGGTTGCCGATGCCATACTTGGTTTTGCCCGCCGGCCGATTCCGGTGGTTGATCTCGATTTCAACCACCCGCTGGCCCCGGATGCGCAGCAGGGTCGGGACATAACGGTGCAAGCCGTTGAACCCCGGCAATTCGGCCAGCGCCGGCTTGCGAATCAGCCGGAAGGTGCAGCCGGCGTCCACGACCCGGTCACCGGTCACCCACGCGGCAAAGCCGTTGGCGATGCGGGACGACAGCCGGCGCACCCAGTTGTCCTGCCGGGCTTTGCGCACGCCGCAGACCGCGGCGGTGTCCGCCCGTAATTCGCCCAATAATCGCGGAATGTCCGCCGGATCATGCTGCCGGTCGGCATCCATGGTCAGCACCAGTTCCCCGCGCGCCGCCTGGAACCCCGTGCAGTAACAGGCACTCTGGCCGAAATTCCGCCGGTGCCGCAACACCCGCAACCAGGGGCGGGTGGCTTGCAGAGTCCGCAGGATGGCCACCCCGTCGTCGGTGCTGCCATCATCCACGCAGATCACCTCAAACGGCCGGCCCAGGGCTTGCAGCGCCAATTCCAATTCCAAGATCAACGGTTCCAAGTTCTCCCGCTCATTGGCACACGGCAGGATGACAGACAGGTTGCAAGCGTCGGTTGACATCATCATTTCAGGATACAATTCAGGCATTCTCCCGTTTCGGAGGGGTTATTGCGCTCCCAGACCATAACCGAAACCAGTATTTTCGCCATTACAAATTAACGCAGGCCCGGTAACCTCCCCGGCAGTGAATATCATCCATGCCCTGCTCACCCCGGCGGAACTGCCCCTCTTGCAACCAGACGATTTGGCCGAAACCCTGTGTGTGGTCTTTGATGTGCTCCGCGCCACCTCCACTTTTGTCACCGCCCTGCACCAGGGCGCGGCCCGGGTCATTCCCGTCGGCGAAATCGCCGCAGCCCTCGCTGGGCGGCAAACCCACCCCGGCGCCCTGCTGGCCGGCGAGCGGGACGGCGTCAAGATTGGTGCCGCCCAAACCGGCGGGGTGAATTTTGATCTCGGCAATTCGCCCCGGGAATTCGCCCCGGAAATCGTGCGGGGTAAGACCATCATCTCCACCACCACCAACGGCACCCGCGCCCTCCGCGCCTGCCGGACGGCCCCGATGGTTCTGGCCGGCTCGTTTTTAAACCTCTCCGCCACCGCCCGTTTCATTGAGCGGCCGCCGGTCAAAAAAATCCTGCTGGTCTGCGCCGGCACCGGCCACCGGGCCGCCTTGGAAGATGTCTTGGGCGCGGGTGCGTTATGCCAGACCCTGTTGGCGGACAATCCGGCGGGGTTCACCCTGTCCGACGCCGCCGCCATCGCCTGGCGGACTTACCGGCAAGCCGAGCCGGAACTGGCGGAAGTCATGCGGAGCACCGACAATGGGCGACGCCTGCTGGCCATCCCTGAATTGAGCGCGGACGTCGCGTTCTGCGCCCGGCGGGATGTTTTTGACCTCGTGGCCTGGCAAAGCCCGGAGGGTTTGATCGGGCTCACACCACAAACTCCAACTCCTGCCGGTGCGGGATGATGCCCCGCTCAAACGCCTGCCCCAGAAAACGGCGGATGGATTCCCGGCCCCGTTCGCCGTAATCCAGCGTCCAGTGGTTCACATACATGCCCACAAATTTGTCCGCCAGCTCCCGGCCCATGTCCCGGGCGTATTGCAGCGCGTGCTGCACCGCCTCGGGCCGGTGGTCCAGGCTGTATTGAATGCTCGCGGTCAACGTATCCGAAATGCTCCGGCGCGTGGCCGGAGCAAACCGCTTGTGAATCACATTGCCGCCCAGGGGCAGCGGGAGCCCCTCGTTTTGACTCCCCCACCAGACGCCCAAATCTTCGCACACCACCAACCCCTCGTTTTGATACGTCAACTGGCCTTCATGAATGATCAGGCCCACCTCGGCGACGTTATTCTTCACCGCGGCAAAAATTTGATCGAACGGCACCACCACATAGTCAAACTCTCCGGCGCGTTTGCCCAGCCACAGTTGCAGTGCCAGAAAAGCGCTTGTCATCGTCCCCGGCACCGCAATGCGTTTGCGGGCCACTTCGGCCTTGGAAAACCGCTCCCGCGCCACCAACATCGGGCCATAACCATCCCCCATGCTCGCGCCGGAGGGCAGGAGGGCGTATTGGTCACTGACATGGGCGTAGGCGTGAATGCTCACGGCGGAAATATCCAGTTCGCCGCGCGTGGCCCGTTCATTCAGTGTTTGAATGTCCTGCAGGATGTGCTCAAACTGGTATCCCGGCGAAGGCACCAACCCCTTCGCCAAACCATAAAACATGAAGGCGTCATCCGGATCCGGTGAATGTCCAAGCGTCAACGTCGTTTGCTGCATTCCGTGAGCATAGTAAAGGCACCCCCCGCCTGTCACGACGAGAAGCAGCCCCCCCCTTTATTCCCTGCAACCGGCCGGCGTTCGGGGAGTTTGCGGGTTGGATTTCGTAATTTTGTAATTTATCCCCCCTCGTCCGGACCTTTCTTTAATCACCCAATGAATCGTCGCTATGCATTAGTGGGACCACGCTGGGCCGCG
>Ga0302267_10004839_pt1 | contig 14553 bp, 13 predicted proteins | sample III_Bog_E1_3_FD_194555 | JGI IMG/M metagenome (GOLD analysis project Ga0302267, IMG submission 194555) | Peat permafrost microbial communities from Stordalen Mire near Abisko, Sweden - III_Bog_E1_3 | ecosystem: Environmental > Terrestrial > Soil > Wetlands > Peat | place: Sweden: Abisko... | reverse complement strand
CTGTCCTCGGTGAACAAGGGGTTTCGGTAAGGCGCTATACGATATACCGCCATACCAATTGGCGAAAAAAACGCGCTCGGGGTTCCCAGGCGTCACTCGGCCCGGAAAGCGGACAGGCCATCCTGGATCTTGGCCAGCAGGGCCAGGAAGGTCTTGCGCTCGGGGGCGGAAAGCCCGCCCATGAGCCCGGCGATGCGCCGGAAATGGTCGGGCAGGGCCTTCTCGATGACCTGCCGTCCGGTCGGAGTCAGGCTGATGAGGCGCACCCGGCGGTCCTCGCCGAGGTCTTCGCGCTTCACGAAACCATCGTGCTCCAATCCATCCACCAGACCGGTGATGCTGCCCTTGGTGACACAGGAAAGTTCAGCCAACTGGGAATGGGACAGCGGCTCGGGCTGATGTTCCAGGAGCAGCACCAGCACGGTGAAGCGCCCATCGCCCAACCCGTACTGGGCCAAGGTCTGTCCGGCCGCGCCCCACACTTCCGAGGCCAGGCTGATCAGCATCATGTACACCTCACCCGCATCGAGATCGATCCCGAAGGACGGGAACCGTTCAGCCAATCGCCGCAGGCGCTCGTATTTTTGGGGACGGGGAGGGGGTAGGACGCACGAGACCACGGTCTGCTCCTTGGATGACCTGGATAAAGTATGGTGCCATACCATCAGGCTGTCAACAAAACCCCTGTGCCGGATCCCCCATGAACGTCCTGGGGCCGGGTTTTCGATTCGGGACCGTTCCGGTCTGGGAAAGGGGCTGCCAGACTCCTGATCAGCGCGGGTCATTAATGCGATTAAGTGCCAGAAAGTTCCGATGAAACCATGGGTTGTTTCACTATTTTATTTAAACTCCCTATTTTGGCGTTTCCATAAACCTGATTGCGGTTCCCCCACTCTCATGACGAGGGCTAGAGAATTGCCCGCAACCCTATCTCCATGCTGCCCAGCCTTCCGCGAGTCAGCATGATTCCGATCCCCAATGAACATTAGATGATGAGGGCGAAGTCACCGATGTCCTACCATTGCAAATTAAGCTTTAGCACTGGCGCCATTGAGATCTGCACTGGAAAATATGAAAACCATCCTCTTTGGCCAGCACGGTTCTCCTTCTTCAACCCGGTTGAGGAAAAGGAAGTCGAGATGATGGCTGGGGCCGAGGACTGGAAGGGCCAGGATGGTGACGATCCCCCTCCGGACGCTGTTGCGATCAGGGTTCTGAATTAGGGATCGGGGAACTTTCCGGTCAGGAATCGCATCGTTAGAGTAATCAATACTTGGAATCGGCCTCGCCGGATCGCGATCGGTTGGTTTATGACTGCCTGAACCGATCGAATCCTGCAAAACCACCACCAGCCCCACTCCAGACCCAGGACATAGGCGTGCAAATCAAAACCCGTTCCTTCTCCGGCGCGACGTTGTTCATCCTGCTTGGATGCGCCACCTGCGCCTCCCTGCCCCTCGCCGCCCAGGAAATGCTGGAGTTCCAGGAAGGCACCCCCAACCCCGCCCAGCCTTGGTCCCTGGCGCTTGGGGCGCGCTTGCTCACCACCCCTTCCTACCTGGGCTCCAACACCAACCAGACCCGTCTGGAACCCGTATTCAATGCCGAGTATGGGCGGTTCTATCTGGGATCCAGCCGGATCGGGGTCGGCTACGGCGGCGGGATGCACCTCTGGAGCGAGAAGGGGTTCACCTGGGACCTGGGACTGGGGCTCGGGGACAGCAGGCCGGAAAGCCGGTCGCCGGCCCTGGAAGGCATGGGGGATCGCCGCGCCACCCTCTGGGCCGGGACCGGGCTCCAATGGCGGCAGCAGGATGGTTGGCGGGCTGGCCTCACCCTGGCCTATGGTTTGCGGGATGAAGCGGGAACCCGGAGCACCCTTTCCGTGGGGAAGAGCACGCGCCTTGCCCAGGGTTGGTTCCTCTACACTGGCCTCCATGGCACATGGGCTGATGAGAAGGCCATGGCCTACGATTTCGGGATTACCGAAGCCCAGGCCCAGACCCGGGCCGCACTCCTCGCCAGCGGAAACTCGAGCCTGACCCCCGAAGAGGTTGGGCCCTTCACCCCGCGCGCCGGGGCCCGGGATGTGGGTGGCACCATCACCCTCGGCTATCGGCCCGCGCCCAAGTGGACCTGCACCCTCGGCCTTTACGGTGGCGACCTGCAGGGTGATGCCCGGGTGAGCCCCCTGATCCTGCGCGATTCCTACCTGAGTGCCGGTATGGGTGTGTCCTACCGGTTCTGACGGTCAGATGGCGTAATCCGAAGTCAGGGGCCGGGCCAGGAGCACCCGGGCCAGGTCCCGGTACTGGACGGCCCCGGCGAGGGCTTCGGCCAGGTCCAGGTGCTCCTCCTCAGTGTGGGCCACCCGGATGGAGCCCGGTCCGGTCATGGCGATGAAACCGTCCCGAACCAGATGCCGGAGGGTGTGGGCATCGGATCCGAACGGCACCGGAGCGGCGGGGAACCCTGGGATCACCGGGAAATATTCCGGGGCCCGCTGGAAGATCACCTCCACTTCGCCAGCTTCGGGCCGGAGGGCTTCCACATCCTCCAGGAAGGTGGTGCCCGAAACGGTCCGGGCGAACAGGCTGGCCTCCCCCTCGTCCGGGACGATGTTGATGGCCCGCCCGGCCCTGAGCGTGCCCAGGTTCCACAGTTCAGGCCCCAGGCGCGGATCCTCGGGCAAAGCCAGGCGGCGGATGGCGGCGATCCAGTCCAGCAGGGGAAAGGCGGCATTCACACCCTCTTCCGGAGTGCCGCTGTGGGCGGCTTTGCCGAGGCAGCGCAGGCGGAGGTGGAGCGAGCCCTTCTGGCCCTGGGCCAGGCGGTTGCCCGTGGGTTCGCCGTTGATGACCGCCTCCACCCCGGCCAGGTCAGCCTTCAGTTCCAGGGCCACCCGGGCGCCCAGGCTGTCGGTTTCCTCGCCGATCACCCCCAGGAAGGCGATATCCCGCTCCCCCTCGGCCAGGAGCACCCGGATCGCTTCGACCATGGCGGCCAGGATCCCCTTGGCGTCGCAGGTGCCCCGGCCCCAGAGCCGGTCCCCTTCCCGCCGGGGGGCGATGAAGGGCGGCACGGTGTCCAGGTGGGTGGAGAACAGGATTCGCGGCTTGCCCCACAGGGCCAGGACATTGCTGCGCCCGCCCTCCACCGGCTGGAGCTGGACCCGGGCGCCCATGCCCCTGAACCGCTCCACCAGGAGTGGCAGCAGGTGCCCCTCCAGGCCGGTGGTGCTGTCGATGGCACACAGGCCCAGGGTCCACTGGGCGATCCGTTCCGGGTCCGGCCCGGTCATGGCCGGGACCGGGCCAGCTGCGCCACCGCGGCCGTGAGGGCGTCGATGTCGGCCCGGGTGTTGTAGAGGGCGAACGAGGGCCGCACGCTGGTCTCCACCCCAAACCGGCGCAGGGCCGGCTGGGCGCAGTGGTGGCCGGACCGGAGCGCGATCCCCTCCTGGTCCAGGGCGGCGCCCACCTCCTCGGAGCGGTACCCGTCCAGGACGAAGGACAGCACGCCGGCCTTTTCCCGGGCGGTGCCGATGATCCGCAGGCCCGGGATGCAGCTGAGTCCCTCGGTGGCGTAGGTCAGCAGATCGTGCTCGTGCCGGCTGATGTTGGCCAGGCCGGCCCGGGTGACGTAGTCCAGCGCCGCCCCCAGCCCCACGGCGTCGGCGATGTTGCCGGTGCCGGCCTCGAACCGGGCCGGTGGGGGCTGGAACACGGTCCGCTCGAAGGTCACGTCGGCGATCATGTTGCCGCCGCCCTGCCAGGGCGGGGTGGCCTCCAGCAGGTCCAAGCGGCCGTAGAGCACGCCGATCCCGGTGGGTCCGAACACCTTGTGCCCGGAGAAGGCGTAGAAATCCGCCCCCAGCGCCTGCACGTCCACGGCCAGGTGGGACACCGACTGGGCCCCGTCCACCAGCACCACGGCGCCGTGGCGGTGGGCCATGGCGGCCATCTCCCGAACCGGGTTGACGGTCCCCAGCGCGTTGGACACGTGGGCGAAGGAGACCAGCCGGGTGCGCGGGTTGAGCAGCTTTTCGTACTCGTCCAGCAGCACCTGCCCCCGGTCGTCGATGGGGGCGACCCGCAGCTTCGCCCCCTTCTCGGCGGCCAGTTGCTGCCAGGGGACGATGTTGGCGTGGTGCTCGAGCCAGGTGATGACGATCTCGTCGCCGGGACCGACGTTCCGGCGGCCCCAGCTCTGGGCCACCAGGTTGATGGCCTCGGTGGCGCCCCTGACGAATACGATCTCCTGGACGGACCCGGCGTTGAGGAAGCGCCGCGCTTTCTCCCGGGCCCCCTCATAGGCGTCCGTGGACCTGGCCGCCAGGGCATGGGCGGCCCGGTGGATGTTCGAATACTCGTGCCGGTAGAAGTCCGAGATGCGGTCGATCACCGCCCGGGGCTTCTGGGTGGTGGCCGCGTTGTCCAGCCACACCAGGGGCTTGCCGTGGACCCGCTGCTCCAGGATCGGGAAGTCGCGCCTCAGCGACACCGGGTCGAACGGGCCCGGTTGCGGGTCGAGCACGGGCGGCGCGGTCAGTTCCAGGTAGGAGGGCGCCAGGTTCCATCCCGGCGCGGCAGACGGCGGAGTCGCCGCCGCCTCGTCGAGGAAGTAGAAGGAGCCGGGCGCCACTTCCGCCGGCAGCGCCGGGGCGGCGGCCCTGCCCTGCCATGGCACGGCCGCGGGAGGCGGAACCGGGGCCGGGCCGGCCTGCTCCGGGTCCCGGAACAGGTCATTGGCGATCTGGGCGATGAGCTCGGTATCGAAGGGCTGGAGCCCCGCCGGCCCGGGCGGGGTAGCCACTCGGAATAGGCTGTCCTGGGTCATGGCGATCACACGTATTCGTGATAGAAGTCGAGATCCACGTTCTCCAGCACGCCCAGGGCGTCCTCGGTGAGCACCGCGGCCGAGCAGTACAGCGACACCAGGTAGGAGGCGATGGTGGTGGCGTCGATCCCCATGAACCGCACCGACAGCCCCGGGGCCTGCTCGCCGGGCAACCCGGACTGGAACAGTCCCACCACGCCCTGCTTGGCCTCGCCGGTGCGGATGAGCAGGATGCTGGACCTGGCGTGGCCCTTGTTGCCGGTGATGGGCACCTTGTCGCTGGGCACCAGGGGGACGCCGCGCCAGGTGAGGAACGGATTGCCGAACAGGGTCACCGTCGGCGGCGGAACCCCGCGCCGGGTGCACTCCCGGCCAAAGGCGGCGATGGCCCTGGGGTGGGCCAGGAAGAATGCCGGCTCCTTCCATACCTTGGCCAGCAGTTCGTCCAGGTCGTCCGGAGTGGGCGGGCCCTTGCGGGTGGGGAAGCGGAAGCCCGCCGCGGCGTTCCTCAGCAGTCCGTAGTCCTGGTTGTTGATCAGCTCGAATTCCTGCTTTTCCTTCAGGTTCTCGATGGTCAGGCGCAGCTGCTCTTTCACCTGGTCGTAAGGGGAGTGGTACAGATCCGAGATCCGGGTATGCACCCCGACCACCGACTTGATCGAACTCAGCACATACTCCCGCGGCTTCTCCACGTAGTCGATGTAGGAGGTGGGCAGCTCCTGCTCGGCCTTGGACGTGCAGACCGTGGCCACGGTGGTGCTTTCGTCCTTGGCCCGGTTCACCCGGTAGACGCCGGCCTCCACCGGAACCCAGGACAGGAACCGGGGCAGCCACCGGGGCGTGATGATGGTGGTCTGGACGGGTGTCTTCTGGGTGTTGGCCAGTTGCCTGGCGCCGGCGTCGCCCAGGACGGGACGGGGGGTGGATTCCGACATCGTTGCTCTCCTATGGTTTTTGGGTGGTGGACAAAGCTGAAAGGTTCAATAGCGGGCCAAGGACTGGTCGATACGTTCCGCCCAGGCGTCGATGCCTCCGGCCAGGATCTGCAGCCGGCCGAACCCGGCCTTGCGCAGGGTCTTGTAGGCCTCCAGGCTCCGCCCCGCCTTGTGGCAATGGAGCGTGTAGGTGTCCGCGGAATCCAGTTCGTGCAACCGGGCCGGCAGTTCGCTCAGGGGGAACCGGATGGCGCCTGGAATTTCGGCGATCTGGGCTTCATAGCCCTCCCGCACGTCCAGCAGGTTCAGGCGTTCACCGGCCCGGCGGCGGCGGTGGAAATCCTCCACCGAGATGGTCGGGGCGCCGCTGCCGTCGTTGTCATCGGGCTCCGCCCCGCGGATCTGGCAGAACGCCTCGTAGTCCACCGGAGCGGTGATGGTGGGGGCCGCGCCGCAGACCGCGCAATGGGGATCCTTCTGCACCGCCAGTTCCCGGAACTTGAAATCCAGCGCGTCGAACAGCACCAGCCGCCCCACCAGCGGGTCGCCGACCCCGAGGATGAGCTTGAGCACTTCCAGCGCCTGGAGCGAACCGAGGATGCCCGGAAGCACGCCCAGCACGCCGCCCTCGGCGCAGGAGGGCACCAGCCCCGCCGGCGGCGGCTCCGGAAACATGCAGCGGTAGCAGGGCCCGCGGCTGGCGTCGAACACGCTCACCTGGCCTTCGAACCGGAAAATGCTGGCGTAGACGTTGGGCTTGCCCAGCAGGACGCAGGCGTCGTTGACCAGGTAGCGGGTGGGAAAGTTGTCGGTGCCGTCGGCGACGATGTCGTAGTCCTGGAACAGGTCCATGGCGTTCCAGCTGGCCAGCTGCATGGAGTGGGTGACGATCTCGATCTCCGGATTCAGCTGGGTGAGCCGTTCCTTGGCGGCTTCCAGCTTGGTCCGGCCCACGTCCGCAGTGGAAAACAGGATCTGCCGCTGGAGGTTGGTCAGGTCGACCGTGTCGTAGTCCACCACCCCGAGGGTGCCGACACCGGCGGCGGCCAGGTACAGGGTCAGGGGCGAGCCCAGGCCGCCGGCGCCGATGCACAGCACCCGGGCCTGCTTGAGCCGCTTCTGCCCCTCCAGGGTCACCTCGGGCATGATCAGGTGCCGGCTATAGCGCAGCACCTCGTTCCGGGACAGCGTCACCTCCCCCGCCCCGCCGGCGATGGCCGGGACGATGGTCAGGACATCGCCGTCCTTGAGGGCCACCTCCCCCAGGGAGGGGGCCAGGACCCGGACGTTCTGGTCGCCCAGGTAGAGGTTCACGAAATTCCTCAGCTTGCCGGCCCCGTCCAGAAGCTGCCCGGCCAGGTCGGGGCTCTGGGCGGCCAGGGCGGCCACGGCCAGCTCCACCGTGCCGGCCTCCACGGCCACGGACTTGGCGCCGCCGACGTAGCGGCGCAGGGGGGTGGGAATGAGGATCGAGACGGGCATGGAAGGTCTCCCTGAAAGGTTATGGATTGGCCGAGGACGGATCCCGGACTTCGACCGGGAGGAAGGCCCCGCCCTGCTCTTCCAGGGTGAAGCCGTTGAGGTCCTCGGATCGGCCCTGGCGGACCGCGCAGATCAGGTACAGGTAGCCGGCCCAGGCGTGGACCCGGTCGTATTCCGACGGCTGGGCCGGGTGGTCCGGATGGCTGTGGTAGTAGCCCAGCACCTCCTGGCCGGTGGCCTGGGCGTGCCGCTCGGCCTGGAGCTGGAAATCGGGCGGGACCAGGTAGCGGCGCTTGTGGTCGTCGCCGTGTTCGTTGGGCGCCGCGCTGATCCCGGCCACGGTCCAGGCCTCGAAGCTGCCGTCGCCCTGGCCGAACAGCGCGCCGCACGCCTCGTTGGGGTACTGCTCCTGGCAGTGCCGGCGCAGCTGCGCCTCCACCGCCTGGGGCAGCCTGATCATGGCGGGCCCGGTCATGGCTGCACCTCGTCCCAGGTGGGTTCCCCGAGCGATTTCATGACGTTGTCCGGCAGGATGGTCACGATCAGGCCGGTCTCGAGCTCCTGGGCGAGCACCAGGGCCGCGGCCACCGCCGCTCCGCCGCTGGTGCCCGCCGGCAGCCCCTCCTCGCAGGCCAGGCGCCGGGCCATGGCCTGGGCGGCCTCGGTGGAGACCGGGATCTGACGGCTCACCAGGCCGGGATCGAAGATCGGCGGGATCTCGGTGGAGGCGTAGTGCTTGGTGCCCTCGATGCCGTGGTAGGCGGCGTCGGGCTGCACGGCGATGCACTGGATCCGCGGATCGAGTTCCCGCAGCCGGCGGCTTACGCCGGTGAAGGTGCCGCTGGTGCCCATGATCGCGGCGAAATGGGTGAGCCGGCCCCGGGTCTGCTCCCAGATCTCCGGCGCCGTGCCCTCGTAGTGGGCGCGCCAGTTCATGGGGTTGCTGTACTGGTCCAGGTAGACATAGTGGTCCGGATCCCGTTCCGCCATCTGCCGGGCCACGTCCCGGGCGCCATCGGCCCCCTCCTGGGCGTCGGTCAGGATCAGTTCCGCGCCCAGCAGGCGCAGCAGCCGTTTGCGGGCGTCGCTGGCGTTGGCCGGCAGGCACAGGACCACCCGGTGGCCCCGGGATGCGGCGATCTGGGCCAGGGCGATGCCGGTGTTGCCGCTGGTGGAGTCCAGCAGCGCCCGGCCTTCCCCCTGGAGCAGGCCGCGCTCCTCGGCGTCCCGGATCATCCAGAGGGCGGGCCGGTCCTTGACCGAGCCGGCCGGGTTCATCCACTCGCACTTCACGTGGATCTCCACCCCGGGCCGATCCGCGCCGATCCGCCGCAGCCGCACCAGGGGCGTCCCGCCGATGGGAGCGTAGGGGTGGGCGGAGGGCGCCGGGTGGACCGGTTCCGGAAAGTCGGCAGCCCTGCTCGTCGTCATTTCGGGTTCACTCCTGGGTGGCTGGATAGGCCGGAACGTTGGGAAATTCAGGGAAAGGACAGGTCGGTAATGGACGATTTGTTCAAACAAAAGCCGTTGTTTTTTCAAGATGGTTGTTTGCGCTCCAAGGGTAGATCCACGGAGCTTCGGTGACGAGCAGTTTCTTCCTTACTAATTCACTCTGCAAGATAAATTTATTTTTTCACTAATTTTAGTAAGTTCGATCTTGACCCCTGGCATTTTCAAACCCAGACTTGTTCCGTGGCCGTTCCTCTTCCCGCCTGGAAGGGTGGATCCGGGCCCACCTTCCCCGGAGCCGTCGACGATGCCTTCCCCCCTGATCCCCGCCACGCTGCCCCAGGCCGCTGGCTGTTGTCGCCGGACCGCGCCCGCGTAGGTCCTCGGGAGATCCAAACCCCGCTTTCCCCACCTGGACCGGACGCGCGAGCGATGGCCCAGGTCTTTTTTTAGCTGCGCCTCCAGGCCCACCTTCCTCAAACCCCCAGATTTCCGCACCGGAGCCTCCCATGCCCAGCCCCCCCGACCAACCGGCCGCATCCCGCGCCCCCTCCCTGGACACCCTGGCGGTGCTCCTGGCGTTCCTGCTGGCCGCCCTGGTGCGCCTGGGCCTGCTCAAATCGATCCCTTGGTGAAACACCCTTCCCCACAGAGAGGACCCTCCGATGCCTGAAGCCATCCTGCGAACGGAATCCCAGGCCCCGGCCCTGCTGGCCAAGGTGGCCGGACTGATTCCCGGCATAGCCCTGCTGGCCGCGGTCGGGCTGCTGGGGAAGTTCATGGAGCAGACCATCAACGGCTACTGCAAAGCCCACCGGATCGTCTTCCCCAACATCGAGTACGTGCTGTGGGCCATCCTCATCGGCCTGGCGATCGCCAACGTCACCCGCATCCCGGAACTGTTCCAGGCGGGCATCGCCACTTACGAATTCTGGTTGAAGGTGGGGATCGTGCTGCTGGGGTCCCGCTTCGTCCTGGGCGACGTGCTGAAACTGGGCGGCATCAGCCTGATCCTGGTGGTGGTGGAGATCCTCGGTTCCCTCGCCCTGATGCTCTGGCTGGGCCGGCTGTTCGGGCTCAAGCCGAAGCTGGCCTCGCTGTTGGCGGTGGGGACCTCGGTCTGCGGCGTCTCGGCGATCATCGCCGCCCAGGCGGCCATCGACGCCGACGACGAGGACTCGGCCCTGGCCATCTCCGCCATTCTGGCCCTGGGCGCCTTCGCGCTGTTCGCCTTCCCGGTCATTGGCCACTTCCTGCACATGAGCGACCGGTCCTTCGGAGTATGGACCGGCCTCGCGGTGGACAACACCGCCGAGACCATCGCTTCAGGGGCGATCTACTCGGATACCGCCGGGAAGATCGCCATCCTGGTCAAGACCGCCCGCAACGCCATGATCGGGTTCGTGGTCCTGGGCTTCGCCATCCAGAGCGCCAGGCGCGGCCTCACCGGCCAGATCAAGCACCGGACCGCCTTCCTGGTGGCAAAATTCCCCCGCTTCGTGCTGGGCTTCCTGGCCATCTCGCTGCTGCTTTCCCTGCACGCCTTCAGCAAGGACCAGGTCGCCGCCCTGGGCAACCTCTCCCGCTGGGCCTTCCTGCTCACCTTCGCCGGTGTGGGCCTGCGCATGAACTTCCGTCAGCTGTTCCGTCAGGGTCTGCGCCCCTTCGCGGTCGGCGCCCTGGGGGAAGTGCTGATCGCCTTCCTCACCCTGGGCCTGGTGATCGGCGCCAATGCCATCTGGAGGATCTGAGATGTACGACTTCCATTCCCTCATCCATGAGCTTTCGGGCCTCCTGGTGGAGCTCCCCACTCCGTTCACCGGCGACCAGGTGCTGGATCTCCCGGCCTATCGCCGCCTGGCCCGGCGCGCGCTGGCCGGAGGCGCCGCGGGTCTGGTTCCCCTGGGATGCACCGGGGAGGCTGCGGCCCTGGACGAGGTCGAGCGGGACGTCCTGCTTCAGGTGGCCGTGGAAGAGGCCGAGGGACGTCCGGTGGTGGCCGGGTCCGGCTCCTGCGATACCCGGCAGACCATCGCCTGGACCCGGAAGGCCCAGCAGCTGGGGGCCAGCGCGGCCATGGTGGTGACGCCCTACTACAACCAGCCCACCCAGGCTGGCCTGGAGGCCCACTACCGCGCCATCGCCGAGGCGGTCCCGGGCCTGCCCCTGGTTATCCACAACCACCCGTCCCGCACGGGGGTGAACCTCGAACCCGCGACCCTGCGCAATCTGTGGCGGATCCCGGAGGTGATCGGGATCAAGGAAAGCAGTGGGAACCTGGTCCAGATCGCCCAGATCGCCAGCACCCTGCCCCCAGGGAAACTGCTGCTTGCCGGGGATGATGGGCTGGCCGCGGAGAGCATCGCCCTGGGGGCCCAGGGCCTGGTGAGCGTGCTGGGCAGCGCCTACCCGGAAGCGGTGGTGGACCTGGTGCGCATCGCCAGGCTGGGCCGAACCCAGGAGGCCGCCCTGCTCCAGGAACTGCTCAGGCCGCTCACCGAAGCCCTGCAGTTCGAAACCAACCCCATCCCCATCAAGGCCCTGCTCAAGTCCCTGGGCGTATGCGGCAACCAGGTCCGGCTGCCCTTGCTGCCCGCTTCGCCGGGCACCCGCACCGTCCTTTCCGTGGCCGTGCGACGGACCATGGTCGCCTGAGCCTCGCCCTCTCCCCGCCGGGCTGGCCCCTCCGGCCCCGGCTGGCCATCCGGAGCCCCCATGACCCACCCCCTGTCCCTTCTGGCCGCAGCCGCGCTGTTGGCCACCCCGGCCCTGGCCACCAACGGCTATTTCTCCGATGGCTACGGCACCCAGCATAAAGGCCTGGCGGGCGCCGGCGCGGCCCTGCCCCTGAGCAGCCTGTCCACAGCCACCAACCCGGCCGCCGCGGCCTTCCTGGGCACCGAGCTGGAACTGGATCTGGCGCTCTTCAATCCCAACCGGGACTACGACGTGACCGGCAACCCTTCCGGCGACCCCGGGACCTTCGGCCTAGCTCCGGGCAAGGTGGATAGCGGCTCCAGGGCCTTCCTGGAACCGTCCCTGGGCGGCAACTGGCGGCTCACCCCTGACAGCGCCTTCAACCTGACCATCTACGGCAACGGCGGGATGAACACAAACTATAAAAGTCCCACCTTCGGCGTCACTCCCACGGGGGTCAATCTGATTCAGATCTTCGTCGCCCCGACCTATGCTTTCAAGGTTGCGGACGGACAGGCCTTCGGCGTGACGGTCCTGCTCGCCTATCAACAGTTCAAGGCCTACGGTCTGGGCGCCTTTGCTCCTTTCAGTTCCGACAGCGCCGCCCTGAGCAACAACGGCAATGCCAGCGCCACCGGGCTGGGCCTGAAGGTCGGTTATCAGGGGGAGTTGGGGTCCCGATTCCGGTTGGGCGCCAGCTACCAGACCAAAACCACGTTTTCGGACTTCAGGAAATACCGGGGACTGTTCGCGGACCAGGGCAACTTCGACATCCCCTCCACCTGGACCGCAGGCCTTGCCTTGAAGGCCAGCCCGAACCTCACCTTCGCCCTGGATCTGCAACGGATCAAGTACAGCGAGGTGAACAGCATCGCCAACCCGCTGCTGCCCAACCTCGAGACCGCGTCCCTGGGGTCCAGCGGCGGCGCCGGGTTCGGCTGGAGGAACATTACCGTGGTCAAGCTCGGGGCCCAGTGGCAGGCCGCCCCGCTCTGGACCCTGCGCGCCGGCTATAGCGCCGGGGACCAGCCGATTCCCGCCAGCGAAGTGCTGTTCAACATCGTGGCCCCGGCCGTGATCGAGCAGCATTTCGCCGTCGGCGCCACCCGGCGGGTCGGCAAGGACTGGGACGCCTCCTTCGCGCTGACCCGCGCTCTGAGCAACAGCGTCACCGGGCCGAACCCCCTGGAGGTTCCGGGCCAGCAGACCATCACCCTGCGCATGGACGAGTGGGAGCTGGAGCTGGGCCTGGCGGCCCGGTTCTGAATCCTGGAATGCCAATGTCCCCCAAACCGTGAGCCCAGGAGTCCTCCATGTCCAACCCTGCTCCGATACCTCTTCAACAACTCCACGGGTCGCCCTCGGCGAGCTTCACCGAGCTGGTGGGCGCCATCGTCGCCAGCGACCTGGCCGAACCCCTCACCCGGCACATCGATGCCGGATCCCTGCCCAACCGGGACGAGGTGACCGACATCGTCCGGAAGCTCAGGGAACTGCTTTTCCCCGGCTATTTCGGCAAGCAGCAGCTGAGCGCCCAGACCCTGGACTACTACGTGGGCGAGCTGCTGGGCGACATCAGGGCCAGGCTGTTGAAGCAGGTGGACAACGTCATCCGGCACCAGGCCAGTCGTCACGGCGGGCCCGGCCGGGACATCGACGGGGTCGCGGAGCGCATCGTCCAGGCTTTCCTGGAGTCCATTCCGGGCCTGCGGGCCACCCTGGCCACCGATGTCCAGGCCGCCTTCAGCGGGGATCCCGCGGCCGAGGACACCGACGAAGTGATCTTTTCCTACCCGGGCATCTTTGCCATCACCGTGCACCGGATCGCCCATGAACTCTACCGGCTCAAGGTCCCCCTGATCCCCCGGATCATGAGCGAGTACGCCCACGCGCTCACCGGCATCGACATTCATCCCGGCGCCACCATCGACGAGTATTTCTTCATCGACCACGGCACCGGGGTGGTGATCGGGGAGACCACCGTCATCGGGCCCCACGTGAAGATCTACCAGGGCGTGACCCTGGGCGCCATGTCCACCCGGGGCGGCCAGTCCCTGAAGGGGGTCAAGCGCCACCCCACCCTGGCGGAGGGGGTCACGGTCTATTCTGGGGCTTCCATCCTGGGCGGCGAAACCGTCATCGGCCGGGAGGCGGTGATCAGCAGCAACGTGTTCGTCACCCGGTCCGTGCCGCCCCAGACCCGGGTCAACGTCAAGAACCCCGAGCTGCAGTACCGCAACCGGGAGCCCCAGGAATTCAAGCAGACCTTCTCCGACGATTGGGTGATCTGACCGGTCCGGCCCGAGCTAGGCCGTTGGGCGGCCGGCCTGGGACCAGGACCGGAACTGCTCCGCCAGCCGCCGCCCGGTGGGGGTGGCGCAGCAGCCGCCCCGGGAGGTGCATTTCAGGTCCGGAGACAGGGCCCTGCCCACCCGATCCGCCGCGTCCAGGGCTTCGTGGAACGGCAGGGTCGCATCGGCTCCGGCCAGGGCCAGGTCCGCGAAGGCCAACGCGTTGGTGACGGCGGAAACGATCCGGCTCAGGCAAGGCTGCTCGAATCCCCCCGGTATCGGGTCGCATGGGAGCCCCGTGGCGGCCTGGATCGCGAAGCTGGCGGCGTGCTCCCCCTGCAGGGGCGTACCGCCGGCCATTTCCACCAGGGCCGCCGCGGCCATGGCCGAACAGACCCCGGTTTCCCCGGCGCAGCCGATGACTTCACCGGTCGGTTCGGTCCGGGTGTAGGCGATGGCACCGACCCCGGCGGCCACGAACAGCCCTCGCAGCATGGCCTCGTCTGGATACCCCCGGTCCTGCTGGCAGGCCCACAGGACCGAATAGAGATAGCCCCCGCCGGTCCCCATGGGGCCCGGGACGATGGGAACACCCCTGACCTTGGCATTGACGCCCAGGGCCAGCTTCAAGGCCTGACCGGTTACAGGGCCCAGGAAAGCACGGCCCGCCTCAAGGCGGGGAGCCCAGAGCCGGTCATACCGCCTGCTGAACGGCGACTCCGGCCCCTCCCCCACCGGGCCGAAGGCCCCGTGGACCTGGGCGTGGAGCAGCGCCCGGATCTTTTCCATGGCCGCGATGATCCTCGGCCTGGGCCAGGCCGAAGCCGCCTCCTCGTAGCGCAGGGCAATCTCGGCCAATC
>Ga0302267_10004836_pt1 | contig 14570 bp, 7 predicted proteins | sample III_Bog_E1_3_FD_194555 | JGI IMG/M metagenome (GOLD analysis project Ga0302267, IMG submission 194555) | Peat permafrost microbial communities from Stordalen Mire near Abisko, Sweden - III_Bog_E1_3 | ecosystem: Environmental > Terrestrial > Soil > Wetlands > Peat | place: Sweden: Abisko... | reverse complement strand
GATCGGGGCCGCCTCCCGCCTTGAGCCCGCAATATCGCTCAGCAGAAACGCCACCCGCGTCCCCACCCGCACCGCATCGAAGAAGTCGCCGCCGGTGCGGTCGGAGTGGTACTGGGCATGCAGATCAAGGCCATCCACCTGCCCCAACTCCGCGCGCCGGGGCCCTCGACCCGCTGCAGCCAATTCCTTCGTGGCACGAACCATAGAACGCTACCCCACCACCCATCACACTTTTCGAGATTGTAGCGCGAAGCGCCGAGTTCTCGTCGCCGATGCAAACGTATAGCGTGCCGTGAAATCGTAGCTTCGGAGTAGCAGCGGCTTCAGATGGCGCTGAAAAAGCCCCAATCTCGCCTTTCGGAGTAGCAGCGGGCAGAGGGTGCTAAATAAGGCGGCGTCATTCTGACTCGCAGAGTCAGAATCTCCGGCGGCGTCTTCCGGAGTAGCAGCGGGCAGGTAGCCCGAGGCTTCAGCCTTGGGTCTCAAGCGGTAAGTGGCAGATAAACCGGCGGGCTTTAGCCCAGGGCTCCTGCTTCCCCGCTCCGATTTCGGACGCGAATACGCGCCCATCTCTGTGACGCACACCGCGATGCGCAAGCGTGGCATAGAATCCTGTTCGCCGGCGACTGAAACCTCCGTCGCGTCGCATACGTACCACCATACGAGTCCTTTCCCCGGAGTTCCCTGTGAAGATGCACTGTTCCGCCCGCCCCCTTTGGCTTGCTGCGTCCGCCATGCTTGCGCTCGTACTTGCACCGTCTCCGTTGCGCGCGGCCAGTGCTGCGCCAGACGCCAACGCCGCCGTAACGGTGACCGAGAACGCCTCCTCGTTCACGCTGGACAACGGCATTGTGAAGGCGACCATCCGCAAGGGCAGCGGCTCAATGGCGTCGCTCGTCTACCGCGGCGTCGAGACCATGGGCGGCAACGGCGGCTACTGGGAACAGACTCCGCAGGACGCGCCCCAGTTGACCAACACCATCACCATCGATCCAGCCACTAACGCTGGCGCGCGCGCAGAGGTCTCCATAAAAGGAGTTACCGGCGGCGCAACCATGCTTGGCCGCGGCGCGCCCGGCGGCGGCACCTACTGCGACATGGAGATTCGCTACGCCCTCGGTCGCGGCGACAGCGGCATCTATGTCTACGCCATTTTCAATCACCCGCCCAACTATCGCCCCGGTGGCGTGGGCTCGGAGAGCCGCTACATTACGCGCCTGAGCCCGACCTTCGACTGGATCACCGTGGACAAGGACCGCAATATGCTGGAAGCCGCGCCAACCGACTGGGGCACCGGCGTCGTCGTCCACGCCAAAGAGCAGCGCATCATGTCCAAGGGCGTCTACAAGAACTCCGTCGAACACAAATACAGCTACTCCGGCGTGCAGTACAAGACGCCCGCATACGGCTGGTCCAGCACCAAAGACCACATCGGCATCTGGTTCATCAATCCGACCATTGAGTACCTCAGCGGCGGCCCCACCAAGCTGGAACTGGACGACCACTTCGGCGACAACGATAACCCCGAGCCCATCATCCTCGACTACTGGGTCGGCGGCCACTACGACACCGGCGCGCGCGTGAACCTCGCAGCGGGCGAACAATGGACCCGGGTCGTCGGACCGATCTTCGTCTACGTCAACTCGCTCGACCACCCCAAACCAGCCACCCAGGCCGAGCTGAGCGCGCTGGCGGCAACCGCGGGAAACCCAATCGTGCCGCTGAGCTGGCACGCAAACGCGAACGCCTTGTGGAACGATGCACTGGCGCAGGCAAAGAAGGAGACCGCCAAGTGGCCCTACGACTGGGTGAAGGGCGTGGACTACACCCCGCTCGACCAACGCGGCACGGTAACCGGACGCATTGTGCTGAACGATCCGCTGGCGCCGAAGGGCACGTCGAGCAAGTTCCAGCAACTGACCGTCGGCCTCACCGTGCCCGACAGCGGCAACCTCCCCTGGATCCACAATGCCAAGGGCTACCAGTTCTGGGCCGACGGGACCGAAGACGGCAGCTTCAGCCTCTCCAAGGTTCGCCCGGGAAATTACACGCTGCGTGCCTTTGCCACCGGAGTCCTCGGCGACTTCGCGCAGGCAGATGTCACCGTCGAGCCGGGTAAAACCGTCAACCTCGGCAAGCTGGAGTGGAAGCCCGTGCGCGACGGCCGCCAACTCTGGGAAATCGGCTACCCCGACCGCACCGGCGACAAGTTCTTCAAGGGCGACGGCGCCAACAATTGGCTGTGGGGCTGGAACCTCCGCTACGCCCTGCTGTTCCCAAACGACATTACCTACACCATCGGCAAGAGCGACTACCGCAAGGACTGGTTCTTCGAGGAAGTTCCGCACGCAACCGACCTGTCCTTCGTGAATCCCGAAGCCAGGGACCCGGCAAACCAGCGCTTCGGCTGGGTCAAGGCCGAGTCGCTCGAGCAGTATCCGCAGACCAACCAGACCGGCCCGTGGGCCATCTACGGCAAAGGCCGCACCACCGTCTGGACGGTCAAATTCAACCTGCCCAAACAGGAGCACGGCCAGGCGTATCTGCGCGTCGCGCTCGCCGGCGTCAACGGACTTCGCGACGGGCTCGCCGTCGGCCTCAACGGCCAGGGCATCGGCGCAATCGGCGATGGAACCGATCCGGACAACGCCCGTCTGATCACCACCAACAGCATTCGCTACAACGCCGACAAGGGACTGAACCAGCAGCGCACGCTGAAGTTCGACGCCGCGCTGTTGAAGCCCGGAGAAAACCAAATGACGTTCACCGTGCCCGGCGGCGACCTGCAATCCGGCGTGGTGTGGGACTACCTGCGCCTGGAACTAGACGAGAATGCGACACCCAATCCTCCGCCGCCCACGCACAAGGGCCAGTAGCTTCACTACAACTGTAAAGCGATGAAAGCGCGCTATATACCAGCCCAGGCCGAAGGCCTAGGTTGGTTCGTGGAAAGAATGGCCGAGGGCTGAAGACGCGACACACACCAGCCTGAACCCACGGAAACGCCCGTTTTTTCACTGTCAAGCCCTAAAAACTCCAATTCTGCCCTCAACCCACACCCCATCAGTCACTTACCCAGAAAAAATAGATGGCAGATGAGTTATGGTTCACCCTGTATAATGGTATTAGTAAGTCAAAGAAAGAGAGCCCGGCCACCCGCCGGGCTTTCGCACTTAACTCCATCAGAAGGCAGGTGTGGTAAATAGTATACACTCGCCCGCAACCCCAATCATTGCAACAGAAAGGTGTGGCAAAAAAGACACACTCACGCGCAACTATAAGTATTTCAACGACATAGCTATTCTACTCACCAAGGCGGTTACGAAGCCAGATAAGGACGCTGAAACCCGCGCTCGTGAGAGACAACTCGCTTCTGAGATAGGCCGGGACTTTAGTCCCGGCATCACCTCCGCAGAAACAATACGGGCTTTTATTCCCCGGGCCAGGCTTCTCTTACTTCTCGGCGGGGACGGCGATCACTGTGATTCGCTTTTGATCCGTTGCTGAAACAGCAACCCATCGGCGGGACGCATTACACTAGCACGCTATGAAACCCTTCGACTCCGCCCGTCGCGACTTGATAAAGCTCAGCAGCATTGGCCTCGCCTCCGCAGCGCTTCCCGCCTTCGCCGCGCCCCGCAAGGTTGCGTCCGGGCCAGCCACGCCGATGCTCTTTGACGTCCGCACCTACGGAGCCACCGGTGACGGCAAGACCATCGATTCGCCAGCCATCAACCAAGCCATCGAAGCGGCGGCAGCAGCAGGCGGCGGCACAGTCCTCTTTCCGGCGGGAAACTACGTCTCGTTTTCCATCCGGCTCAAGAGTCATGTCGACCTCTACCTCTCCGGCGGCTGCACTATCATCGCAGCCGAGTCGCCGCTTCCCAACCAGACCACCGGCTACATGGGCGGAACCTACGACGCGGCGGAGCCCAATTCCGCATGGGAGGCCTACCAGGATTGGGGCCATAACCACTGGCACAATTCGCTCCTCTGGGGCGACGGCATCAGCGACTTCTCCATCACCGGGCCGGGCCTATTGTGGGGCAAAGGCCTCAGCTTCGGCGCCGACCGCCCCGCTCGAGGCGCCTACCCGAAGTACGTCGCCGAGCAGGCCGGCGTCGGCAACAAAGTCATCGGGCTCAAGAACTGCCACAACGTCATCCTGCGCGACTTCTCCATCCTCAAGGGCGGCCACTTCGGAATGCTGCTGACGGGCGTTGACAACCTCACCATCGACAACCTGAAAATCGACACCGACCGCGACGGCATGGACATCGACTGCTGCCGCAACGTTCGCGTCACTAACTGCTATATCAACGCGCCCTGGGACGACGGCATCTGCCCCAAGTCCAGCTTCGCCCTCGGCTACGCGCGGCCAACCGAAAAGGTCAACATCGCCAACTGCTATGTCTCCGGCTGCTGGGAGCTGGGCAGCCTGCTGGACGGCACCTACAAACGGCAACGGACCGGCGGCGGCCGCATCAAGTGCGGCACCGAGTCGAACGGCGGATTCATCAACATTGCCATCTCCAACTGCGTCTTCGAAGGCACGCAGGGACTGGCGCTCGAGACCGTAGACGGCGCGCTGTTGGAGGACATTACCGTCAGCAATATCACCATGCGCGACATCACCTCCTGCCCCATCTTCCTGCGTCTCGGCGCGCGCTTGCGCGGCCCCGCCGACTCCACCAAAGTTGGCACCCTGCGCCGCGTGCTCATCTCGAACCTGAACTGCTACAACACCGCCGCGCGCTTCGGATCCATCCTCAGCGGCATCCCCGGCTACTTCATCGAGGACGTCAAGCTGGACAACATCTACGTCCAGAACGCCGGCGGCGGCGCGCCCGAATCCGTCACCGTGCGTCCCGCGGAGGACGAAACCAAGTATCCCGAGCCGGGCATGTTCGGCGTCACCCCCGCGCACGGCTTCTACCTGCGCCACATCAGGAACATTGAACTGAGCCACGTTGAGATTCATCCCGCTACGCCCGATCCGCGGCCGTCGTTCTACCTGGACGACGTTCACCGCGCGGACTTCATCGCCGTCACCGCGCCCACCACGCCGCCGGCGTTCTCCATCAACAATTCCTCGGATGTGCGCATCCTGATCAGCCGCGCAGCCCCCGACTCCATCACCCCGTAAGCTGGCGAGGACCATCGGTGAAGCGTGCACTCGTTCTCGTGCTGGTCCTGCTCGCCGTGGCGGGTGCGTTTGCCTGGAGACGTGCAGCACGGCAGCGGGTGGTGGTATCGCCGCGCGAGCTCACTCTGCCTGCGGACGGCGGACTGCACCGCGCCGTCGAGTTGCGGCTGTCGAAAGGCGGCCGGATCGATGCGGACGCGATCGTCGCTGCGGGCATTGCGGCGCGCGTGCTTCCTGAAGGAGGAAACGCCGCCGCGGTCGAGATTCAATCGCCGGTGAATCCTGGAACGCAGCGGCTAATGCTCCACTACCGCGGCGCTTCTGTTCAGGTGTTGCTGCACTTCGTCCCCGACGCCGGCGACCGCTTTGGCGACGGCACGCCCGACTTCCTCCGCCTGCACACCGCCGCCGACCGCACAGCCTTCCGTGCCTGGTTTACCGCGCTGGCCGACACCACTGCCGCACTGCCGCCCGGACGCCTGCCCAGGGAGATCGACGACTGCGCCGCGCTGCTGCGCTGGTGCTACCGCAACGCGCTGCATGCGCACGACGAAGCGTGGCAGACGACCATGCCCATGGACGCACTGCCGCCGCTCGCGTCGGTCGCGCAGTATGCGTATCCGCTGACGCCGCTGGGCGCCAACCTGTTCCGCGTGCATTCCGGAGCGTACGCGGCGGAGGATGCCGCCAACGGCGCCTTTGCCCAGTTTGCCGACGCAAAGACGCTGTGGCAGCGCAACACGTTCTTCGTCACGCGGGATGTGCGCGCGGCGCGTCCAGGCGACCTGCTCTTCTATCGCCAACTGGAGCAGAACTCGCCGTTCCACTCCATGATTCTCACCGGCGCGGGCCACGATTGGGCGGTCTACCATACCGGTCCGATCGGCGAAGGGCCCGGCGAAGTCCGCCGCGTGGCGCTCGACGATCTGCTGCGCCACCCGGATATTCGGTGGCGTCCGCTTGTCGAAAATAGTAACTTCCTTGGGGTGTATCGTTGGAACATCCTTCGCGAGGATCTTCGATGAGAGTGCGAGTTGTCTCGCTCCCGGCTTGGCTTGTAGCCCTGATTTGCCTACCTGCATTCGCCGCACAGGCGCAGAGCAATTCCGTCTCATTTAACCTGAGCACCAGCAAAACCTTTGCCCCCGGTGAGCAGCCGAAGATCCATCTCTATACCCACAACGTCGACGCCCTGGAGTTTCGCGTCTACCGCGTTAACGATCCCGTGAAGTTCATGGAGAATCTGCGCGAGCTGCATTCGTTCGGGCCCGAGGCAGGCTTTCTCGGCAAAGAGCAGATCGACGAGCGCACCTGGCTGGAGAAGTTCCACGACTGGAAGGCCAGCCTCTGGGAGCAGATTCGCGACTTCTTCCGCGGCCAGTTCTCAAACGATGCGCGTCATTCGTTGCGAGCCAAGCAGAGCTCGATCCAGCGCCACAGCCGTATCGTCAGCGAGGCGGAGTTCGCGCAGATTCCGATCCTGAATCAGTCGCAACTGGTCTCGCGCTGGCGCCAGCTGGTGCCCGCCACCTACATCTCCGACAGGAACGACCTGGCCGTGCCGAAGCTCGATGCCGGCCTCTATCTGCTAGAGGCGACTGACGGCCGCTTCAAGGCGTACACGCTGGTGATGGTGACCGAGATGGCGCTGGTGACACGCACGTCCTCCGGCAACGTCGTTGCTTACGTTGTGGACCGCGTCACCGGGCAGCCGATCGCGGGCGTGAAGGTGGACGCGGGTTTCGGCCAGAAGCTGGTAGACACGCAGATGACCGACGCCAACGGCACGGCGCAGCTTGCCGTCGCGAGCGACAAATCCCAGCAGGACAACTTCTGGGTGGTGGCCGGCAAGGGCAATCAGTTTGCCGCGTCCACGCCTTCGAGTTGGGCGCTTACCATGTCGGTCAGCGGCAAGTACGCCGGCTACGTCTACACGGAGCGTCCCGTCTACCGGCCCGGCGACACGATGCACTGGAAGGCGATTCTGCGCGAGCACAGCGGCAACTCGCTTGCGCTGCCCAAGCCGGGCAACATCCACGTCATCATCTCCGACGAGAACGACAAGGCAGTCTTCGACAAGCAGATGCCGCTCTCTGCCGCCGGCGATGTAACCGGCGACTTCGTCTTACCCGCGAACGCTTCGCTAGGCTACTACTCGATTCGTGTCGGCGATCAACAGGACGACCAGGTGTCCGGCGGCTTCCACGTGGAGGACTACCGCAAGCCCGAATACAACGTGCAGGTGACGGCGAACCAGAAGCGTGTGCTGGAAGGCGCGACCATGCCAGTCACCATCAACTCGCGCTATTTCTTCGGCGAGCCGGTAGCGAATGCGGCGGTGAAGTATCGCGTCTACCAATATCCGCACTACTGGTGGGGCGAAGACGCGGACGACTCCACCGACAGCGGCGACAGCTCCGGCGACGACTCGAACGACAGCTACGCCGGCGACGAGGAGGCCGAGAAGACGGGCAAGCTGGATGCGAACGGCACTCTGGTGATCCAGGTGCCCACGCACGTCGACACGCAAGGCCAGTCGCATCCCGACCTCGACTACACGGTGGAGGCCGGCGTCACCGACACAGCAAATCGCGAGATCACCGGCCGTGGTCGCTTTCTGGCAACCTACGGCACCTTCCGCGTAAACGTCGAGCCGGTAAGCTATGCAGTACACGCGGGCGACATGGCGAAGTTCCGCATCACCGCCGTGGACTACGACGACAAGCCGGTCAGCACGCACGTCCACGTGCAGCTTGTCTTCCACCATTACGAAAGCGGCAGCACGCAGACTACGCAAGGCGCGGCCGTAGATGTAACCACGGATGCGACTGGCCACGCGACTGGCCAGGTTTCGGTGGGCACTCCGCAATACTCGAGCGCCGAACTGCAGGCAACCGCTACGGCGGTGCAGCCCGGCACACGCGGTCCCGGGGACGAGAGCTACCTGTGGATCATGGGCGCGGGCCAGACCGGCTGGGACTCGAGCTCGGAGACGACGCAGATCGTAGCCGACAAAAAGTCTTACGCGCCCGGCGACACCGCGCACCTCAGCATCGTGTCGGAGACTGAAGGGTTCTATGCGCTGGTGATCGCGCAGGGCTACACCGTGCAGATGCGCAACGTGATGCACTCGGACGGCAAAACGATCTCGTTCGATCTGCCAATCACCGCTGACTCGCAGCCGAACATCACCGTAGACGCACTGTTCCTCAAGGACAACACACTCTACCAGGCGACGAAAGTTCTAAAGGTGCCGCCGACGCAGCAGCAGTTGCAGGTCGCGATCACGCCGGCGAAGGACCTCTTTCAGCCACAGGAGAACGCGACTTACGATGTGGTGACGCGCGACTTCGCAGGCAAGCCGGTCAGCGCGGACCTCAGTTTCGGTGTGGTGGATGAGGCAATCTACTCGCTCTATCCCGATTCGAGCGGCGATATCGTGAGCTCGCTGTATCCGCAGCGCTACTCGGAGTCGCAGATCGATTCATCCCTCGACTACTACTTCAGCGGTGAGGCGGGAACGAAGTCTCCGCTGCTGGCGATGCGCAACGCGCGCTACCATCCGCAACTCGCACAGGTGAAACCCGGCAATGAGGAGAAGCCGCGCGTCCGCAAGGCCTTCCCCGACACTGCATTCTGGGCGCCGAACGTACACACCGACGCCAGCGGCCACGCGCGCGTCTCGTTAACCTTCCCCGACTCGCTCACGACGTGGCGAGCCACGGTTCGCGCCGTCACGCCGGACTCGAAGGCAGGCTCCGCCATCAGCCGCGTGCTGGTGCGCAAGAATGTGCTGGTGCGCATGGGCACGCCGCGCTTCCTGCTGAAGGGCGATGAGATCACCTTGCCGGTGATCGTGCACAATTATCTCCCCACGGCGAAGCAGACAACCCTGTCGTTAAAGGTGGAAGGGCTCGACACAGTTACCGGCTCGCAACAGAGCGTCCTGGTCGCCAGCAATGGCGAGGCCACGGTGCTGTGGCGGCTGCGCGCCTCGCAGGTAGGCACAGCGAAGCTCACCGCCTCCGCCATCACCGATGCCGAGTCCGACGCGATGGAACTTGATTTCCCGGTCGAACCCGCGGGCGTGGCCAAGACGCTGGCGCAGAGTGGAGTCCTCTTGCAGACCGCCGCGCAGGCCACTGCGAACATCGCCTTCCCAGCCAACACAGACGTGGCTGCGCACTCGCTGCACGTTGAAGTAAGCCCGTCGATCGCAGGCTCGCTGTTCTCTGCGCTCAACTATCTCACCAGCTATCCATACGGCTGCACCGAGCAGACCATGTCGAGCTATCTGCCTAACGTCATCGTCGCCGAGACACTGCAGCGCCTAAATGTAGGCGGCCGCATCGACAATGCGGACCTGCGCGCCAAGATGCAGGCTGGCCTGGATCGCCTGAAGGACTACCAGCACGACGACGGCGGCTGGGGCTGGTGGAAGGAAGATTCGAGCCGCGTTTATATGACTGCGTATGTCGTCAGTGGCATCGGCATGGGCTCGCAGTTCATGCCGCTCACCGACGATCAGCGTGGCATGCTGAATCGCGGTGAGGCATATCTGAACACGCAGTTGGCGCAGCATCCGAGCATGCGTCCCGAACTGCGCGCCGCCGTGGTGTACGCGCTGGCCGAGGCCGGCGCTACAAACCTGGGCGCCGCGCTCGACGCGCAATGGTCGCGCCGTAAAGACCTGCAACCCGAGGCGCTGGCCATGACCGGGCTCGCCATGCTGCAGGTAAAGGACGCGCGCGCCGCGCAGGTTGCCACCCTGCTCGCATCCGAGGCCGTGCATCAGGGCGATTTGGTTTCGTGGAAGGGCTCGTATGTTCCGTTACTCGACGCCGACTACGAAGATAGCTCGGAGGCAACCGCCTACGCTGTGCGCTTGCTGGCGAAGGTCGATCCCAACAACGCGCTGCTGGCTGGCGCGGCGCAGTGGCTGATGCTCGCACGCAACGGCGGCGAGTGGTGGGATTCTACCGAGCAGACGGCGATGGTGCTCTTCGGGCTGGTCGATTATCTTGCTGCGTCGCATGAACTCGAGTCTGACTTTACCGTCGATGTGCTCGTCAACGGCCACTCCGCTGGCCAGCACCACTTCACCTCCGCGGATGCAGTGGGCGGCAGTTCGTTTGCCATCGACATCGACGCGGCGCACCTGCAAGCTGGCGCCAACTCCGTGCAGATCGTCCGCCGCAGCGGCAGCGGTCGCGTCTACTGGTCTGCGCGCGGCGGGTACTACTCTACCGAGAAAAAGGACTTCCAGGCGGGCACGATGTCGCTGAACCTGACTCGCGACTACTACAAGCTGCAACCGCTGCAAAAGAACGGCAAGATCGTCTACACGCTGCAACCGCTCACCGGCACTGCGCAGGTCGGCGATGTCCTGGCCGTGCACGAGGCCATCAACGGCACGCCCATGCGCTACCTGCTGCTGGAAGATCCTATCCCCGCGGGCACCGAGTTCGTGCAGAGCGAGGACAGCTATCCGCTCGACCAGCGGCCCGGCGGCTGGTACGACTGGTTCACCCGCCGCGAATATCATGACGATCACGCCGCCTTCTTCGCCGACGACTTCACCGGCCGGCAGGAGATTTTCTACATGATCCACGTGGTCAATCCGGGCACGTTCCAGATCAGTCCTGCGCGGGTGCAACCGATGTATCAGCAGGGCGTACAGGCCACCAGCGATGCGCTGCAACTGCAGGTGCCTGCGCCCGCTCTGCCGGGTGGTTCGCAACCAGGAGGTCCGCAATGACGGCCCGCTCATCCTCCGTGATGCGCAGCGCTTTTATGCTGCTGAATGTCCGGCTTGTGCTGCAGCAGATCGGCCTCGCGCTGCTCATTTTTCTGTTCTACGTGCTGTGGTTGCGCGTGCCGGATGCGAGCGTGCTCGACGTAATCGGATCGGTGCTACTGGCGCTCATCGCGTTGGCGGTCGCCGGCGCGGGAGAGTCCGCACTCGCGCTGCGCCTTACCGGTCGCCCACGCACGCTTGGGAAACTCGTACGTGGAACTCTGCTGCTGCTCGCAGGCATCGCCCTGTGGCTTGCCTGGAACGCGCTGCTCAACCATCTGCAAGAAAACGATCCGCTGCGCGCAGGCTATTGGAACTCGCGGGTCCCACACCAGTTGCGAAACTTCTTCTCGTTCGAGCACATTCTGCTCTGGCTCGGCTGGCTATGGTCGACGCTCGCGTGGATCGGCGCCGGCATCATCGCCCTTTTTGTTTTCGTGTGGACTGCGAGTGCCAGACCGGTGCGTGCCATCATGGTTGCCGCGCGTTCGATCGCATACTGGGCGGCCGTCGTGCTTTGTGCGGTGGGCGCTGCCGTGGGCACCGGCTCGCTTCTGCAATGGACACCGGGCCACAGCCTCCGCGTGCAGATAATCAGCCTGATACTTCGGCTCAGCCTGGCGGTGCTTGTGGATGCAGTTCTGGTCTGCCTGGTGCTGGCTATTCTGGCTGCGTGCGTGCGGCAAAGTGACGCGCTCTACGCAACGCCCGCAGGCACGCCGGACGAGAGCCAGCCGCGCACCGTCGACAATCCATAGCGGGCAATCAGCGCCTGCACTCGAACGGCGGCGGCACGATGCGCTCGCTCGCTCTCCGGCAATGAATTCGCATGCAGCAACGCGTTCTCCGTTTCCTTTGCTGACATCGGTGCGCCCTGGGCAGATCCGTCGGCCATCACCTCCACCAGCCCCTCGCGCAGCCACAGCGGAGTGCGCTCACCGGCCTCCGCCTCCACCAAGACGTGCAGCATTTCGTGCAGCAGCGTGGCCGCAGCAGAGCGTCCATGCGCACGCAGCACAGCATCCGGCTGCAGCACGACCAAGTTGCCGCGCGTGCTTGCCAGCACCCATCCCGGCTGCGCAGTCAGTTGACGGAAGACCTCCGTTGTCGGGGCGAAGACAATCTCCGGCGCAATCGCACGCCGCGGGGGAAAGCGCTTTTCCGCGTCGCTCCACGTCTGCTCCAGTTCCGCCTCCCGTTCCTCCGTCAACAGTTGAGTGGCGCGCACGGTCAGCGCACCGGCACGTATTTTCTGCCAACCATTGTCCGTGAGCGAGATGCGCACTGCCGTCCCGGGAAAATAGAATGCAAGAATCTCGCGCGCGCTTTTGCCCTCCGACGCCATCTCCGCAGCGCCTTCCTGGCAGAGCCCCACGCCGTGGCCGTGGCCGCGGCCGTCGAAAATCAACGCGCCGTTGTGCTGGGCGAGTTCGTACGCATCGCTGCGCACGCGGTCCCAACCCAGGGCGCGCCCGATGCCGAAGCGCAGCGCACTTGCCGAGACAGTAGCACTCGCGCCGTTATTGCCGGTGAAGACAATCCGTAGCGCCCGATGCGATGCACTGCGCTCGGCCACACGCACCGCAACAATGTTCGCGGGCATGTGCCAGTTTTCCGCTTGTGCAATGGAGGCCAGCTTTATAAGCGGAACCTCAGTGTGCCACGCAGCCGTGTCGCGCCGGACGCAATACGGGTCCGCATGACTCCGCAAGTAGGGCACTCCACTGAGTCTGGGCCACATCGCGCCCGCGTCTTCGGTCACTCCGCCGCAGCTCTGGCTGAAGAACGTCTCAGCACGCACGCTCCCAAACCACAGCGTCTCGCCCGCGGTCGCGTTCGTCGCGTCCTCGATGGCCGCTGAGGTAGAGGGGAACCGCAGCGCCTGGCACTCGGTGCTGTCACACAACTCTGCCGCCAGATGGTCCGACGCCGCCGTGAAGTGGCGTCCGTTCAGCGCATACGTTCGTGCAAGAATTGCGAGCGCCCGCAACGATTCCGCAGGCTCGCCCTGTGCCGCTTCGGCATTCAGTACTGCGGCGACATAGCGCTCGCTAGGAAGCGTCAGCACCACATCAACCTCGTGATCGCGCCCGCTTGTCCGCAGATGCCACAGGCCCGCCGCCGTGCGCACATCGCCAGTAGCGTCGTCGGTGACTCGCAGCATTCCGCCCGCGAAGACCTCCATCGTCCCGGCCACACGCAGCGGCGTCGTCAGCGGCCCGTGCTTACATTGTGCGCAGCGTGCAACCCACGCATTCTGACCGAGCGGCGTCACCGTCACTGCCTGCAGGCTGCGCGTAGAAAAAAGCGCGACCGACACATCACGTCCTCCGCCGTCGCCCGCTGACACGGCCGCCTTCACACTCGCGGCCAGCATCACCAGCGGCAGACTCGCCAGCCAGAACGTCCACTTCGAGCGCGTCATCACCGCGAACCTTCACCAGCGATCGCCTGGAAGAACTTCCTCGCTAGCGAAGCCGCAGTGCCGCCATCGCCATGCGGCACATAAATGACGACCACCACGCGCCCGCGAATCCCACCGGCAAACCAGCCATGGGTCCATGCCTCGCGGAGGTCGCTTGCCGTTCCCGTCTTGCCAAGAATCCTCAGCCCAAGCACTGACGCAGAATTCGCCATGCCGAATGCGACCGAGTCCTGAAGCCCGCTCGCTACAGGGCCAGTAGGGGGCATGCGCTCAAACAGGTCGCGGTAAGCGATAGCAAGCTCCAGCGGCGACGTTGTCACGCCCACCAACCCCAGCACAGCAAGCTGACGCTGCTCCACGGTCGCGGCTCCCATCGACGTATGCGGCAGATGCGCGTCGTTCAACGACGCTTCCAACTCCGGGCCGGAGAAACGCCGCGCCAACTCCGCGAACCAGGTGTTGCACGACTCGGCAAGCGCGCTCTCCGCAGTGAAGACGGGGTGGTCCGCCGGATGGGTGCAGGGCAGCGCACGGCCGCCTATGTGCAGATTGCGCCGGCAATAGACTTCCATAGCGGGATTCACGATGCCATGCTCCAGCGCATACTCGAGCAACAACGGCTTGATCACCGAGCCGGGAGTGGCTCGGCGGGGCTTGCCCGTCGATGCGAGTACCGCGCCCGTCTGCGTATCGAGCACGACGGCAGAGGCTTGCGTACCGCGCAATGCCTGCGCCAGCGCATCTGCTATCGGCAACGCCCGCGCCGGCACACAGCCCGCAAGCAGCATCGCCGTCCCCAACGAAACCGTCGCCAAGCCGTTCCTTACGCGCGTGCCCACACCTGCATTATCCACCCGCCCACCGGTCTACTTGCGCGCGGAGCGCACCGTCGCGGCCAACTCGCGCAGGATGTCAACCGTATCGGGCCAGCCGATGCAGGCGTCGGTCATGCTCTGGCCGTAGACCAGCGGCTTGCCCTCTACCCGCTTTTGCGCGCCCGCCACAAGATTGCTCTCAATCATTACGCCGATGATGCGTCCGTCTCCCGCCGTAATCTGCCCGGCAATATCCCGCGCCACCAGCGCCTGCCGCGTATAGTCTTTGCTGCTGTTGGCGTGCGAGCAGTCGATCATGATGCGTGCCGGCAGGCCAGCCTTCTCCATCTGCCGCCCGGTCGTATCCACCGAAGCTGCGTCGTAGTT